>Ga0126383_10000003_pt1 | contig 167504 bp, 123 predicted proteins | sample PanSoiMetPlot_35_FD_96882 | JGI IMG/M metagenome (GOLD analysis project Ga0126383, IMG submission 96882) | Tropical forest soil microbial communities from Panama - MetaG Plot_35 | ecosystem: Environmental > Terrestrial > Soil > Tropical forest > Bulk soil | place: Panama | collected 2016-02-17 | reverse complement strand
GCTATCGAAATCGATCCTGCAATTCTCATGCTTGGGTACGAAGGCCATCCCGAGCATCCCTACGCCGATTCGCGTGTGCACGCGATCAACAATGATGCGCGCTCTTTCTTACGCAGCACCGATCGCAAGTACGACCTCATCGTCTTCGGTTTGCTCGACTCGCACACTCTGCTGAGCCAGTCGTCAAGCGTTCGCCTGGACTCATTTGTCTACACCGTGCAGGCAATGCGCGAGGCTCGCGCCCGCCTGAAGCCGCATGGAGTGATCTCGCTGACTTTCACCGTCCTGAATGATCAGCTCGGTCGAAAAATCTATCTCATGCTCAAGGACGCCTTCGATGGCCGTCCGCCACTTTGTTACATGATCGGGTATGACGCGGGGGTAATCTTCCTCGAGTCCGAAGACCCGATCACCATGCCCGCCGATGTGGTTGCGCAAAAAGGCTTCTGGAACAAGACGCCAACCTACTCGAATCCCTCGATCCGTGCAGACGTCTCAACCGATGACTGGCCATTCTTTTACATGCCGGTACGTATCTATCCCGTGTCTTATCTAGGGATGGTCGCCCTCGTCCTCTTTCTATCGCTTTTCCTGCTTTCCAATTTCATGAAGGAGCGCCCTTCGCCTGGCAACTTTCCGTTCTTCCTGTTGGGCGCGGGATTCATGCTGATCGAGACCAAGGGGATCACCGAACTTGGACTTACCTTCGGAAATTCCTGGCAAGTGATCGGCGTAGTCATTGCCGAAATCATGGTGATGGCCTATCTCGCAAACCTGGCAGTACAGCGATTCGAAATCAGGTGTCCAGTGATTCCTTACTCGCTGCTTCTCGCTTCGCTCGCGCTCGGCTGGTGGATCGCAAAAAGCGGCGGACTTTCTTCGACCTGGACGGGGCGCATCGAGACTGCCCTGCTGCTGACCTCGCCTCTATTTTTCTCCGGGATCGTGTTTTCGACTGTGCTGAAAGCGCGCGGCGATATCTCGGGCGTGATGGCCGTCAACCTGTTCGGTGCGATGTGCGGTGGTCTGCTCGAATACAACTCGATGTACTTCGGATTTCAGTTCCTCTACCTGATGGCCGCAGGCCTGTACGCGCTCGCGTTCGCCTCGGAGTTAATCGGATCGAAGTTTGGCACGCTCGCCGCGACACCCGCCAAAGCACTCTCCGCTGCCGCTGGAAGATAGCAAGTTCAGACACCAAGGGCGGACATCGCTGTCCGCCCTGACTTCTTCAACACCACTCCAACAATTACTGCTTAACCGAGTACGTCACATTCGCGTGCGTGCCATCGTCTTCCGTAGTTAGAACGACCACGATCGTCCGCTTATTGCTCTTGTCCTCCCCCGAGACCATGCCGCCCATTTTCCCATCGGAGTTACTGCTCACATTGGTGACCGTGAAACCCGCTGATTTCATCGAGTCTCCGTAGTAACTCGAGACTTTGTCCACCGCATCTTTCGTGACGAACGTGTAGACACCGTTTTGCTCGCTCCCCTTGCTCGCCGAGAATGTATTCTGGATCGAAGCTCCCGGATATCCAGGCACCCAATCCGGCGCTTTGTCAGCGCCGACACCGACCTTCACCGTTCCTTCGTCGGTCTTCATCTCCATCCCACCATTCGCGCCTTCACCGGTTGTAGTCAGGGTTGCGGTCTTGCCGTTTTCGTCGATGACCACCATGGATTTCTTTTCTGGATCGAATTTCATGGTGGCCGTTTTGCCGGTCTTCTTATCGCGCACCACGATGGTTCCCGAATCGTCGTCGCTTGAGACAAGCTCGGTGTCGCGATTCATCATGACAGCCATCTTCGCCGTGGCAAGCGCCGGATTCTTCTTCATCAGTTCCGAATCAAGCCCTGCCTGCTTCGCTTTGTGCATCGCGTAAAAACCGATCACCGCGCAACTGCCGAAGCAAAGCAGCATCACACCCACGATGATGCCGACAATCCACAGAACAACATTGGATTTGGCGCCCTGTGATGGCGGGATAACGGGTGCTGGGCTTGGAAGCGGGCCTGACGGGGTACTGGACATGGCAGTCTCCTCTTTCTACTTGTAATGGATTGAAAACTGCGGCAGACAGAAAAGACCGCAGAAAGAACGCGACATTATACGCGCAGAAATCGGCGGTGGGCACCGGATCTTGCGAAGCGATCTCAATCCGGCGCCACACGCGCGGGGGACGAGAGGTCCCGTCGCCTGTTCCCGGTGACCTGCTCTCCTACTTCCCTGCCTCGAGTGACGTCCCAACCTGGTGGTCCGGGTACGGGGGTTGCTTGTACTGCGGCAGAGGACTCTTCTTCAGTAAGTCCATCACTACTTCGACCGCTTTCTCGAGCTGTGGGTCGTGCCCCTTCTGCACTGCGGCGGGATCGAGATCAACATCATAGTCAGGCTTGATGCCATTCCCTTCGACCTCCCACTCGCCATTCAGCCCGAAGATTGCGCCCCGCGGAGCTGTGACTCCGCCGCCATCGATGAAATCGGGATATCCCCAGATCCCGACCAGTCCGCCCCACGTCTGTTTACCGACCAAGGGTCCAATCCCCGCTTTTCGGAAGTACCATGGTTGAGCATCGCCGCCGGAGCCCGCCATTTCATTGACGATCATCACCTTCGGTCCATAGATCGCCGCGCCCGGGCTCGTAAATCGTTCTCCTTCGCGCGTTATTGCAAGGCTCATCAGCGGACGTCGAAGCGCGTCAATGATGTAATCGGCCAGGTCGCCACCTTCATTGAAACGTTCGTCGAGGATGGCCGCTTCTTTCCCGACTTGCGCGTAGTAGTAACGATTGAAGCTAGAGAAGCCCCTCCCGGCCGTGTTCGGAAGATGCACGTACGCGACTCGCCCTCCTGTCAGCTCATCCACTTTTCGACGATTTCCTTCCACCCAGGCCAGGTGCCGGAGTCCGGTTTCACTGTCGATCGGAACAACCGTAACGTCGCGCGAGCCTTTGCCATCTGGGCTCGAGCCGACTTTCACTATTACCTGTTTACCCCCAAGTCCTTCGAAGAAACTGTCGATGTCGTCGGCGGCGTGAACGTCGCGGCCGTTGACGGCAAGAATGTATTCGCCCGCCTTGACGTTGACCCCCGGCTGTGTAAGAGGCGCCTGCAGATCAGGATTCCAATTCTCACCGTTGTAGACGCGAAGCACGCGATAACGCCCGTTCTCGATGGCGTAGTCAGCGCCCAGTAATCCGCTACGAACCCGCTTTACCTCCGGCTCATAGCCGCCAAACACAAACACGTGCCCGACTTGGATCTCGCCCAGCGCCTCTTCGAACAGGTAATTCAATTCATCGCGTGAGCCGAGCGCGTCGAGATATGGTGCATACTTCTTTTCGGCCTTAGCCAGATCAAGCCCATGATGGTTAGGGTCATAGAGGAAATCGCGTTCAATTCGCCACGCTTCGTGGTATTGCTGCTTCCACATCGCTCTCGGCTCGATGTAGACCTGCATCGAATCGAGCTTGAGTGGACCCTCGCCCGGCTTTGGCTTTCCGCCGCCTTCTCCCGGCGGTTCCGCCGCCGATGCGATGATGAACTGCTCGCCCTTGCGGTAGAGAACCTTGCTGCCGTCGGATGAGACCGAAAAGTCATTCACTTCGTCCAGAAACTTGTCGAGCTTGCGCTTGCTTAGATCGAATTTCTGGACCGTCACTCCCAATTCGCCATCGCCATCTCGGATCACTGATGGCCCCTCGCCCAGAAAAAGTATTCCGGTGTTTCCCGCGGCCATGCCGAGGTAATTCTTCGCGGGAATCGGCAACGCCAGTACGCGCTGGCCAATTCCATCAATATCGATCCGGACTGCAACCGGCTCCTCTTTTTTCTTCGCTGCGTCTTCTTTGGCTTCTTCGGCAGCCTTCTCTTTCGACTTACCGGCTTTCACTGCAACTTCTTCTTTCTTCGCTTCCTCTTTGGCCTCCTTGATCTTCTCTTCGTCGCTCTCCGGCGCCAATGGCGACGGATCTTCCTTTCTGAGCACAACCACGTAGACGTTCCGGCTCTGCGGGTGCTCGAGGCTCGACATGTCCAGCCAGCTCGACGACAGGCCAACGTCAGTCGAAGCGGTGAAATACAGATACTTGCCGTTCTTGTCGAACACCGCGTATTCCGTGTCGCTCATGCCATCGGAGATCTGCCACGCCTTGCCTTGCTCGAGCGAATACACGAACACAGCTCGCAAATGGTTCGGCAGAAGCTTAGTGTAGGTAACCCACTTGCTATCTGGCGCCCATGCGGGATTGAGATTGCGATCCGGCACGTCGTAGCGATCGGTATCGACTTTGGTGATCTTCGCGCTCTCCACATCAGCGATCCACACATTCAGACGCTTGTCGGTGTAGAGAATCTTTTTGCTGTCCGGCGACCAGACTGGTGAATAAAAGAACGACGGTGGATTTCCAAGGTTGATGTGCTTCACCGGCCCGCTGCCGTTCTGGTCGCGAATCTGCAATTCGTATTCGCCGGGTTCGTCCGAGAAGTAGCAGATCCACTTGCCGTCCGGAGACCACGCCGGATCGCGGTCCGCTACGGCCGGGCTGTGCGTAAGATTTCGAATATCTCCCTTGTCCGACGGAATCGTGAAAATCTCTCCCCATGCTTCCGTGACGACCCGCACACCCGCCGGCGAAAGGCTGAAACTGCGCAGGCGCTTCGGTTCCACCTTCACGAATTGCGGACGCAGTTCCGGAAGATCGCCACTGACACGAATCTGCACCGTCTTCGTCTCGCCTGAGTTGATGTCGTACAGCTTGATCGCTCCGAATTGCTCGATCACGATCGCATCCGGTCCAGCCGACGCCGACTTGAAATCGAGACCGTCGCTCTTCGCCACTTCACGCACCTGCTTCGTACCGAGATCGTAAGCGAACAGGCTCACCGCTCCGTCGCGATCCGAGAGAAAGTAGACCGCGTTTCCCACCCACATCGGATTGAAGTCGTTGGAATTCTCGCGAGGGATTTTCTGAATCGACGAGTCTTTCAGGTCCGCGATCCAGATGGGAGTTGTCTGGCCTCCGCGATAGTGTTTCCAGGCGGGCTGCCATTGGCCGTGCGGCACATAAGCGACATGCGTGCCATCGGGCGAGAGTGAACCTTCTTCGGCAATCGGTAGCGGTAGTTCCTGCGCGAATCCTCCGTCAACGGAAACCGTGTATAGCTGCCCGTTGAACCGGTAATAGCTGTGCCGCGTGGAACGAAACAGCACATTCTTTCCGTCCGGAGTCCAGCCCATCACGTCGTCGGCGCCCGGATGGTACGTCAGCCGTTTCGGTTGACCCCCAGCCGCTTGCATCACGTAAACGTCGCGATTGCCCGCGTAACGTCCGGTGAAAGCGATCATTGAGCCGTCAGGCGAGAAACGAGGTTCCGAGTCGGATCCCACAGCTGATGTCAGGCGCCGCGCGTCGCCGCCATGGCGGCTCACAGCCCACAGATCGCCCGCGTAGTTGAACACGATCTCAGTTTTATTGACGGTAGGCTGGCGGAGCAGCAGGGGCGGATTGCTCTGGGCTTGAGAAAACGAAACCAATGCGAGACACAACACGAACGCGAACTTGCGCATGGAGGGCTCCTGTGACAGAACGCGGAATTCTAGCAGAGCCTCAATTCGGGGAAAACAGCACAACAGAGGGATTTACGACTTTCGAAACACCGTTTTATGCCAAACAAAACAATTCACAGCCCGAGTCGCGTGAAAACCAGCCGTCTCGGCGATCGTACGCCGCCGCAATCGTTCGCAGCAGCTAGAAGTGTCCTCTTAGTTCTGCAAAATTGTTTACTATCAGCAAACGTTGCCTCTCGGGAGCCGCTGCCAACTCCTCATGCTCCAGAATCCAGGTGCTCCCGTGCGGGACGAAGACGGCATGGAAGCCTGCCGCAAGCGCCGGGTTAATGTCTGATTTCGGACTGTTCCCAACCATCCACGTAGAATCCAGCGGCAAATCGTACTTGGCCGTCGCCTCGCGGTACGTATTCTCATTTTTTTCGGCGACGATTTCAATCGCCGCGAAGTATTCCTTCAAACCGCTTCGTTCCACCTTGCCCCACTGCTCCGCAAAATTTCCCTTCGTCATCATGATCAGGTGATGCCGTTCTGCCAGATATCCGAGCGTCTCGGGGATGTTAGGCAGGATTTCCATGGGATGTTCCGCAATCTCGTGCGCAAAGCTATTGATCCGTTGATGCAGATCCGAAGTGAGCGGCTCGACCGAAAGCTTCTCGAAAGTGTCGACCAGCGCATGCGCAAAGCTGTGTAGGCCGTAACCGTGTTTCACGATGCAGTCCCGCTCCACGTCATTGAGAACGACGCGGACCTCTTCCGGCGTGTATTCGTGATGGTTTAGAAAAGAGATGAACGAGGCAATGGCACGTTCAAAATAGATATTGTTCTCCCAGAGCGTGTCATCGGCGTCGATGAGGAGAGTCTGGCTGCCATTTTCTGCGTTCATCCGTCCATCATAGCGAACCCGACAGCGGCGTCACGTTTGATAAAATTAAATGCATTCAATGACAACTTACAGGGCTCTACTTCTCAGTCTCTGCATTCTTGTGTTTTCACTCGGGGTCCACGCGCAGACAAAGAAAACACGCACAATGACCGGATCGGCCGCCAAGGCCGGCTCTGCCGCAAATCTCAAGGTCGCTCCCGATCTCGACAAGCGCCTTGCGAAATTCCGCCGCGTCCGCATGCCATTCAACGCCGTCGGCCTTACCACTCGCGAGCGGCAGATGGTTCGCAAGCTGGTGGAAGCCTGCGGATATCTCGAGAGCATCTATTGGCGACAGAGCGATCCCGAAGGTTTGACGCTCTACCAGTCACTTGCGTCGGCCACCAGCCCGCGCGATGTAAAGCTGCGTACCTACCTTCGCATCAATGCGTCACGATTCGATCTGCTCGACGAGAACAAGCCTTTTGTAGGAACCGAACCCATGTCTCCGGGCCGCGGCTTTTACCCTCCCGGACTCACGCGGGCGCAGGTCGAGCAATTCGTTAAAGAGCATCCCGATCAGAAAGCCGCGATCTACGACCAGTTCACCATCGTCCGGTCGAAAGACGGACAGCTTGAGGCCGTTCCCTACCGCGTCGCCTATCGGTCGTTCCTCGAGCCTGCCGCAGTCGCGTTGCGCGCGGCCGCAAAACTCAGCACCGATCCCGCATTCACCAAGTTCCTCGAACTCCGTGCGGACGCTCTCCTGAGTGACGACTACTATCCCAGCGACCTCGCCTGGCTCGATCTCAAGAATCCCAAATTCGACATCATTTTCGCGCCCTACGAAACCTACATGGATAGCCTGCTCGGCGTGAAAGGCTCCTATGGCGCCGCGGTCATGATCCGAAACGAGCGCGATAGCAAGAAGCTGGAATTATTCCAGAAGTACGTTGCCGACATTCAAGACGCGTTGCCCATCGCCGCCGAAGATCGACCTTCGAAGCACGGTTTGGAAACGCCCATGGAAGTGATGGACACGCCGTTCCGCGCCGGCGACCTCGCGCATGGCTATCAGGCGGTCGCCGACAATCTGCCCAACGATCCGCGCGTGCACGAGCAGAAAGGCAGCAAGAAACTCTTTTTCAAGAATTTTATGGATGCGCGCGTCAACTACGTGATCCTTCCCGTGGCGCGCAAGCTCATGGAACCTGCGCAAGCCGCGAAGGTCACCGCCGATGGATACATGCAGGCGACCATCATGCACGAGATCTGTCACGGTCTCGGCCCTGCGTACGCGCGCACCGCCAGCGGCAAAGTCAGCATTCGTGAATCAATCGGACCGCAGTTCTCCGGACTTGAAGAAGCCAAAGCCGATGTCGTCGGCATGTTCGGGCTGAAATGGCTGATCGACAACGGCGCCGTTCCAAAAGAAAAGCTGCAGGAGTACTACACGTCCTACGTGGGTGGAATTTTCCGCACCGTGCGCTTCGGCACCGCCGAGGCCCATAGCCAGGCCGAGATGATGGAATTCAACTATCTCTCGGAACACGGCGCCATCCGCCGCAACACCAACGGACGCTACTCGGTCGACTTCGATCAGATGCCCGCCGCCATCGCCGATCTCGCCAAGGAGTTACTGGAGATCGAGGCCACCGGCGACCGCGAGCGCGCCGAAAACTGGTTCAAGAAGTACGGCACCATGCCCGAAGACCTCAAGGTCTCTCTGAAGATGGCCGCCGATGTTCCGGTCGACATCGATCCCGTTTTCGAATTTGGAGAGCGGGTGATGTAAGAAAGCCGGTGCCCCATTCAAGCCCGCTGTTGGCTTGAGTGGGGTAGTTAAGCGTCGGACTGCGGGGCGACCGAAACACCATGTGAGATTCTCTCAAACGACCCCGCACGACGAACCCCCGCACTGATTTTGTCCCATTTTTGATGTGCAGCCGTCACAGACTTTCGATCCCCGAGCGCGCAAAAATTTTCTCGTCTGAGGACAAAGGATTTGTGTGCAGCCCCAATCGACTCCGAATGCTCTTTGACTCTTTCTTCAAATTCCACGAGTTAGAAATTCCTTCGACTGTCTGACGCAGGTCCAGAGACCGATATCGGGGGTGAACCTGGAACACCAAGCCGTCTCTTACTAGGACAGACTGCCTCAATAAATAAGCTTCAGCGAGAACTGGATTTGCCGGGATGAGCCGGCGGTCTTGCTGACGATGCCGAAGCCGCTGCCCCGCAGCACATTGTTCGGCAATCCGAAGTTAACAATGTTGAAGACATTGAAGAACTCGGCGCGGAACTCAAGATTCGCGAACTCGGCGTTGCCGCGATGCCCGAAGGGTGTGTCCTTGATGAGCGCAATGTCGAAGTTGTGAAATGCCGGACCGCGGAATGTGTTGCGTCCCAGAGTGCCGAATCGTCCGTGATTCGGTCCCGTGCCGTCAGGGACGTTGATAGGAATTGAAAAGAAATCGACGTTGTCGGCGCCACGACCGAAATAGTCTTCCCGCACCGCGTGGTTTGTCGAGAACGACGGCTTCCCGATTTGATCGGGTCGATCTGCTCCGCCTGCGCCGACGCCCGTCTGCTGAATACCCGAATAAACCGTGAAAGGCGAGCCGCTCATCAGCGTCGTGATATTGAGGAATTGCCATCCGCGGGTAATGGTTCGCCCCAGCGGACGAAGGAACGCGATGTGGTCGAAGGGCAGGATCTGAATCACGCTGGCGGCGAAGACGTGGGTCACGTCGAAGGTCGATGGTCCTTTTTCGACGCTGGGATCCCACGGATTCTGCGGCCCGGTCTGGAGTACCACGCCGGTTCCGGTCACAGAGGTCGGCATGGCAGAACTGGTGTCGTCGAGCGACTTGGAATACGTGTAGCTCACTTGCACTCCAAGCCCAGCGCGCGCCGAGTTTTTGGCCACACCCAGTTGCAGCGAATGATATGTCGAGTGCGACCGGGTGGTAATGGCGCTCTCGGGACCGAGTCCACCAGTCGCGCGACCCGATGAATCGAATTGGGTGAATGGCGCGAACGCGGGTTCCGCACCTGCGTAGCTGTTCGGGTAGTAGACGCTCGGCAAATGAACGCCAGCCGTCGCCACGTAGGCCGCACTCAGCTTGAAATCCCGCAAGTCATGATCGATCCCTGCCGTGTAGGTTTCGATGTATCCATTGCGAAAATTCTTGGCAAATGCCGCGAGATTGATCAACTGCAACTGGTGACCTGGAGTGAGCGCGGTCAGGTCCTGCTGGTAGCGCACAAGATCGAGCGGCGTGTTCGCGGGAACGCCCGCATTGCGGTTGTCGACAAACAACGGTTGCCCTGAGGTCGTGTAGGGAGTCGGCAGCGTAGTGGGAACGAATTGATTCTGAAAAGGAATCGGTGCGCCCGGCTGCGCAGTGATCGAAAGTGTCGTCGCAAACGGCAAGCCGCCCGTCATGTAGTTGTCTTGCCAGAGATTGGTGAGCATGGTGTTAATGGCGGCGCCGGCGTGCAGAACGGTTTTCGATGAGACTGAATAATCAATCCCGAGGCGCGGTCCCCAGCCGCTCCAATCCTTGTCGTAAGGAGGCTGCGGGTTGTACAGGAAAATCTGGCGTGCGTTGCGATCCCAGTAAGGAACGTCTTTACCGTCGGCACCGACGAATTTTGGAATCGATGTGCGACCGGCGGCTTCATGAATGCGGCTGTTGACTTCATATCGCAGGCCATAACTGACTGACAGGTGCGGTGTCGCTTTCCATACATCCTGGATATAGAAGTTATAAGCCTCGCGACGAACCGCGGCGGCATCGAAACGATCACCCTGTTGCGTGAAACTGGCCGCGGCGACCACGTTGTAACTGTAGGGCGTAGCAGTGAGGAGTCCGGTAAGTGAATCGGGCAGCGGATCACCGATCTGGATATCGTGCGTTCCGCTGGCGGATGGAATGAACACTGGCGAATAAGCCGTACCCCCGCCAAAGCCGTACAGACCGTTCGGATTCGTTCCGAAGACTGTGATGTCATGGTTGAAACGAAACTCGAAGCCCCATTTAAACGAATGGCCGGCGCGCACAAAGCTCATATCCTGGAGAACCTGGTAGAGGTTTCCGTAGGAGCCGAAAAGCGAGCCACCCGGGGCGTTATAGCTCTGGAAGAGCGCATCACCGAAGGTGATCGCAGGCTGAGTATGGTTAATTGCAGGGAAATTCGGAGTGCTGCGAATATATCCGAACGATGTTTCCGATGTCAGACGCGGAGAGATCGTGCGCGTGTATTTCACGCCTGCGTTCCGCTGGTGGTCAAAGAACTGCACGGCGAAGCTCGGGTTAATCGCTGTTTGATCCGGATTGGTCAGCGGACCCGTGATCTGATTGAAGCTGAATCGGGTGAGAAGTGAAGCTTTATCGGATATGCGGTGGTCGACCCGCACCGAGAACTGGTCAGTATTGGTCGAGACCTTCGACGAGATAGCGTAAGTGTGATCTCCATAAGCGCCGGCCGAATGGTTAGGCAGCGGATACCCGGCGAGCACTGGAGCGATCGCGGCACTCACCGGAACAGTGAGCGTGTCGCCAGGGAAAGTGATGGTATCGATGCCCAGGCGTTCAGCTGCGGTCGGAACAGGAAAAACCTGCGTCGTGCCGAGGACTTGACGAAACCCCTGATACTCGCCGAAGTAGTAGGTGCGGTCTCGACCATCATAGATGTGGGGTAAATAAACTGGTCCGCCGTTGGTGAATCCGAACTCATTGCGGACAAACGGCGGAATACGGCGATTATCGCCGACAGCGTTGTGATCAAAATAATTTCGCGCATCGAAGGCGGCGTTTCGCACGAACTCGAAGACGCTGCCATGGACCTGGTTGGTACCGGATTTTGTGATGACGTTCGTGAAGCTGGCGGCACCGTGTCCGATTTCAGCTAGCATCACTCCGGAGTTTCCCTGCACTTCCTGAATAGCGTCGACGTTGAAGTTAGAAAAAGTCGCTCCGCCCATCTCGGGATCAGTTGTGTCGAAGCCATCCATTGCGAAAACGGTCGCAATGCCGCGCTGCCCGTTCACCGCAAACTGTTGGGTGAAGTTAGCGGCGCCATTGGAGTCGGTCATCGTGCCAGCCGCCAGCAAAAGCAACTTGCTGAAATCGCGCACATTCAATGGCAGGCTCGAAACTTGAGTTCCGGAGAGATGTTCGCCGCCGCTGCCCTCGCTGGAGGGTTCGGCAGACTGGATCTCAACCAGGCCACCAGAGAGTTTCAAAGACGCGAGCAGAACGCTTCCGTCGTGAATGACAAGCGGATCGGCAGACCTCCAGGACTTGTCGTCTTTGGCGATCACGACGCGATAACTTCCAGCGCTCAGTTCATCGAAAGAAAACTGCCCAGCCGCGGAGGTGGTTGTCTTATATGCATCTTTTCCGTCGGCGCCCTGGAGTTGAATAGTGGCGGCGGCGATAGGATGTCCGTCGTCAGATTGAAGAGAACCGCTCCAAGACGCAGAAGTCGCGGCATGCGCTGCGTGACTTGCGCCGAGCAGGGCAAACAGGGTTACCCAGCCGAACCAACCCGAGCGAATGAACATTTTCTCGATTATAGCTTTGGCGGCAACTCGTCGAAGTACAGCTTTGGAGATTAGCGACGGCAAGTTTGATATCGCGATTCGAATCCGCTAGACCCATTCGACTCGTGGAGTCTGAGGGATGATTCCGGCTTTGTGACCCATATCGAGCAGGCGGCGGACGGCTTCACGACCGTCTTCACCGTAGTCGAGAGTGCGCTCGTTCACGTACATGCCGACGAATTTGTCGGCGAGTTGCGGGTCAAGATCGCGAGCAAACTGCATGGCGTAGGCGAGTGCTTCCTCGCGATGATCAATGGCGTATTGAATGCTGTCGCGAAGCGCCTGGTTGACACTAGACATCAATTCGGGACCCAGTGAGCGGCGAATGGCATTCCCGCCGAGCGGTAGGGGAAGACCAGTCACTTTTTGCCACCAACGGCCGAGATCCACGATGCGCTGCAAGCCGGACTTCGCGTAGGTGAGCTGGCCTTCGTGAATGATCAGCCCGGCTTCATGCTTGCCCTCAAGCACCTCGGGAATGATTTGATCGAAAGGAACAACTTCGACTTCGATTCCGGGGGCAAAGAGTTGGAGGGCGAGGTAGGCGGTGGTCAGCTTGCCGGGTACGGCGATCTTCCGTTTTTTGATCTCGGTCTGCGTGAACGGACGGGGCGAAACGATCATCGGACCGTAACCTTCGCCAACGCTTCCACCGCAAGGCATGAGCGCGTACTTGTCCTGAATGTACGGATATGCGTGAAACGAGATGGCAGTGACGTCGTAGACGCCCTCCTGCGCTTTCTGATTCAGGGTTTGTATGTCGCAGAGCGTGTGTGTGAAGCGCAGTCCCGCGACGCGGACCTTGTTTGTGGCCAGCCCGTAAAACATGAAAGCGTCGTCGGAGTCGGGGCTATGCGCGACCGTGATTTCGCGAACGTCAGTGGCAGTCGACATCAAGACAAAATCCGTATTCCCGAAAGGCACGAAACCGCGCATTGAGACATGTTGGTCGCGAGACGCAGCGATCTGCGTCGCTACGAACGGTTAATTAGTTGCTGAGCCCTGGAACCTTTGCCGGGCCCGCGCTACCGCGCAAGCCACTTGCGTCCGCGCTCGGCCACGCCCGCGGCCATCAAGATCTTGATGATTTCGGCAAAGACAAACCAGTACAGGCCGAAGCGGATCGCAAGCGCGAGGGAGTGTGTCTGGGTGTAGAGCCAGCTCAGTCCTCCAGCAAAGAGCACGATCTCGCCCGCTACAGCAGCCAAAGCCGCAGTGATGAAATTGCGCGCGCTGCGTTCGAAAATCCATCCGGCAGCGAATGCGACAAATGGATAGGCCATCAGGTACCCGCCGGTCGGGCCGAGAAGCTGCAACATTCCACCCGGACCTGCGGGATTGAATACTGGGAGCCCCGAGGCGCCCTCGATCAGGTATAGGGCAAGCGCAGCGAATCCACGACGTGGGCCAAGAGTAAGACCGACAACGAGCACACCAAAATTCTGAAGCGTGAGTGGAACAGGGTTGAACGGCAGCGGAATTGTTACGCGAGCGCACAAGGCGACAAACAAGCTGGCTCCCACGATAATGGCGCCCTGCTTGACCCACTCGAGCGAGCGATGTTGCGCATCAAGGGTGTGAGTGGCGACTCTTGCCATGATTGCATCCTTTCGTTATGACGAAAAATCCGGCCTGCGGAGCTTGAACGCCTAGTACTAGGGTTCCGGAGGAGACGAGGGCTGCGAGAGGTCGTCGATTTTCGGCTTGGCGCCGGGGGAAGGCTTCTTCAGCTGCCGCCGGACCTGCACGTACAGCAGGGACACCACCGATACGACTACCGCTGCACTGGCTCCGAGGATCAGGAACCACCAGAGCATCCGCACAACTGGTTAGGATAGCAGAACACCAGGCCTCGGGCGTCAGCCTTTAAGCCGTGGGGGCAGAGCGTCAGCTGGCTTTTGCGGTTTTCGCCATCGCCTTGCGGCGGTTCTCGACGTTTTTCGACACACGCTCCAATTGTTTGCGGGCCAGTTTCGATCCGGTTGCAACCCTCTCGATATTCAGCATGATATTCGGATTGCCCATCTTCTCGCGGATCTCTTTCAGAAACGGCTGGATCTTGCCGAACAAGAAAAACATTTCACCGGAAATTCCCGGGCTCAGGAAGAGCTCTTCGTGAATAGCGCCGTGGAGAACAAGCGATGCAGCCATATCCCAATAGCCGTTGACCTGTCGCATCCAAGCATTTTCCTGTGCCCCAAACGCATTCGTAATTTTCATGAAATCGTCGGCGCTCTGTGGCCAGAATTCTCCTAAAAACCAGCTGCGCGCCTTGCGCATTTCCGCCTCGCGGCGGAGATCATAGAGTTGCATGACTACCTGGGCATCTTGTGCGGTCGCCTTCTTTGCCATATGTCGCCTCGCGTCGGTGTGTGGTCGATAGAACTCGCGAACAATGATGTTATCAAAGGCAGGAAGTGCATGTGCGAAATGAACCACGCGTCAGGAGACGCAGCAAGCTGCATCTCGACGCATAGGACAACGAAAGTCCGAGACAATGGGGGGACCAGAGCTGATGATTGGGCAGGCGGCGAGGCAAACGGCGCCGCCGCACCAAAGCTTTATCCGGCCTTCTCAGCCTCCGGCAATGGACGCTCGTAGTCGCACTCTTTGTTCGGGCAGGCGACCACGTTGCCATCCTTGCGATAGCGCTCGACCAGATACTCGTTGCCGCACTTCGGGCACTTCTCGGCAATCGGCTTGGCCGCCGAGGTGAACTTGCACTTCGGGTAGCGCGAGCATCCGTAGAACGTGTTTCCCTTACGAGCGCGCTTCTCGACTAGTTCCCCTTCTTTGCAGTCAGGGCACTTCACGCCGATAAAGTTCTGCTTCACGTACTTGCAGTCAGGATATCCGCTGCACGAGGTGAACTCGCCGTATCGGCCGTGGCGCAGGATCAGGTTACGTCCGCATTGCGGGCACTTTTCATCGAGCGGAATGTCCGGAACCTTCTTACCCTGATCCAGCCGCCGCGTGGTTTTGCAGTCGGGATATCCGGTGCAAGCCATGAATTGGCCGAACCGTCCGCGTTTGAGGACCATGACGCGGCCGCAGTTTTCGCAATACTCCTCCTGCGAAGTCTCCTGCATGTCGGCCGAGTCCAAGTCGGGCAAATTGATCGGATTCTCTTTGGTGAACGTGCAGGAATTCGGATCATCCTTGTCGTAAGTGCTGCAAGCGTAGAAGGATCCGTGCTTGCCCCACTTTATGACCAGGGGTGCGCCGCAGCGCTCGCATTTTTCGTCCGTCGGCTTCTCCATACGCTTGATGTTTTCCATGTGCTTCTCAGCGTATTTGAGATCCTTGGCGAACTTTTTGTAGAACTCGCCGAGCGCGTCGGTCCACTTCTCTTTGCCTTCTTCGATATCGTCAAGCTCTTCTTCGAGGCGTGCCGTGTATTGCGGGTCGAAGATGTCCTTGAAGTTTTCGACGAGCAGATCGGTGACGACCAGGCCAATTTCGGTCGGGATGAATTTTCCGCCGGTCTTGGTGACGTACTGCCGCTCCTGGATAGTGCTCAGGATGGTGGCGTAGGTTGACGGACGGCCGATCCCACGCTCTTCGAGCTCCTTCACAAGCGAGGCTTCGTTGTAGCGCGGTGGCGGCTCGGTGAAATGCTGCTCGGGCAGAAGTGATTTGAGCGTAAGCTTCTGCCCGGGCTCAAGCGGCGGAAGCTTGTGCTTGAGTTCCTCGTCTTCTTCGTCTTTGCTTTCCTTGGATTCTTCGTAGACTTTCAGGAAGCCATCAAATTTCAGGACGGAGCCGGTCACACGGAACCAGAAAGTTTCGTTGCCGGACTTGGCGTCGATATCGACCGTGGTCTGATCGAAGACCGCGGGGTTCATTTGTGAAGCAACAAAGCGTTGCCAGATCAACTTGTAGACTTTGTACTCGTCCTCCTGCAGGTATTGTTTGATCTGGTCGGGATGGCGCAACACTGAGGTCGGGCGGATCGCTTCGTGCGCCGCCTGCGCTTCCTTCTTCTCTTTGAAAGTGTTCGGCTGCTCGGGGCGGTAGTTCGCGCCATACTCGTTGGTAATGTATTCCCGAACCTCGCCGATAGCATCAGCTGAAACGCGCGTCGAGTCGGTACGCATGTACGTGATCAGTCCAACTAGTCCTTCGTCGCCCAGTTCGATGCCTTCGTACAAGCGCTGCGCGATCATCATGGCGCGCTTGACGCTGAAGCGAAGTTTGCGCGACGCGTCCTGTTGCAGCTTGCTGGTTGTGAACGGTGGCGCGGAGTTGCGGCGGCGCTCTTTCTTGTCGACCGTGCGAACGAGCCAGTCGGCCTTTTCGAGGGCAAGACGGATCTTCTCCGCTTCCTCGCCGTTCGGAATCTCGATCTTCTCTTCGCCTTTGCCAAGAAAGCGGGCGTCAAATGCGGGCGGCTTGACGGCGGCGAGGTGCGCATCGATCGTCCAATATTCTTTTTTCTCGAATGCCTTGATTTCGCGCTCACGCTCGACGATCAGGCGCAGCGCGACAGTCTGCACACGTCCGGCGGAGAGACCACGGCGGACTTTGTCCCAAAGCAGGGGAGAGACCTGGTAACCAACAAGCCGATCCAGCACACGTCGCGCCTGCTGCGCGTCCACTAAATTCTGGTCGATATCGCGGGGCTGTTCGAAAGCGGCACGCACCGCCCGCTGGGTAATCTCGTTGAAGGTCACACGGCGGATACGTTCCTCGCCGGGCTCTTCTTTCTTCTTCTTCTTTTTCTTCTTGTCGCCATTACCAAGTTCGTCCGCGAGATGGGCGGCGATAGCTTCGCCTTCGCGGTCTGGGTCCGGAGCGAGATAGATGGTGTCGGCGGACTGAGCGAGCTTCTTCAGCTTGATCAGGACTTTTTCCTTGCCAGGAATGACCATGTATTCGGTATCGAGGTCGTTATCTATATCGACACCGAGATCGCTCTTGGGCAGATCTTTGACATGGCCGAGAGAAGCCTCGACGGTGTATCCCTTGCCCAGATACTTCTGGATGGTTTTCGCCTTGGCTGGCGATTCAACGATGACTAGACCTTTGGACAATGTGCTCCTCAGCGGATCAGTATTTATCGAAACTAGCACGACTTGGCAAGTTTCGTGAAACTGCAAAGGTGCTACGAGCTTCGAGCTACGAGCTACGAGCGATTAAGTTCAACATCCTTCGTGGACACTTTCGTCTCCTCTTTAGCTGTCAGGGGCTGAATCCGCCGAACTAAGGAAGTCAACGTTCGTTGAACCTCATCGGTCTGCAAACTCAGCAGTTTGTGATCCTGCTGCGACAGAAATCCCAAGTCATGCGAAAGCAAAAGATGGTACTCCAACTCGGCAGCCGACCCTCGCGCAATGTGCAGGAATCCCGATAACTCTCTGTCAGACTTGCGCCCGCTCCTTCGGCAATGTTGGCCCCGATCGATGATGGACAGCGGCGCATTTGCGACGTGAGACCGAACAGTTCTTCTTTCGGAAGTCTTTGCGTCATCTTATAGACAGCTATGGTTAATGCGTGAGCCTTTGACCAAACACGCAACTCCTTGAAATCTCTCACAACGCCTCCTTGCTACCCTGAAACCCGGTCTTCGGCTCAAACTTATCTCTGCTGGCTAGTTGCTCGAAGCTCGCAGCTCGAGGCTTGAAGCTCTCTCAGAAGCTCTTTACAAAATTCTTCCCCGGCAGCTGCTTTACTTTGCCGTTCAGCTCGAGTTCGAACAGGGCCGCGAAGATTTCCGAGGAAGAGAGCTCCGGGTCGAGGCGCTCTACCAGCTCGTCGATGTGAATTGCCTCGTCGGGCTTCAGGAGCGACAAGATCCTTCGTTCGTGAGGCGATGCTGTTTGATCCGGAAATAGAGATGCAGTGGCCGCTCCCGACGATTCATTGGCGGTCTGAGCAGTCAGCGCAACTGTCACGTCCGCGGGGAGTTCCTCCCATATATCCTCCCAGGTTGCAACCAGCTTTGCGCCTTGCTTGATAAGGGTGTTCGGACCCCAGGAGTTCTTGGTCGTGACATTGCCCGGCACGGCGTAGACGTCGCGATTCTGCTCGAGTTCGCAGCGGGCGGTGATGCGTGTACCGCTGTATTCGGCGGCTTCGACAACTAGCACACCCGCAGACATGCCGCTGATGATGCGATTGCGGATCGGGAAGTTCTGTGGGGCCGCGAAGGTTCCCATCGGAAATTCGGAGACAAACGCGCCGCCTAGCGCGAGAATCTGCTCGGCCAGACGAGAATTTTCTTTGGGATAGATCACGCCGATGCCGGTGCCAAAGACGGCGACAGTTTTTCCCTGGCGGCAATTGCTCCCCGATGGGCGGCAGTATCGACGCCGCGCGCCATCCCACTAATAATGATCAGACCGTGGGCAGCGAGATCGGTCGAAAGCCGCTGAGCCATGCCCATGCCATAGGGAGTCGGGTGTCGCGTGCCGACAACCGCTAGGCCGGGCGCCGATCTAGTCTCTACGTTCCCGCGAACGAAGAGCACGACAGGCGGGTCATAGATCTCGCGCAACCGCGCGGGATAGGCTGGGTCAGTCATCCCGAGGATTTGAACTGAACTCTCAGCTGCTTTTGCACACTCCTGCTGAGCCAACTCGACGGATTTTCCGGTGGCAATCGATTGCGCCGAGACCGCTTGCATCCCCGTCGCTTCGAGTTCCGTGAGGGTGGCCTGAAGGACTCGCTCGGCGGATCCGAAATGTTCGATCAGCTTTCGGTCTCGCGTCGGACCGAGACCAGGTGTGAGTGCAAGAGCGAGCAGGTTGGTAGCTGGTGAAGCTTCACTTCGCGGTCGAACTGCGGTGCTGGTCATCCGGCCGGACTCTAGATGGCTCCTAAAAACGGTGTCAAGGAGAGCGCTCACACTACTTTTGTTAGAATTCGCAAAGTGATGAGCCGGTTACGGATTTCGGCCATTTCCTATCTCAACACCGCGCCGCTCATGTGGGATTTTGAGCATGGAAAAGGCGCAGACTTCGATATTTCCTACACCATTCCATCCGGTTGCGCACGAGCCCTTCAGGCGGGGCAGGCGGACATTGGGATCATTCCCGCGGCCGCGTACACGACGATTTCTGATCTGATGATCGTTCCGGACGTTGCGATTGCGACGCGGAAACGAGTGCGATCGATCTTGCTGATCAGCAATGTGCCGATGGAGAAAGTGCGAACTGTGGCGCTGGATGACTCATCGATGACTTCAGTGGCGCTGACCAAGGTCCTGTTCGCGAAGTGGATGGGAGGAGCCCGGGAATACGTCTCCATGCACCCGAGCCTGGACGAAATGCTTGCTCAATACGACGCTGCGTTGCTGATTGGAGATCCGGCATTGCAGGTTGATCGATCGCGTCACATCACGCTCGACCTCGCCGAAGAGTGGAACCGTTACACCGGCAAGTCGTTCGTGTTCGCGTTCTGGGCGATCCGGCGTGCATCACTCGCGGGAAAAGATGAGCGCACAGTGGCGGAGGCGTTCCGCTTGAGCCGCGATCACGGCCTGACGAAACCGAATCTGGACGAAGTTGTGCAGGAATGGAGCGTACAACTGAGTTTGCCTACCTCGGTCGTGTCCTCGTATCTGACCGAGAACATGCACTATTTCTTGGATGATCAGTGCCGTGAGGGCTTGGAGTTGTTTTATGAGTATGCGGCCGAGATCGGAGCGCTGCCGAAGGCGCCGGAGCTGAGATTCGTCGGCGCAAAGTGAGGCGTAACGGCATTCTGGCCATCTTTCGATCAATCTGGGACGCTGCGAGCTACGTCTCCACGTTCCAGGTGGAGAAACACCCTCTAACCTAACCAGGTACCGTCTATTGGGAAAGCTGCGATAGTACTGCGTAATTGACGTTTCTTGACGGCGCGCCGCCATCCGATAGGGTAGAAAGCGCCTCTAATCAAGGATGCGAATGGCCGACTTGTCCCGAGCCCCGACAAGCCATCTAAGCTGGCTGATCCATCTCGGAGGTCCAGGACTCATCCTTCTCGGCCTGGCCGACAACTCTGTCATTCCCCTGCCAGGCAGCATGGACGTGTTAACTATATGGCTAGCAGCGAGCCGTCGCGATATCTGGTTCTACTACGCGATCATGGCCACTGCAGGTGCGGTGTTGGGCGGGTACGTTACCTACCAACTGGCGCGCAAAGGCGGAAAAGAAGCTTTGGAGAGAAAATTCTCTAAGCGCACCGTCGACCGTATCTACAAGAAGTTTGAGCGTTGGGGATTTGGCGCTGTTGCGGTTCCGGCCCTTTTGCCTCCGCCGTTTCCGATCGTCCCGGCGCTGTTGGCAGCGGGCGCCATGCAGTACCCACGCAAAAAATTTCTGGCCGCTCTCGCAACCGGTCGTGGAGTGCGATTCACGATTGTGGCATTCCTGGGAGCTCATTACGGACGCCACATCGTGCGATTTTTCTCGCGCTATTACAAGCCGGCACTTGCGGTTTTGATTGCCTTGTCAATGCTCGGTGCCGTCATGGCGCTCATCGAATATTTGCGGAAGCGCAAGAAAGGCAGGGGATCTAATCCCCAGCAAGATGCACATCCGAACGTGCGAGCGGCGTAGGCCCCGGTTTGTGGTTTCTTGGGTTTCTGGTTTCTGAGCAGTTGATGATTAGAATTCATCGCGCTCATCAAGGTTGAAAATACTGAATAATCTGACTTGAGCACGAACCGCGACACTTCAGTTGGTGCTAGCTATGGCGTCCGATAGAATGTCACTAGGCACTGTGACCGCGGTTTCTTAACGGCGTCGGCAGCGTCCTTACAGCAGATTTGCCATCACGCTATGTCCTTGACCAAACAACAAGCTCTCGAGATGTTTCAGTCCGACGATCTGATCGGAATCGGCATGGAGGCGCAGGCAGTTCGCCGCAAGCTGCACCCCGAAGCCGTAGTCACTTACATCATCGACCGGAATATCAATTACACCAATTTCTGCACTGAATACTGCACGTTCTGCGCGTTCTACCGTCCGCTAAAAGGGCCGCGGGCCAAGGAAGGCTACATCCTCGATTTCGAGACGATCTACGAAAAAATTCGCGAGACGGTGGAACTCGGGGGCACCGGAGTGCTGATGCAGGGAGGCCTGCATCCCGACCTGAAGATCGACTGGCACGAGCGGATGCTGCGAGGAATCAAGGGACGCTTTCCGAAGATTCACCTGCATTGCTACTCGGCCTCGGAAATTCTGGCTATTGCCGAGTACAGCGAACTCAGCGTTCGCGATACGATTGCGCGGTTGCGAGACGCGGGGTTGGATTCGATTCCAGGCGGCGGCGCCGAGATTCTCGACGACGAAGTCCGCCATCGGATTGCGCGCCTGAAGTGCTTGACAGAAGACTGGCTCTTGGTACACCGCACCGCACATCAGCTCGGCATGCGCACGACAGCCACGATGATGTTCGGTGTGGGCGAGTCGTTCGAGCACCGCATCAATCACTTCGAGGCCATCTATCGCCTCCAGGAAGAGACAGGAGGATTCACCGCATTTATCCCGTGGAGTTTCCAGCCTGCGAACACAGCGCTAGGCGGCCGTCATTGGGACGAGGCGACTGCGGTGGAATACCTGAAGGTGCTGGCGATCTCGCGCATCTATCTTTCGAATTTTCTAAATGTGCAGTCGAGCTGGGTGACGCAAGGGTTAAAAGTGTGCCAGATGGGTCTTCGTTTTGGCGGCAACGATGTCGGCTCGGTCATGCTCGAAGAGAATGTTGTGCGGGCGGCGGGCGTCACCAATTGCACAACCGAAGAGGAGTTGCGTCGCATCATACGGGATGCGGGATTCCGGCCGGCTCAACGGGACACGCTTTATCGCCAGTACTTTTTGAATTGAATCATGCTGGACGGTTCAAGGACTTAGCCCGACGACGGGCGAGTTGGATACTTCCAGCATCGTTCGACTAGTACCCTGATACGAAGGTCTCCCTTCTCAGAGCGACCAGCCATGAAATACCTTCTCACCATTGTGCTTTGTTGGCTGAGCATCCTCACGGTAGCGCCCGCGCAACAGGGGATCCCGCAGCCAAAAGGCGCGCTACTCGAGGGTGTGGTCGTAAAGGAACCAGGGAGCGAGCCACTCAAGAAGGTCCTGCTGGAACTCATCACAGAAGATCAGAAAAATGGCGTTAACTACACTGCGACTACGGAGGCCGACGGTCGTTTTCGGATCGAAAATATTCAGCCTGGCCGCTATCACCTGATGGTTGAACGCAACGGATTTCTTCAGATCAACGATCGCGGTCACAGGCTCGATTCCAGCGTTCTTGATCTACGCTCGGGCGAAGAGATGAAGGATGTTGTCTTTCACATGCTGCCCATGGCTGTAATCACCGGGCGCGTTGTGGATCAGGACGGAGACCCACTGGCAAATTTCGGGGTTTCGATGGGAAAGAGAAAGCCGACCAAATCAAGCGATGTGGAGGCGATCGGAGGGGAGCGGACGAATGATCTCGGGGAATTCCGCATTTCGGGGCTTTCCCCCGGACAGTATTACGTTTCTGTCGTTCCAGCGCCTGAGGTCAGCAATTTCGCTCATCCAGCCAAGGGCTCCGAAGAGGAGATGAAACCGCAGTCGGGTTACCTGACGACGTACTATCCGGGCACAACGGATCCAGCACAGGCATCGGTCGTGACTCTCCGTGCGGGCGATGAAATGCCGGTCAATTTCACCATCCTTCCGACTCGCACCTACAGAATTCGCGGAATCGTAACCGCTGTTTCACCGAAGCAGAAACCGATGGTCCAACTATTCACGAAGGGATTGAACACGCTCACCATGAACGCCGCGGAGGTTTCCGATGATGGGCAGTTTGAGCTGCGCGGCGTCGCCCCTGGAACGTATCTGATCAGCGCGATCTCAGGCACGGAGGGCGATACGTTGAGCGCCCGCCAAACCGTAACCGTGGTTGCAGGCGATATCGAAGGGGTCAAGCTGACGCCCGCGAGGCCATTCTCCCTCTCTGGGCATTTGCGATTTGAAGGCGCCGCTGCGCCGTCAACCCAATACACCGTGTTTCTGCAGAACCCCGATGATCCCGATGATGTGTCGTCGATCGCGTCGTTTGCCGGCGGTAGTGTGCTGGCGCGCGTCGATCGAGCAGGTGATTTCCGATGGCCCGCGATCGCGCCTGGACGTTACATGATTGGAGTCAGTGGCACAGGTTCACCCGACGCCTTCGTAAAATCGGTGACGGTGGGAAATGTCAACGGCATTGCCGGCTTTACTGTAAACGGCCCGGCAACCATTGAAGTCGTGATGAGCTCAAAGGGGGGAACGCTAGAGGGAGTCGTCACCGATAAAGATCAACCGGCGAACAACACAACAGTGGTGGCCGTGCCCGAGGAAAGATTTCGCCAGATCCGGCAGCGCTATGGACAGGCAGATACCGACCAGAACGGACACTTCACGATCCATGGCCTCGCTCCGGGAACCTACACCGTCTGTGCATGGCAGGACCTGGAAGATGGTCTCTATCTGGATGCCGATTTTCTGAAATCGCAAGTGGGAAATGGAAGCACCGTCAGAGTGGAAGAAGGCACGCGGCAGAAATTGGAGTTAAAGCTGTCGGCAATTGGAGAAGATTGGCAATAGGGAATCAGGTTTTCAAGCTCGGGACTTAGGCTCGCGATATTAGGCTCACGGACTTCGAGTTGAGCTGTTCAGATACAATAGATTTTCTCGGAACGCATGATCCCCCACTTCGCTTTCTGCGCCGCCGTGGCTCCCAAAGGAGTGCTGCCCTACATCCGGCAGCATTTTCTCGACAAAACTTTTCAGGGACTGTACCAGATCAACGCTTTCGATCTCGCGCTGCTGATCCCATATTTCTTTGTGTTGATCGTTCTAGCGGCCTACGGAGCGCACCGCTATTGGCTGGTGTATCTCTACTACAAGAAGAAGAAGAATAAAACCACTGCGCCGGTCAACCATTTTGAAGAACTGCCGCGAATCACGGTTCAATTGCCAATTTACAACGAGCAGTATGTCGTCGACCGGCTGCTGGACGCGGTGTGCAGACTCCATTACCCACCTGAAAAGCTTGACATCCAGTTACTCGATGATTCCACGGACGAAACAGTGGAGGTCGCGAAAATTCTCGTCGACCGATATGCAGCCAAGGGATATCCGGTCACTTACCATCATCGCGACAATCGTAACGGATTCAAAGCAGGGGCTTTGGCGGAGGGACTTAAGACCGCGAAAGGCGAATTCGTCGCCATTTTCGACGCCGACTTCGTGCCTCCAAAAGAATTTCTGATGAAGTGCATTCACTACTTCACCGATCCGACGATCGGAATGGTGCAAACCCGGTGGACGCACATTAATCGCAGTTACTCGTTCCTGACGGAGGTCGAAGCGATCCTGCTCGACGGACATTTTGTCCTTGAGCACTCCGGTCGCGCACGCCATGGAGTGTTCTTCAATTTCAACGGTACGGCGGGAATGTGGCGTCGCAAAGCGATTGATGAGGCCGGGGGCTGGGAGCATGACACGCTCACGGAAGATACCGATCTTTCGTATCGTGCGCAGCTCAAAGGCTGGAAATTCCTCTACCTGCAAGACGTCGAGTGTCCTGCCGAATTGCCGGTTGAAATGACCGCGTTCAAGACTCAGCAAGCACGCTGGGCAAAGGGATTGATCCAGGTCGCGAAGAAAATCCTGCCCAAAGTCTTTGCCAGTGATGCGCCGCGCCCAGTGAAGGTCGAAGCCTGGTATCACCTGACGGCTAATTTGAGCTATCCGCTGATGATCGTGTTGTCGGTGCTGCTGCTGCCCGCGATGATCATCCGTTTTTATCAGGGATGGTTTCAAATGCTGTACATCGACTTGCCGCTATTCATGGCCTCTACTTTCTCAATTTCGAGTTTTTATCTTGTGTCCCAGAAGGAACTTTTTCCTAAGAGTTGGCCACGAGCCCTTCTCTACTTGCCGTTCCTGATGGCGCTGGGAATCGGGCTCACGATCACGAACACGCGCGCCGTACTCGAAGCATTGATTGGGAAACAGACAGCATTCGCGCGCACGCCGAAGTATCGGGTTGAATCGAAGAAAGATAGGGTCGGCGCGACAAAATACCGCAAACGACTGGGCTGGATTCCGTGGATTGAATTGCTGATCGGCAGCTACTTCGCGCTCACGGTGTACTACGCTGTCGATAACGAGAACTACTTCACAGTTCCATTTCTGATGCTGTTCGTGATTGGCTACTGGTACACCGGCTTAATGTCGTTGTTACAGGGACGATTTGCCGGACTCTCGGTCGGGTCAGAGACGCATACGAAACCCTTCCCCGTAGGCGTGTAGGAACGCCGTCCCTGGGAAGCTTCCCGTTGCTTATTCCTCCCACCGCTTACGTGCTGGGCTTTTCCTGTGACTCCCCTGTATGGTCCGCCATTCGCCAGCAAAAGTCGCGTTATGATGTGACTTTCATGCCCGACCTAATCCAACTTGCCGTGCCTGCCTTCATTCTGCTGCTAGTTGCGGAGGCGGCGGCATCTGCGTGGATGCGCCGCGACCTCTACGATCTTCGCGACACTGCGGCCAGCATCACCATGGGATTAGGCAATCTCGGCGTTGAATTGATCACTAAGGTGATCCAGTTCGCGGCGCTCACGTTCCTGCACAAATTTGCAATCTTCCCAATCGGATATCGTTGGTGGGCGTGGGCCCTGCTTTTCTTCGGCGACGAGATCAGCTACTACTGGTTTCATCGGGCGAGCCACGAATGCCGGTTGTTCTGGGCGTCGCATGTCGTGCACCATTCTTCGGAGCACTACAATCTTTCAACTGCGCTGCGGCAAACGTGGACCGGCAGCTTCATGAGCTTCATTTTCTGGCTGTGGCTGCCAGTAATCGGCTTCCCGCCGGTCATGATCATGACCATGAAGGCAATCAGCCTGCTGTACCAATTCTGGATTCATACAGAACTAGTCCGCTCAATGGGACCGTTTGAGCGCGTGTTGAATACGCCGTCGCACCATCGCGTTCATCATGGCGCAAATCCCAAGTACATCGACCGCAATCACGGCGGAACGCTCATCATCTGGGACAAGCTCTTCGGAACGTACGAGCCGGAAGATCCCGCCGATCCTCCGCGCTATGGCCTGACCACCAACATTCACACCTACAATCCCGCGCGCATTGCGTTTCACGAGTGGATCGAAATGATGCAGGATGTGCGCATGGCGCCAGGATGGAAGAACAAGCTGCGTTACATCTTCGGTCGGCCCGGCTGGAAGCATGTACCGATCACCGGCAACAGCGTCGCGACAGCTCCAGTAGCCCCATAGAATCGTCCGGCGGACTACCACTTTTGTGTAGTGTACCGCACCAAACTAACCAATAAGGCATGCACAGACCCGCATGCTAGCCTGAGCACGGCTCTGGTCTCTCGCAGTTCCCTCCGCAAGAGGTATTGCAGAGAACCAACTTGAAAAAGCTGTTACGAACGGTCGAGTCGCTGGCGGATCTTGGTCCTGAACTTACTGCGGATCGAGAATTCCGTCAGACCGCTCGTATCATGCTGACGGCGGTGCTCGAGGCGGCCGGAGCACGCGAGGCCGTACTTTTCTCATTCAGCGAGCGGCCTTCCCTCCTCACGTCGGTGGATGCACAAGGCTTTGCACTGCTTCCCGACCCAAGTCTGGTTCCACTACTTCCGCGCCACGTCCACACCCTCACAGCCGCGACCGGACCCGTTCTTCTGAATAGCAGCACCTACGACGTGTTTTTGAGCTCGAACGGAAACGTCGCGCCGGAATTGTTCAAGTGCATATGTCCTCTCAAAGTACGCGGCAAGCTGGCAGGAGTGATTGCGCTTGGACGACGCGCAGGGGACGGGGTCTATGAAGACGATGCGCTGGACGCGATCCAATTGCTCGGCAACTTCATCGGCTTGGCAATCCAGAATCACGCGCTCAGTCAGACCCTGGCGCAAAGAGTATCGGAAAACTTGCGGCTGCTCGCCTCGCTGCATGGTTTTTACGACAATGCGCTCGAAGCGTTCGCGGCCGCCATTGATGTGAAGCACGTCAATATTCATGGTCATTCGCTGCGGGTAGGACGCTATGCGCAGGCGATCGGAGAGGCGATGGGCATGGATCCTTCGAGTGTCTCGTCACTGCGATCGGCCGGTTATTTGCACGACATAGGAAAAGTGGCAGTCGACAAGCGGTTGTTCGAGAAGCCCTCAACGCTGAACCCAGAAGAATTTCGCGAAATGGCGGATCACACGGTCGTCGGACATCAGATCGTCAGCAACGTGCAATTTCCTTGGCCTCAAATTCCCGAGATCGTGCGGTGGCATCACGAACGGACCGACGGCACCGGCTACCCGGATGGCCTGCATGGGGAAGAGTTGCCACTGCCGGTGCGGATCGTGGCTCTTTCCGACAGCTTCGATGCGATGATCAGCCCGCGTCCGTATCGCGAGCCATTGCCGCTGGGGAGGGCGTTGCACGAACTCATCCGCATGACCCCTCAGAAATACGATGCGGAGGCTATGCAAGCTCTCCTGATTCAAATTCGCCGTGACGCGGTAGGCAGTAATCGTTTTCCAGTTCTTGAACCTGGAATATTGAATATGTCTGCTGCAGATGTCGATCAACTTGCCGCGACTTTGCAGCACAAACTCACCCAGGGTAAGGTTTACCTCACTACCTGAAAGCTTCCAATTTCGGCCTACGAGGCGCAATCCGTTGCCGTCGGCCAATGCTCCCATAGTCCACCGCTGGCGGTGTAGAATTTAAGACTCTGTAGTCGGATCCCAAGAATTCAGCCAATACCGGAAAATTGGGAGTTCTGTATCGAAAGCGTCTGCCCTTTCATCAAAAAAGGTAAGTCTGCAAAAACTGAACGGGAGGATCGATGGCCGTCAGTGATCAAACCATAGCCACAGGCCAGCAACTCGACCAGCTATGTATCAATACCATTCGCACTCTTTCGATGGACGCTGTCCAGAAGGCAAACTCTGGCCATCCGGGAACTCCGATGGCCCTGGCACCGCTTGCTTATACGCTTTGGCAGGATGTCCTACGCTACGATCCCGCCGATCCCATTTGGCCGAACCGGGACCGTTTCGTGCTTTCAAATGGCCATGCATCGATGTTGCTCTACTCTCTGATCTACCTGGCGGGAGTGAAAGAGGTGAGTCCGAAGTACGAGATCTTGCCGAAGCCGTCGCTCACGCTTGACGACATCAAGAACTTTCGGCAGCTGAACAGCAAAACGCCGGGACATCCGGAATATCACCTGACGTCCGGAGTAGAAACGACAACTGGTCCGCTCGGGCAGGGAGTTGGGAATAGCGTAGGGATGGCTGCCGCCGGACTGTGGCTCGCCAGTTATTTTAATCGTCCGGGCTTCCCGTTGTTCGACTACAACGTGTGGGCGATTTGCGGTGACGGCGACATGATGGAAGGAATCTCTTCCGAGACGGCGTCAACCGCTGGACATTTGAAGCTGCACAACCTCTGCTGGATTTACGACAACAACCACATCACGATCGAAGGCGACACGGAGCTGGCTTATAGCGAAGACGTCGGAGCGCGATTTCGCAGCTACGGCTGGGATGTGAGTCACGTGACCGACGCGAATGATATCGGTCAGATCACCAATGCCTTTCGTCACGCGCTCGAAGTGAAGGATAAGCCGAAGTTCATCATCGTCGACAGCCACATTGGATATGGATCGCCGCACCGTCAGGACACAAAGGAAGCGCATGGAGAAGCGCTCGGCGAAGAAGAGGTAAAGCTGACGAAACGTGCCTACGGCTGGCCGGAAGACGCTCACTTTCTCGTTCCAGACGGCGTCATGGAGTGTTTCCAACAGCGAATCGGCAAACGTGGAGGCCAGTTGCAAGAGCAGTGGTCGGCGATGTTTAAGAAGTACAGCGAGCAGTATCCGGATCTGGCCGATCAGCTCAAGAGGATGCAGGAGCGCGATCTGCCCACTGGGTGGGATAAGGAGTTGCCCACTTTCCCGGCAGACGCCAAGGGTGTGGCAACGCGAGATTCGTCCTCAAAGGTCCTGAATGCGATTGCGAAAAACCATCCGTGGCTAATGGGTGGAGCAGCTGATTTGTATCCGTCTACCAAGACGCGGTTGACGTTCGATGGCACAGGCGAATTCGAAGCTGGACATTACAACGGCCGCAACTTTCATTTCGGCATTCGTGAACATGGGATGGGCGCGATAGTAAACGGGATGGCGCTCTGCAAAATTCGCGCTTATGGCTCGACGTTCCTTATCTTCACTGACTACATGAAAATGCCGGTGCGGCTCTCATCCTTAATGGATATTCCGTCGATCTGGATTTACACCCATGACTCGATCGGATTGGGCGAGGACGGTCCGACTCATCAGCCCGTCGAGCAGTTGATCTCGTTGCGATCGATTCCGGGGATGGTGGTACTGCGTCCCGCGGATGCAAATGAAGTGGTCGAGGCTTGGAAGGTCTTGATGAAGTTTCGCCACGAGCCAGCTGCGCTCATTTTGACGCGGCAGGCTGTGCCCACCTTCGATCGCACGAAGTACGCTTCGGCTTCCGGGGTTGCTCGCGGCGCCTATGTGATGGCGGATGCCGAAGGCGGCAAGCCGCAAGTCATCCTGATGAGTACCGGTAGCGAGGTGAGCATCTGCATCAATGCCTACGAGAAGCTACGGGAAGAAGGAATCAAGGCGCGAGTGGTGAGCATGCCATCGTGGGAGCTGTTTGAGAAGCAGGACAGAAGTTACCGCGATCAGGTGCTCCCGCCCGATGTAAAGGCCAGAATCGCCGTCGAACAAGCTTCTGTCATGGGATGGGCACACTACGTAGGTGACAGTGGCAAAATTATCGGTATGCACACCTTTGGAGCCTCGGCGCCGATCAAGGACGTGCAGAAAAAGTTTGGATTTACTCCAGAAGCAGTAATTCAAACGGCACGGGAACTGGCAGGCAAGTAACCATTTATTAACGTCGGGCGGCTATTCTGCTGTCCTCTTGAGCTGTAGGAGCCGTTATGAATTCCGTAGAGACTCTAGTTGCCGGCAAGGCAGTCAACCCTCTCAAACAATTGACGGAACTGGGTCAGTCGATCTGGCTCGATTACATCCGACGGAACCTGCTGAAGAGCGGCGAACTCCAGAGACTGATTGATGAAGACGGACTGCGGGGAATGACGTCGAATCCCGCAATTTTTGAGAAGGCGATTGTCGGCAGCACCGATTACCGGGATTTTCTCGACTCACTTGCCGCACGCAGCGATCTCGATGCCAAGGCGCGTTATGAGTTGCTGGCGATCCGCGATATCCAGGACGCGGCCGATCTGCTGAAGCCGGTTTACCAAAGCACGAAGAAACGCGACGGCTACGTCAGTCTGGAAGTTTCTCCTTACCTTGCGCACGAGACTCAGGGCACGCTCGATGAGGCTCGCCGCCTGTGGAAGGCTGTTGGTCGTGAGAACGTAATGATCAAGGTTCCCGGCACGGCCGAAGGGATCCCGGCCGTGCGTCAGTTACTGAGCGAAGGAATCAATACCAACATCACTCTGCTCTTCGCGCAGGAGGTCTACGAGGAAGTGGCGCAGGCCTTCATCGACGGTGCGGAGAAATTCGCGTCCGACGGCGGCGACGTGAGCAAACTGGCGAGCGTTGCGAGTTTCTTCATCAGCCGCATCGATACTCTTGTCGACTCGATTGCGGAAGACAAGCTGAAGAAAGAGAGTGATCCGGCGCGGAAGGCTCTACTGAAGAGCATTCTTGGGAAGGTGGCCATCGCCAACGGCAAGCTGACCTATCAAGCGTATGAGCGGATTTTCTCGACTTCACGTTGGCAAGCTCTCGCCGCCAAGGGCGGCCAGACGCAGCGGGTCTTGTGGGCGAGCACCAGCACGAAGAATCCCGTGTATCGCGACGTCATGTACGTCGAAGAGCTAATCGGTCCGGACACTGTGAACACAGTGCCTCCGGCAACACTCGACGCCTTTCGTGAACACGGGAACTCTGAAGTCACTTTGACCAAGGATCTGCCAGCCGCGAGAAAAGTGATGTCGGACCTGGCGGCTGCCGGAATCTCGATGAAGGAAGTGACGGACAAGCTCACCGAAGATGGCGTGAGGCTTTTTGCCGAGGCGTTCGACAAATTGCTGGTGGCCGTCGAAAAAAGCACTAAGCTGCAAACGACTCCGAAAGTCAATCAGCAAAGCGCAGCGCTGCCCAAGGATCTGGAAGGCGCGGTAAAAAAAAACCTTGATGACTGGCGAGCGAACGGAAAAGTAAGGCGGCTGTGGCAGCTCGATGCGAGTCTGTGGACAAACGATGACGAATCGAAGTGGCTGGGCTGGCTCGGCATCACTGACGAGCAGATCGGCCACATCGACAAGCTGAAGTCATTTGCTGCCGAGGTGAAAAACGGCGGTTTCCGTGACATTCTCCTGCTTGGAATGGGCGGGTCGAGCCTGTGTCCGGAGGTGTTGTCGCTCACTTATCCGCAAGTGGCTGCGTTCCCCAAACTTCACATTCTTGATTCAACAGATCCGGCGCAGATACGGGCGACCGAGGCGAAGATTGATCTCGCCAAAACTCTGTTCATTGTTTCGAGCAAATCCGGCAGCACGTTGGAACCAAACATCTACAAACAGTATTTTTTTGACCGTGTGAAGCAGGTTTTAGGCGCAGACAGGGCCGGCACTCGCTTCATCACGATCACCGATCCCGGATCGAAGATGCAGCTTGTCGCTGAGCGCGACCGATTCTGGCAAATTTTTTACGGCCTGCCTTCGATCGGCGGACGCTATTCCGCACTGTCGAATTTCGGCATGACGCCCGCTGCCGCGATGGGACTCGATGTCGAGAAGTTTCTCGACCGTACCGAAGAAATGGTGCAGGCCTGTATGTCGTGCGTGCCGGTGGAAGAAAATCCCGGTGTATTGTTGGGACTGATTCTCGGAACCGCGGCGACAATGGGACGCGACAAGCTCACCATCATCGCGTCGCCGGAAGTTTTCGATCTGGGGGCCTGGCTTGAGCAGTTGATTGCGGAATCCACTGGGAAAGTTGGCAAAGGGATCATTCCCCTCGATCGCGAAGAACTTGGACCGCCGGATGTGTACGGCAATGACCGCATTTTCGCTTATATCCGACTCTCAAATGCAGCCGACGCGAAACAGGATGCGAAGGTGGCGGCGCTCGAGAAAGCGGGACATCCTGTGGTGCGAATCGCACTACCGGAAACGTACGATCTTGGCCAGGAATTCTTCCGCTGGGAGATCGCAACTGCGGTAGCGGGATCGGTGATCGGAATTAACGCATTCAACCAGCCCGACGTCGAGGCAAGCAAGATTGAGACTCGTAAGCTGACCTCCGAATATGAGATGACCGGATCGTTGCCCCCGGAACAGCCGTTGCTCGACGAAGGCGGCTTCAAGCTGTTCACCGACGAGAAGAATGCCGCAGAACTAGCCAAGGCCGTAGGAAGTGACAAGTCCCTGAAGAACTATCTGCGGGCCCACCTCTCACGACTGGGCGCTGGGGATTATCTCGGTCTACTGGCTTACGTGCAGATGAATGACGAACATGAAGCTGCACTACAATCACTGCGACACGTGGTGCGGGATCGCAAACGGGTTGCGACCTGCCTAGGTTTCGGGCCACGCTTCCTTCACTCAACAGGACAGGCGTACAAAGGTGGTCCGAACAGCGGCGTGTTCTTGCAAGTCACGTGTGACGACGCCAAAGATTTGCAGGTTCCCGAACAGAAGTACACTTTTGGGGTTGTCAAAGCGGCTCAGGCGCGGGGCGATTTCGCAGTGCTGGCGGAGCGGAACCGTCGAGCGCTGCGCGTGCATCTGGGAAGCGATGTAAGCGCCGGGTTGAAAAACCTCTCGGAACTGGTGCAACAAGTATCCTAGTAAGTCGAGTTTCGGCCGCAAGAGTTGTACGATCTTGGAATTGGGGTTTCCGGGTTCGATCCCTCGTTTCGTTTATTGAGTCAAGTTTTCCGTTTCGCGAGTTGCCGTCTGCGAATGCGAGTGAGGAGCAGCGATGCAATTAGGAATGGTGGGTCTGGGGCGCATGGGCGCCAATATGACGCGGCGCCTGATGCGGGGCGGACACAAGCTCGTTGTGAGCGATCGCAGTGCTGACGCGATCAAGCAGTTGGGAGATGAAGGCGCGACCGAATCATCATCCCTGCAAGATCTGGTCGCGAAGCTAGGACCGCCGCGAGCGGCATGGGTCATGGTCCCTGCGGGCGATCCGACCGAGACCACTGTGCAATCCTTGCTCTCGCTCATGCAGGCTGGGGATACAATCATCGACGGCGGCAACTCGTATTTCAAAGATGATGTCCGCCGTTCGAAGATGTGCGCCGCAAAGAGTGTTCACTATGTGGATGTCGGGACCAGCGGCGGCGTATGGGGTCTGGAGCGCGGCTACTGCATGATGATCGGCGGCCCGAAAGAAGCCGTGCAGCGGCTCGATCCTATTTTCAAGACCCTCGCTCCCGGAATTGGCGACATCCCGAAAACTCCGGGCGTCGAGAAACTTGGTGGCACCTCTGAACAGGGATACATTCATTGCGGTCCGTCGGGTTCCGGGCATTTTGTCAAAATGGTGCACAATGGCATCGAGTACGGAATCATGCAGGCCTATGCCGAGGGCTTCGATATTTTCAAGAATGCGAACAGCAACGAGCTCCTCGCGGATTATCGCTATGAGTTGAACCTGCCGGAGATCGCGGAAGTTTGGCGGCGCGGCAGCGTGGTCAGTTCATGGCTATTGGATCTGACGGCGATGGCACTGGTCGAGAATCCGACGTTATCCGAGTACAGTGGCTTCGTGCAGGATTCTGGAGAGGGCCGCTGGACGATCCAGGCGGCGATTGAAGCGGCCGTGCCGGCGGAAGTATTGACAGCGGCGCTGTACGCACGTTTCCGCTCGCGGCAGGAGCATACTTTTGCCGAGAAAATGCTCTCGGCGATGCGTCAAAAATTCGGCGGGCACGTTGAGCCGAAAACCAAGACCAAAACTGTGTAAAGGCGGACACGACAGCTATGGCACAAACGCAGACTCTGCCTGTTATTTCCAAACCGCGCGTGGGACGCCCCGGTGATCCGTGCGTGATGGTGATTTTCGGCGCCTCCGGCGATCTCACGCGACGGAAGCTTTTTCCAGCTCTTTACAACCTGGCCAGCCAAGGTTTGCTTTCACGGGAGTTTGCGGTCGTTGGTGTTGCCCGAAATCAGATGTCGAGCGAGGAAGCTCGCCAGAAGCTCACCGAGGATTTCAAGAAATTCGCGACCGGCAAAATCGACCCGGATCTCTGGGAGTGGTTCGTCCAACGGATCTACTACGTTGCGGGTGATTTTGACAATTCTGCCACCTATCAGCAATTAAAAGACACCCTGTCCAAGGTCGATAGCGAGCACAACACGCAGGGCAACTATTTCTTCTACCTTGCGACGTCGCCCGACTTCTTCGGTGACATCGTCGAGCGCCTGGGAAAAGTTGAGTTGATGTGCGAGCAGAATAGTCATTGGCGGCGGGTGATCGTCGAGAAGCCCTTCGGCCACGATTTGGACACTGCGCGATCGCTGAACCACCAGTTGTTGAAGGTGGTTAAAGAGCCGCAGGTCTACCGCATCGACCACTACTTGGGAAAAGAGACAGTACAGAATATTTTGGCGTTCCGTTTCGCGAACGGAATTTTCGAGCCGATCTGGAACCGGCGCTACATCGATCACGTTCAGATTTCGGTGGCTGAGACCGTGGGTGTCGAGAAGCGCGGCGGCTATTATGATACGGCTGGCGCACTGCGGGACATGGTTCCGAACCACATCATGCAGCTGATCTCCCTGACCGCTATGGAGCCGCCAATCTCATTCGAGGCGAACGCAGTTCGTGATGAGCAGGCGAAGATCCTGCATGCTATCCAGCCGTTCACCGCCGAAGAAGTCTTGAGCAAAACCGTGCGGGGACAATATGGCGAAGGAGTCATGGACAATGAGCGAGTGCCCGGGTATCGGTCCGAAGACGGTGTACCTCCCGACTCGCGAACTGAAACCTTCGTAGCCATGAAGCTGTTGATCGACAACTGGCGCTGGGCCGGCGTTCCGTTTTATCTACGAACCGGGAAGCGATTGCCAAGTCGCAACACTCACGTCGTGATTCAGTTCCGGCGTGCGCCGTTTATGCTGTTCCGAGAGACTCAGGTCGAGGACCTGATGCCAAATCAATTGGTCTTGCATATCCAACCGGAGGAGGGTATTTCGCTGCGATTCGCTGCGAAGACGCCGGGCCCGGCAATGAACTTGGGCGAAGTCGATATGGACTTCGAATATGCAGACTACTTCGGGCAGACTCCCAACACCGGCTATGAGCGTTTGCTGCACGATTGCATGATTGGCGACGCAACGCTGTTTCAACGCGCCGACATGGTCGAAGCTGGCTGGAGCGTGGTGAATCCGGTCCTGGATGTCTGGAAGGCACTGCCTCCTCGCAACTTCCCCAACTATCCGTCCGGTACATGGGGACCTAAAGAGGCTGATGAACTGTTAGAGCGCGATGGCCGCCGCTGGAGAAACTTCGAAAAATGATCTTAGCAGGTGATATTGGGGGCACCAATGCGCGCCTGGCGTACTACAAACCTGAAGGTGGAAAATTTGTAAGCGTACGCGAGCAGGTCTTTCCCAGCCGCCAGTACCTCGGGTTGGATGAAATCGTTGTTAAGTTCGTGGCTGAAAGCGGTATCCGTCCCGATATCGCCTGTTTCGGCGTGGCCGGACCGGTCCGTCAGGGGCGGGTAGAAGCTTCCAACCTTCCCTGGATCGTCGATGCAGCGAAGTTAGGTCAGGAGTTAAAGCTCGATACGGTATTGCTCCTGAACGATCTTGCGGCACAGGCCTGGGGCATTCGCTGCCTGGGCGAAGACGACATGGTCCCGCTCAACAAAGTGAAGGCGACCGCGACCGGCAACCAAGCAGTGGTAGCAGCGGGGACGGGACTTGGCGAGGCCGGGCTATTTTGGGACGGACATCGGCACCTCGTATTTGCCTGCGAGGGCGGGCACTGCGATTTCGCTCCGCGCAATGAACTGGAGATCGATCTCTTGCGCTATCTGCACACCCGCTTCGGTCATGTGAGTTACGAGCGAATTGTCTCCGGGCCCGGGCTGGTTAATGTGTTTCTATTCCTGCGCGACACGAATCGTGGCGACGAACCCAAGTGGCTTTGCGACGAGATGCTGGCCGGTGATCCCGCTGCGGCCATCTCGCGAGCGGCGGTCTCAGGAAAGTCACCTACGGCTGAACATGCTCTTGATCTCTGGATTTCAATCTATGGTGCTGAAGCCGGCAACATGGCGCTGAAGGTTTTGGCCACTGGTGGTGTTTACCTCGGAGGCGGCATTGCTCCTAAGGTTCTCTCTAAGCTGGCCGGACCATTGTTCATGCAGGCCTTCCTTGGAAAAGGTCGGATGCAGCCACTGCTGGAGGCCGTTCCGGTTCGCGTGATTACCAACGGAAGCACTGGACTGCTAGGAGCGGCATGCTACGCTGATCGAAGATCGACCCTGATTGCCACTGTCGTCTGAGCCCATGCCCCCAACCCGAACGATTGAAGTTTTGCCCACTCCCGAAGGGCTGTTTCACGCCGCGGCCAATAATTTCGTGAACGTCGGGACTGCGGCGATCGCTGCCCGCGGCCGGTTCACCGTCGCTCTAGCGGGCGGTTCCACCCCCAAGGGTATGTATTCCCTGCTCGCCCAAAAACATGCGCGATTCAACTGGCGACAGACTTACATCTTCTTTAGCGACGAACGGCATGTTCCGCCGGATCACCCCGATAGCAATTACCGCATGGTGAATGAGAGCTTGTTGAGCAAGATCACCATTCCTTCGAAAAACGTACACCGAGTTCGCGCCGAGAACCGCGATGCGCATGCCGCTGCAGCTGAATATGAAGAAGATATCCGGCAGTTTTTCACGCCGAAGCACGATGACTTCCCGCGCTTCGACCTGATTCTGCTCGGCATGGGCGAAGATGGACACACGGCATCGCTGTTTCCCGACTCCCAGGCGTTGAAAGAGCAAATGAAGTTCGTGGTGGCAAATTTTGTGAACAAGTTCAACGCCTACCGCATCACGTTTACATTCCCGGTCCTGAATCGAACGGCAGAGGCAATGTTTCTCGTGAAGGGCGTCGAAAAGGCGGATATCGCCTTGCATGTTCTGGAGGGCGAGAATAGGCCTCCGTTTCCGGCACAAAGGGTTCGGCCCTCAGATGGAAAGCTGTTATGGATGCTGGATGAAGCGGCAGCCGAACGGCTCAGCAGCTAAGATTCTTTCGTCCAACTCTACTTTCCAGAGATGCCGTACAAATCCAAACGACATCGAGGGTACTTCTCGGCAGGATGCAGTCGCGAAACAGCCGAACGATGCGACCGGTTAAAATCACTCCTCAGCCACGCGTTCTCAGGCAGCGTGGCCGCGCCAGTCGGCGATCTCCCGCAATCCCTCTCCACGAGCGTGTTCAAAGAGTCGCACTTTGTGACGGGCATGCTCGAATTCATGGATGTCGGCCCACACTTCGGCTTGCCATGACTTATCGTGAGCCGCGGACTCTCCACAGGTCGCACAGCGAGTATGGAAGGTCACTCCGGCGCGCGGTGCGGCCACGACGTCGGGTAGCTCGATGAAGACACAGCGGACTTCCTCGATCTCCTCGTCGGGACCGAGAATATGCTCGTAGCGCAGGAGGTAACCGAAGCCAAGCTTGCGCGCTTCGATTTCGGCTTCGGCGCGGGTGTGGAAGGGTCCGTATTCTGCACGTAGCTGCTCGGTCGAGTCACACGCCATCCAGAACGTTTCTTTGTACGACATACCTACCTCAGTTTAGGGAGACTCAACCGACCACTGTAACTGCGAATAAACCTAGAGTATCCACAGAAAAATGAGCAATTTCAGTACCGCATACGTCGCTCTGCCAGCGAAGCAGATGGCATGCGTTCGTTTCTACCTGACGGCAATAACTAATTGATAACAAAGCAGGTAGTACTTGGATTCCTACCAAGCTGCAACTTCAGTCACGGCAGTTGGGCGTCTTGAGTGTGAAATCCATTGCCGTCAACATCAGCCGCGAATGAAAAATCATAGCTGGACTATGTTACTCAGCAGGCTTGGGCTAGCGTCTTCGAATCCGAAGGTCGCCCAGGACGCAACTCACACTCTCAGATCCTGTCATGTGTCTCGGTGATGACCGATGCGCATCGCGACCATACGGAGTTTCGACTGCTCTCTAAACGAAGCACATTCCTTCAAGGTTCTGTATCAGGCAACTAAAGTGACTCTCGAGTTGAGGTGATGCCTGCGGTTTCCCCAGCAGAGGGCCAATCGTCGACTGCCGATTGCAGCCCCAGTCCTAGTTGCAGGTGCCATTGCGGTCCGCCATGTCCAGCGACGTAGAGGGCTAACTCGAGCCGGCTCCAGACACCCAGTTTGTCGAATGCAGTACGCAAGTAGTTCTTCACAACCTGCTCCCTGGTGTGGAGAACGCCCGCAATGTCCTTGTTCGTTAAGCCTTGCCAGACGAGGGTTGCGACTTGAATTTCCTTGGCAGTTAGCCGATCACGGGGTTGCATGGCTGCACCTGCTCCTTGATGAACATGGCGGTCGCGAGTTTCACGCGTTTGCGGCCTTCCTTGATTCCGGCCCGTAGAAACAGCGTACGCAGATGCTGCTTAACGGTCCGGGGACTGATGTTGAGGTGGCTGGCGATCTCTTTGTTGCTGCAGCCCTGAACCAGCAGGCGCAGCACTTCATGATCACGGGGAGTAATTTTGATCTCGCTAAGGTTGATCATTGCGCTTCTCTTTTGCTCCTTACGATTTACGCTTCGGGTCACGACCTGCGGAACATGAATGCAAGGGATTCGCCAAACGTTCGCTCAGAGCGCAAGTTTCTGAAGCGGCAAGACTTACGGTTAACACCAGCGGTTGCTTTGGGTTCTAAGTAAGCGAGTTCTCATTAACCAAGTTTCAGAATGGAATCCAGAACGGGAATCGACGGGTCGCAATGGGCGAATGTTTTACGAAAACATGATTTCCCGCTAGAATGACACGATGTCTGCTGTGGTCTCTCCTGCGCTCTCCTGGGCTCATCCGCTGGTCCGAGAGTGGTTCACCGCGCGATTCGGGACGCCCACCGAACCACAGGAACAGGGATGGCCACATATCCTCGCCGGACACACGACCTTAATTTCTGCGCCCACCGGATCAGGCAAAACTCTTGCGGCCTTTCTGGCGTGTATCGACCGCCTGGTGCGCAAAGCCCTGGCGGGGGAATTACGCGACCGGACCGAGGTTCTTTACGTTTCGCCCCTGAAGGCTCTCGGGAATGACATTCAGAAAAACCTGGAAATTCCGCTCGGCGAGATTCTGCAGATGGCGGGAGAGCGCGGCATGCTCATGCCGGAAATTCGCACTGCCGTCCGAACCGGCGACACTTTGATGAAAGACCGGCAAGCGATGCTGCGGCGCCCCCCGCACATCCTGGTTACGACGCCAGAATCGTTCTACATCCTGCTGACCGCCGAGAAGAGCCGCGCCATTCTTCGCGACGTCGAAACCGTGATCGTCGACGAAATCCACGCGGTCGCTGACGACAAACGGGGCGTTCACTTATCGCTATCGCTGGAGAGATTGGAAGCACTCACTCATCGTTCGCCCGTGCGAATTGGGCTCTCTGCCACCCAGAAGCCGATTGAAGAGGTCGCCCACTTCTTAGCGGGGAATGGCCGTCCCGACCCGGTGATCGTCAACGTGGGACACAAACGTACGCTCGATCTGGGAGTAGAAGTTCCTGCCTCGGAGCTGGGCCCGGTCGCTTCGAACGAGATGTGGGATGAGATCTATGCGCGTATTGTGCAACTTGTCCACGACCATCGTTCAACCCTCGTATTCGTTAATACGCGCCGGATGGCGGAGCGCGTTGCGCATCACATGGCGACGCTGATCGGAGAGGACAACGTCGCCGCACACCACGGAAGCCTTTCACGCAAACTGCGTCTGGCCGCGGAGAGGAAGCTTAAAGAAGGTGAGATCAGGGTTCTGGTTGCGACAGCTTCGTTGGAGTTAGGAATCGATGTGGGGACGGTGGATCTCGTTTGCCACATCAATTCCCCACGCTCAATTGCAGTTGCGTTGCAGCGCGTGGGACGTTCGGGTCACTGGCGCGGCGCGGTTCCAAAAGGACGATTTTTCGCCACCACTCGGGATGACTTGGCTGAATGTGCGGTACTGGTACGGGCCATTCATTCCGGAGAACTCGATCGGCTGATTTTTCCGGAAAGCTCGCTCGACGTGCTGGCGCAGCAGATCGTGGCGACGGTGGTATCGAGCAGCGCGGCGGCTCAGCCCCGTGAGACTCCCGACTCGAGCATGACTACCGATGGCTGGGATGAAGACGAGCTCTTTGCGCTGATCAAGCGCGCCTATCCCTATCGCAATCTCACACGTGAGAAGTACGCCGAGGTGCTAGAGATGCTATCGGAGGGCATCGCCTCGCAGCGCGGACGCTATGGAGCGTATCTCCATCATGATCGGGTGAACCGGCGGCTGCGGCCGCGGCGTGGCGCGCGTATCGCCGCAATAACCTCGGGCGGCGCGATCCCCGACAATTCTCTATTCACCGTGGTGGCAGAGCCCGACGGAGCTATCGTCGGAACCGTCGACGAGGACTTCGCAGTCGAAAGCATGGCCGGCGAGGTCATGCTGCTCGGCAATACATCCTGGAGAATTCGGCGCGTCGAGGGTCGAACCTCCCGGATTCTGGTGGAAGACGCACAGGGCCAGCCGCCAGGTATTCCCTTTTGGCGTGGAGAGGCTCCTTCGCGGACCTCGGAATTGTCAGAGCAGCTTGGAAACTTGCGAAGGGAGATCAGTGATCGCCTTCCTGGAGTGACTCCTGTCGAAGGCTGGCGCAATCTACCTGAAGTCGCAGACACAGTAGCGTGGCTAGAAAAGGAATGCGGCCTCGATCTCGCTGGCGCTGAGCAGTTGATTCAGTACGTGATTGAGGGGCGGGTTGTGCTGGGTGAGGTGCCGACCCAAAGGACCATCGTCGCAGAACGGTTCTTCGATGAAGGCGGCGGCATGCAGTTAATCATCCATGCCCCATTCGGCGGACGGATCAACAAAGCGTGGGGACTGGCTCTGCGCAAACGCTTCTGCCGTGGCTTCAACTTCGAATTGCAGGCGGCGGCCACCGACAATGGCCTGAACATCGCGCTGGCCGAGCAGCACAGTTTTCCACTTGGCGACGTCTTCCAGTTCCTGCACTCGGAAAGCATGCCGCCGATTCTTGAGCAGGCCGCACTCGCCTCACCCATCTTTCAGACCCGCTGGCGCTGGGATGCAACGCGCTCGCTCGCTCTGTTGCGATTTCAGGGAGGAAAGAAAGTTCCGCCGCAGATTCAGCGCATGCGCTCCGACGATCTTCTGGCATCGGTGTTCCCTGATGTGGCAGCGTGCCAGGAGAACATTGAGGGGGATATCCAGATTCCTGACCATCCCTTGGTGAATGAGGTCATGAAGGACGTACTCACCGAGGCAATGGACATCGATGGCCTCCGTGAGGTTCTGCGGCAGATCGAGTCTGGAGAGATTCGGTGTATTGCCGTCGATACGCCCATCCCGTCGCAGTTCTCGCATGAAATCCTCAATGCCAATCCGTATGCCTATCTTGACGACGCGCCGCTTGAGGAGCGCAGAGCCAGAGCCGTCCAAATGCGGCGAGCCCTGCCCGAATCGGTTCTCGAGGAAGTCGGAGCGCTAGATCCCGCAGCGATCGCCCAGGTGCAGGACGAAGCGTGGCCGGACGTACGTGACGCTGACGAATTACACGATGTATTGCACACGCTGGTAATGATGCCGGAGCGCAGTTCCCAGTACTCGGCTCTCAGTAATCAGGAGATGGGAGAGGAGTGGAGAAGATTCTTCGACACACTGCAATCGCAGGGCCGCGCCCTCGTGGCCGAGGTATCTACTGGAACCCACGAGCGAAAGTTCTGGGTAGCCACCGAGCGATTGCAGATATTCCAAAGCCTGCATCCGGAAGCCGTCCGAGACGGTGAGGACACCCACTCGATCCCCGAAGGAATTCCGGCATTGCATTCTTCAGTGCAGTCGGAAGCGATCGATCCAGCCGAGGCTCTACTCTCCGCGGTTCGCGGATGGATGCAGCACATCGGTCCGACAACCGCCACCGAAATAGCAGAGTTGCTGGAAGTGTCGGCGAGTGAAGTTGAAAAAGCTCTGCTGCGGATTGAGGCGACGGGAGCCATCCTGCGAGGAAAATTCCGACCGGGACGATCAACAGAGGGCATCTCCCGAACTGAAGACGCTTCGGCGATCACGAAAGAAACTGAGTGGTGCGAGCGCCGAGTGCTGGCTCGGATTCACCGTCTCACCGTCTCTACGCTCCGCAAACAGATCGAGCCTGTCACGGCATCGCAGTTTATGAATTGGTTGCTGCGCTGGCAGCACATGGCACCCGGCACTCAGGTGCGCGGTGAACACGGAACCCTCGAGGTGATACGGCAACTGCAAGGTTTCGAGATTCCCGCGAGTGCATGGGAGCGATTCATTTTGGCGCGCAGAATTGCCGCGTACGATCCGGCGCACCTCGACCAACTTTGCCTCGCAGGTGCTGTCGGATGGGGCCGGCTGTCGCCGCACCCAGCGACGCTGGAGTCGGCGGGTGAAGAGCCTGGGCAGGAAACGCGGCGGCGTGTGATTCCGACACGCGTAGCGCCGATCGCATTTTTCGTGCGCGAGGATTCGGATTGGATGCGGCCTCGCGATCCTGGCACTGAGGATCCGGAGAGAGCATTCCTGAGTCCGGTCGCGCGCCGCCTGCTGGCACTATTGCAACAGCGTGGCGCCTTATTCTTTCCGGACATGGTACGCAGCACTGGTAATCTCAAAGCGGAAGTGGAGACGGGCTTGTGGGAGCTGGTCGCCGCGGGGTTGGTGACCGCAGATGGCTTCGAAAATCTGCGTGCGCTGGTCACTCCAAAGAGCGCTTCAGGAATGGGGCCTGGCAAGGTACGCCGGCCGCGTCACGCGGCAGGCCGCTGGTCGCTACTCTATTCGGAAGGAGCAGATCGAGATCGGGCAGTTGAGTCCTGCTGCTGGATGCTGCTGCGGCGCCACGGAGTCGTCTTCCGTGATTTGCTGACGCGCGAAACCAACCTGCCGCGCTGGCGCGAAATGCAGATTGCCTTCCGTCGCCTCGAGGATCGCGGAGAAATCCGGGGCGGTCGTTTTGTCGATGGCTTCCTCGGGGAACAGTTCGCCCTTCCCGTTGCGGTGGAGTCGTTACGCGCGCATCGCAAGATGCCGCTTACCGGAGAGCGTGTGATCGTCGCTGCCGCCGACCCATTAAACCTGATAGGCATCATCGTTCCCGGCGAGCGCATTCCCGCAATCTCGGGACGCAGCGTCATCTATCGCGACGGAGTGTGGGAGCCGGAAGGATTGGACATTCCGGGTGCTGAATCGGTGAGCGCTTAACAGTGACGAGCATTCGCGGGCACCTTCAAGTCACGGGTCGCCTGCAAAATCAGACAACCATATTCGGCAAAGAAAAAACGGGAACCCGGCGAGGGGGTACCCTCGGGTTCCCGTTGCCTTGAGCTCGCCAAATATGCAAAAGCGCTTCCCCCGAATCGCTCTCACGCGGCTGGAAGGCTCGCACACTATACCCATCTCACAAGGACGATGCAACATTTTTTACTGTTTGTTGCACTCTTTCCAAAACGGGATGGATCGAACGCGTCTCAGGGAAGCCTGAGTGAGAACAGAACTGCTGGGTTCAGATAGACTCCTTGCCACCGGATGGCGAGATGCAGGTGCGGCCCGGTGGCCCGACCCGTGCCGCCGCTAACTGCGATTTCCTGGCCCTTCGACACGCGGTCTCCTTCCTTCACATCGATTTTCGACAGATGGAGGTAGAGGCTCAGGAGTCCTTGGCCGTGATCGAGCACAACAAAGTTGCCCTCGAAGAACATGGGGCGAGCAAGAACGACAGTCCCATCGTTAATGGCCTTCACCGCCGTTCCCGCAGGCGCCCTGAAATCGAGCCCCTGGTGCGTGCTCTTTACAGAGCCATTGAACGTTCGTCGGATACCAAACACATCCGATATCTCTTCCTTCACAGGAAGTTCGAAACTTCCGCTCCATTCCCGGGCGGCGCTGGCAGTCTTGAATGCGTCAGCCTTGACCTGCTGGTCAGCCTCGATTTTTCGCTGATCCTCGGGATTGGGCGCGGTGTACTTGCCTGGAACCGTGAGCACAATCGTGGGATAGCGCTGGTGGAAGACCCTGACCTGACGCGTAAACACGGTCGTGTGACCTGGCGTGTCATCGGCACGCAACTCAACCGGATAGGTGCCGGGTTTAGTTTCGAGACTGACGCCACCTAGGGCGAACCATGTCCCGGTCTTGGCATCGAAACTAAATTCGAGATCATGGCTAAGCCAGTGTCCTGAAAGTGCGTGCGCAGCCTTGGGAGCGCGAACACGGAACAATACTGGGCTTCCATTCACGAGGCGTGCCGGCTGGCTAGTAACGCTCCAGGAACTTGCCGGCGGGGCGGGCGCGGCGAATGATAATGTTCCCAACAAGAGGAAGGGCGCCGCGAGAAGAGATGAAACACGCATCACATTCTCAGGCTAGCATTCCTAGTTGAGAACAGATACCGAGCTTGTGATTGCGGCATTGATCATCGCGATTCTGTCCGGCAGTCTGGCATCGGCTCCAACGCCGTCGGTTCGGGCCGATCAGGTTGTCGTCTTCAAGAAAGATCGCAAGCTGAATCTGATGGCAAAGGGCAAGACTCTCCGCACATACAAGGTTGCGCTTGGCGCCTCCCCAGTCGGGCAAAAGCAGCAGCAGGGCGATCACAAGACGCCCGAGGGCAAGTATGTTCTCGACCGGCGGAATGCAAAGAGCCAGTTCTACAAGTCGATCCACATTTCGTACCCGAATGATCAAGACCGGAAGCTCGCGCAGACGCTGCACCTTTCTCCCGGTGGCGACATCATGATTCACGGCCTTCCGAATGGATATGGCTGGGTTGGAGCCGACCATCGGATCCGTGACTGGACCGACGGTTGTATTGCAGTAACGAACGCAGAGATCGATGAGATTTGGGAGCTCGTGCCGGATGGAACTCCCATCGAGATTCGGCCGTAAAACTACTTCGCGGTATGGAAGAATACTTGCCGCTGCAAAACAATCCTCTGTCGCTATAATTTCGTTTCCTCACTAATTGGTCGCCGAGGAAAAACCAGGGGGAGCTCTCTTTGAAATCGGCCCGCGTCTATTCCTGCTACGTCGTCATAGTCTGTCTCGTGCAATCGCTTTTGGCGCAATCGACGCCTGCGGCACCATCCGCGAGCGAGCGATTCTATGCCTACACGGCGCAAGCTTCCGCAACGGAGCGCGAATGGGAGAAGAAATTTCAGGACGGCATTTCGCGCGACAATCTCCGTGAGAGCATGCGCCGCCTGAGCGCTCGGCCACACCACGTGGGCTCTCCCTACGACAAGGACAATGCGGAGTGGATTCTCTCCCGTTTCAAAGACTGGGGATTTGACGCGCATATCGAAACCTTCCAAGTGCTGTTCCCCACTCCAAAAGAGCGGTTGGTGGAACTGATCGAGCCAACGAAGTTCCGCGCCAAAATGCAGGAACCGGCACTGGCCATCGATCCGACAAGCAATCAGACGGCCGAGCAGTTGCCCACTTACAACGCCTACTCGATCGACGGCGACGTAACCGCGCCGCTTGTGTATGTGAACTACGGCTCGCGCGAAGACTACGAAGAACTCGACCGATTGGGAATTTCTGTGAAAGGCGCGATCGTGATCGCGCGCTATGGCGAGGCGTGGCGTGGCATCAAGCCCAAGGTCGCCGGAGAACATGGCGCTATTGGCTGCATCATTTATTCCGATCCGCAGGAGGATGGCTACTTCTATGGCGACGACTATCCCAAGGGCGGCCTGCGTCCAAAGGACGGTGTCCAGCGCGGCAGCGTCATGGACACTGACTATCCTGGCGACCCGCTGACGCCAGGTGTTGGTGCAACCGCCGATGCAAAGCGCCTGAAGGTCGAAGAGGCAAAGACCATCACTCGCATTCCCGTGCTCCCTATCTCCTACGCGGACGCGTCACCCCTGTTATCGGCTTTGACTGGCCCAGTAGCGCCAGAAAAATGGCGCGGATCACTACCCATCACTTATCACGTGGGTCCGGGCCCCGCAAAGGTGCATTTGAAAGTCACCTCCAACTGGGACTTGAAGCCGATCTATGACGTGATTGCCACGATGAAGGGATCGGAGTTTCCCGATCAATGGGTGCTCCGTGGCAACCATCACGATGCGTGGGTCAACGGCGCGGAGGATCCGCTGTCCGGAATGGTGGCCGTACTTGAAGAAGCGCGCATGTTGGGCGAACTCCATAAACAGGGATGGAATCCGAAGCGAACCGTCATCTATTGCGCGTGGGACGGTGAAGAACCCGGACTGCTTGGATCGACTGAATGGGTCGAGACTCATCTTGATGAACTGCGGCAACATGCTGTCGCCTACATCAACTCCGATAGCAACAGCCGTGGCTTCTTTCATGCTTCCGGTTCGCACGATTTGGAGCGTCTCATCAACGAAGTGAGCCGCTACATCAACGATCCGGAGAAGAACATTCCGGCCTCCCAGCGGTGGCGCCTTTACCGGATATCGACAGCTAAGAACCAGGAGGAGCGGGATCAGATTCGCAAACGTACCGACATGCGGATTGGCAGCCTGGGCGATGGCTCCGACTATGCGCCATTTCTCGACCACGCCGGCATTTCAGCACTGAACATCGGCTACAGTGGCGAGGCCGATGCCGATCAGTACCACTCCATCTACGACGATTTTTATTGGTACACGAAATTTGTCGACGCCGACTTCTCTTATGGCCGCGCGCTTGCGCAGACGGGCGGCACAACCGTAATGCGTTTGGCGGATGCGGAACTGATTCCCTATGAATATTCAGGCCTCGCCGACAACATTGCGAAGTACGTGACCGACATGGAAAAGCTGCTCAAGGACAAGCAAGACGAAATCACTGAGCGCAACCAGGAGTTGCAGGAGGGACTTTTCACGGCTGTCTCCGATCCGCAAAAGAAATTCGCTCCTCCGCCGCGCGAGCAGGTACCTCCTTTCATGAATTTCGCCGCGCTGAAGAACAGCGTAGAAGCGCTAAAGAAGAGTTCCGAGCGCTACCAGGCGGCACTCGCGAAGTCACCGCTGACCAATGACGGCGAGATTTCGAAGACTAACGTGGACTCGTTGAATCTCGACTTGCTCAAAGTGCAACGCGCGTTCCTGTCGGAGCGTGGGCTGCCGGCACGGCCATGGTTCAAGCACCAGGTGTACGCCCCTGGCGCATATACCGGATATGGTGCAAAACCGCTGGCGCCGGTCCGCGAATACATGGACGAGAAGAAATGGACTGAGGCTGACGCACAAGTTCCCACTGTCGCGAAAGCAATCCAAGATGCCGCGGCAGCAATCGATAAGGCCGCCGAGGACTTGGAGAAGGCAAACGGCAACCAGGTTCCGTAGTCACTCTTGCCGCGAGCGCGCCGACTTCGCTAAGACACCGTGCCAAGCTGCGGTTCGAGTCAGGCCTCTCGAACTTCTGTGAATCGCGGTGTCAATACGCAGCATCTTTGTCAGGCACGGGCCCTTCGCAAACTGGTTTTAAAGATTCAAAACCAGCAGTCGTCTCTCCACCGAAAACCGACTGTGTGTGGAACGCGATGGGGCAAGTCTTCGAATTCTGCGTTCGACAAACCAGCTCCCGATGAAGGCATAAGGAGAGAGAAAAATGGCAAACATAATGCAGGAAGTCCCTACGAGTGAGCCGAAAAACGGCACGAGTGCCCCGCGAGTCGACATGAAGTTCGAGATCGTCGTCATCCCTGTGTCGGACGTTGATCGCGCGAAGGAGTTCTACACGAAACTGGGGTGGCGACTCGATGCCGATTTTGACAACGGCAACGACTTCAGAGTGATCCAGTTCACGCCGCCGGGCTCGAGCTGCTCGGTCATCTTCGGCAAGAATGTCACCGAGGCTACACCCGGCTCAGCGAAAGGGCTGTACCTGATCGTTTCCAACGTCGATGCCGCCCGCAAAGAACTCGCGAATCGGGGCATCCAGGTGAGCGAAGTGTTCCACAGTACCGGCGGCGTATATACCGGCTCGGATGAGCCCTACCTTTTTGGGCGCAACCGGGTCAGCGGGCCTGATCCTGGACACGGCAGCTACCGCTCTTTTGCGTCGTTCAACGATCCGGACGGCAACGGCTGGTTGTTCCAACAAATTACGACGCGTTTGCCCGGCCGCCTTGATTCCGCGACCACCAGCTTCGCCTCCATAAGTGATCTTGCTAGCGCGCTGCGACGAGCGGAGGCTGCTCACGGGAAGCACGAGCAGCGCACCGGGCAGCGCGACGAAAACTGGCCCGAGTGGTACGCAGCATATATGGCGGCGGAGCAGTCCGGCAAAGAACTGCCGGAATGAATGACTAGGTCACGCATCGCCACCATCCGTAAGCAGAAAATCTAGTCTGCCGATTGGAGCTAGCATGAATGCCGCAGCAAACCCTTCTCCCATTCAGCGCGAACCGGAACTCTTGGGCCAAACCGTAGTGGTGATCGGCGGGAGCGCCGGCATAGGACTTCAAACGGCCAGAAGAGCCCGCGCCGAGGGGGCTGAGGTGATTCTCACGGGGCGGAACCCAGAACGGCTCCAGCGCGCCGCGGCTGAACTAAGTCCGATGAGCACAGCGGCATTCGACGCCGCAGACCCTGCGGCTCTTGGGCGGTTCTTCCACAACCTGCCAGCGACGGTTGATCATGTGATGGTGACAGCTGGCCGGCCGTATTACGGACGCCTCGTCGACCTGGACTTCGCCCAGGTGCAGAGGCTGCTCGACGAGCACTTCTTGCTGCCACTTCACGTGGCCCGGAATGCGGCTCAAAAGGTGCGACCGGGAGGCACGCTTCTGTTCATGGGCGGAACCGGCGCTCGACGTCCGGCGATCGGCCTCGCAATTGCGTCGGCACTCACCGTTGCCAGTCCTGCACTGACAGCGAGTCTGGCGCTCGAACTAGCACCAGTCCGAGTCAACCTCATCGCTGCCGGCTTCGTCGATACCCCATTGTCGGCAGAATTACTCGGCGATCAACTTGAAAACCGGCGCAAACAACTGCGTACCACACTTCCCATCCGGCGCGTCGTCGAACCGGCCGACGTCGCTGCACTCGCGATACACATCATGACCAACACCGCGCTCACGGGCGCAACTTACGACATCGACGGCGGACAGCAGTTTGTCGCCGCATAGCCTGGAGGCGACATCGTAAGTCTTTCCTGAATACCAAGAGTGAGCGCGCTCCGAGAAGAGCGTTAGCTATCGAGTGGCTAACAGACGTTGAAAAATGCTTGCCGTGAAGCGCGCAAATGTTGGCGGTCTATCTGGCGGTGTCGACACGAAATCGGGATGAAATCGAATTTCTTCCCCTCCCGACTTCGACCGCAACATGTCTTCATAAAGATCGAGAAACGAATTTGCGACATTATCCCAGCGAAACTTCTCCGCAGTCAGCAGCCCGTTTGCGATCCGCGATTGCCTCAGGCCATCATCGGAAATCGCCTCTCGAATAGCGTGCGCGAATGCCTTTCCTGTTGGAGACACAATCCACGCGTTCGAGGAGTTGGCGTACGAAAGCACTCCGCCCCGGTCTGGAGCGATTAGCGGGAGACCCGAGGCCATCGCCTCCAGCGGTGCAATTCCGAACGGCTCTCGCGGGTTGGGATGAACAAAGACATCACAATTCGCATAGATCTGTGCCAGTTCGGCGCGATCGCGGAGATATCCCAACCAGACCGCGTGACCCGCTGCACGACGCTCGCATTCAGCCAAGAAGTCGTCTCGTGCGATTCCATCGCCGATCACAATCAGCCGCCAATTTCGCTGCAGTTTCGCGTGCAAATCGCTGACTGTTTCTGTCAGCAATCCCAGGTTCTTTTCGGGGACAAGGCGACCGACATAGAGCAGAAGAGCTGAATCTTCCGTGGCGTGAATTTTCTCGCAAAGACTCCGCCGGTGCGTTGGCGATTGTTGAGATGGCGATAGTCCACTGCAGTCCACCCCCATAGGACGAATCCATATCCCACGGGGAATGGCATGTCCGCGCGATGCGAGCCGAAGCTCTTCGGCGGTGTAGTGCGAATTTGCGATGTGATGGTCAAACAATGAGAAGTAAAGCCACTTCATATAGAAGTGCACCAGGCCGGGAGCAAGCCGATTCCATCCCAAATAGGCGCGGACATTGTCATCCATACGCTCGCAACTGAGCCCGACTACAATGGGGTGGCAATCCACATCGCCCATCATTCTGTCTCGCAGCATGCCGGCGAAATAGTTGAGAGTGTACTTGTCGCAGACCTCGACAAGGTCCGGTCGTTCAGCTCGCAAGATCTGTCTGAGCCGGGTGCCACGTCCAAGATAAGAAAAAGGGCGAATCAGACGATACTCGCGATTCACCGGCGCGGATGCTGACGAAATTCGGTAGATGCGTCCGCAAGCACCCACATTTTCGGTTTCGTTTCTTTCTCCGGGAATCACCAGAATCATGGAGTGGCCGCGCCGGTTGGCAGCCTCCATTAAGGATCGATAGAACGTAGCAATCCCGCCGGAGTTGGCGTGCCAGGAGTTGGTCAGGTGCAGGCTCTTCATAACGCCTCCACAATCAATTCGAAGGCAGCACGTCCCCGCCCATGCGCTGCATCAGCCAGCGTGGAACGAGCAGGATGAAACGCCACAGCAGCTGCGGGAATCTCCTCAAGTCAGCAACAAAGGAAGTCCGCTCGCGCCCCACAAGAAATGTCCCCTGTCGCATTACGTACCAGTTAAATAGCGAAGATAGGATGCTGAGAATCGACGAAACTATCACCGCAATAATGCGATGCGGGGTTGCCCGCCATGTGTGCACTTCATACTCGATTACCTGTCCAAGCGCCGGCAAGATGGCGGCAATCGCGAATGCTGTGAGCCAAACCGGGCGGCGATTGCGAATGTACTGCACGATCGCAGCATAAAAACCGGCGTAAAAAGCGCAGACCGCGGCCTCGGCGAGAACCGCTCCGGTCATAACATCAAAACCTCTCCGCACCGTTGCTATAGCGAAAACCGGGACTCGAAAAGCCGCGCTAAGGATGGCTGACTTCCAGTTCCAGAGGGCAAAATTGAGCGGGCAAAATCGCGTGCGCACCGCGGGGCCGGCCTGGCGAGAGTCGTGTCCGGTGTTGCCGCCTCGCATATCTGGATGGAGTATAGCTACGCGTTTTTGCATGGATATTAAGAACTGGTGAATAGCAGCGAGGCATCCGACTTATAAACCTAATTCACAGAACTGTGATGTGCTCTTAATCTCACCTTCACCGTAGTGCACCAAAATTGATGCATTGAGTCTGGCATGAAAACCTGAACCGGAGATCCGACAAGTGGCGAATAAACTCACCTACCTTGCGCAGGACCACGGAATTATCAGCCAGTACACCACAGCTGTTTCGTTGCACGGCCACACCAACCATTCACGCGAAAGTCTCTATTTCATCTCTGAATTTGCCAGCGAGCGTCCTCTCCTGCGTTGGGCGCTGTCTCAGAAGGATCGCAAAGCCCAACGAGAATCGGCGATCAAAATGAATTTTTTTGAGGCTTACTGGACGCCTCCACTACCGCCGCTGGAAGCATTCCGGGTTGAACGCAAACAGATTGAAGAGGGCCTGGGCTTAGACAGCATGATCTCATTGACTGATCATGACAACATTGAGGCACCGCTTCTTCTGCGCGTTGTTCCCGAGGCTCGACGGATTCCGGTTTCTATTGAGTGGTCAATTCCGTTTGAGCAGACTATGTTTCATGTTGGCGTCCATAACCTGCCAACTGCGGAAGCCGAAGCCTGGGTCCAACAGATGGGTGCTTATACGAAGCAACCATGCGCGTCCAATCTCTGGGAACTGCTATTCGCGCTCGTCAAGATTCCGCAAGTACTGCTTGTGTTCAATCATCCGCTCTGGGATCTGCCTAACATCGGCCGCGCAAACCACATCCAAGCAGTCAAGAGCCTGCTGGAAAGAGCGAATCCTTTCTTTCACGCTTTTGAACTAGGTGGACTTCGAACGTCGAAGGAGAATCGTGCGGTGATCGAATTGGCAAAGGCTTACAACCAGCCCGTGATTGCCGGCGGTGACAGGCACGGATGTGAGCCTAGCGGTCTGCTGAACCTTACCTCCGCAACTTCATTTTCGGAGTTTGTGCAGGAGGTCCGAGGTGGTCACAGTCACGTGTTGGCTATGCCACAGTATTCTGATTGCACGCACTTGCGCGTCTACCACACTCTGTTGGATGTCATCCGCCACTATCCCGATCATCCGATCGGATTGCGCAACTGGGATGAGCGCGTGCATCATCCCGATTCGCAAGGCGTATTGCGGCCATTGAGTGCACTCTGGCAAAAACCGCCAGGATTTGTAAATGTGATTTTCAATTTACTGCGCATGGGCGAAGCGGAGCCAATACGACGAACACTGCGGTTTGCTTTTAATCGCGTACCGCAGGTTCCACAGTTAGAGCTGAGCGGGAGCTGAGGTATTGCCATGAGAGAGGCGCCTATTCGCGTGGCCCTGTTCGCGGACGCGTACCTGGAGGTTGACGGCGTTGCCAATACCATGCGCCAGTTTGAGGCTTACGCGCGTCGTGCTGACCTTCCTCTCTTGTTGCTTCATGGGGGCTACGATCAGGAGAAGGTCGTGTGTGAGGGAGCTGTCCGGCGCGTCGAGCTTCCGCGCGGCCCCATTCGATTTGCCCTCGACAAAAAGCATGACTTTGACTTGGGTTTCATCCGGCATCTCCGAAGGGTTGAAGAGGTTCTGCACGAATTTGCGCCCGACGTCGTACATATCACGGGGCCCAGCGATGTGGGAATCGTTGGCGCCCTCGCCGCACACCGTTTACGCATCCCGCTGATTGCCTCCTGGCACACAAACCTTCATCAATACGCTGAGCGCCGGGCGATGCCAATGTTTGCTTTTCTGCCTGCTGCCTGGAAACAAAAGCTAGGCGCACAGATTCGCGAAACCTGCTTTCGACTGACCGCTCGTTTCTACCAAATTCCTCGAGTCCTGATGGCTCCAAACCGCGAACTAATCGATTTGCTTGAAGAATCGACGGGCAAACGTTGTTTTCTGATGGCGCGAGGAGTGGATACCGAAATGTTTCACCCTGCGCGGCGAAATCAGCAAGGTTGGCCATTCACCATCGGATATGTAGGACGAATTACGGTGGAGAAAAATGTTGAGACACTAGTTGCGATTGATCAACGTTTACAAGCCGTTGGCGTATCGGACTATCACTTATTAATCGTTGGCCAGGGAAGCAGCGAGCCGTACCTCCGGAGACATCTAAAGAATGCCACTTTCACGGGCGTCCTCCGCGGGGAGGAACTTGCTCGCGCCTACGCGAACATGGATGTTTTTCTATTTCCCTCGACGACTGATACCTTCGGCAACGTCGTCCTCGAGGCTCTGGCCGCAGGAATACCGGCATTGGTAACAGATCAAGGAGGACCGCAGTTCATCGTGCGCCCCGGAGAAACAGGATTCGTCTGCCGCGATGCAAACGATTTCGTGCAGCACTTGCTTTGGTTTCGAAATCACTCAGATGAACTGCACAGGTTTCAAAGAAATGCGCGCCGCCAAGCGGAATCTGCATCCTGGGATAGCATCTTCGAGGCGGTGTACCGCGCTTATGACATTGCGTTAGCCCCAACCCCGGCAAATGCGAGGGCCGGGCTGAAGATGCCGCTGCGCGCCGAAGTCAAGTCCTGAGTCAAAGGCAGAAGCCATGTACACCGAATACGTAGAAACCATTTCTTCCCGCAAAGCGGCACAGGCCATCTCGACAATCATCGTCATCTTGATGCTCTCATCCGTTCTCGTAGCGCAGGACGCGCCATCCGCAGAGACAAAAGCGTCGTCGGAAGCGCCTCTGTCGCTGGATAAGATCGTGGACAAGCTCGTGACCAAGAACGCTGAACGGTCGCGAAACCTCCTCCACTCCCAAGCTACTCGCGTCTATCACCTCATCTACAAGGGCTTTCCTACTAGCCGCGAAGCCGAAATGACGGTGGAAGCGTCCTACGACAGTCCCGCCAACAAAGAATTCAGGATCTTGTCACAGAGCGGCTCCAAGGCGATTTGTGAACGTGTTTTTGGCAAGCTTCTAGAGGCTGAGAAAGAGTCCGTTCGGCCTGAGATCGCTTCGCAGAGCCAGCTCAACCGGGAAAACTACGAGTTCGCATTGGTCGGCTACGATCCGGATGAGCGGCAATACGAGTTGCACGTCACCCCGAAGCATAAGAGCAAATATGTCTACCGCGGGAAGATTTGGGTCGACGCCACGGATTTTGCGGTCGCTCGAATCGAAGCCGAGCCGGCACAAAATCCATCGTTCTGGACCAAGAAGAGTGAGGTCCATCACGAGTACCAGAAGATTCAGAACTCGTGGGTGCCGATCAAGAATGAATCGATCAGCTATATCCGCCTCGGGGGCCGCGCTATTCTGACGATTGAATACAAAGATTACCGGCTTACCGAGGCACGCACCGACGTCGCTGCCATACAACCATCCACCGTGCGCGTAGAGGGTGCACACTAGGTCCGAGACCGATCGACTGACGATTCACCCGCGGCGGGTTGATGATGGATTTGGTGGACCTGGTCGGGATCGAACCGACGACCTCTTCCATGCCATGGAAGCGCGCTCCCAGCTGCGCCACAGGCCCACTTCGAAAGGCGACTCGTAGAAGGTACGTAGTTAATTCTCGCCCAGCTTCCACGTGGCGTCAAACTCAACTACGATAGGTAGCGTCTAAAATGGACTGAACAATAGAGTGCTCGGAGCCCCATGTCACATTCTCGCCTCAGCCTTTCCTTGTTAGCCGGCAGCGCGTTGCTCATGTTCTCATCTACAGCGAACGCACAGACTGCTGGCGAGCCTGCCAACAATGCTCCGGTCGCCTATGCATCTGTGAGCGAATTGAACAATATTCTCGCCCAGCTCAAGCAGACTGCGCAGAACATCCAGGGAGACCTCTCCAAAACTCGAATCGAGAAATGGAAAACTGACGGCAACACGAAGCGCCAGACACAAGGTAACGTGGAATCGATCCAGCGCAATCTGCAATCCGGATTGCCGGAGGTCATGACGCAGGTCAGCAACACACCCGAAGACATTGGTGCCAGCTTCAAGCTGTATCGGAACCTCGATGCTCTCTACGACGTGTTCGGATCGGTGGTCGAATCGGCCGGGGCGTTCGGATCGAAAGATGAATTTCAGAGCTTGAGCAACGACATGAGCGCGCTCGAGAGCGTGAGGCGTTCCTTTGCGGAGCGCGTCCAAACTATTGCAAATGGCAAAGAGGGAGAGCTATCGCGACTCCGGGGACAGGTAAAAGCGCTACAGGCGGCAGCGCCGCCTCCTCAACCGAAAAAGATCATCGTCGACGACACCGAGCCTCCCAAGAAACCGGCAAAGAAGAAAACGACCAAACCAGCACCGGCTACTACCAAGCCCGCCCCTCCGCCCTCGAATTCTCAGAACGCACCTCCGGCGAACTGAGCTAATCGCCGAATGTTACGGGCCACCCACGAGTGTGCTGTTATGGGAATGTCGCCTCAGACTTCCGATTCGAAACTTCGTCTTGCCTGATAACCCTTCCTGCAAAACGGCGATCTCTTGTAAGCTACTGAGAAACAGTTAGTTACATGGCGGGAACAACAAGACATCTCGCGGAGTCTAAGTCACTAAGGCGGGGTACAGAGGATTTTGGCTCCGGGAAAGAAGAACCCCGCTGTCGGGCTGCGAAGACTCTATAATGAGGGTACTGCCATGAGGATCATGGCGGGAGCTACGACATTGGGCGATCTCGCAAGCGCTATCGGGGCCCGAAGCCAGGAAGCCGCCGTTATACAGGAATTGAAGGCGGGTTCGGAAGATGCGTACGCCTGGCTTATTGGTGAATTTCACCAGCCCATCTACAGCCTCGTTTATCGAATGATGAACGATCCCTCCGACGCGGCCGACACGACACAGGAAGTGTTTTTGAAAGTGTTCCGGGGAATGAAGCATTTCCACGGCGAGTCGAGCTTGAAGACATGGATCTACCGCATTGCGCTGCATGAAGCTGCCAACCGGCGGCGCTGGTGGTTCCGGCACAAGGCTCATGAAACATCGATTGAGCCGGTGGAAGCTGGTGATCACGAATTCTCGGGCGAAGACCGGTTAATCGATCCAGGTGAAACACCGTTCGAGAATTTCGCGCACGAGGAAGTGCGAGCGAAAGTGGAAGATGCGCTACACGAAGTTCCCGAGCCCTACCGCACGGCGGTGATCTTGCGGGACCTGGAAGAGATGTCGTATGACGAGATAGCGGAGGTTCTGCAGATTTCGTTGGGTACAGTGAAGTCGCGGATCACACGGGGACGCGATGCACTGCGTAAAAGATTGATGAGTTACGTGCGGGAGGTCGGCCCCGAATTAGGGCTGACAGCTCCCGAGAAGCAACAGGAGCCCGTTCTTCAGAGTTCGCGTGGTGGCAGAGAGCTAGAGGTGACGCCATGAATTGCGGTGAGGCCAAAGAGCTATTCTCGCCGTATCTCGACGGCCAGGTGAGCGGTGCGCAGATGCGCGCTGTCGGCCGCCATATTGAAGAGTGTTCCCGATGTGCGCACGAGTATCGCGGTCTTCAGCGCACACAGCAGTTGCTATCTCAGTTGGGCCCTCGGAAGGCTGCGCCTGATTTGGCGTTGAAGCTGCGCGTGGCCATTTCACGCGAAGTAGCACATGCCCGTCGTCCTCGATTCCAGGGGATTTTGATCCGGTTCGAAAATGCCTTGAACGCCCTGCTCGTTCCGGCCACTGCTGGACTGGTAAGCGCAGTCGTGATTTTTGGATTGCTGCTCGGGTTCTTCGCTCTGCCGGGACAATTGCAAGCGAGCAGCGATGTTCCGTTAATGTTGTACACTGCGCCGCAGCTTGAGCAAACGTCGTTTGGATCGTCGCTGGGCTATAACATCGGCGATGACTCAGTTGTGATCGAAGCTTATGTGGACGCCAATGGGCGCGTGCAGGACTATCGCATCCTGTCGCAACCACAAGACGATGAAGCGCTGTTGCCCAAGGTGAAGAACATGCTGATTTTCACCACCTTCCGTCCTGCGACCTCCATGGGACGTCCGACGGCTGGACGCGCAGTCATTTCGTTCTCAAAGATCAGCGTGCGTGGATAAAGGCGGAGCGGCTACCGCCTTCCTCTCTCCCTGATTTTCAGAGGCCTGCCATCGCAAAGAGAAGCCGGTACGTGTTCCCGGCGACGCAACCTTTCCCTCCCACGTGTTAAACGCGTTTGACCCCGAATTCCGCAGTTCGTACACTAGTTTCAGCTCACCCAACTGCGTCCACGATCAGGAGGAGTTTCCTGGGTAAGAGTTTGCGATTTTCGATTCTTGCAGCTACGTTGCTGCTGCTTGCAGTTCCAGTCTTCGCCGACAACGCTCCCTCGGTTGCCCTCGAAACCAGCGAGACCCTGTTCTCGGTTTTGACTGCCATCAATACCTGCGGCTACGACCAGGAACTGGAGTCCTCCGACCCGCTGCGCAAACAAATTCGCCTCGAGGTTAGGAACGCCGTTCAGAATACGGCGGGCGCGCAGGACGTTGTCGCCCCGATGTGCCAGTTCTACCGCGAGCACCAGCCAAGCGATCCGGCTCGAGATCTTGCGCAATACGTTTCGCTCGCGCTCGAACTGGAACCAGCGCCTAGTTTTGCGCCAAAGGTGAAGCAGGCCGAATTGCCGCCCGATGCGCAACCGGTCTCCGCATTTGCGGCGCTCGTGCAGGCGTTCTATCAGAAGATTTCCCTGCACACGATTTGGGAAAAATACCACCAGCGGTTCACCGACATGGTGGAGGTCTATCACGACCCAATCGCCAAGCTCACGTTCGATATGGAGATTTACCTGAAGTTGCCATCGGCGGGATACCTTGGTCGACAGTTCGTCGTGTATCTCGACGCGATGGGCGCGTCCGGCGAAATCAATGCGCGAAACTATGCGAGCGACTATTACATTGTGGTCTCACCCTCCAATTCAGGGTTGAAGATGCAGCAGATCAAGCACGCCTACCTTCACTATGAGCTTGATCCACTGGCTATGAAGAATGGCGGCTCGTTCAAGAGGCTCGAGCCGCTACTGGACGAGGTCAAGAGCGCGCCGATGGATGAGGCCTTCAAGTCCAACATCTCTCTGCTGGTCACGGAATGTCTCGTGCGGGCCATCGAAGCACGCACCATGGGAACGCCGAAGACTCCGGAAGCCGAGCGATTGAAAACCATTGAGGATTCGGACAAAGAAGGCTATATCCTGACCCGCTACTTCTACGACGAACTGATAAAGTTCGAAAAGGATCCGATCGGCCTGCGGAACTCCTATGCGGGAATGCTCGACAGCATCGATGTCGGCAAAGAAATGAAGCGAGCATCGCTGTTGGAGTTCTCGTCGGAAGCATCGCCCGAACTCCTGCATCTGGCGCAGCGCAAGGACCAGCACCTGCTGCTGAATGCGCAACGGCGGTTAGCGACAGGCGATGCGGAGACAGCGCAGAAACTGGCGCAGCAGGCATTGGACGAGCAGGAGGAAGATCCTGGGCAGGCATTGTTTATCCTGGCGCAGGTCGCAAGCTTCAACGGCGACATGAAGGGCGCGCAGAGCTACTTTGAACAGGCGCTGCGGTCGGCGCACGAGCAGAAAGTGGTCGCCTGGTCTCACATCTATCTCGGGCGGATTTTTGACATCCAGGAAGACCGGCTGAATGCGGTGGATCACTATCGAGCCGCCCTGAATGCGGCTGGCGCATCCTTGCCGCAGGCCAAGGCGGCTGCCGAAAAAGGTCTGCAGGAAAGGTACGAGTTGCCAGCGAACGCGCATCCGCAAACGCCGGATCAGGATCAGAAGCCGCAACAGTAAGGGTTCAGAGTTCCAAATTTTCAAGGTGCAATGTGATACGGACGTGCTGGAGCCGCATTGCGTCCCCTCACCTTGAACCTCACGGGAGACAGCATGAAGCGAGCAGCATTGATCGTAGCGGTGTTCAGTATGGCTTCGTATGCGTTCGGCCAGGGGACCGGACAGCAAACTCAGCAGCAGAACCCTCCGGCCGCGGGACAGAGCGCGCCGCCAGCCGCCGGAGCGGCACAAACCCCTGCAGCGCCGCCTACCAAGCGGCCGCCACAAGCAAAAACACAACCTGAAATGGATGCCTACAGTCAGGCTGTGAAGGTCACTGACCCGGCTGGACTGGAGAAGGCTTCGGACGATTTCGCCGCCAAATTTCCTGACAGCGAACTGCGGGTGCTGTTGTTCAAGACGACGACTCGCGCCTACCAGAACACCAACAACCCGGACAAGACGGAAGCCTCCGCGCGCAAAGTACTTGCCATCGATCCCGATGATCCGGAATCTTTGGTAATGGTCGCCGAGGTGATCGCGGAGCGCACGCACGACAGCGATCTCGACAAGGATCAGCGCTACGCCGAGGCCATGAAGATGGCAGACAAGGCCACGCAGACGGTGGATACCGACCTGAGCGTGCCGGCCGATAAGATGGACGTTGCGAAAGCCTTTCTCCGGTCGAGTGCGTACTCGATCATCGGCACTATAGAGTTCAAGAAGGAGAACTACCCGGCGGCGGAAACGGCATTGCAGAAATCGATTGACGCGTTCCCCCAGCAACCGGATCCTGTCGTGGTGTTGCGCCTCGCGATCGCTCTCGACAAGCAGAATAAGATTCCTGACGCGCTGAAGGTCGCCAATCGCGCGGTGGATATGACGCAGGACAACACGCAGGTCGGAACGTTGGCTCGTCGTGAGCGCGACCGGTTACAGCAACTGAGCGGCGCCGCGGCGCCTGCAACGCCACCCGCCACTCCTCCAAAGAACTGACTCGCCGCAGCTAGGCGGGCATCTGTATCGCATGAAGGCACGTGAAATTGCCGCGCTTGAACAGAGCCTGGGATATCAGTTCAGGCAACAGGGATTAATTGATCAGGCTCTGACTCACAGCTCGCAGGCGCGCGAACTGGAGGCGCTTGGAGCAGCCACACCCGGCCGACGGGGGGACAATGAGCTGCTCGAGTTCCTGGGCGATGCCGTCCTTGGGCTTGTAACCACCGAGGCGCTCTACCATCGTTTTCCAAATTTGCAGGAAGGCCACCTCTCCAAGCTGCGAGCGCACCTGGTTGGACAACGGCACCTGCTGCGGGTCGCAGAGCATCTCCAGCTCGGCCACTATCTGCGGCTTGGCCGGGGCGAAGAGAAGAGCGGTGGGCGGTCCAAGGCGACTTTGCTGGTGGACGCGCTCGAAGCTGTTCTGGCTGCTCTCTATCTTGACGGCGGCTGGGAGACCGCCCGCGACTTCATACTGCGCGCGATTGTCGAGCCAGAACTCACCCACATGAAGCTCGAAACCAGCATTATGCCCGTGATGGACTTCAAGTCGGCGCTCCAGGAACGGCTCCAGGCCAGCGGACAGCATCAGCCTGTCTATGCACTGGTGAAAGAAGAAGGCCCGGAACACAAGAAAACATTCACCGTTGAAGTTCGCTTGTCTGTTCCCGAGATGGCGGAGTTCGTGGCGCGAGCGGAGGGCACAACCAAGAAACGGGCGGAACAGGAGGCTGCCCGGCAAGTGCTCGAGCATTTGTCCACGCATCCGGTACCGGAACCGACGCGAGCCTCACGAAACGGAAATCCATCCTAAATGTCCTGGAGCGAGAAAATGTTTGCGGGCGACTGGCCCGCAACCGTGCAATCTGTTGCGGGCACCGTAGTGATCGCGATCTTTGTGGTCACGTTTCTGGTCCAGGCCTTCACGATTCCCTCCGAGTCAATGGAAGACACTCTTCTGATCGGCGACTATCTGCTCGTCGATAAGTTCGTGTACGGCGATAGTGGAATCTGGCCGCGGCTCATTCCCTACCGCAAGATTCAGCGCGGCGACATCATCGTCTTTCACTATCCGGTAAATCCCTCACAGCATTTTGTGAAGCGCGTAGTCGGAATCCCCGGGGACCGCGTGCGAATCATCAACAAGCACGTCTTCGTCAACGGAGTGCCCCTGCAGGAGCCTTACGTTCATTTCATTTCTCCCGACCGGCAACCTTATCGAGACGATTTTCCTCAGACAGAGATCGCAGTACCAGGTGTCACCGCTCGCTGGTGGGCACAGATGCGGAAGTTGGTGGAAGATCATCAACTGATCGTGCCCGAGGATAGTTACTTTGCGCTTGGCGATAACCGCGATGACAGCACCGACAGCCGCTATTGGGGATTCGTACCGCGCGAGAATATTATTGGACGTCCGCTGGTGATTTACTGGTCGGCTCGGAATCTGAATAACGATCTGCCGGGCTCGCCAACGGCGGGTGATAGACTTTATCACCTCGCCTACGCCGTGACACATTTCTTCCGGATCACGCGCTGGGAGCGCACGTTCCGTCTGGTACGCTAAGAACGACACTGCTTCGAACAGGTGAACAAGGTGGCAAAGAAAGACAAGGAAAAAGAGCAGGATCAGAAGCCGCGCGAAACGACGGTAGAGTTTCTCGCTTCCCTGGCTGGCGTGCTGGTCACAGGACTGTTCATCATCACGTTTATCCTGCAGGCTTTTGAGATTCCCTCCAGCTCAATGGAGGATACGCTGCTCATCGGCGATCACGTTTTTGTAAACCGCGAGCAGTTCGCTCCCAAGACGCGCTGGCTCGGACCGTTGCTGCCCTATCGCGACATCCGGCGCGGAGACATTGTGGTTTTCATCTCGCCAGAAGAAAAAGGCCTTTTTGTGGTGAAGCGGATCATCGGAATCCCGGGCGATCGCATTCATTTGCGCGACGGCGTGGTCTACCGAAATGGCGAGAAGCTTAACGAGCCTTACGTCCGGCACAAGGATCCGGAACCGAATCCCTATCGTGACAACTTCCCGGCCGTTCCTCCATCGGAAATGTATGGCGTCAGAAATACGGAATGGCAGCTCGCCATGCCGGCACACATCCAAGGCGAAGATATCGTCGTGCCGCCCGACGGCTATTTCGGTATGGGCGACAACCGCGACGTTAGCTATGACAGCCGCTACTGGGGATTCATTCCCAAAGTCAACGTAATCGGCAGACCCATGTTCATCTATTGGTCATTCGTTACGCCTGCCGACCAATACCAGATGCGGAGCGCGGGGGATCGGTTGAGCTTCCTGGCGCATATCGTGATTCATTTCTTTGACCAGACGCGATGGGCGCGCACGTTCCAGGCCGTGCGGTGAAACTCTTTCGTTCCAAACGTGGATGGGCCGTCATTGTGGCGGTTGTGGTCGCGTTGTTCCTGTTTCGGCCCGGCGTGACCCGTTTACGAAACCGCATCGCGCGATCGATCGGTTCCGCCCTGGGCCGTCAAGTCACTCTTCAAGGTGTCCGGATTCACGCACTACCGCGCCCCGGTTTCGACCTTGAAGGACTCGTAATCTTCGATGATCCCGCTTTCAGCGCCGAACCAATGGTCCGAGCCCAGGACGTTGGAGCGCACATTCGAATCAGTTCGCTGTTTCGCGGGCGTCTTGAAATCGCGACCCTCAGCGCCAGCGAACCAAGCATCAATCTGGTGCGTAACAGCGACGGTCACTGGAATCTGGAGAGCCTGCTCGAGCGTTCGGCACACATTCCGATTGCCCCGACCAGCAAAGCCGTTTCCGAGCATCGCCCGGCGTTCCCGTATATGGAGGCTACGCACGCGCGCATCAACTTGAAGTTGGGACAGGAAAAGAAATCGTATGCGCTGAACGATGCCGATCTCGCATTGTGGCAGGACTCGGAAGATTCATGGGCGACGCGGGTCACGGCTCAGCCGGTGCGCACCGATTTTAATCTCACCGACACGGGACGTATTCGCGTGAATGCCACTTGGCGCAGGGCAGCCCGGTTGGGGGAAACGCCGTTGCAGGCGGCTTTCCGCTGGGAGAACGGACAATTGGGCCAGATCACCAAGCTCTTCTCCGGACGCGACCGCGGCTGGCGGGGCGGCGTGAACCTGGCGGCTGACGTCTCTGGAACACCGGAAGCGCTTCTGGTTCACACACAGCTGAGCATCGACGATATTCACCGCTATGACATTTCTGGCGGCGACAATGTCCGGCTCCTCACCGCTTGCACGGGCCGATACAGCACAGCGGACCGCACTTTGCGAGAACTCGCTTGCAATTCGCCGGTGGGCATTGGGATGGTGCGCGTGGAGGGGAGCATAGGTCCAATTACCGCCCAACCGGCATACGATGTGAAACTTACGCTCGACCAGATTCCCGTTCCATCAGTCCTGCGATTGGTTCGCCAGGCAAAAAGGGATTTGCCGCGCGATTTGGTTGCGACCGGCCAGATGGATGCGAAGTTCGCGGCGCAATCGAATGGTACGGTAGCGCAGGCGGTCAGCGGAACCGGTTCGATTGCCGACCTGCGATTCACTCTGAACAATGGAAAGACGGAGATCGGTTTTGGGGATATTCCGCTCGCGCTGATCGGAGCAGTGGTGCCACCGTTGAAGCGGCAAGTCGAGGCGGGACCAGTGGAAGCGCACCTGCAATTCGGTCCCTTTCCCCTTGGGATGGGATCACCAGGACCTGCCACCGCCCAAGGATGGCTGTCGCTCTCCGGATACCGCTTCTCGCTGCACGGTGATGCGCAAATCGCAAATCTCTTTCGACTGGCAAATGCTCTCGCGCTGCCCGGAATGCGTCCCGCCGTCGAGGGTTCTGCTCGAGTGGATGTTGCTGTAGCAGGCGCCTGGCAGGGATTTGCGCCGCCGGTAGCTATCGGCTTGGCGCAGCTGCACAACGTGCACGCGGAGATGCGGGAATTCGACGTCCCTGTGGAAATTTCCTCCGCGTTCGTCAATCTCGATTCAGATTCGGTAACAGTTCGCAAACTTGCCGCGGCCACGCACACGACGCATTGGTCCGGCTCGGTCAGAGTTCCCCGGCCTTGCCCGCCCACGGATTGCGTGATCCAGTTCGATCTCAATGCAGACCAGTTGGCGGTCGCCGATCTCCAGAATTGGTTTATGCCCCGTCCTGTCAATCGGCCGTGGTATCGCATTTTGAGTTCGTCTGCCACGAATGAAAAATCGCCCTGGCTGGTGATGCGAGCCAACGGCACTGTGCATGTGGGCCGTCTCGGGTGGAAAAAGATTGTCGCGACCGACGTGCGCAGCCGGGTTGAAATGAATCGCGGCGTCATCACCTTGTCTGACATGCAGGGACAGACCTTGGCTGGATCGCACCAGGGTGGCTGGGTGATCGACGCATCAGTGCAGCCGCCACACTGGCGCGCCAGTGGCTCTCTCAGCGGTATAACTCTGGCGCAAGCAACGGGCCTGGTCGATGACGGGTGGATCACTGGAACAAGCGATGCGAAATATCAGTTCAGTGGCTCCGGCAACACACTGTCGGAATTCTTCGCGCACGCCGACGGCGAGATGCAATTCTCTCTACAGAACGGCATGCTCAAGAATCTCGATCTTGCAGGTGCACTCAGGCCCTTCCCCATTAACCGATTCAGCGGCGAGTTGACATTGAAGAAAGGTATGTGGGAATTACAGCGGGGCAAACTGCAGTCTCATGACGGCATCTATCAGGTAAGTGGGACCGCCTCGCCGGCGGGCGGCTTGGATTTTGTTTTTCTGCGCGGCGACGATCAAAAATGGAACGTAACCGGCACTCTGGCCAAGCCCCGCGTCGTCCCCGCGAGCCGCACCGAGGCACGAAGCACCACGCTCAAACCTTGAAACTCCGGCGCCACGTAGACTTTCATCGATTGCTGTTCAAAATCTACTTGGCGGTGGTTGCGCTTGCTGCAATCGCTGTCGCGGCTGATACGCCTCACAATCTCGCGCGAAGCGCCGAAGACAAGCTCGACTACATTCAAAGAAACGGCGAGCGCCAGCATCCGGATGCACGTCCGACCCAGTTGAGCGAAGACGAGATCAACGCGTATCTCGCTTCGGGCAAAGTTAAAATTCCAGACGGCGTCGAGAATCTTCGACTCATTGGAGTTCCGGGAAAAATCACTGGCAGCTGCCGCGTAAACTTCGATCGCGTCCGGGCCGGGCGCGGCGGCTCTAATCCACTACTGGAGCTGTTTTCCGGGATGCACGACGTGAGCGTCGAAGCGCGAGCCTCCGGCGTTAACTCGCAAGGACATGTGCACATCGACTCGGTCGTGATTGACGGCGTCGAGGTTCCCGAATTCGTTCTGGAGCTCTTCGTCAAAAAATACGTGACACCGAAATATCCCGGTGTAGGAATCGACTCGACCTTTGCGCTTCCTAGCAAGATCGATACAGCCACCGTCGGGACGCACACTTTGACGGTCACTCAGCATTAGCTCGTTGTGGCTTTAACGGCTGGAGGCTCGTAGCCATAGCTGATCTAGGGTCTGTACCCCGGCCCGCGGATCACCTTGCCCGGCAGTGCTCCAGTCATCGTGCCCTTGTCAATCACCGGAACTCCATTGACCAGCACATACTCCATACCTTGCGAGAGCTGATTGGGACTGTCGAACGTCGCCACATCGCGAATTGTCTGCGGATCGAAGATCACCACATCCGCCCACATGCCTTCCTTCAAAACGCCGCGATCGATGAATCGCATGCGTTGCGCCGCCAGTGCCGAGAATTTGCGGATAGTGTCTTCCAGGGGGAGCTTCCTCTCTTCTCGAACGTACTTGCGCAGAATTCGCGGGAAAGTACCATATGCGCGCGGATGAGGGTGCTCCTCGCCGAGCACGCCCTCCGGCGCGGCGCCCGAAGAGTCGTTGTCAACGGAGACCCAGGGCTGCTGCAGTGCCAGGACAACGTCCGGTTCCGACATACCAAACACCGCGCACGCGGTGAAGGCATTGTCTTCGATCAGGAAGTCGAAAAGAGTATCCATCGGGTCTTTGCCCCAGGTTGCCGCGACCTCCGAAAGGCGCTTCCCCTGAAACTGTTTCAGCGCGGGATTCTGCACAACGCCAATCATCACGTCTTGTGGGCTGGGAATCTCCTGCCACTCGTTATCCCAATCTTTGGAGTTCGTCTCTAGATCTTTGCGGATGCGCGCGCGCGTCGCGGGATCCTTCAGCCGTTCAATCAGCTTCGCGTCGCCTCCATCATGGGCCCACGGCGGAATGAAGGCGGACATGCTGTTAAACCAGGCCGTGTAGGCGTAAGTGTCAGCTGAGATATCCGCCCCCTCCGCACGCGCCTGGCTGATCTTTGTAACCACTTCAGGCATGCGTCCGAAATTACTCTTGCCGGCCACCTTGAGATGCCAAATCTCGACGGGGATATGCGCCTCCCTTCCGATGCGGAGAGCTTCGTCGATCGATTCGAGAATCGTGTCGCTTTCATTGCGCATGTGAGTGGCGTAGATGCCGCCAAATTTCGAGGCTTCCGCTGCGAGCGCGATCAGCTCTTCAGTCTTTGCATAGGGTGCCGGGGCGTACTCCAGCGACGTCGAAACACCAACCGCTCCATCGCGCATGGCTTCGCGCACCAATTGCTTCATCTTTTCGAGCTGTTCGGGTGTCGGCTGCTTGTCGTCTTCTCCGATGACTGCGCGGCGGACTTGCGTCGCCCCAACGTAGGTCGCCATATTGATGCCCATGCCCTGTTTCTCGAGCCGCGCATAGAACTGGCCGAGCGTCCGCCAATCAGGAAGGATTTTGTAATGCTGGTAGAAGCGGCGGTCGGCTTCAGCTATTGCATCGGTCATCGGCGCCGGCGAGCCGCCCTCGCCGGTCACCTCGGTTGTAATCCCCTGATATATTTTCGAGGGCAAGCGAGGATCGACGAGGATCGTCGCCTCCGACTGCCCCAGCATGTCGATGAAGCCCGGGGCCACCACTTTGCCGCCCGCATCGATCGTGCGTTTCCGTGAAGCATCCGAGAGGTTCCCGATGGCAGTAATCCGTCCGTTCAAAATTCCGACGTCGCCCGAATACCAAGGCGAACCTGTACCGTCGATGATGTGTCCGTTGATGATGACGATGTCAAACCTAGAATCGGCAGCGAAAACAACTGCCGATAAAAGCAGAATTGCCAACAACAGACGACGCATTACGATCATGTTTGTTGCCCCGTGTTCGAAATGATGTTCCTATCTTCCCCGGCAGCTACTCTGGAATTCAGCGGCCGGCCGATCAAGATTCCCAGCACAATCCAAAGACCGAGCGCGAGCCATTCCCATTCAGTGAAGTGACCGGGAACGGCGGGAACAATTTTCATTGCTACCAGCGCGCCACCCACCGCGGCTCCCACACAGGCGATCGTGTAGTCCATCGATCGCGACAGACGCTCGTCACGTTGTACTACCAGCAGACGGCGGTATGCGAGACATGCGGCCGTCCATCCGGCAGCCGATGCAACCGAACCCACTTCGGAAATCGGCACCAGAATCGCGCTCCCAAGAAACATGCAAAGGCCGGTCGCAATTCCCGTCCACGTGACTGCCGCCGATGGCGTTTGATTCACCGGATGCACGTAGGAAAGGCGCTCGTCCAGCAGCCCTCGCCGGGACATGGCAAACAGCAGACGGCTCGCCGCCACGAAGTTCCCGTTAAACACCTTGAACAACGACAGCAGCGCGGACGCCAAGACGATGCTGACGATCCAGCGCGATCCGATCGCGCGCTCGAATGCGACCGCTGTCAGAAATGGCGTGCCCATAAGCTGCCGCCACGGTGCCACGTATCCTACCGCCGCGATCACCACGACGTAGAAGACAAAGCCGACAATGATCGCCGCCCACATCGCACGAAAGAAGCCCTGTGCGCGGAACTTCGGGTTCGCCTCTTCGGCGGCTTTCGTGACCGACTCGTACCCTGTCATGAAGTAAGGCACAATCTGTAGCACCAGCAGCATCGAGATGAGTGGTGTGTGGGTGAAGAGCGGCGGGAAGTTCGCAGTCGATCCACGAGTCACGCCGATGCCAACAAAGATCAGGAACAGCGCGATCGTGCCAAATGTTGTCCAATTCTGAAATATTGCGCTCAGCCGGATCCCTCGATAGTTGAGCAGCGTGATCAGGCCAGTGAGGAGCAGACCAATCGCCAGGTGCGGCAAATACACCGTCTTTCCCGCCACCTGGTAAAGAGGAAAGGAATCGAGCGACGGGAAAATGTAGCCCGCGATTCGGCCAACCGCCACCGCCTCCCATGGACAGACGATAAAATACGCCAACATCATCATCCAGCCAGTAAAAAAGCTTACCGGACGCCGAAACACGCTGGCCGTGTACGCGACCTCGCCGGACGCATCGGGCATCGCTGTCACCAGCTTGCCGTAGACGTATCCAATCGGCAGCAAAAGCACACCGCCGATTGCAAAACCGAGAATCGCTCCCAGCGTTCCGCCGCGCGAGAGCCAGTCGTCCATCACGACCAGCCATCCAACGCCGACCATCGTGCCCCAGCCAAGCGAAAAATAATCGGTGATTCGGAGTTTTCGGGCGAGCTGGGTCATCGGCATCAGAACAGGCAGAGGATCTCATACATCAGATTGGCAGCCAGCAGAGAGGTAATCTCTCCGTTGTCGTAGGGAGGAGAAACCTCGACGACATCGGCGCTTACAAGGCTCTGCCCTTTCAGGCTGCGGACGAGTTCCAGGATTTGAATGCTCGACAAGCCTCCGACTTGCGGCGTCCCTGTTCCCGGTGCAAATGCGGGATCGACAATATCGATATCAAGGGTCAGATACAGCGGCTTTCCACGAAATCGCTTGAGAATCTTTGCCACTGGAGCGAGTCCCTGGCGATGAAACTCCTCGGAAGTGATCACGTGGAAACCGTGTTTCTTTCCAAATTCAAAATCGTCGCGCGAGTAAACCTGTCCGCGCAGCCCAACCTGGAGTACATGATTCTTCAGCAGCAGACCTTCCTCGACAGCGCGCCGCACCGGAGTTCCATGAGAATGTGGGCTGCCAAAATATCCGCCCCACGTGTCGTTGTGAGCGTCGAATTGCACCAGGCAGCTGGGCCCGAATTTCTTGTGAACCGATCGCAGAATCGGTAACAGGATCGAATGATCTCCGCCCACGCAGAGCGCTCGCGCGCTGGCGTCGAAGACTTCATCAAGCTGACTGCTGATTCGCTTGAAGGTATCGTCGATTGACAATGGATTAATCGATAGATCGCCATAGTCCGCCACCCGCAGGCGGGCAAACGGATCGACGTTCAATACGGGGTTCCACGGACGGATCATCGAACTTTGCTGGCGAACGTGCTTCGGGCCGAAGCGCGGGCCACTCCGGTAGGTTGCTCCACCATCGAAGGGGATGCCGATAAGCGCGATATCGAGTTCCTGTGCGCGCGGCACGTGCGGCAGCCGCATGAACGTGGAAATTCCGGAGAACCTTGGATACTTGAGGGAATCGACTGGCTCTGGACGTGGACCCGCCAGCCTTTTGGGCTTCATGGGCGCGAATTATAGAACATCGCGCCCGTGAGCTCAGGCGACTGCCCAGCGCGGAGGGTCATCCGTCGCTTGGAGAATGCAGAGCGCCTCTTCCAGGGAAGAGATTTCAAACACCGATGAGAGCCGCGTCGCTTCCAGCACGCGGCGCACAAAGGGCGAGGGGTTTACAAGCTTCAGTTGAACCGAATGCTGCCATGCCCAGCGACGCAATTGCAGCAGAATGCCCAACCCGCCTGCATCCAGCTGCTCGAGTTCCGAGAGGTCCAGCACCAGCACACGAACGTGTTCCAACTGTTCGAGGCGAGATTCAAACTCTTCCAACGCCTTTCCCCGAACCAGGCGTCCGGAGCACCGCACTATGGCGACCGTTTGCAATTGTTCAATTTGATAGCGCAACTCCATAACATCCTCATCCCCATGTACGAAAGAGCCTCGAAAAAAGTTTCCCGATTGGTGTCAATCGATTAGACGAAGCTCTGTGGGAAAGGTTACCGGACAGATACAGGCGCGGAATGTCCTACTGAGGATCGGATATCGGATGCAGTGTCGGAGAGATTTTATCGTCACGAGCGTCTGATGCTGCGCTTTGTACTGTCGTATCAGCGTGATACGGCGTCAGCACACAGGTTCGGCTGAATCTCTCGCTGCAAGTCCTGGCTTCTTACGCGTGAACAGGCTCCTGCACCAAGATCTTTGGCTCCAGCACGATGGAGCACGACAGCGAGCGCGAGATCAGGCAGACTCTCTCAGCCTTTTCGAGCAACCGGCCCATTCGTTCACGATCCTCTGGCTTTTCAATGGTCACAACCGGACGCATCTGAATACGGGTAAAGCGAAAGCCGCCTTCCTGTTTCTCAATCGTGCCTTCCAGGTTCAATTCAAGAGAGAGGAAATCAAGCTTGGAGGCCTCGGCGACCGCGCGCAACGTCGCCACATAGCAGGTGGAGATGGCAGCCACCAGAAGATGCTCCGGAGTCCATAGCCCTGGCTCGCCGCCGAATTCGGGAGGAGCGGCGAAATTGATGGTGCGCGGAATGCCTTCGCCTTCGACAATGCCGCGTTTGTGCCCGCTCCAGTGCGCGCTGGCGCGATATGAATATTGATTGGCCATAGTTCGCCTCCTGCGGTCAAGCTAGCAGGCGTGCGAACAGACGACTGTGAGGATGGTCACCGGCGACCGTGATGCCAGCAAGCCCTTCGCGGCTTTGGCGCTTACGGTCCTCCCAATTTCGTGCCGGGTGGCAATACAGCCATATTCTCCGCTTTCCAGCGCATTGCGGCTGTGATTCGTGTTCGTCCGCTGGGATGGTCAAAGAAGATGAACTCCTCAACCGGGCTGGGATCGAGTTTGCGGTAATCACCAAGTTTTAGATCGACTAGCGCTTCACCGTCAGGCTGGCGGGCAGCGTTGATCCCGAAGATATCCGCTTCGTACTCGGTCGTTCGGCTCCAGGTGTTAGTGACCGGCGTCAACACAAAGAAGAAAATCGCGAACAACAGCACTGCTAAGGGAAGGGCTGCCACATCCGTAATTTCATTAACCCGCCAGCGCTGTCCCCAGCGCTCGAGCGCCCGCCGCATTTCCCAGTTTACAAATGCAAAGGCGACGAAGGAGAGCACGCTAAAGAAGAGCAGGTCTTTGTAGACATGATTGAGTACGTAGTGCCCCATTTCATGTCCCATCACGGACTCAATTTCTTCTGGAGTGCAACGCTTGAGAAGATTGTCGTTGAGCACGATTCGCTGCGTTCCGAGAAATCCCGCGACATATGCACTGACACGCGTCGACTGGCGCGACGCGTCGACCTCATAAACCTCGGTGACCGGGATGCCGTTTGCTCGCGCGAGACTCAGAATCGACGCCTTGATCTTCTCATCTTGCAACTTGTTGAACGTATTGAAGAGTGGCGCGATGTACACAGGGGCGATCAAATTCAGGATTGTGGCAAATACAATGCTTGCAACCGTTCCCCACACCCACCAGTTTTTTCCGAGCCGCCGCACGATCCAATAAAGGATCATCACAGCGATGCCACCTGCGATAGCCGTCAGCGCCAGCCCTACGAGTTGGTCACGCATCCATGGACCAAACGTCTGGTTGGCGAGCCCATATTTGTGCTCGCGAGAATATCCTTCATAGACCAGCATGGGAAATTGCAGGACGCTGACAATGAGCAGGAACATCAGGAAATAAATCAAATCTTGAAGTGCCCGTAACGAAGTCGCGCGCGTTGCCAACTCTCGCAGCCGCGCGGACCAGGCGGTGTGCAGCAGAAGAACCATAATCGCCGCCACAATCAGGAAATCCCAGAGCAGCAGCCAGTATCCACCTTCAAAATACGCGTCAGAACGCGCTTTCTTATCAGGAGGAACAGTAGCGAGATACGCATCGACGGCGGCTTTCACATCGAATGCGGGAGCATTGGGCGAAGCAGCCGGCGGAGTCGACTGCGCCTGGCAGCATGAAAGAATCAGAAACACCGCAGCAGCCAGCACCAACAGCTTCTGCAGCAGCAACATGAGCCACCTCGAGTACGAAAGGATTCTCTGCGACGAGGCATCATAAACGACCGACGGCCTAGCGTCACAACCCGTAGCCGGACCCTACAGTCCGGCCTCAATTCGCGAACGCGGGTCGAGGACGTCGCGCAGCGCGTCGCCAATGAAGTTGAATGCCAGCACGGCAAGCATTACGGTAAGTGCCGGAAAGAGCACCAGGTGCGGAGAATCGAACAAGTGTGAGCGGGCGTCGTTGAGCATCGATCCCCAACTTGCAGTCGGAGGAGGAACTCCAAGGCCGAGAAAGCTCATGGTGGCTTCCGCCAGGATCGCGCCTGCCATGCCGATGGCAGCCTGCACGATGATCGGCTGGACGATATTTGGCAGGATATGTCGCACGATGATTCGCACATCGGACGCGCCAAGCGCCCGTGCTGCTTCGACGAATTCCCTTTCGCGCACCGCCAGCACTTGTCCGCGCACCAGGCGCGCGTAGCCGACCCATCCACCGAGCGAAAGGGCCAATACGAGATTGAAAATCCCCGGTCCACGAAAGGCCACAAACGCGATCGCAATCAAGATGCCGGGGAAGGAGAGAAAGGCGTTCATCACAACGATGTTGACGACGCGGTCCACCGTGCCGCCGTAATATCCGGCAAGACTCCCGATCACGAGGCCCAGAAACAGCGAACACATAACGACGCTGCTTCCCACGAACATGGAAATGCGCGCGCCCCAAATCAGACGCGAAAGAATGTCGCGTCCGAGTTCGTCGGTACCTGCTAGATGTTGCGAAGAAGGCGGTTGAAGTCGATTGGGAAGATCGATGTGTGCCGGGTCCTGCGGGGCAATCCATGGCGCGAAAAGCGCACAGAAGACAAATCCGATGACCAATACAATGCCAAGAACTGCCAGCGGATTGTGACGCGCTAAACGCGGAAGCGAGATGGCTGCGGCGGACATATGGTTATCTTGTTTCCAATCTCATCTCTGAATCCATTTACTCCCTGATCCTCGGATTCACTGCTGAATACAGGACGTCTGTCAGCAGATTCGCCGCCACATAGGTCAGCCCTATCGCGAGAATGCATCCCTGCACCAGGTAGTAGTCGCGGTTGCCGATAGCCTGTATCGTGAGCCGCCCAATACCCGGCCACGCAAAAATCGTCTCGGTCACAATTGCGCCTGCGAGCAAGGCACCAAATTGCAAACCCAATACCGTCAAAATTGGGATCATCGCATTCCGCAATGCGTGTCGATATGCGACCGCCTTTTCCGAGAGTCCCTTCGCGCGTGCAGTGCGTATGTAGTCCTGTCCAAGTTCCTCCAACATTGAAGTGCGCACCATGCGCGTCAAGATCGCCGCCAGCGCCCCGCCCATCGTGATCGCCGGCAACACGAGATTCGCCAAGCTCCCAGCCCCGGAAACCGGCAGCCATCCGAGCTTGATCGAGAAAAGCAGGATGAGTACCGGCCCGAGTGCGAAATTCGGAAACGACAGGCCGAAAAGACTCACTACGCTCAACATGCGATCATCCCACCGGTTCCGACGTTGCGCCGAGCGCACTCCTGCCGGGATCGCCAACAGGATTGCCACGAACAACGAAGCAACCGTAAGTTGCAGCGTGTACGGATAACGCGCGACGATCAACTTCGTCACACCCTGATTGAAACGCAGCGACTTCCCCAGGTCGCCGTGCAGAACAGCTACCCAGTAATGGACATACTGCTGCCAGAGTGGCTCGTCCAGTCCGTAGGCATGACGCAGCGCTTGCACATCACCTGCAGGAGCGCCTTCTCCGAGCATCTGTAGTATCGGGTCGCCCGGCACAAAATGGATCAACAGGAAGACCACCGACACGACGAGCCAGATCACCGGCAGCGTGTACAGCAGTCGCCTCAGAAGTTGTCGGAGCATGGAAGACGCCTATTCTCTCAGTTCCCGCCAACCGCGCAAAGGATATTGAGACCGGTTTGCATTACAATCCGTGGACCACAGGAGCGCCGAATGCACACCGCAACCGTCCTCACGATTCTTGTAGCTCTTGCCGCGTCCGCGCATGGACAATCCGGCAGTGACGCCGACTATCACCCGGGAACTTCGATCCGCCAATATTTTCTCGGAACATGGAAACTTGTCTCGTCCGAAAATGCCTATCCCGACGGCCGCAAGGTTCCGTACCCCGATCTGGGGCCGAATGCCATTGGATTCCTTATGTACACGCCGGACGGACACATGTGTGCGCAATTGATGAAAGCGGGGCGTCAGCGATGGGCCGACGATGTTCAGCCCAGTGCGAGTGAATCGGTGACCGCGCTGGACGGTTTCGCCTCTTACTGCGGCACATTCCAGGTACGCGAAAGTGATCGCACCATGATTCATCGCCCTCAGACCGCCTGGTCCCCAAATTTCGTTGGAAGCGAGCAATTGCGACCCTACCATCTGGTGAGCCAGGACCGATTCTTCTTTCGCGGCACGGAAATGGAAAAGCAGAAAGACGGCTCCGAGGTTCAAATCACCCGGACCATCACCTGGGAGAGACTTAAGTAGCGAAAAAGAGGCAGATCAGTCGCCGACCTTCTGCACCGATGCCGCCGAGATCGGCTCGATCCTCACGCTGGCAACGCGATTCCCGTCGACCTTCTCGACTACGAAGCGGCGTCCTTCGAAATCAAAGCTGTCGCCCTGATGCGGAATCCTCTGCAGCCGCCATAAGACAAACCCGGCCAGCGTCTCAAAGCCTTCGCCTTGAGGAAGCGCAAGGTCGTACTGCGCCTCCAGGTCGCGTATGTTTACCGATCCATCGAGAGAGACGGCCGCGTTGCTGTCGAGCTGGGGAGCTTCTGTCGATGCTATATCGAACTCATCTTCCAGTTCGCCCACCAACTGTTCCAGCACATCTTCTACTGACACCACTCCCGCCGTAGAACCGAATTCGTCAACCACCACCGCCAGATGCCGCTTACGCTGCTGAAATTCGCCGAGCAATTCAAGCAGTGATTTCGTCTCTGGCACGACCAGCACGTTGTGCATGATCTGGCCGATCTTCATCCGTCCCACGCGCATAGCAGACGCAGGATTGTCTGCAAAACTCACTCTCATGCGCGTCCAGCGCATCAAGTCCTTTGCATACAGCACCCCGACAATGTGCTCGGGCCCGCGCTCCTTATCGTAGACCGGGATGCGCGAATGCTGCTCCTCAACGACTCGTGATAGCGCTTCGTCGAGCGTCAGGTCGGCGGGAAGCGAGAATATTTTGGTGCGCGGAACCATCACCTGGCGTGCCGTGATGTTATCGAGGTCGAGCGCATTCAGCAGCATCTCTTCCTGCGGCGAAGAGAGCTGGCCCGAGTGATGAGCCGCGGTGATGATCAACTTGAGTTCGTCCGGTGAGTGGACCGAGCCGTGATGAATCTCGGGCGTGCCGATTGCGCGCAAGACCGCGCTCGCGATGCGGTTCATGACTACCGTTATTGGCCTGGTGATGGTGAGGAAAACATCCATGGGGGTGGCCACGGCCAGCGCCACTCGTTCCGCCCGCTGTAACGCGAGCGATTTCGGAACAAGTTCTCCAAGGATCACGTGCATGCTCGTGATGAGCGCGAAAGCGACTACAACGGCCGCAGTGTGCGCATAGATGCCGGCGTAGGGTACGTGGCCGATCCAGCTGTCAAACAAGCGCGCAAGTATGGGCTCGCCCACCCAGCCCAGCGTAAGGCTGGTAATGGTGATTCCCAGCTGCACACCATTCACGACCCGGCTTAATTGCTGGTGGAGCTTAAGGACAGTCCGGGCACCGCTGCGATTCGCTTCAATCAACTGCTGGATACGCGTCTCGCGCACGCTGACGAGGGCGAACTCGGCAGCCGCGAAAAAGGCATTCACTGCCACGATCAGCAGGATCACGAACAACCGCGGCAGAACATACGCATTCATTTCTAAGCAATTTTACGACGATAGGCGATGGTGTTCTCTTGAGAGCGCGATCGAAGCCCGTTCCGACCCCGCGCTCGTACCAAGTGGCCCAGAAACAGCCTCCCGCAAACTATTCATTCTGTTAGAGTAGAGAGAACTATCGCGTCGGAGGGCTGTAAGCGGCGGTCTCTCTCGGAACGATCTTTCTCGCTTCTTCCACTAGCTTTCTTTTTCAGCTATTCCCGGTCTAACACTTTGTACCCCGAGGGATTTGTCATCGTTCCTCTTTTCGAGGAACAAATCACAGACACAACTCGTAATTACGGGTGAAGCTGAAAACTGACCCCGGCAATGGAATTCCAGGTAGGAGGCAGTTGTGAACGGTAACGGCAACGGCAAAAAGAAGCGGCGCAAAGTATTCATCTATAGCGGTGTGGCGGTAGCGCTGGTGTTATTGATCGCAGGCGGCCTTATTGCCGCGACCAGCGGCGGCACCAAGATCGATCCATCCAAGCTGGCGAAGGTCGAAAAGGGCGATCTTGCCAAGAGCGTCGTAGCGACGGGTAAGATCGAGCCGATCACCAAGGTCGAGATCAAATCCAAAGCCAGCGGAATCGTGAAGAAGCTTTACGTCGAGTATGGCGATCGGGTAAAGAAGGGACAGATTCTCGCCGATCTCGACAAGGAAGAAATCCAGGCGCGCGTCGATCAAGCGCGCGCGCAACTCGAAGCCTCGACCGCCAGCCTCAACGGAACGCGTGCCGATTTGGAACGTGCTCGCGTCGACGCCGAGGGCCCAGATGTTCCACTCCTCAAACGCGCTTATGAGCGCGCCCAAGGTATGGCCAAGGAGGGGGTCGTTTCCGCCTCCGCACTCGACGATGCGCAGAAGAACTACGAAATGGCGCTCAACAAGCAGAATGTTTCCAAGGCTCAGCTGCAGGTTCTGCAGGCCAAAATTGGGCAGTCACAGGCTCAGGTTGCGCAGGACCGAGCGAATCTGAAACAGCTCGAAGAACAGCTCGGCTACACCACGATTGAATCCCCGATCGATGGAATCGTGCTGTCCCGCGATGTGGAAGTTGGAGATGCGGTCAGCTCGATCCTCGTGTTGGGCTCTTCAGCCACGCTAGTGATGACGCTCGGCGACACGAGCGAAGTCTATGTAAAGGGCAAGGTCGACGAAAGCGACATCGGGAAGGTCTACCTCGGCCAGCCCGCCCGCATCAAGGTTGAGTCGTACAAGGACAAGACTTTCACCGGTAAAGTCACGAAGATTTCTCCGATGGGCGTGGAGAAAGACAATGTAACCACATTCGAGGTTCGAGTCTCGATCACCAACCCCGAGGGCGTCCTCAAGGCCGCCATGACCGCCAATGCGGAAATCATTCTGGAAGAGCACAAGAACGTTCTGCAGATTCCGGAAGGATCCATTCTGTACGACAAGGACAAAAAGGCATCTGTCGAGGTGCCCGATCCCAAGGGGAAGGAAGGCAAGCGCAAGGTCGCTGTCAACATTGGAATATCGAATGGCGCCAAGACCGAGTTGCTAGGCGGTCTGAAAGAGGGAGACCAAGTGGTGCTGCAGTAACAACAAGGTCTCAGGTTGCAGGTCTCAGGTCTCAGGAAGACGCCGCGTATACCTCCAGCCCCTGAACCTGAGACCTCACAACTGAGACCTGGGGCCCGAGACATGACTTTCACCGAGATCTTCCGCCAGGCATTCGCCACATTTCGGGCCCACAAAATGCGAACGTTCCTCACGATGTTCGGCATAGTCTGGGGAATCGCCTCGGTGATCCTCCTCGTCGGACTCGGTCGTGGTTTTACGGTTGATCAGAAGAAGCATATGGAAACGCTCGGCAAAGATCTCGTGATTGTTTGGGGCGGGCGCACCAGCTCCCAGATTGGGGGACTCGCCGCCGGCCGAGAGATCACGCTTACGATCGATGATGCACGCCTCATCCGCGATGACTGTTATCTGGTAAAGAACGTCAGCCCCGAGTTACGCCGCCAAGTTCCCGAAGTCAGCTCTTTTAATTCTGCCAACCGAGGCGTGATCGGGATGTGGCCCTCGTACCAGGAATTTCGCTCGTTGAAGCTGGCCGAAGGACGGTTGATTACCGCTGAAGATGAGCGCGATGGACGTCGCGTCGTCGTGCTCGGTTCGGCAGCACAGCAGCAGCTCTTCCCCGGACAGCCCGCCGTCGGGGCGACTCTTTCGATCAAGGGCATTCCGTACACAGTCGTGGGGGTTCTGGAGAAGAAAAAGCAGAATTCGAACTACAGCGGCCCTGACAACGACTACCTGTTCGCGCCGTATTCCTCGGTCTCGCGCGACTTCCCTCCTCCCATCAAACCGGGCATCGTGAAAGGGTATCTCGACAACTTGGTCTTCCAGGTGGGTGATCCCGAAGATCATGAAGAGGCAGTCCTGCAAGTTCGCCGCTCCCTCGGTCGCGTACATCACTTTGACGCCCTCGACAAAGATGCTCTGTTCATCTGGGACACAATGGATGGCGCCAAGATTCTGGCCAAGATTTTCGACGTGGTCACAGTCTTCTTTGGCTGCGTCGCAATCGTGACCCTGTGCCTGGGGGGCATCGGCGTGATGAACATCATGCTGGTCTCGGTCACCGAGCGCACGCGCGAGATCGGCGTCCGCAAAGCCATTGGCGCGACCCGCGCCGATATCCTGCGCCAGTTCTTTGCCGAGTCCGCAATCTTGACAGTTGTCAGCGGCGGGCTCGGCCTCGCGTTTGGAATCGGAACGTGCATTGCGCTGGCAGTGATACCTCTTCCGGACTTCGTTCCGCATCCGATTGTCTCTGCCATTTCCGTGGTAGCTTCTGTACTCACGCTTTCGCTGATCACGTTTACGGCGGGAATGTATCCCGCACAACGTGCCGCTGAAATGACACCTGTGGAGTCGCTTCGCTATGAATAAACCCGTGTTGACTTATCTTCGTTCAGTGCGTCTTCTGGCCTTTCTGCTGGTCAGCTCGCTGGCCGCGTTTGCATCGGTTGAAGGGACGTTTGACCGCTCTTTCCAGGTCAACGGGCCTGTCGACCTCGAGGTGCTGACCCGTTCGGGCGACATTACGATTCGCAATGGAAGCTCAGGCACTGTCTCCATCCATGGCAAGATCCACGTCGGCAATTCCTGGTTCTCGAACCGTAAAGAAGACGTGGAAGGGCTGGAGAAAAATCCCCCGTTGCGGCAGAACGGAAACAGCATTCGCGTCGACTACATCAATCTCCGCAACATCTCGGTCGACTATGACATTACCGTTCCTGAAAACACCACGGTTCGCGCCCACAGCGGTTCGGGAGACCAGACCGTCGAAGGAATCAAGGGCGGCGTCGATCTCGAGAGCGGCTCTGGCGATATGCGTCTAGACCGCCTGACTGGAGACCTGCGCTTCCAAACCGGCTCCGGAAATGTTCGCGGACGGCAAATGGCAGGTCCGGTTCGCGCCAAAGCAGGCAGCGGAGATATTGAGATTGAAGAAACAGCTCCGGGCGACGTCGATGTGCGTACCGGTTCCGGCAACATCACCGTCAACGGCGTGAATGGAGGCTTTCGCGCGGAGGCCGGCAGCGGCGACATCCACGCAGACGGCGCGCCAAAAAGTCTGTGGACCATTCGCACCGGCTCGGGGAATGTGACGTTGCGAGTGCCCTCGGAGCTGGCGTTCGATGTGGACATTTCATCGAGTTCCGGAACAGTCACGGTCGATCATCCCGTGACTACAACGGTGCAGGGTCGCGTGCAGGATTCGCGCAAAAGCATAGTTGGAAAAGTCCGCGGCGGAGGCCCGACCGTCTCGGTCCATACCGGCTCCGGTGACATTCACGTGAACTAGTTTGCAGATAGCTGGTTACAGGTGCCAAGAAATCTGAGAACGATTCGTCCTGACACCCGTTCACCTGATGCCTGAGTCTGTGCCATGCTGCTGAAAGAACTCATCTCGCAAGGTTGGCACGCGCTGAACCGTAATCGGTTGCGTTCTACTCTCACGATGCTCGGCATCGTCTGGGGGCTCGCCTCGGTTGTTCTGCTGCTCGCCTATGGACAGGGTCTCGGCGGCAGCGTACTCCATGCATTCATGAATATGGGCAACAACGTGATCGTCCTCTGGCCCGGGCAAACCAGCCTACAGGCCGGAGGACAGCGCGCAGGAAAGAAAGTCGAGTACGAATACGCCGACGTGGAGGCTATCCGCGAAGAGGTTCCCCTGGTGCGTGCGGTTAGCGCTGAGGTCGATCGCACCTTTGGTTACAAGGTTGGAACGCGTGTCGTCTCGATGAATACGCGCGGAGTGGAACTGCCCTATGGCGAGATGCGCAGAATCGACATCGAAGACGGCCGCTATTTTAATGAGACGGATTTTCTCGAGCACCGCCGCGTGGTGATTCTCGGCTACAACGCGGCGAAGAAAGCCTTCCAGGGCGCGCCGGCCGTCGGCCAGAACGTCAGCATCGGCGGCCTGGACTTTGAAGTCATCGGAGTCATGAAAAACAAGATTCAGGACTCGATGTATGAAGGACCGGACAACGAAAACGGCTTTATTCCCTTCCCGCTATTTCGGGATCTGAAGAACATCAAGGATCCTGAGATGATTATCTTTCAGCCGACTGCCGCCGAACTGAATAAGAAGTCGTTGGCGGCGGTTCGAGAGGTCATCGCTCGCCGGCACCATTTCGATGCGCGAGACGAGAAAGCGACGCCGGAGTGGGATACGGTCGACACTCGCGGGATGGTGACGGCCTTCTCGATCGGGCTGCAGGCCGTTCTCGGCCTGATTGGAGTGGTCACGCTCGCCGTCGGGGGCGTTGGCGTGATGAACATCATGCTGGTTTCGGTCACCGAGCGGACCCGCGAAATCGGCTTACGCAAAGCGGTCGGAGCGCGCCCGCGCCACATCCTGGTGCAATTTCTACTTGAGGCCCTCGTGCTAACCTTCTCTGGCGGGTTAGTGGGTATCGGGCTCGCCATTTTCCTCGCGTGGGTGATCCCGCCCATGCCGCTCTACAGTGAGTTCTATAAGACCACCAACCATGAAGGCGATATCTTTCTGCACGTGTCGTCTATCGTGACAGCGATTTCGTTCATCCTGCTCTCGATGATCGGCATCATTTCCGGTTTCTTCCCCGCTCTGAAGGCGGCTCGCCTCAACCCGATCGAGGCGCTACGCTACGAGTAACCGATCGAATTATTGACAGCGACATATACAGCGTTCCACCGATGGCATTGCTCCTTTTCTCTTGCTATTGCTGAGAAGGGAGAAAGCGAGCGAGGCCACCCCTGAGGGGAATCCGCTTGCGAGTGCGCTCGCAAACCTCGTTGGCTGTTAATCACATGAGAGATAATTGGAAACAGATTTTGAAGCTTCTGCTGGGGACCGGCCTGGTTCTTGTGGATTCCAATCGGCGTCAGAAAGTCCGCAATCGCGTGAGCGACTTCACAGACGTCGCGCGAGATAAGTACGAGGATCTTCGCGACGTGGCCCGTGATCGCTATGACGACGCGGCTGATCGCGTCGAACGCTTCAGTGATGCCATTCATGGGCGCCAGAGTCACATGGGTCAGATTGGTGGCTTTCTCGTAGGCATGGGAGTCGGCGTAGGTTTGGGAATGCTCTTCGCCCCCGCCTCAGGAGAAGAGACTCGGCAAACCATCCGCGATCAGGCCAGTGACTGGAAAGACCGCGTGTCGCAACAGGCTGCAAACATTCGCGAGCGTGCTTCGGAAAAAGCCTCGCAATTCAGGGAACAGTCTCGGGATATCCCGCGCGACGATCCTTACTCCCGGCCTGCTTAGCTCCGAAAACGAATTGGTGCGGGACGGAGAAGGCTCCGTTCCGCGTCAGGTCCCCCCACTCCCAGTTGTTCTTTCCCCGAAGTACCTTGACGTTGTGCGGTGTCAGCCCGGATACTTTGTGTTCTCCCTGACGGTTTCTTCTGAACCCAATATCAAGGAGCTCGCTTGCCGGCGCCCATTATCACGCTGACGACAGACTTCGGCCTGAACGATCACTTTGTCGGAGTGATGAAAGGCGTCATCCTGGAGATCACGCCCGACGTCCAGCTGATCGATATCAATCACTCAGTACAGGCCTTTGACGTTCTGGATGGCGCGCTGACCATCTCGCAAGCCTATTCGTATTTTCCCTCCGGCACGGTGCACATGGTGATTGTCGATCCGGGAGTGGGATCCACTCGACGTCCGATCGTCCTCGCAACCGATCGCCATTTCTTTGTTGCACCCGACAACGGTGTACTGTCGCTTATTTACGATCGCGAGTCTCGCTTTTCGGTCCGCCACCTCACCAACGAGCACTATTTCCTCCAGACACCGAGCCAGACCTTCCATGGCCGCGATATCTTTTCGCCCATCGCAGCGTATCTGGCCAAGGGTCTTGATCCGCAGCGCTTCGGAGATGAGATCACCGATTACGTACGCTTCGCAGCGCCGCGTCCTAAGCCGACCGACGAACGCACGCTGCGTGGCGTGGTTCTGAAGGTCGACCGCTTTGGAAATCTCATCACCAACATCACTCCGGGCGATATTCCGATGCTCTTCGAAAAAGCGCCACGGCCGTTCAAGATTGCACTCGGCAAGGGAGAGATCAAACGAATCTGCTCCAACTACGCAGAAGGGGCTCCGGGCGAGGCTTTCGCCATCCTCGGGAGCATGGGATATCTTGAGATCGCGTCCAATCGCGGCTCCGCCTACCAATTGTTGGGTGCGGGCAAGGGCAGCGAAGTGAATGTGGTTATAGGGTAGAAGGCAGCAGCACGCCGCTGGTTTCTTGTTCCTAGTTGCAGATGAGTCGCAGCGAGAGACGAACGACTGATACGGCAGAAAGCAGTTAACCAGAGACTAGCTACTGACTACCAGTTACTGGTTCTACGTCGTTTTCCCTTTCGGGTGGACGTACTGGTCCATCTCGCCAGTCCACTTGAGAAAACGCCACAGGCTATGGCGTTCTGTCCAGAGAAATCCCCAGAATTCGAGGAAGCCAATTTGCGTCATCTTGACGCCGGTATAGGTCTCGATGCGCCATAAAAGATATGGGCTGCGCCAGGGAGCTATCCTGTGCCCGCGTGTGGAGTTCCAGAGAAACCGCAGCATTCGACCCATGTTCAGACAGTATAGCGTGAAGAAAATCAGGTGAGAGGTTACCGGCGACCAGCCCCCAAATCTTGCAAGCGGTTTCCGAGCAATTCGAGCTGTATCGAGAATTAAAGGACTGAGCACTTGGTACTGGGTACTGAGAACTGTCATCTATTTTTCTTCAGCCTTCGCAGCAGCGACGTAGGATGGATTCCCAGGACGTGCGCGGCCTGCGTCTTGTTGTTCCCCGTGGCTGCCAGGACCAACTGGATGTAATCGTCTTCGTACTCGCGCAAGCTCACGAACTGCTGTCCCGTTGGCGAAACGTCCAGCGACGATTCAGCGGCCACTTCTGTCTCTGCGATGCGATGCTCTCGGATCTCCTCCGGTAGAAAGGTGGCATCGATATCGCCATTGGGAGCGAGAATCATCGTTCGTTCAATCACATTTCGTAGCTCGCGAATGTTCCCCGGCCATGGATAGCTCTGCAACAGTTCCGCCGCCGCCGGCGTGAATCCTGTAAAAGCCTTGTGCAGTTCGCGGTTGTAGAGCTGAATCATCTCGAGCGCGAGCGGGAGAATATCTTCCCCGCGTTCGCGCAGCGGAGGGATCGAGAGTGGCACCACGTTCAGTCGGTAATAGAGATCCTCGCGAAATTCTCCCTTGCTGATTGCGGATCGCAAATCCGTATTGGTTGCAGCGATCAGCCGCACATTTACCGTGGTGGCGCGGGTTCCACCCAGTCTCATGAACGTGCCCTCTTCAAGCACGCGCAGAAGCTTGGCCTGCACCGCTGCCGACATGTTTCCGATTTCGTCGAGAAACAACGTACCGCTCTGGGCCCGCTCTAAAAGGCCTTCCTTGCGCCGGCGAGCGTCGGTAAACGCGCCTGGCTCGTAGCCGAACAATTCGCTTTCCAGTAACGTCTCCGGCAGTGCCGCGCAGTTCAGTTCAAGCAACGGCATTTGCGCGCGGCCGCTAGCATAGTGAATGGCGCGCGCCAGCACGCCTTTGCCGGTTCCACTCTCTCCCAGGATGAGGATCGTCGTACGATCCGCGACCGCGGCCTTTTTCGCCATTTCGAGCATTGCTCGCATCGCCGGATTTTGAGTGACCACGCGACCGAAATCATATCTACCTTTGGCGCGTTCCACGTTGTCACGGACGCGCACTCGCAACGCCACCATTTCGCTCGCGCGCCGTAACGTCTCCATCAGATCGGCGAGATGGAACGGTTTGATCAGGTAATCAAACGCGCCCGCTTTCATGGCTTCCACTGCGCGATCCACCATGTGGTAGGCGCTCATCATCAGGATAATGGCCGCGGGATTCGCAGCTCGCATGCGGCGCAGAACTTCCACTCCGTCCATGCCTGGGAGAACGATGTCGAGAAGCGTGAGGTCGGGAGCCTGCTCGGCGAATAATTTGAGTGCTTCCTCGCCAGACCCTGCCGTCATCACTTCGTAGCCTTCCTCGCGCAAGCCGCGTGAGATCGTCCGCAGCGTGAGTTCTTCGTCATCGACTACCAGTACGCTATAAGGCATAGCTTCACACTACGACTTCCGACCGCTCCTGCTCCTCCCGCGTTGGCTCTTCATTGTGCAGAGGCATAGTCAAAGTCACAGTGGTTCCTCGCCCGAGGACGCTATCGACGCGCATATCGCCTCCATGACTCTTGATGTATGCGTGGCTGATGCTGAGGCCGAGCCCCGTGCCCCGGCCGTGTTTGGTCGTAAAAAAAGGCTCAAACACGTGGTTCAGCACTTCCGCCGGAATCCCGCAGCCGGTATCAGAGACGCGAATCTCGACGCTCTCGACGTAGGCCAGCTTCGAGGCCGAGACAGTAATCGTCCCACCCTCAGGCGTCGCTTCTGCAGCATTGAGCAGCAGGTTCATCAGAACCTGCGAAAGTTGATTTGCGTCGGCGCGTATGGAAGGAATGTCGGCTGGCACCTCGTTCACCAGCAGCTTCCAGCGAAGCATCGGCTGATTCTCGAGAAACGTGATGGTATCGGCGACAAGCCTTGCCAGGCTGATTCGGCTCAAGAGTGGTGGCGAAGGCCGCGCATAATTCACGAATCCGCGCAGCGTCGATGAAATGCGTTTCGCGCCAGCAATGCACTGCTCGATTTCAACTCGCTGCGAAGCATCCTGACAATCCTTCAACTCCAATTCGAGGTGGGAAAGGATCCCTAGCAACGGGTTGTTGATCTCGTGCACCGCGCCCAACGCCAGTTGCGCCAGCGAAGCGTAGCGTTCGTATTCAGAGAGCTGCGCTTCGAACTGCATTTTTTGCCGATCGATTTCGCGCTGCTCATAGAGGCGGCAAAACAGTTCTTCCTGGATCGAATCGCGCTGCCGCTCACTCTCGGTGGCGCGCCGATTCGCTGCTTCCATCTTGCGCTCAACTTCTTTCGTTGCACGGGCATAGCGCCTCCACACAACGGCAACTCCGGCGGCGAATGCCGTCGTAACGACGATCCAGTGCAGAGTCATCCCAATTGAGCATTGCTCGCCAGAGGCACAAGCCGCTGTGATGCCAGTCACTTCCGCACGTGGCGCAAAGCCCGATCAATCGTGATGCGTGTGGCACGCGATTGGTGGGCGAACTTGAGTAATGTCACTTCTGGCTATCTTGCATGCCGCAGCCGCAAGCTGTGCCAGAATTTCTTTGTGCCCGCCGCTAGTGCTCAACCAGCTTTGAAGCAGGAGACAGGGCTGTTTGCGTCCGCTGGGAAGCAGACAACAGTCATCACTCTGCTGCTCATCGTCATCACTCTGGCGGTCTATAACCCTGTTGTCTCCCATCCGTTCGTGAATTACGACGACGACCGTTACGTCACCGCAAATGCGCATGTGCGCAATGGACTGAGCGCAGAGACAATCCGCTGGGCGATCACGTCAACCGATCAGGCGAACTGGCATCCGCTCACCTGGATCTCCCACGCAGTAGATGTGCAGCTTTTTCGTCTCAATCCCACAGGGCACCACTTCTCGAGTCTGCTGATTCATTCGGCGAATGTCACTCTGCTGTTTTTATTGTTGATGTGGGCCACAGGCCGGATCGCGCCCAGCACGCTCGCCGCGCTGTTGTTTGCGCTGCATCCGATCAACGTGGAGTCGGTCGCATGGGTGGCGGAACGAAAGAACGTTCTCTGCGCATTCTTCTTTCTGCTTTCGCTGGGAGCCTATGGCTGGTACGTGAAGAAGCAGGGTTGGCGCCGCTATTTCGTCGTTGCAGTTTGTTTCGTGGCAGCTCTCGCTTCCAAGCCAATGGCTATCACGCTGCCATTCGCTCTACTGCTGATCGACGCTTGGCCTCTTGGCCGGATTCGTCGATGGCTGGCACCGTCGCCACACGTTGAACAGAAACCACTCTCTTTTTTGATCCTGGAGAAACTGCCCCTTCTTCTGCTTTCGATCGCCAGCGCTGTGATCACGATCGTCGCGCAGCAATCGGGCGGCGCGATGCGTGCGTCAACACAGTTCTCCCTTGGATTGCGGCTCGCCAATGCAGTCCATTCCTATGCGCTCTATCTGTGGAAATTCGTCTGGCCTGCGCATCTCGCGCCAATGTACCCCCATCCCGGAAACTCCTTAAGTGGTGCGGTGGTCGCTCTCTGTGCTGCTGGGCTCGTCGCCGTTTCAGCTGCCGTATTCGCCAAGCCCCGCAACGGCTACCTGGCCGCCGGATGGCTCTGGTTTCTCGGCACCATGGTTCCGGTCATCGGGCTCATCCAGGTCGGCGATCAGGCGATGGCAGATCGCTACGCTTATATCCCATTTCTCGGCTTGTTCGTGATGTTCGCCTTTGGTCTCGCCGACGTGCTCCAGAGGCTATTTCCTGAGAACGACGAGCGGCAACACGTCGCGATCGCCAGTATCGCGCTCGTCTTGCTGTGCTCTCTAGCTCTGACCACCCGCGCGCAACTTTCTTACTGGCAGAATAACGAGAGTCTATGGCAGCACTCACTTGCTGTCACGGATCGCAATTTCATCGCGCAAGATAACCTGGCAGGCGCTTTGCTGCTAGCGGGCAAGACGGACGAGGCAGCCAGCCACTCTTATTCCGCCGCTCAAATCAATCCACGCGATCCGATGAGCCACGGCAACATCGGAGCTTATTTGCTCCAAAAGGGACAGCTCCCGCACGCGATCGAGGAACTGAAACGAGTCACACAACTCACCACCGATCGCGGTCTGCTCGCCAGCGCCTACGCGAATCTCGGGACCGCGTATCGTGAATCTGGGGATTCCGCCCAGGCACGCCAGAGCTATGGAGAGTCGCTGCGCTTGAACTCCGGACAAGCCAGCGCATGGATTGGGATGGGGATTCTGGTCGAACAGCAAGGCGACCTGCAACAAGCTGCAATTGACTTCGGGCGTGGCGCCGAACTTCAGCCTACACCGGAGGCGTTCTTGCACCTCGGCCGTTCACTGGCTCACCTGGATCGGAATTCTGAGGCGCGGCTCGCCTTCGAAAACGCACTAAAGCTGCGGCCCGACTTTGGTGATGCTCAATCGGCGCTCGATAGTCTCGGCTCGAAATAGCCGCTCAGCTCTTCTTCCCTGTCACGGCATAGAACGCTGTCGCTTCCTGCTCGACATTCTTGCTACCGCATTTCGGACACTTCACTTCCTTCTCGTGCTCCTGGAGCGTGAGAACAACTTCGAAAGCCTTATGGCAGGAATTGCAAACGTAGTCATACACGGGCATGGGGAACCTCCCGTTGGGAAAGGTCTACCCGCAAATTGTAGCGCCGTTGGCTGTGGATTGGGCAGCGCCGAAATTCAACTCAGAAATTCCGGCGCCGCCGACGGAACTTACTTTTTCTCGGCAATATCCACGCTCGCCCGGGTGTTCTCCCAGTCGAGATTCATAGTGCAGGAATCACCCTTCTGGTCGAAGCCGATAGTGAAGTCTTCAATTGGCCCCGACGTCTTGCCGACCGTCATGTCGACTCGTGCAAGTTCATCGCTTTCGTACTTGTAGGGGATACCCCACTCGCCCGTCTTCTTGTTGACGATCAGCACCCATTTGTCGGCGTTCGGAACGGTGAAGATCGTATAGCTTCCGGCTGGTACATCTTTGCCGCCGACTGTGAGATTGGTATCGGTCACAAAAGTCGTCGCTTCATTCGCTCCCGTGCGCCAGACCTGTCCGTAAGGTACGAGTCCGCCGTAGATTTTGCGTCCCTTCATACGCGGGCTGGAATAATCGACCTTCACGCTCTTGCCATCGGTAAACGAACATTGCGCCTTAGCAGGCGGGCTGGGCTTCTGCGCAAAACTCGCCGCAGTCAAAGCAAATAGAACGATGGCAACTACTGCAAGACCTCTCTTCATTACAATTCTCCTTTTGAAAGCATTCAGCATTCGGCACCGCCCTCGCGCTTTACATAACTCACGTTTGACTTGGCAGTCCGGTTGGTTCGTGAAACTGCTCCAGAGGGCTCAATGCTGATTGCTGAATGCTGATGGCTAAGAATTATACTCATTGCCTCGCTACAATCTCTCCATGGCTGTTTTCGACGAAAAGCAGGACGAACTCGAACACTTCGAGACCCGCATGGGAGTTCCACGAGGTCGGCTGGCCGTGACCATGGACCTCGTAACCGATGCCATGGCCCTCATCGGGCAACATGGCGTGTATTGCCAAAGCCAGCGCTGGCCCGGCAAGCCGGTGCTCGATATCCGCATGGTCATGAAGAACCTGACTGACGCCAAAGAACTGATCCAAAGTGTAATGGACGAGTTAAAGCCCAAATCGTAATCGGCGCTGGGTCCAAAGATGAAACCGAATGTTTTGTCTTAATCGGTAAAGAGTATGGAGCGGAAAGTCTTCTGGTTATGTTTCATCGTTCTCGGCGTCGTTGCTGATGTTTTGCTGCCGTTATGGTGGGCGCTCGCGGCGACGATCCCGATTGCGTACGTATCTTGGTGGGTCGCATATCGCAGCGAATGGTTCGGATGAGTGCCGTCTGTTTCCTCGCTAGACGGCCACGGCTGCCAGCTTCAAGGCTGTTTCTTTGTCTGTCGCCTTTTCACTCGGAACCGCCAGGGTGTTCCACCAGGCGCGCTTGATAGGCGGATGCGGCAGATCGGCGGCGCCAAACATCTGGTAGCCAGAACGAAGCAGCAGTTCCGAGACGCGTTCGGCGTTCTTCGGATCGATTTCACACCACAGCACCGGCCGCACTCTCTGCAGCAACCTGGGCGCGCCCTCCAGAACCTCAGCTTCGTGAGATTCGACATCGATCTTCACCACGGCAGGCGGCGGGAAATTCTCCAACAGAGAGTCGAGGGTCAGAACAATCGTGGGCTGTAATTGGCGATTGCCGCCGGACTGCGACGAACCGCTGATTCCGAACAGATGGTTCGAAGCTCTCGCGCGCTGAGCGATCTCGAGTTCAGCAACTCCATTGCGGCTTGAAACCGACGCGCACAACACTTTTACCTGAGCGGCGGCGGAAGGCTTTTGCGCGATCCCGCGCGCAGAGCGATTCAAAAGTTGCGCAAGCCATACGTCCGGTTCGATCGCGAGCACGCTTCCGGAACTGCCGGCCCGGGCTGCAGCAGCGAATGTAAACAATCCGACATTCGCGCCCACGTCCCAGACCACGGCCCCAGGAGTCACCAGCTCGCGAGCCATGGCGAGGAGATGAGGATCCACTTTCGACAAGCTCGACCAATAGCGAAGGCCTGCTTCGGGAGTGACGTACATGGGAAGGCGAAGGAATTCCCGGGGTAGACGTCGCCGCAGAACAACCCCGCGGCTCATGCGTTCCGCCATTCGCCTGATGTGTATCCGCATGGCCATGAGAGCTTGACCCTACGGGCCGCTACGCCAGTTCGTACTTTCCGCGCTCTATGGTTTTTTGCGCGATCTGCTGGCGCAGCGCGATCACGTTGAACGGATCGTATTTCGCCAATCGCCGCAGAATCGCAAGCTGCGTGCGCAACATGTCGCCATCCGCAACTTCGGCCATGATCTTTTTCGCCGCGCTCTCGATTTTGTCCATCGCCAGCGATAAGTAGACGCGTGTCATGGCAATCGGCAGAGCAGCTGCGGCCTCGCCTTTTTGTTCGGCGATCTTCTGCGCGCGCAGTACCGCGGACTCCATCGCGTAAATCTCGATGGTCATGTCGGCGATCGCACCCATCACCTCCTGTTGCTCCTGGATCGCCGCCATATATTTCTGCGTGGCCGCGCCAGCCGCGAAAAGTCCGAGCTTCTTGGCGTTCGCGATGACCTTTCGCTCCTCTGCCAGGGGGCCTTCAATCTCGTCGCCCATGGAGGGACCGCTCAGCACTTCGTCCATCAATTTCTTGATGGCAGGCATCAATGCCAACTGTCCCGACATGGCGCGCTTGAGCAGAAAGCCGGTGATGATGAGCCGATTGATTTCGTTCGTACCCTCGAAGATCCGATTAATACGGGCATCGCGGTAGGCGCGCTCCGCGGGATATTCTTCGACGAACCCATAGCCGCCATAAATCTGCACGGTCTCGTCGACGACGTAATCGATCATCTCCGAGCCCCAAACTTTCAGGATCGAGCACTCGACTGCGTATTCTTCGATCGCCTTGCGAGTTTCTTTCGCGGCATCGGGTCCCTTGTGGTCGATCTCGGAGAGCAGGACGTCCATCATTCCTACGGTGCGGTAGACCAGCGACTCGCCGACATAGATCAGCGTCGCCATGTTGGCAATCTTCTCGCGCACCAGGCCGAAATCCGCGATCACCTTCTCGAACGCCTTGCGCTGTTTGGCATAGGAAACGGCATTCTCCAGCGAGACGCGCCCACCGCCCACACACATCGCGCCGAGTTTGAAGCGTCCGATGTTCAGAATGTTGAATGCGATAATGTGTCCCTTGCCGACCTCGCCCAGCAGATTTTCAACAGGGACTTTGCAGTCGTTGAGAATGATTGGACAGGTTGACGAGCCGCGGATTCCCATCTTGTGCTCTTCGTTGCCAACCGAAAACCCGGGGAACTTGCGCTCGACCAGGAACGCCGTGAACTTCTCGCCATCGATCTTGGCGAAGACGGTGAAGAGGTCGGCGAAGCCGGCATTGGTGATCCACATTTTTTCGCCGTTCAGAATGTAGTGCTTGCCATCGGGCGAAAGGACGGCCCGGGCACGGCAGTTGAGCGCATCTGACCCCGACGTTGCTTCGGAAAGTGCGTAGGCCCCCACCATCTCGCCCGCTGCCAGCTTCGGCAGGTATTTCTTCTTCTGCTCTTCGGTTCCGAAGTAAACGATGGGCAGCGTACCGATACCACTGTGGCCACCCCATGTGGTGGCGAATCCCGCGTATTTTGCTATACGGTCGGCGATCACGGCGGCGGTGACCTTGTCCATTTCGAGCCCGCCGTAGGCTTCGGGAATCTCAACTCCACTGAGGCCGAGTTCTCCAGCTTTCTTCAGCAGCGCGCGTGTGACGGAGAAATCTTTATGTTCGATTTTCTCGACCTGCGGAAGAATTTCATTGGCTGCGAACTCTTCGGTAGTCTGTGCGATCAACTGATGCTGCTCGGTGAAATCTTCCGGAGTAAAAACATCGGCCGCTGGCCGCTCCTCCAGCAAAAAGCTTCCGCCAGAGACTTTGGTCTTGGGAACTGCACTGGTCGCCATGGGTGGGTTTGTCCTGATCGAGGTGTTCGGGGCGCCATCCCCGTCGCTCTTACGTTCAACAATGAAAGTGTATAAGCTGGGAAGGCAATTTCCAACTGAGGCGATCGGCCATGAATTCCCGCGGTTCTCCGCAAATTTCGGCGCCGTCAGGCAGTCGGTCGCGGCCGATCCTGATTGGGTGCGCTGCGTTTGCGGCGGCACTGGTGCTCGCAGCATTGACACTCGGGCTTGTCATTCGCGGTGCTGCGAGCCACGCCGACAGCTTTTTGAGCACATGGTTGCGCCGGGCTACGCATACTGACCTGAGTCAACCGACGGTGGTTGATCGCATCCAGAAGCTGCAGAGGCTTGAGACGGTTGTCTATACCATGGACAAGATCGTGACGGGCCAAAAACAGAGCGACATCTGGCCAGACTTTCTGGCGGGCGACAAACTCTTGCTGATGGTGCACGGCGAGGTGATCGCAGGCATCGACTTTGGCGCGCTTAAGCCTACTGATGTTCAGGTAACTGGAAGGAGCGTGCGAGTGCGGCTTCCGCAGGCGCAAGTACTCGTCACGCGGCTCGACAGCACGAAGACGCGTGTTTACTCGCGTCAGACGGGACTGCTGGTGCCGGTCGATCCCAATCTCGAATCGCAGGTACGCGATGACGCCGAGCGCGAACTGCAGCGCTCCGCACTTGCCGATGGAATTCTGCCGAAAGCACAGGAGAACGCACGAGCCACGATCACCGGACTCATACAAGGGATGGGATTCGAAAAAGTGCAGTTCGAGTAGCAGCGTTAACGGCAAGACCGCACGCGCAATTGTCAGTCTTAGGGGTTTCCCTTCGTATCGTTTGTGTCAAATGTTTTCGAAGATGCCCGCGGCGCCCATGCCGCCGCCGACGCACATCGTCACCATGCCGTAGCGGGCCTGGCGGCGTTTCATCTCGCGGATCACGGTCGCGGTAAGCTTTGCTCCAGTGCATCCAAGCGGATGTCCGAGTGCAATCGCGCCGCCGTTCGGGTTTACGCACTCTGGATCGAGCCCAGCTTCTTTGATTACCGCCAGCGACTGCGCGGCGAAGGCTTCGTTCAGCTCGATGACATCGATATCGGCGAGCTTCAGCCCGGCCATCTTCAGCGCCTTTGGGATCGCGAATACCGGCCCGAGCCCCATTTCTTCGGGCTTGTAACCGGCGGTGGCGAACGAGACGTAGCGAACCAGCGGCGTGATACCAAGCGGCTTCGCCCGTTCGGCCGACATGACCACTGCCGCCGCGGCACCGTCCGACATCTGCGATGAATTGCCCGCCGTGGTCACGCCTTGCGCATGGAATGCGGGCTTCAAGGCCAGCAAGGCCTCGAGCGATGTGTCGGCGCGTGGGCCTTCATCAACCTTAAAGGTGATCTCCTGTTTTCTTGGTTTCGATCCGTTCGGGGTGGTGAAGCTCACTGCAACAGGAACCGTCTCGTCTTCGAATTTCCCAGCTTGGATCGCCGCCAGGGCGCGGTGATGACTGTGCAGCGAGAATTCGTCGCACTGCTCCCGCGTAATCGCGAAGCGCGATGCCAGGCGCTCGGCTGTGAGGCCCATCGAAAGATAGGCGTCGGGATAGTGATCGACCAGCCATGGATTGGGCGAGATTTTGTTGCCGCCCATCGGAATCATCGACATCGACTCAGTGCCACCCGCGACGATGACGTCCGCGCCGCCAGCCATGATGCGTTCAGCGCCCATCGCGATCGCCTGCAGGCCTGACGAGCAAAAGCGGTTGATGGTAATGGCCGACACTTCCACGGGTAGGCCGGCGCGCAATGACGCGATGCGCGCCACGTTCATTCCCTGCTCGGCTTCGGGCATGGCGCAGCCGAGAATCACATCCTCAATTTCTTTTGCATCGAGTTGGGGCACGCGTGCCAGCGCGCCCTTGATCGCAACAGCAGCCAATTCGTCAGGACGACTGCTGCGCAGGGTTCCCTTGAAGGCGCGCCCAATGGGCGTGCGTACAGACGAAGCGATGACGACTTCTCTCATAGGCATAGCTCTCAGGTGTCAGGGTATTGGTCCAGTTCATGTTACTCGTTCATTTGAGCGACGTGCCAGCGTTCGCTATTGCAGAATGTTCCACGTGGAACATTTAACTATTACTTAAAGCTAATATCGATGCTTGTAAACCGATGAATTCATGTGAGTTGCAGGATCGCCGTTATCACGAACAAAATTCGCAATTGTTAAAAGTGCCCGAAACATCCTTATGCAGGAAATGATCGTTTCTGACGTCGGTTAGGAATTGTTGTGTTGAGCAAATCCGCACGCTGCGCTTGAATCCGCATGACGGGCTGAGACGAACGGACATACAATAACGGCCCATGTCCGCGACCGCGAAACCTCTTCCAACAGTTATCGGTGCTCCGGTTGGGACGCTCGCTGCGGCGCCCGCCCGAATCGCTGCGCTCGATCTGATACGAGGCGGCGTCATGGTCATCATGGCGATTGACCACACGCGCGATTTCTTCACCAACCTGAACTTCGAACCTGAAGACCTGACACAGACCTGGGGCGCGCTCTTCTTCACGCGCTGGATCACTCATTTCTGTGCGCCGCTTTTCTTCTTTCTGGCGGGCACCGGCGCATTCTTCTACGGTTCGCGCCGAACGCCTTCGGCTCTCTCGCGCTTTCTGCTGACCCGCGGAATCTGGCTGACTGTCGCTGAATTCACGATCATCGGCTTCGGCTGGACATTTGTGTTGCCGTTTGGATTCCTGGGAGTGATCTGGTGTCTCGGCATGTCTATGGTGTTTCTGTCGGCGCTGGTGAGATTGCCGCTACGCTGGCTCGCGGTACTCTCGGGCGCCGTGATTGTCCTGCACGATCTGCTGGACGGATTTCGTCCGGGGCCCGGCACGTGGACGTGGGTATGGCAGGTCTTCCATGTGTCGGGGCCGGTCAATATTTTCGGGTTGCGGAACTTCGTACTGTTTCCCTTGATGCCTTGGTTCGCGGTGATGGCGATGGGCTACTGCTTTGGCGCGCTGCTGCGCCGGCCCGATCATCAGAAGTGGGTGTTGCGTCTGGGAGTGGCTTTGACGCTGGCATTTGTGCTGTTGCGCAGCACGAATCTGTACGGAAATCCGCCCGCGGATTTGAAAGTCGTGACAGCGGGAGATTTTCACCTCCAGCCTACTTTCGGAAAGACGGTCATGATGTTCCTAGATACCGAGAAATACCCGCCGTCACTGCAGTTCCTGCTGATGACGCTGGGACCCTCGCTATTGTTCCTGTTTGCACTGGAGCGTTACGGCATACCCCGGTTGGCAACGCCCGTTGTGGTGTTCGGACGTGTTCCTTTCTTCTACTACGTGCTGCACATCTACGTGATTCACGCACTGGCTGTGGTTGCTGCAATGGTGTTCGGTCAGCCCTATGGATGGCTGCTGCACGGAGGCTTCTTCCTGAGTGATCGACCAGCTGGGTACGGCTACGGTCTGCCGGGAGTGTATCTGGCCTGGGCGATCACACTCATCATCCTGTACTTCCCGTGCCTGTGGTTCTCACGTCTGAAAGCGGAGCGAAGGGATTGGTGGCTTTCGTACTTGTGAGAGCAACCGGCCGCAGGCCCGCTGTGTCTAGGATTTCTTCAACTGCTGCTTCCATCCCAGGACGCGGGCCTTATTACCCTCGGCTTCAGCTTCGGGAACCAGGCCTTTTTTCTGATAGAGGATTGAGAGGCTGGTATGCGCGAGGATGTCGTCGGGGTCGATCTCTGAGATGCTCCTCGAGACTTCGATCGCCTCGTCGAGCCGGTTGAGATTCTGCAGCGCGCGGCTGAGTCCGTGAAGCGCGTCAGTGAAGTTTGGATCGGCCGCGATCGATTTGCGATATTCGTCGATCGCGCGCTCATCGTCGCCCTCGGCGACCAGGTCAAGAGCGGCGTAGTAATGATCCTCGGCCTGCTGGCGATCCGAAGGCATGGATTCAGCATACAGAACCTTTCACCACGGGGGACGCAGAGGACCGCAGGGAAATCAGAGACCCTGTTTTGCCTTCTTTCGCTGTGCTTGGTTCTGCTGCTCTTCCAATTCAGGGCTGTTCCCGAAAAGAAACCTAGCAAAATGCAATAGCAAATCGCTTGACGCTGCGGATCGCAGGCTTCGAAAGTCCACCAAAACTCTCCCAACTAGCTGATTCTTCAGCATCAGGCGTTTTGGCCTATACGTGCACATACAGCGATTGAATCGGGCGCTACAAGCCTGGACCATCAAGGCGCCTTAGGTTCCAAGCGAGGCTTTATGTCGATCCTGTTTGTGCTGCTGATGTTCCTACTGATCCTGACGATCAGCTATTTCCGTTCGACGGCGCCCGAAGTCGTTGCGCGGCCGCAGCCGTCGCTCGGACCGATGGCTTCCCCGAAGATGGAGCGCGCGCTGGGAATGTCGATCCCACAGGGTTACTGCTTCCATCCCGGGCATACCTGGATGGTGAAGGAAAGCTCGGAAACGGCTCGCATCGGATTGGACGCCTTTGCCGCGAACGTGATTGGGCAGATCGATCGCGTTGAGGTGATCGGCGAAAACCGCTGGATCCGGCAGGGCCAAAAACTGATGACGATTCATTCCGGTGAAACGAAAGTCGATTTGGTTTCGCCGGTGGAAGGCGTGCTCACCGGTATCAATCGCGATGCAGTCGAAGATCCGAAGACCATTTTGCGCGACCCGTATGAGAAGGGATGGATCGCAACGATCAAGGCTCCTGATCTTCCTGTCAACCAGAAAAACCTGGTGCAGGGATCGATGGTGGCGCCATGGCTCCAGAACAATTTGACGAGGCTGACTGCGATGGTTCCGCAGATGGCACCGGCGATGGCAGCCGACGGCGGATTGCCGGCGAGTGGTCTGTTGGCACGTGTCGAACCGGATGTCCGGAGGAAGATGCTGGAGGAATTTTTCCTGGCGTGATTACGAGGCCACGAGCTGCCTTTGGCGATAAACACGGCGAGATGCCATAGCTACAAAGAGGGAACTATGGAACGGACAAGAGCAATCCTGGTGGACATCACGAAGTGCATCGGATGCCGGAGCTGCGAGGCCGCATGCAAACAGATTCACGGCTTCCCGGCGGAGAGCGAAGCTAAGCTCTCGCCCACAGCGCTGACGGTAATTGAAGAGCATAACGGGAAGTTCGTGCGGAAGATGTGCATGCATTGCCAGGAACCGGCGTGCGCTTCGGCGTGCCTTGTTGGGGCGCTGAAGAAAACAGCGGCAGGACCGGTCACCTATGATGCGTCGAAATGCATCGGGTGCCGTTATTGCCTGGTGGCGTGCCCATTCAGCGTGCCGCACTACGAATGGACGAAACTGGTGCCCTACGTTAAGAAATGCGACATGTGCGCGACGCGGCAGGCCAATGGACAACCTCCGGCTTGCGTGGAAGCGTGCCCAACAGGGGCCTCGACCGTGGGATGGCGACACGAAATTCTGGAAGAAGCCGAGCGACGCATTCTGGCTGGCGGCTACGTGAAAAAGATCTACGGCAGCGAGGAAGCGGGCGGGACATCGGTGTTCTTCGTTTCCGACGTGCCGTTTGAAGATCTAGGCTTTGCCGCGCCGCCGCGGCAGCCGATGCCTTTGCTGACCGCAAGCGCGTTGGGCGATGTGCCGGCGGTGGTGCTGGTCGGCGGAGGGCTACTGTCTGGTCTGTACTGGATCACGCAACGGCGTCAGGCGGTCGCGATGGCGGAGGGCAACACTCCCGTAGCCACCACGAGCGGAAAGGAAAGGAGATAGTCATGACCCGCATGCTGTCAAAGATCACATTGTGGCGAACGATTGTGGCTTTGATTTTCGCTGCTGGATTGTACGCGACTTACGCGCGGTTCGCGCTTGGTTTTGCGCGCGCCACGCACCTAACCGATCCACAGCCTTGGGGCTTGTGGGTTGGGTTAGGGACGCTGTGCGGCGTCGGGCTTTCGGCCGGCGGCTTCGCAATCGCGGCAGCTGTCTACCTGCTGGGATTCGAGCGATATCGTCCAGTGTTGCGAGCGGCGATCCTGGTATCGTTCCTCGGCTATTCAAGCGTGATTGCCGGAATGATGTATGAACTGGGGCTGCCGTGGCGGATATGGCATCCGATCATCATGTGGAATCGAGCCTCGGTGCTTTTCGAGGTGTCATGGTGCGTGATGCTGTACTCGACAGTGCTGGCGCTCGAGTTTTCGCCAGCGCTGGTAGAGAAGATTCCATGGATTGGACTGCGCACGTGGTATCTGAAATGGCACCACGAGATCCTGGTAGGCCTGGTAATGGCAGGCGTAGTGCTTTCCTCACTGCACCAATCGTTCCTGGGCGGCCTCTACCTGCTGACCAAGGGCAAACTCGATCCGCTCTGGTACAGCCCATATCTGACCACGATGTTCTATCTCTCGGCGATTCCTGCCGGTCTAGCCGTGACGGTGATCGCGCTGTTTTTCTCGGTGCGGTCACTGGACGTGAAACTCGATCCGCGAGTCTTCGGCGAAGTGAGCCGCGTGATCGCACCACTGCTCGCGGTGTACGCGATCTTTCGTTTCGTCGATCTTTCGAAGAATGGAGCGCTGCATTATCTCTGGATGTGGCGGGAAGAAACGCTCTCTTTCTGGCTTGAAATTGGCTTGTTTGTCATCATCCCGCTGGTGCTCTTGAACATGCCGAGGGTGAAGAACAATCCGCAGTCGCTGTATTGGACTTGTGCCACGGTGGTCGGAGGCTTTATGGCAAACCGGCTGAATGTCTCGATCACCGGGCTGCAGTCCAGCTCGGGGATCTACTACGTACCGAAGTGGACTGAGCTCGTGCCGACCTTGATGGTGCTGACGGCGGCGGTGCTGGCCTTTCGGTACGCAGTGATCTACCTCGACATTTTCCCCAAGAACAGCGCAAAGATTCCGTCGCGGTTACGGTGGACGATTACCAGCACCGCGGCGGAGGCGTAAGACCTAAGTCGTCTACCCATAACCCCCGGGGGCGGGAACCCCCGGGCTTTTGTTTTTCAGGAGAGTTGGCGAAATTCGCCGCTTGCAAGTTCCGGGAGCACGGTTTTCAATGTCGAGCGTGATGAAACCGTGCAAGACGCTTCTCCTAAGTGTGGTCAGCATTTGCCTTGTTACTTCCTCCTGGGCGCAAAATGCTACGACAGTTCGCTACGAAGCCACAATTAACAATGTCAAGTACGTTTTCGGCCCTGCAGAGCCGGTCGCACACTTGAAGCCCGGCGATGAGCTCGATACGAACACGCTCGACTGTTTCGGCAATGCCATTCAAAAGCCGACCGACACGCTGAGTGTGGTTCATGGCGACAACCCGCTCACCGGGCCGTTCTATATCGATGGCGCCGAGCCGGGCGATACCGTGGCAGTGAAAATTCTCGAACTTAAAGTGGACAGCAATCAGGGCGTGGGTGCGATCAGCCCCGGTTTTGGTGCGATCAATTCCAGCAAGTACACGCCGGTGCTTAATCCGGATTTGCCGGAGCGCATCTGGCTCTTCGACATCGATCAAGTTGCGAACACGGCAACCTTTCACGCGCACGATTCCAATTTCTCAACAAAGATTCCGCTCCACCCGTTTTTTGGATGTATTGGAGTTTCTCCGGCGGATGGTGAAGCGCGAAGCTCGATTGTGCCTGCGGAATTTGGTGGGAACATGGATTCTCCGGAGGCGTCGGCTGGAAACACGGTCTACTTCCCTGTGAACGTAAAGGGCGCGCTTCTATACCTGGGCGACGGCCACGCGGCGATGGGTGACGGCGAGATCGGCGGAACCGCGATAGAAGTTCCTCTCCGGGCGCGAGTCCAGGTCACCGTACTGAAGGGAAAGAAGATCGAGTGGCCTCGCTTCGAAAATGCCGATGCGATCATGACGGTCGGTGCGTATCGTCCACTAGATGATGCAACGCGGATTGCGTTCACGGAACTCGTCAAGTGGATGCACGAAGATTACGGTCTCTCGGAGATGGATGCTTACGAACTGCTGTCGGAAGCGGCGAAGGTCCATATGAACGAGATGGTCGATCCGAACTACGTCGTGGTTGCATCGATCGAGAAGAAGTACCTGCCTGAAAGGAAGAAGTAGCGACCATCGGATAGGTGGTGCTCGGGGGAGACCGCGATCCCCCGGACGGCAGTCAATAATCTGACCTAGCTTCGGTTCTCCGGCTTCCAGCGCAGGATTGGCTTACGGGCAGCCTGGGTCTCGTCCAGCCGTGAGATGCGCGTGTTGTGGGGCGCATCGAGCACGAACTGTGGATCTTCTTCCACTTCCTCAGCCAACGATTTCATCGCTTCGATAAAGAGATCTAACTCTTCGAGCGGCTCGCTCTCGGTGGGCTCGATCATAAGCGCGCCCGGAACGATCAGCGGAAATGCTGTCGTGTAGGGATGAAATCCGTAATCGATGAGGCGCTTCGCGAGATCCATGGTGCGAACGCCCTTCTTTGATTGCAGCTTGTCGCTGAACACCACCTCGTGCATGGAGGGAGTGTCGTAGGGGAGTTCGTAAATGCCCTCGAGTCCCTTGCGAATGTAGTTGGCATTGAGAACCGCGTCTTCGGTGGTCTGGCGGAGACCGTCGGGACCATTGGCAAGGATGTAGGCGAGCGCCCGGATGAACATTCCAAAGTTGCCGTAGAAGGCCCGCACGCGGCCGATCGATTGCGGACGGTTGTACTCGAAAGCCAAAGTGCCGTCGGACTTTGTGATGACGATGGGCTTCGGCAGAAACGGTTCTAGAATTTTCTTGACTGCCACCGGACCGGAACCGGGGCCTCCCCCGCCGTGGGGAGTGGAGAAAGTCTTGTGCAGGTTAAGGTGCATCACGTCGGCGCCAAAGTCACCGGGTCGCGCCTTGCCGACGAGCGCGTTCATGTTCGCGCCATCCATGTAAAGAAGGCCACCCTTGGCGTGCATGAGATCGGCGATCTTGTGAATCTCCTGCTCGAAGACGCCGAGCGTGTTGGGGTTGGTGACCATGAGCGCGGCCACGTCTTCGTTCATCTGGGCAGCAAGCGCTCCAACATCGACCATTCCGCGATCGTTCGATTTCAAATTTTCGACTGCATAGCCCACCATGGCGGCGGTGGCAGGATTGGTGCCATGCGCGGAGTCAGGAATCAGCACCTTCTTGCGAGCATTGCCCTGCGATTCGTGATAGGCACGGACCATCAGCAGGCCGGTGAGTTCACCATGCGCTCCGGCCGCAGGCTGGAGCGTGATTGCGTCCATTCCGGTAATTTCAATCAGGCATTCACTCAGCGTCTTGATGATGCGCAAGGCGCCCTGCGAAATCTTCTCCGGCTGGTAGGGATGGCCGTTCGCGAGTCCTTCCACGCGCGAGACAAATTCGTTCACGCGCGGGTTGTACTTCATGGTGCAAGAACCGAGTGGATACATGCCGAGATCGATGGCGTAGTTCCAGGTGGAAAGGCGCGTGAAGTGGCGGATGATCTCGATTTCGCTCACCTCGGGCATGTTGCCGAGGTCTTTGCGTTCGGATTTGCCAAGGAGCTTCGCGGTATCTACTTCCGGGACATCGAGCGGAGAAAGTTTCCAGGCAGCTTTTCCGGGGGATGACTTCTCGAAGATGAGGTTCTCGTTTTGACTGATGTGACGCGTCGCCTTGCGGGTCATGTGCTTCATCGCGTCACCTCCTGCTCTTCGACTTCCTTCGTAGTTCGCACGGAGCGTTCGCTTTCGGCGACGAGGCCGACGGCGGTATCGATCATGGAACGCGTGGTCAATTCCGTGCAGCACCAGAGCGCGGCGTTGCCGAGTTCGGGATAGAACTTTTTGAGCGGAAGGCCTCCGACGATTTTGTGGCCAAGCAGACGTGAGTTGATTGCATAGGGATCCTCGCTGGACTCGACAACAAATTCATTGAAGCGAGGGGCCGACGAGAAAAGCACCTTGGCGTTCTTGCTGAATTGATCAGCGGCGTAGGCGGTCTTGGCAAGATTCTGCTTGGCTAGTTCCTTCAGTCCGACCTTGCCGTACACAGTCATGAAGATGTTGACCATGAGCGCGACCAGCGCCTGGTTGGTGCAAATATTCGAAGTCGCCTTCTCGCGACGGATGTGCTGCTCGCGCGTGGCCAGTGTGAGTACGAATCCACGCTTGCCCTTCTTGTCCACGGTCTGTCCGGAAAGACGGCCGGGCATCTGGCGCACGTACTTCTCTTTGGTAGCGAGCACGCCGCAATAGGGTCCGCCGAAACCGAGGGGCACGCCGAAGGACTGCGCTTCCATCGAGACGATATCGGCCTGGCGCGGTGGCTCGACAATGCCGAGCGAGACGGCCTCGGCAATCGAAACGATGAGTAACGCACCTTTCTTGTGGGCGATGGCAGCGATTGCATCAATGTCTTCGACCGTTCCGAAGAAATTCGGCGATTGAACCAGGATGCAGGCTGTGTCGTCAGTGACGGTACGCTCCAGTTCCTTCAGATCGATACCCCCGGAGTCGGTGAAAGAAATGGTTGTCAGCGGAATGCCCTGATGCGTCGCGTAAGTGGCCATCACCTCGCGGTATTCCGGATGGAGGCTGCGCGCGATAGCGGCGTTGCTTCTGCCAGTGCAGCGAACCGCCATCATGACGGCCTCGGCTGCGCCGGTCGAACCGTCGTACATGGAGGCGTTCGCGAGGTCCATGCCGGTCAATTCGGAGATCATCGTCTGAAATTCAAAGATCGCCTGCAGGGTCCCTTGCGCGAATTCCGCCTGGTAAGGGGTATAGGCAGTCAGGAATTCGCCGCGCTGGACGAGAGCATCGATGATCACCGGGCGATAATGAAAATAGGCACCGGCCCCGAGAAAGCTGGTGTAACCGTCGCCGTTTTCCCGGGCGCGCTGCTTGAACCAGTCAACGATTTCGGACTCGGCCATCTGCCGAGGGACGTTGAGATCATGCGAAAGGCGGTATTCGGCGGGGATAGGAGCAAACAGATCATCCACGGAGCGGGCGCCAATGGCTTTGAGCATGGCTTCACGATCCGCAGCAGACTTCGGCAGATATCTCATAAGGGCCTTATATAGATGTGACTAGTAGTCGAAACGATTGTGGCACGGACGTCGGTACTTTGGGGAGATTCCGTTTTCAAGTCCTTAACAATTCTTTACTACAGAGGGCACAGAGGAGCATCGAGAAATCTTGCATTAGGTCGAAAATTTGAATTCTCAAGTCGAAGGCTTTGTCTCTTTCGTTGAAAAGTGAACTAATCAGCCACGAAACTACACCGAGGAGAATCCGATCTGTTCTTCCCGCCGTATTGCTTCGTGTCCTTCGCGGTAGATCCTATTTCGCACCTTCTTCGGCGACAAACTTCTCGTAGTCGGCGGCCGAGAGAAGGCCGTTCAATTCGGCCGGATCTTTCAATTTGACCTTGATCATCCAGGAACCGTGGGCGTCTTTGTTCACGTTCTCGGGCGAGGTTGCCAGCGAAGCGTTGATATCGCTGACTGTGCCCGAGGCAGGCGCGTAGAGATCCGATACCGCTTTCACGGATTCCACCGTTCCAAACGTTTTGCCCGCGGCAATTTCCGTACCAACCTTGGGCAGATCGACGAAAACGATGTCGCCGAGCGACTCTTGCGCGTAGTTCGTGATGCCGATCGTGCCGTCGGGCGCAATCCACTCGTGTTCTTTTGTATATTTGCGGTCGGTTGGATAAGGCATTGCTTCTAGCTCCTTGCTTCTAACTTCCAGCCACTGCAAAACTGCCCAATATCAAAATAAATTGTACAAACAATCGATCGAGTCACCGCTACAACCGCGGATGTGAACGGCGCGCTACGCTGATTTCTTCGGACGCTTATAAAACGGCGTCGGAACAACTTGCGCCCTTACGCCCTGGCCGCGAATCTCGACTTTCACGATGTAACCGATCGCGGCATGCTCCGGCGGAACGTAGGCCAGCGCAATGTTCTTCTTCAGAAATGGCGCAGGCGATCCGCTTGTGACGTAGCCGATATCGCTGCCGGAATCGTTGAGAATTTTGTATCCATCGCGCGCGATACCCCGCTCGACCATCTCGAGACCGACCAGTGTTTTTTTCAAGCCCTCGGCCTGCGCATGCTCGAGCGCAGGCTGTCCGATGAAATCGGCTTTATCCATTTTGCAGAAGCGGTCGAGCCCGGCTTCCCAGACGTTGATGGATTCGGAAATCTCATGGCCGTAGAGGGGTAGCTTCCCTTCGAGCCTCAAAGTGTTGCGCGCGCCCAAGCCGCACGGGAGGACACCAAATTCTTTGCCCGCTTCGAGGATTTCGTTCCACACGCGGGCGCTGATCTCTTCGTCGGGCGGGATGTAGATTTCGAATCCGTCCTCGGCGGTGTAGCCGGTGCGGGCGATCAGGGTGTTCTTGAGTCCGCAGACCGTGCCGCGGGTCACCCAATAAAATTGGACGGCGTTCAAATTGGCATCGGTTAGTTTCTGAAGCAAGTCGATCGCCTTCGGACCCTGGATCGCGATCTGGGTGTAATCATCGGAGCGGTGTTCGACACAGCAGTTGTAGTAGCTGGTATTGTCACGCACCCACTTAAAGTCTTTTTCGCGCGTTCCGGCGTTGATGACGAGGAAATACTCCTCTTCGCCGAGTCGGTGAACGATCACGTCATCAACAAACGTTCCCTGCGGATAAAGGAGCGCCGAATATTGGGCCTGACCAATCGCCAGCTTTGAGGCGTCGTTCATCGAGATGTGCTGAACGGCATTGAGAGCGTCGGGGCCGAAGAGCAGGATGTCGCCCATGTGGCTGACATCGAAGATGCCGACCCCGGTGCGCACCGCCATGTGTTCGTTGACGATGCCGCAGCCAATCGAGGCGGGATATTCGACAGGCATGTCCCATCCATTAAATTCGACCATTTTCGCGCCTAGTTTGCGGTGAACGGCGTTGAGCGCGGTCTTGCGAACAATGGGCGGGATGGCCTCAACGGCGGACAAATTAACCTCGATGTGACAGTAGCTGGCCTGTCTAGATGTGAACTGCTTACGTTAACATCCGCGTGCCAAAGCCAGCAAATGCACGAGCCAACTCGTGCCGGTGGCAGCAACGATTCCATTCATGGAAGGCGTTTTCGAACGAGAAGCGTATCGGCGTACTGCGTCGCTGAACACTCATTTCGGTGACTTCGGTTACATTTTGATCTGCTATTCGACCGGATAGACTTTCTCTATGTCCGCAAAACCGGGCCGCTCTCGCATCGTGTGTGCTCAATGTGAACAGCCGGAAGCGTCTTGCTGGTGCGAAAAGTTCTGCATTCTGTGCCAGTCCCAACTCGACATACGGCTCTGTACCGATGGGCTCATGTACTGCCAGCCCTGCCGCGAAGCCTGCGACTACAAAACGGCCGAGTAGTGAGCGTCGGCGGAATACCCGATTCGGTACTCAGGAATCATCACAACCACAATTCGTGGGCCCAATCGCGCTTGCGAACGTCTACATTGGTAACGTAGGCCGATTTAAGTTATTCCGGAATCGGTGAGAGCGGAGGCAGCAATGATTGCTCGCATTTGGCATGGATGGACCAAACCGGAAAACGCCGACACCTACGAAAGTCTCCTTCGGGACGAGATGTTTCCAAGCATGCAACAGGTGGAAGGATTCGAGGGAGCGCACCTGCTCCGGCGCGCCGATAAAAGTGAGACAGAGTTCGTCACGATCACCTTGTTCAAGTCGTTGGATGCGGTGCGAAGATTTGCGGGACAGGACTATGAAACGGCAGTCCTCCACCCGAAGGCGCATGCGCTGCTGTGCCGTTACGATCCCAAGTCAGTGCACTACGAAATCCGGATTACACCGGAGTCCCTCTAAATTACAACTGCCTCTTTGTACTCGCCGTAGACATGGCGCATGGCATCGGAGATTTCGCCAACGGTGGCATTGGCCTCGACTGCGGTGAGAATGCGCGGCATCAGGTTGTCGCCGGAGCGCGCTGTTTCTTCCACCGCTCTGATCGCCGCTTGCCAGACCGCAGGATCGCGTCGCGCGCGCAGCGAGCGAACCCGTTCGACCTGCTTGCGCTCAAGCGCTTCGTCGATGCGTTGGAGCGGTACAGCCTTTTCTTCCTCTACGGCAAAGCGGTTAACGCCGACAACCACGGCTTCCAGTCGATCGACCGCCTGCTGGTATTCGTATGCGGCGTTCTGAATTTCCTGCTGGACGTACCCTCGCTCGATAGCCTTCAGCATGCCACCCAACGCCTCAATCTTGCCGAGATATTCGTTGGCGCGCTTCTCGATCTCGTTCGTGAGCGACTCGATGTAGTACGAGCCAGCGAGCGGATCAATAGTCTGCGGTGCTCCCGACTCGAACGCGATGATCTGCTGCGTGCGCAGCGCGATGCGTGCCGACGATTCGGTGGGGAGAGCGAGGGCTTCGTCGAACGAGTTGGTGTGCAGCGACTGGGTTCCGCCCATCACGGCTGCCATCGCCTGAATGGCAGTGCGGACGATGTTGTTTTCCGGTTGCTGGGCGGTAAGCGTGGAACCGGCAGTCTGCGTGTGGAAGCGGAGCATCCATGACTTCGGGTTCTTGGCCTTGAACCGGTCGCGCATGATCTTTGCCCACATACGGCGGGCGGCGCGGAACTTGGCGACTTCCTCCAAGAAATTGCTATGTGCGTTGAAGAAGAAACTCAGGCGCGGAGCGAACTTGTCGACATCGAGTCCGGCTCGGATAGCCGCGTCGACGTAAGCGATGCCGTTGCCGAGCGTGAAGGCGACCTCCTGGACCGCGGTGGATCCGGCTTCCCGCATGTGGTAGCCGGAGATGGAGATCGTGTTCCAGTCGGGTACATTCTCGTTGGCCCACGCGAAGAGGTCGGTGATGATGCGCATGGCCTGCTGCGGCGGATAAATGTAGGTTCCGCGTGCGATGTACTCCTTCAATACATCGTTTTGCACCGTCCCCGAGAGCTTTCGGATATCGCCGCCCTGGCGCTTGGCCACTGCCACGTAAAGCGCCAGCAGAATCGACGCAGTCGCGTTGATGGTCATTGAAGTCGAGATCTTGGGCAGATCGATGCCGTCAAAAAGACGCTGCATATCTTCGATGGAATCGATGGCCACGCCAACTTTTCCAACCTCACCCATCGAGAGCGGGTTGTCGGAATCGAGACCAATCTGCGTGGGAAGGTCAAATGCGACGGAGAGTCCCGTAGTACCGTTTGCGAGCAGATACTTGTAGCGCTTGTTGGACTCTTCGGCGTCGCCCATGCCGGCGTACTGGCGCATAGTCCACAGACGTCCGCGATACATGGTCGCTTGCACGCCGCGCGTGAAAGGAAACTGGCCGGGATATCCAACCTCGCGGTCGTAATCCGAGCCGGCAAGATCGGCAGGCGTGTAAAGAGGACGAACAGGAATGTGAGAGGAGGTTTGCTGTTCAGCGATGGCCGGCTTCGCTCTTGCGTCCGGTTCAGCCGTCTTCACGTCTGCCATACATCTGCCTTTCTTTCGCCCTGTGGTGTTTGGTCGGGCACACGACTCAGCTCTTGCGCTTGACCCTCCAGAAGGAACTAAGCCCAAACCACACAAATGACGCGGTGAAACACACCGCCAGAATCACGCGGCCGGGTCCGGCGACCTGCCCAGCCTGATATTTGGAATACTCCCGGAAGCCCGCCGCCCCGCCAATCACGGCCAGAACAAGAAAGGTAAATCCAGTAACTTCGAGCCACAGGTGGTGGAGGATGCGACCGATATGGTATCCGGAGGTGCGAAGCCCGCTAAGTACAGCCGATCCAGTACGGCTGCGGGTGAGTTGCTGGAGGGCAACCCGGCCGGCAATTGCCACTTTTTTCGCCGTTGAGACCTTCGCCACAGGTCGATTTTAGCAGTGGTGGGGGTTACAATACTCGTGTGCGGCGTCACATCTGCCGGTGACGCGTTTCGGAGACGCAAGGGGCGCTAGCACTCTGGAGGCTTCGTGGATCCGCAATTGAAACAATTGATGAAGGAACTGGGCGAAGCCATCAATGAATCCCTGTCTGAATCAGAACAGATAGCCGAAGTCGTAGCGCGGATCAAGGAAGGCGGGTACGACATTCTGCTGGTGCTGGAAGCGACGATTGGCGTGAGCAAGCAGGGAGAGCACCATCCCGATCAGGCTGCGCTGGTGTCGGCCCTGAGCACGAATCCCGAGTTCAAGATCAGCGACCAAGATCTGAAGTTTCTCAAATCGTTGCGCATCAAGATCGACGAAGACGAAGAGTAGTTCCCTTCTCCTGCCGGACTCGCGAATGGTTCGGATGGCTCGAGGCACGCAGGCAATCTTTTCTGGCGGATATCGCGCCAAGCTCGCATAGGTGCGTGAATGCTTAGTCGAACGGATTAGATAGCTGTGCAAAACTTGTCACAGTGGTATCCGCCAAATGCCGCACTCAGCGGGCCTTTTCACTTTGCGATCTATCACTTAAAGAGATAGCACTTTCGTGGGTCAAAGCTAGCACCCGTGTGCCATTTCCAGATTGACGAGGCGGTCTTACATTCCCGATTGAGCAGTTCTGGGGGAGGGCTGCCCGGGCGTCCAGGATTCGAAAGAATCCCGGGCGCCTGTTTTATTTGGAGCCGGCGGATACCTCACGATTCGAACTGGCCGGATCCACCGCAAAATTCTCAAAACAGATCTGGGATTTTGTGGCGTTAGCAGAATTTTCGTTGCATACTGAGTTCAGCGTTGTCCCCCCAACGCATCTGGCTGGCTTTTAACCACTGTGCCCACTTTGCAAGAAGAGACTCGCCTAGAGCGCTCGCCGGAACGACGAGTACAGCCTTCGCTTCCAACACCGCCTACGACCGATCAGGAACGTCAGCGCAAACGCATGCTGATTGCGCTGGGCGTGCTGCTGATCGCTCTCATCGCTGTAGTGGTGAAGGATTGGGATTTCTGGTTTCCCGCAAACGATGATGGCGAGTACACCGCAGCGGGTCTGAAAAAACGAGCGAGTCCAGCGCCTGCACCGTCTTCGAACAGCAATGCGGCTATCAACGCTTCACGTGAACACAAATCGGCGAAGACTCCGACAACGCCGGAAGCGCCGATGGCGGCTGCGGTGACGGAACGCGCCGCTCTTCCTCCGCTGCAGGTTGAGGTTGTCGCCGGAAATCAGCGGCGCAGCATCCCGGCCAAGAGCAATGCCATTCATCTTGACGTGGGTGCCGATGGCGCCAGTTCGCCCAGTGCACCCGAGCTAAATGCCGAACCTGTAGTCAACGCCTCGGACCGCGTGCAACTTTCCCCGGAAATTGCGCAGAGCGTGACCGCGCCGGTGGCACCGAGCTATCCGATGTTGGCGCGTCAGATGAAAGTGCAGGGCGCGGTAATCCTGCAGGCTTTGATCTCGCGCGAGGGCACGATCCAGGAATTGCAGGTCCTTAACGGCCCGGGAATTCTGGCCTCGGCAGCCAGAGAAGCCGTCAAGCAATGGCGGTTCAAGCCCTACTACCTGAACGGGCAGCCGGTCGAGACCCAGGCGCGCATCACGGTAAACTTCACCATCTCCACCAACTAGAAACCGGGGAAAAAAGCCACTAAAGCACGCAGAATCCATAACCTTCCTGTTGTGATCACTGTCACATTCACTTGTGCCACGAGTCACCGCCGCAGGTTCTTCAGGGACGCACACTCAAAGCGTGACATCCGTCACAGGGCAGAGCGACAAAAAACCTCCTCTGCTTCAAGGGATGCCGCATGGGGGTGCACGATGCTCTCGCCTTATGGACTGGACATTATCGAAAGCTGCCTGACTTGCAAGATGCGAGCGGACCGCATCTTTTGCGACCTGCCGACCTCGGCGTTGCAATCCTTCGAAGGCATCAAGTACGCGACTGCGTATCCGAAGGGCGCCGTGCTGTTTGTCGAAGGCCAGGCGCCGCGCGGAATCTTCGTACTCTGTAAAGGGCGGGTGAAGCTCTCAATCTGCGCGAGTGACGGCAAGACGCTGATCCTCAAGATTGCGGAACCGGGCGAGGTGCTCGGCTTGAGCGCGAGCGTCTCTGGAAAGGCGTACGAGCTTACGGCGGAGACCATCGACCCGTGCCAGGTGAATTTCGTAAAGCGGGAAGACTTCCTCCGCTTCCTCAAGGAACACGGTGACGCTTGCTTTAAAGTGGCTGAGCAGCTCAGCGAAAAGTACAACGTGGCGTGCCACGAAGTGCGGTCACTAGGTCTGTCACATTCGGCGGGCGAGAAGCTGGCCAAGCTGTTGCTGGAGTGGAGTTCGAAAAACGGCGAGGCAGCCAAACAGGAGCCGCGCCTGAAGCTGGCTCTCACCCATGAAGAAATCGCGCAGATGATCGGAACGTCACGCGAGACCGTGACGCGGCTGTTCGCCGATCTGAAGAAGCGCCAGATTCTGCAATCCAAGGGCTCGACGCTGGTCATCCGCAACAAGGCGGCATTACGCTCACTCGCGAGCGCTGGCTAGCCGAAAGCGAACGCCGCCCATTTCGGAACGATGAAACGGGCATTCGGTGTGCCAACAGTCACGATTTCCAGTGACTCCAGTCACTGTTTCTACAACACCTAGAGACTATCAATGGGCAAGGAGAGACGTTATGTCCCAGAGTTGTCTCGATTGCGTGCAGCGTGCCGACCGTGTTTTCTGCGACCTGGCGCCCGATGCTCTCGAAGCCTTTGACGGGATTAAGACGGCGCAATCCTGTCCGAAAGGGACTGTCCTGTTTCGTGAAGGGCAACCGGCGAAGGGCGTCTTCCTCCTCTGCGAAGGTCGTGTACGACTCTCCATTTGCTCCGAAAGCGGTAGCCGCATGACACTGCGGATCGCCACTGCCGGAGAGATGCTGGGCTTGAGTGCGGCGCTTACTGGAGCGGACTACGAAGTCACCGCGGAGGCGCTGGATCAGATAAAGATGGCGGCTGTCCGGAGGAAGGAACTATTGCGATTCTTGCACGACCACCGCGAAGTTTGTTTGCAAGTCGTCAACCTGCTGAGCGAAGACTTGCACGTGGCTTACGACCGCGTGCGCGCGGTTGGGCTCGGTCGCGTAAGGCGGGCGCGCAGCGGCCCTGTCCACTGAGGCGTTCCAAGTAGTTCACTATCGTGCGGCCCTATCGTTGTGATCTCCCAAGGACGGCTCGTGGCCGTCCCTTTTTCTTGCTTCTTTCCCTAGCCATCTCAAGCGACCTGCAGCCTGTTCGTAGACGCACATCCACCCTGTGACATCAGTCACCGCCTCCCGTGCCATAACTCACTGCCCCCTTGGTCGCGCGGCTCCCAGAATGGAACTGCAATTGGGGTCAGGGCAGGAGGCGGTCAGGCATGTTTGGGATACAGGCGGTCGCGATCCGGCGGACCAGAAACAGGGGTCGTAATTCGGCGTGGATTTTGGCGCTGTGCTTCCTGCTGATTGCATCGGCGACCGGTCAGAAATCAAAGTCTAGCCCCAAGCCCAATGCCGAAGAGTGCTTGGCCTGCCATGGCGACAGCGGCCTCACTACCGAGCGCAACGGCAAAACGGTCAGCTTGTACGTGGACGCCGACAAGTTCAAGAATTCCATGCACGGTGCGATGTTCACTTGCGTGGATTGTCACGCCGACATAAAGAGCTCGATGCATGAGGGGACACCGGCGAAGGTTTCCTGCGCGACCTGTCACGCCGATCAGCAGGCAGCCTATGACCGCAGCTATCATGCAAAAGCGATCGCGGCTGGAGACAGCAAGGCCGCAACCTGTACTGACTGTCACGGGAGCCCTCATGAACTGCTCGCGGCCGGCGACCCGAATTCGCGCGTGAGCCACCTGAACATTCCCAAGACCTGCGGCACGTGCCATGGCGAGAAGTTTGTGATGGGAGCAAGCGGCCACAGCACCCAGCCGTTCACCTCATACGAGGAAAGTGTCCACGGCAAGGCGGTCGCCTCGGGATCAGAGAAGACGGCGGTCTGCACCGACTGTCACGGATCGCACGAAATCCTGGCTGCCAGCGATGCCAAGTCTCCGATCTTCAAGTTCAACGTGCCGGCAACGTGCGCCAAGTGCCACACAGCAGTTGAGACGGAATTCCTGCAGAGTATCCACGGAAAGGCAATTTCGCACGGCAATTGGCAGGCGCCGGTTTGCACCGACTGCCACGGCATACATTCCATCAAGGCGCATCTCGACCCCGACTCTGCGGTCAACGCAAACAATCTGGCGAAGGTCACGTGCGGGCGCTGCCATGAGGGAGTGCGCCTGTCGCAAGAATTCGGTGTGGAGGGGCGTCGCTCCACAACATACCTCGCCAGCTATCACGGATTGGCGTCAAAGCTAGGCTCGCAAGTGGTGGCGAATTGCGCGAGTTGCCACGGCGTCCACAACATCCTTCCATCGAGCGATCCGCGTTCGACTATTGCGCAGGCCAATCTGGTACACACCTGCGGACAATGCCATCCGGGAGTGACCGAGAAATTCGCTCTCGGAAAAATTCATGTCGACGCCCCGATCTCGGCCGATATCGGCAGTGTGGCGGTTCGCTGGGTGAGGCGCTTCTACCTGAGCATGATTTTCGCTGTGATCGGCGGGATGGTGCTGCACAATCTGATTATCTGGCGGAAAAAGGCATTGCTGAGGCGGGACTCGTATCCGCGGACGGTCAAGCGCATGACAGAGAACCAGCGCTGGCAGCACGTCGTGCTGATGACGTCGTTTGTTGTGCTGGTAATTACCGGATTCGCGCTGAAGTATCCCGACTCGTGGCTGGCAACGATTCCGCTGATGGGCGAAAAAGTTCGCGGGATCGTACACCGCATTGCTGCAGTGCTGATGATCGGAGCGAGCGTATATCACGCCGTTTACCTGATCGTAACGCGCGACGGTCGGCGACTGGTTTCCGACATGCTTCCTGAGCCCAAGGACGCGACCGACGTGATCGGCGTGATGCGCTACTATCTCGGGTTTGGACGAGAGAAACCTGAGTTCAAGCGCTTTAACTATGCCGAGAAGGCGGAATACTGGGCGCTTGTCTGGGGCGTGTTCGTGATGGCCGGCACGGGGCTGATGCTCTGGGCGAAAGTTACGGTTGCACATCTCCTGCCGCGCTGGAGCCTCGACATCGCGACCGCCATCCACTTCTACGAGGCGGTGCTGGCATCGCTGGCGATCGTGGTGTGGCACTTCTACCAGGTGTTCCTCGATCCGGATAACTATCCAATGAACTGGTCATGGTGGGACGGCAAGGTTTCGCTGCATCATTACCGCGAAGAGCACGGTCTCGACACCGAAACGCTCTTGCGTGCATCGGTCGAAGAAGAAGAATTAGCGTCGGAGGCCAGTGAAAGCGATGCGACCGAAGCAGAAGAAGTGGAAGCCGAGGAAAAGCGCTAAGTGAGGTTGGCCCTGCTCCGGCAAGGTGTTCTGCGTTTCTGATATAAGCATCTTTTTTTGGGTTGAGCGGAGGTGTGTACAGTCATGGCCGATTCAAAGCAGGACGCATCCCCGAAAACAGGGATCTCTCGCATTCGAGAATTGCTGGGGAATCCAGTCTCGATCATCGGATTGGCTATCGCCGTTGTCGCGCTTGGAAATATTCTGTTTCTGTTTTTCATCGACCTGACCTCCACGCACTCGAGCCCATACGTCGGAATTCTGGCGTACATGGTGGCTCCGGCATTCCTGGTCCTTGGGTTGGCATTGGTATTGCTGGGTGCCCTCTATTACCGAAGGAAGCGGCTGGCTTCACAAGGACGAGCGCAACACGACTTGAAATTTGATTTCTCCGATCCATCCCAGCGAGGCGCCGTCGCATTCTTTCTCACGTTCGTCGTGGTGTTTGTGGGTATGAGCGTGATCGGCAGCTATCGCGCTTACGAGTTTACCGACTCGGTAAGTTTCTGCGGGCAACTCTGCCACTCAGTGATGTCGCCGGAATTCACCGCGTACCAGCAGTCTCCGCATGCGCGCGTTGCCTGCGTCGATTGCCACGTTGGCGCGGGTGCAACCTGGTACGTCAAGTCGAAGCTGTCGGGCACAAGACAGGTATTCAAGACCGCGCTCAACAGCTTCCCGCGGCCAATTCCGACACCGGTTCATAACCTCCGCCCTGCGGCCGAGACGTGCGAAACCTGCCATTGGCCAAAGAAGTTCTATGGCGCGCAGTTGAAGGTGTTCAACCACTTTTCGAGCGACGAAAAGAACACACCGCGGCAGATCCGTCTGCTGATCAAGACGGGTGGCGGCGATCCGGCGACCGGCGAGCCGGAGGGAATCCACTGGCACATGAACATCGCCAATGAGATCCGCTACGTCGCCTCAGATGAGCAGCGCCAGAATATTGCCTACATCCACGTGAAAGACATGCAGGGGCGAGTCACGGAATATTTTCAGAAAGATTCTTCGATGACGAAGGACCAGATCGCGAGGGCGGAAAAGCGCCGCATGGATTGCGTGGATTGCCATAACCGGCCGACACACATCTACACTGCGCCCGACGTTTCCGTGGATCGGTCATTCGCGGCGCATCGGCTGGACATCACGCTTCCCTTTCTGAAGCAGCAGTCGGTAACGGCACTGACCGCGGAGTACAAAACGACGGACGACGCGATGCAGGGGATCGCGAAGACAATTTTTGAGTTTTACAACAGCAAGTATCCGGAGCTGGCGAGGAATAAGCAGCCGGAGATCCGCGGAGCGATCGACGAATTGCAACGCATCTACAAGCTGACAGTTTTCCCGGAAATGAAGGTGGACTGGAAAACGCACCCGAACAACATCGGGCACTTCTATTCGAATGGATGCTTCCGCTGTCATGATGGCAACCATGTGAGTCCTGAAGGCAAGGTGGTGAGGAAAGACTGCAATATCTGCCACACGATCCTCGAGCAGCAGGAAAATGCAGTGAATATTGCGTCTCTGCCGGGCCTGGAGTTCAAGCATCCGGTAGATCTGGGTGATATGACCGCAGTGAACTGCAGCGATTGCCACAACGGCGGAGTGGGGCCGTAGGAGTTTTTTTGGCTGGTCACTCTCGCGTACTAGCATACGGAATCAATAACTTCCCCGCGTGATGGTCGTCACAATTTCTGGTGACCTCTATCACGGCCCGCCGTTCACGGCTCTCCTATCTTGGCTTCAGGTGAGGTCATCCCGAGGTTACTGGAAGGAGTCGAGCATGCCGTCCAATGGCAATGGGCATCATTCCACAAGCATCGCCGAATTCAAGCCGCGGCTAATTTTCTGGGAAGTGACTAAAGGCTGTAATCTGCGCTGCATTCATTGCCGGGCGACGGCTACCGAACTCAGTTCACCCACCGACCTGCCGACCGGCAAAGCGCTCGACATCATCGATCAGATCGCAGGGGTTGCCAATCCCATCCTGGTTCTCAGTGGCGGCGAGCCGCTCTACCGCTCCGACATTTTTCAGCTGGCGCGCTATGCAACTGACAAAGGATTGCGAGTCGCACTCGCGACGAACGGTACGCTGCTGACGAAGGAAGTGGCGCGCATGATCGCAGATGCGGGAGTGAAGCGCGTTTCGATCAGCCTAGACGGAGCCGACGCTGAAACACATGACAGCTTCCGCGGTATACCGGGGGCGTTCGAGGCCGCGTTGTACGGATTCCGCAATCTTAAGAGCGTTGGCATGTCAGTACAGATCAATACCACTGTTGCGCGACACAATGCGAGCCAACTTCCTCAGGTGTTGGACCTGGCAAGGTCGATTGGAGCCGATGCCCTTCATACCTTCCTGCTGGTCCCGGTCGGATGCGGCGTCGACATTGCAGCCGAGCAGATGGTGCCACCCGAAGAGTACGAACGCATGCTGAATTGGTTTTATGACCGCTCGCTCGAAGGCGGCATCGAACTCAAGGCAACCTGCGCTCCGCACTATTTCCGTGTCGTGCGGCAGCGCCGAGTGGCCGACAGGCATTCCGCCGAAGCCGCTGCGAAGAAGGCTGGCGCGCCACCCATGGAGCACAATTCCATCGGCCCGACAGACATGCTGATGCCCGGAGGAACAGGAATTTCGCTTCGGCCAAATGGGTTGCCGCAAGCGCACAGTGGACATCCGAGCGGCCACCCCCATGACATGAATGCCATGACAAAGGGATGTCTGGCGGGAACTGGCGTGTGCTTCATTTCGCACGAAGGCGAGGTCTTCCCGTGCGGATATCTTCCCGCTATCGCGGGAGATTTGAGAAAAGAGAAGTTCGCCGACATATGGGCCAATGCAAAAGTTTTTCAAGACCTGCGGGAGACCGACAACCTGAAGGGTAAGTGCGGGTGCTGTGAGTTCCGCAATGTTTGCATGGGCTGCAGGGCACGGGCTTTTGCCGCGACCGGGGACTACCTGGACGAAGAGCCCTTCTGCATATACGAACCGAAATCACCACATCTGCGGACGCGAGTTACTGAACGCGCCCACTGAGTTACCTCCTGAAGCGCGGGAAAAGGGCGTAAATGTCCTTTTCCCATATTTTTTGACTACCGGATCCTGTGCAACGATTTGCAACCCGCACTGGACAGCCATTTTCGCGGTTGCGGGGTGCGGAGGAATATGGCAGAGTAGCGCAGGCACGGTCGGTGGCTTTTTGTCCTGCGGGCGGCAATATTTCCCCTAACCCCGGCGAAAAGCCATTCTAGCTAAGTTCAATAAGTATTAGAGAGTTATTGCAGGTGCGCGCGCCGTCACGACGCGCAATATCTGGTCTCATTCCACGGAGGGTAGTCTTGCGCCTGGTTACTGGTTCCCTGCAGCAAGCGGTCACAAGCTTTCGCACGGTCGGGCTCTCGGGCTTCACTAAGACGATTGCGCTTTTGGTTGTCTGTCTAGGGCTGCACTTTGCTCAAGGACAAACCGATGTTCTGACCCATCACAACGATAATTCCAGGACAGGCCTGAACACAAAAGAGGTTCTGCTCTCGCCCTCCAACGTCAACAGTAACCAATTCGGAAAATTATTCACGCAGGCAGTCGATGGAATCATCGCGGCGCAGCCCCTTTATCTACGAAGTGTGACACTGGCGGGTGGAACTCACAATGTTGCCTATGTCGCGACCCAGCATGACACCGTGTATGCGTTCGACGCTGATAACAATGCGGGAACAAACGCCCTGCCACTGTGGTCGGTAAGTCTGACAAATGGCGGGACGAGCGTTCCGATCAGCAATCATGGCTGTACTGGGACGCACTATACCGAGATCGGGATCATGGGCACGCCCGTCATCGATCCAACGAAGACGACCATGTACGTGGTCGCGAAGACACTGGAGAACGGACTACACGTTTTCCGGCTGCATGCCCTGGACGTGACGAGTGGCGCGGAGAAGTTTGGAGGGCCAGTTGTGATCACGGGCTCGGCACCCTCGCAGAGTGGCTCGGTCACATTTGATCCCACAGTGCACATGCAACGGCCGGCACTGCTGCTCAACAATGGAACTCTCTACATCGGTTTCGGTAGTAACGGCTGCGACAAATTTAATTATCACGGCTGGCTATTCGCGTATGATTCCCAGTCTCTCCAGCAGACCGGTACCTTCCTGACGACCCCTGATTCAAAGGGAGCGGGCCTTTGGAACGGCGGCGCTGGACCATCGGTAGATGCACAAGGAAATATCTATGTAGCCACCGCGAATGGCCTGTTTGACGCTTTCTTTGGCGGAAATAACTATGGCGACTCAGTAGTGAAGCTGGCATGGAACGGAACAAGTCTGGGAATCGTCGACTATTTCACTCCCTTCAACCAGCAGTATCTAGCCGACAATGATCGCGATCTCGGGTCGTCTGGTGTGCTGTTGCTTCCGGACCAGCCGGGTCCCCATCCGCACGAGATGATCGCGGGCGGAAAAGCGGGCACGCTTTACTTGATCGATCGTGACTCGCTCGGCGAATTTCACCAGGATGATGATTCGCAGATCGTGCAATCGCTCACTGGAGTGGTCCAAAAGCTGAAGGGGGTTCCGGCGTATTGGAAAGGCAGCGTCTACGTGGCCGGCGACCAGGACTTCATCAAGCAGTTCACGTTGAGTGGCGGGTTGCTATCGACGACACCGGTTTCGCAGACACCAACAACTTTTCTCGGCACCGGTCCTTCGTCGATCTCGATTTCGACGAACGGAAATTCCAGTGGAATCATCTGGGCGATTCAGCACACAGGCGCAGGGCTTTTCGCCTATGACGCGACGAACCTTGGAATTCAGCTGTATGGCAGCAACCTGGCGCTTCACAACCGGGACAAGTTGTCGGACGTGGCGCGTTTCACAACGCCGACGGTGGCCAATGGCAAGGTATTCGTATCCGGCAAGAAGGAAATGAGCGTGTATGGACTGCTCCCGGCTCTGTCGGTAACAGGAGGAAATAGTCAGGTCGGCGCAGCCGGAGCGCTTCTGCCAATCGCGTTGACGATCCTGGCAAGCGATCCCTACAGCCTAGCCCCGATTGTTGGAGCCCAGGTCGCGTGCCGGGACGGCGGCGCAGGAGGAAAGTTCTCGAGTCTAACGCTGACGACAGACGCTTCTGGGATGACGACAGTAAATTACACGTTGCCGATCAGGCCCAAGACAGTGACCATCACGTGCACCAGTGGGAATTTCGCCAGCGCGGTTTTTACCGAGATCAGCGTGGTCGGTCCTCCCGCGCACCTCAACATTGTTTCCGGAAACAACCAGGTAGCGACGCAAGGTATGCCGCTCCCGGCTCCATTCGTGATGCTGGTCGGCGACCTGCACAATAATGGCATTCAGGGGGTTCCGATCACATTCAACGACAACGGTGCGCAAGGGCTGTTCTCCGCCACTACGGTGGCCAGCGACGCTAGCGGCCTTGTCACGACGCAATACACAGCACCGGCCAAAGCTGGGACGGTCAAGATTACTGTGACTGGAAGCGGTCTGCCGACCAAGACGCTGAAGGTGACAGTGCAGTAAGTTCAAAAGACAAACCCTGCCGGTCTAGAACAGGCAGGGTTATTTTTGCTGTTGATTCCTGATCAACAAACCAGATGCTCGCGCGTGAGCTTCAGACCATGCAAATTGCCGAGGATGGTAACCGCGATCTGCTCGGTGCGGAAGAACTCGTCCGCCGTCTGCCGTAAGTCCTCTGCAGTGACGGCTTCGATCCGCTCAATCAACTCGTCCAGACTGTAAAAGCGATCAAAATATATTTCCTGGCGGGCAAGGTTCGACATGCGCGCGGTGGAGGACTCAAGCGACAGCATGAGGCTTCCTTTAAGCTGATCCTTGGCTCGGCGCAGTTCCTCTTCCGGAACCGGAGTCGATTTCAGATCGCGGAATTCCTTAATCACGCATTCCACCACCCGGCTGGCAGATTCGCGGGAGGTTCCGGCGTACACGCACATGCAACCAGTGTCACGATACGGGTTGAGATCGCTGTAAATTGCGTAGGCTAAACCCTGGCGTTCGCGGATGTTTTGAAAGAGGCGCGAACTCATGCCACCGCCGAGAAGCGTGTTCAGAATGTACGAGGCATAACGATTCTGATGCGCGATTGGGTGCGAAGGAACACCGAGACAGATCTGCACCTGTTCGAGCGATTTCTTATTACGAAGATTGATCCGGGAAAAGACCTTCGGCGGCTGCGAGTGGAAGCCGTTGCTGATCGGCTTCATGTGCTGAAAGTGTTGCGCAACCAGATCAACAAACTGTTCGTGATTGAGATTGCCAGCCGCGCTTACAATCACGTTGCCGGGAATAAAGCGATGCTCATAGAAATCTGAAACAACAGGCCGCTCAAATTTTTTTACGGTCTCGCGCGTTCCCAGGATCGGCTTACCGAGTGGGTGGTCCTTCCAGAAGCTCTGCGTGAAAATTTCGTGGACAAGATAATCGGGATTATCTTCATCCATTTTGATTTCTTCGAGAATTACGCCGCGCTCTCGGGCGATATCGTTAATCGCAAAAGTGGGATGAAGGACAAGATCGCTTAGCACATCCATTGCGATGGCGAGATGCTCATCCAGAACTTTGATGTTGAAGCAGACGCATTCTTTGGCGGTGAAGGCGTCCATGTTGCCACCAATGGAATCAACCTGGCGGGCGATCTCTTCGGCAGAGCGGTTTTGCGTGCCCTTGAAGACCATGTGCTCGACGAAATGCGAAATGCCATTCCATTCCGAGTCTTCGTCACGCGAGCCCGACTTGATCCAAATCCCGATCGAGACCGAGCGTATATGGCTCATCTGCTCGGTGATGACGGTCAAACCGTTGGGCAACAAACGACGACAAATGTTGCGCGTCTCTTTCACCATTTACGAATAAATCCCCAAACTATGAATTAAAATCCCAATATCGAATGAGGTGGGTTCCTCTTTCTATTCTCCCATAGCTGACAGCTTCGCAGGCTACGAAGTTAAGTCGCATGTTATCAGCGGTTTGCAATTTCAATCAGACGATTTGGCGCTCGAACGATGCAGCAGCGTAGGATGCATCCCTGCGATACACTTCGAATAGCGGACCACGCTGCCGATGCAATCCACCGAGCTCAATTCGCTTCTGGGCCTTACCTTGCAAGAACTTACATCGATGGTCGTAGAGTCGGGTCAGCCTGCATATCGAGCCCGGCAATTGTTTGATGCTGTTTACCGGCAGAAGATTGGCGCGATCGAGCAGATTTCAACCCTACCGAATGAATACCGCACTCAATTGAGGGATTCTGGCTGGCGGGTCGGATTGCCAGAGATTTCGCAGAAATTCGTCTCCACCGATGGAACGGTGCGCTATCTGATCGAATTGAGTGACGGAGAAACGGTCGAGACCGTGTCGATGCCGGAAGGGGATGATGGCGAGAGTGGCGATGGCAGCGAGGCTGGCGAGGAGAGCTCGGCCGCAACAACGAGCGAGAACAACTTTAGACGGGCAACTATTTGCGTCTCGAGTCAGGTGGGCTGCGCAGTCAACTGCCGTTTCTGCCTGACGGCATTGCTGGGCGTGAAAAGAAATCTCGTTGCGGGGGAGATTGTCGGACAGATTCTTGCAGTCCTGCGCGACCAGACGGTTCAGGCCCCGCTACAGCGCGTAAACCTGGTATTCATGGGAATGGGGGAGCCGTTTCTGAACTACGACAATTTCATGAAAGCAGTGCTCCTGATTGTGGAGGGAGTCGGGATTCCCGAAACGCGGATGACCGTGTCCACTGCCGGGATCGTGCCACGAATTTATGATTTTGGGCGCGAACGAGTGCGGCCGAAGTTGGCGATATCGCTCAATGCTCCCAATGATCCGTTGCGAACCGAAGTGATGCCGCTCAATCGCAAATGGAACATTCGGGATTTGATGAGCGCCGCGCGGGAATTTGCACTGCGTCCTCGAGAGCGTCTAACATTCGAATACGTGTTGCTCGACGGAGTAAACGACAGCGTAGAGCATGCACGCGAACTGGCAGAGCTGATCAGGGGAGTTCGCGCAAAAGTAAACCTGATCGCCCTAAATCCGGGCAAGGAACTCCTCTATCGAACACCGGAGCACTCTCGGGTGCTTGCGTTCCAGCAGACTTTGGTGGAATCCGGAACGCCGACTTTCATCCGCAGGCCGCGGGGCCGCGACATCTTCGCCGCATGCGGACAACTGAAAAAGACTGTGGAACTGACGACGCTCGCGTCAGTTGACGCTGAATAGCGCGGAATCGGAGTTAATCGCTGCTGGCGCCGGCGCTCCGGCTTGCGGCGTTCGCGGACAGCTGAGTCCTAACCGCTAGAGGAAGTTCGAGGCGGAAATCGAGATGCCCGTCGTCAGCGGTATGGCACAGAATGCGGCCGCCATGTTCCTCGACAATCCTGCGGCACGCGCTGAGCGAAAGCGTGGCTGGCTCCCGCACCTGTTTCAAACTGGGGTAGGTCCAATCCGGGCGGGACGCGGCTTCTGAGCCGTCGCTGAACTCCAGCGTTGCGATTCCGTTCTCACTCCGAGTCTGAATTTTCAGGGTCGGATTCTTGTCCGCCGAAAACCGGCTGCTCGTCTGGCTTGCCAGGTGCATACAGACGTGGAGCAGCTGGTTGGAGTCTCCCATGATGGGCGGTAAGGAAGCTCCGAAATCCATTCCTGTCCTGACGCCTTGGGCCTCAAGCTGCGGCTGTATTAGGCGCATAGCCGTCAGCAGCACCGAATTCAAATCGATTGGAGAAAGGCTGGCAGGTGCCTGCTTCGCAAACGTCAGCAGGCTGGCGACAAGAGTCTTGGTTCGCCGCACTTGAGCACCGATGCGTTCTGCTTGAGCTTGCTCCTCCGGCTTGAGGTTCGAGGTGCTTAGAAGGTCCGAATAACCCAGCATGGCCGTCAGGGGATTGTTGATCTCGTGCGCGGCGCCGCCAACCAGGCGCCCCAGTGAGGCCAATTTCTCCGATTGAATGAGCTGCCCCTGCAGAGTTTTGAGATTCTCGTAAGAACGATGGGAGGCATCGAGAAGATTCGCGAGTTCCGCACCCAGCAGGCTTTGGCGCCAGAATACGAGAATCCCCATGAAGATCATCGTGACCAGGCTGAGCATCACGCGGAATTTTTGCACCGACGAAGGAGAACCGCTTTCGAGTTGGGCGCGTAATGCGAACCACGGGAGGCTAAAGACCGCCAGCATTCCAAATCGCGTTATCCAGACCCCGACCGGCGAGTGCGTGCGCCGCGTCGATTCAGAGAGAGGGTAACTTGGCGCAAACACACCAAGGAGACCCATCCATGCGATCGAGATCGTCAGCGGAATGTCGTAGATGCTGCCACTGTAGTAAATCTGATGGCCGATCGCCCAGTTCGCAACATACGAACTGGAAGCATAGAGGGCACTCGCTCCAAGCAGCTGCGCATAGAAGTGGCGCCAGGCCCCGCTTGTGCCATACGCCATTGCAATCAAGAGCACCAACAAAACGACTTTTTCCGTCAGATATACCTGATTGAAGTTGATGCTGTAGAGATGTTCGTTCGCGTGGACGTATTGCCAGGGAATCACCGTGTAGACGTAGAGGAACAGCCACCATGTGAGAAGAAACGCGAAGTCGAGCATGCCCAGCCGGGGATCGCGGTCGTCCTGCTCCCGGTGGGGAGTGATCGCGAGGGCAGCCATTACAGGAACGAGGTGAAGGAACAGGACCACGTCTCCTGCAAATGGCTCCGGAACGTCCTGTCGCTTGAACACTTCGAAGTAGATCCACATCCCCTGGTACGCCAGCCGGAAAAGCATTCCGGTGGTCATCAGCATCCAGAAGAGTCGGATACGGTAACTGGGATAGCGCGAGCGGAAGGCGTTGGGTACAAAGGCAAGTGTGGCCGCAACGAGCAGGCAAGTTTGGATCAGGTCGCTGGCTATTGTGAGGGACTCGCCTCGCTGCATCAGCAGGCTTACCCCGAGCTGGGCGAGGACTAGCAGCACCAGCAAGAGCGACCAGAGCTTCACGCGTGAGGACAGACAGGGTTCTCCCAAACCGGTGTGGGCAAGATTCTCCGAGTTCCATTCTAGAGGCGTCAAGTACAAACGCGTTGGCCAGATTGGTTACCAAAGTAACCCGAGCCATCGCGACAGCCGTCGTCGACCTGGAAGGTGCCTTTAGCGAACGGATCGTGCAGCAGGTACAGCCTTTCGATTGGAGTTCTCCAGCAATTGACCTTAGAATGAGGGCCTCAAACCTAATGGTCCGCCTTCTGTCCTGGTTGCCGCCTCATTATCGCGACCTCTGGCGTTTTCGGGCTCCGTTGAGCGCGGGAGAAATCCGGCGCACGGAACGATGGCTCGCCACTGCTCGCGTCTCGCTCACCATTGCCGCGTTGGTGACGCTGTGGATGCAACCGGCGCGCGGAGTGATCTATTCCAGGGGATTGTTCTGGCTCCTCACGGTGTATCTGGCCCATGGTGTTGTGGTCATGCTATTGGTGCGTTTCCGGCATGAATCGACGCGCGCCTTCCGGCTGGTAGTACATTCGGCTGACATATTGTGGCCGGTGCTGATGTCGCTGTTCACGACCGCACAGCAGGGACCATTCTTCCTATTCTTTGTCTTCGTGATGGCGGCTGCCGCGTACCGATGGGGGCTTTGGGAGACGATCGGCACCGCTTCAACAGCGGTTGTCTTGCTATGGGCTGGGAATTTCGCGGTCGGTTCGGGCGTCACCAAGCTGGCCAATCAGTATCTGAGTGCGGCTCATTTGCCGCGATTGGGTATGCGTCAACTGGATCCTCAGCAACTGTTGCTCACTTCCGTCTACCTGATGGTTTTGGGTTTGCTGCTCGGATACATGGCGGAAAATCAAAAGAAACTACGCGCCGAGCGCGCGGTCATCACACGTGTGCTCGGATCGACCCGCGTGGAATCGCTTACGGCCACGCTCGAAGAGATTCTGGGAGAGATTCTAAGTATCTACGGCGCACGACTGGTAATCAGCGCTTCTCAGGAAGCGAACAGCTATCGCGTGTTTCTCGCAGAGATAAAACGCAACTCCGAGAACCGTCCGGCGTTGCGCTGGCGGGAAGCGCCTCCGGAGACCGTGGGCACATACTTGTTCGATTCTCATGCGGACGCGTTCTACGGAGAGCGAAGCTCAGAACTGAACGTCATTGCGCTCAATCCGGAGGGAGCCCGCGTTCGCGATTTCGATACTCGCGTGGTATCGGAAATAGCAAAAATTGAAAAGTTCAATTCCATCGTGTCCGTCGCGTTCGTCTTCGGACGCGAGTGGACAGGGCGCGTATTCGTATTCGATCCGCAGGTAATGGGGAATCGTGAAGATGAATTGCGATTCTTACAGGAGTTCGCCAACCAGGTCGGGCCTGCGATCTATAACGTTTACTTGATGCGCCGCTTGCGCGAGCGGGCGGGAGCGGCCGAACGGGCGCGCTTCGCCAGGGAACTTCACGACGGCGCGATTCAATCATTGATTGCGGTGGAAATGCAGCTCGACGTTGTACGGCGTCAGTCCGGGCAGACACCGGTTGTGACCAGCGAACTCTCTCGCATCCAGAAATTGTTGCGTGAAGAGGTGCTGAAACTCCGAGAGTTGATGCAGGAGATGAAATCGTTCGAAGTGGATTCCGAGCGGTTGGTCGGTTTCTTGGCCGACACAGTGGAACGTTTCCGCCGTGAGACTGGGATTTCGGCGGAGTTCATCAGCGAACTGCAGGAAGTGGAACTGCCCCAGAAAGTATGCCGAGAACTTGCGCGCATTGTGCAGGAGAGCCTGGTAAATGTGCGCAAACATAGTGGTGCGCATCATGTGCTAGTGCGTCTGGCGCGCAGAACCGGTGCGCTTCAATTGACTGTGGAAGACGATGGAAAAGGATTTGCGTTTGCTGGAACACTCTCGCATACGGAATTGGAAAGCATGGGCAAGGGCCCGGCAGTAATTCGCGAGAGGGTGCGCTTGCTGGCGGGCGAACTCACGGTAGAATCAACTCCAGGGCACGGCGCTCGCCTCGAGGTACGCATTCCCCCGGCGCGCCAGGCGAACCATGGATAGACGCAATCAACCGATCCGAATAGTTATTGCCGACGACCATCCGATTTTTCGCGATGGACTCCGCAGGCTGCTGGAATCTGAGCAAGACATGAAAGTCGTAGGCGAAGCCTGTGACGGCCGTGAAGCTGTGAAGCTGGCGACCGAGATCAAGCCTGACATCCTGCTGCTTGATTTGGCCATGCCGCATCACACCGGGCTCGATGCTCTACGAGACCTGAGCACCAACACTGGCGCGGGGGCGGTGCGGATCATATTGCTGACCGCAGCAGCGGAGAAAAAACAGGTTGTGGAAGCGCTCCAGTTAGGAGCTCGCGGCGTCGTGCTGAAGGATTCGGCCACTCAGTTACTGTTGAAGAGTATCCACACAGTGATGGCGGGCGAGTATTGGGTCGGACGCGACAGCGTTTCAAACCTTGTGCAATACCTGCGCACGCTGATGCAAAGTTCCACCGAGGAATCAAAGCAAAGGAAATTTGGACTCACTCCTCGAGAATTGGAAATCGTATCAGCCGTAGTAGCCGGCTATTCGAACCGTGAGATCGCCGAATATTTCAAGATCAGCGAAGATACGGTTAAACATCACCTGAGCAATATTTTCGATAAGCTCGGAGTTTCGACTCGTCTGGAACTGGCGCTATTTGCTGTCAATCAGGGGATTCCAATAAAAACCATCCTGTAATCAGTCAGTTACGACCGGTAACCGCGATAGGCACCAAAGTGCTATACAGGTCCACCACCGTGCTATTTGGAAACTAGGCTCAGGTTGGTTAACCTTGTGTTAACCGACTCACGGCACGTTTCCAAGAGGGGGCCGTGTGTGATGTCGGACGGGGGTTTAACTGTGATTGCAACATTGCGTCAGCTTTGGTCGGAAGAGCGAGGCCAGGATGTCGCGGAATACGCGGTGATGCTTGCGGTCATCCTGGTGATAGTGATCGGGACGGTACGCCTGATCGGCGGCAACGCGAACAACGTGTTCTCGCAAGTGGGAAGTGCGCTCTCGCAATAATTGACGGCAAGCGTTCTCTCCTTCCCGCCTTTTGAGAAGCCTTCCCCATCTCCTCCCAATAGGTTCGGCTTGCGCTCTTATTGAGAAGTTGGCGCAGGATTTTGCGCGCTTTTTTCGGGAGCGGTATCCGGCACAGGCGCTGGCGTGGGTGTGCCCGGCGCAGCCGGTGTCCCGTTCGCTGGAGCGACGGTCTCAGGAGCACCGTATCTCGTCAAGTAGGGGAAGAACGGAGTCACTTCGAAAGGCATCTTCTCCTTCGGTGAATTCAAAGAGACTGGCTTCGTCTTGATGAGTTCCAACTGGTTCGACCATGGATCGAGCTTCGCGCGGCTACCGAGCGGAAGCGCCACAATCTGATCAGATTTCTTAGGATCAAACTGAGGCGAGCCGGTCATCACAGGCGACATGCGGACTGCGTCTCCATTCACAATGCTATCGCCAAGATGCGGCCGGATAAGATTCTTCAGCTCCGGGCCCTCCACCTGGACGGCTTTCAAGAACAGTCCTGCGTTGGATAGTTTGTCCTTGTAGGGCGAGTTGTTGAGCAACTCCATCGCTTTCTTATCGGCAGCTTCTTCCTCCGCGCGATTGCGACCAAAATCCATTCGCTGGAAAGTGCGCTCGTCGGGAAAGAACATGCGGTCGTTGAACGCGAGCTTGGTATCGAGATGATGTCCCAGGACGATGTGCGCGAGTTCATGCGTAATCACGACCGCCAGAGAAGCTTCGTCTGGGAGCACGTCGATCATGCCCCGGCTCAAAACGATCGTGTGACCGACCGTAAATGACTCCAGCGGGGTAGTCAGAAGAACGCGTGTTCTCACCTCGGGTTGGATGTCGAGGTTGTTGGTCACCAACACATTGTTGACAACGGTTTGCAGAACCTTATCAATCTCGCCTTCCGGAGCGAGTAATCCGATTTGCTGCAGGCGATCCAAAACATTTTCTTCGGCCTGATGTTCCCAGGCGCGCTGCGCTTCAATCGGAGTGGCATCCTGAGCTGTGCGGCTCTTGTCCTGCACTGATTGTGGAGCGTCAATTTGGATCTCTGTGAATTCTGAGCTGCGGCGGAGATCTTTTAGGTTGTAGCCCCACAGGCGAGTCTGAGCTTTGTAGTGAAGGGACTGACCAACGCGGGTCTTGAGATCAGATTCTTCTGAGTAGACGTAAGCTGGCAGCCAGAGTCCGGGCCGCATATTGAGACGCCAGCTATCGAAATGGAGGTAATAGCTGGACCGGGGATGCGGTGAGTACGTTCCGGTGAAGCGAACAATATTGTAGTTCTGGTCTTCCACCCAAATCTGGCCCAGGAAGCGTCCGTTCCCAGAATCTTTCTTTGGGGTGACATCGATCACGAAGCATCGCACTTCGCCCAGAAAATCCCGGCGCACGAGTGTGAAATCGTAGTACTTACGCTGGAAATCCTCGTCGAGGATCACCATCTGCGCAAACCCAAGCGGAAGAAACTTCATCACGTACACATTGCTGAGCTTGCTCAGCATGCGCTTTCCCAGGCCGCCGGTCGTGGGCGAAATGAACGCGCGATCGTCCGTTCCGTTGCTCATGTCGAGCCGGCCAAGGAAATAAGTATCGCTGGCGGGCACGGCCGCTCCCAACTGCTTGTCGTCCTTCAAATTCTGGATATAGGTTTCGACCAGCGGATGCAAATGCCGCATTTGAGCGATAAAAAAGTGTTCGCGCTCAACTGCCCGGTCGATGACTTCGTCGAGATTACCGGCTGCGATGGGAACGTCAGTTCTAGGGGCGGAGAGCTGCGGAGTTGGAGTGTCTTGGGCTAACAGGGACAGGCCGAGAGAACAGAAAACGAGGAGCGCAGACAGCGGGAGACTGAAGCGCGACATATTTATTTTCATGCCAACTACGCCAGCTCAAAGACGATATGCAAGACTGCCTCGAAGTCCGCAGGCTGGCCGTCCTTCAAGGCGGGTTTAAATTGTATCTTCTCTGCCGCCCTGATTGCGGATTCATCCAGACCGTGGCCTAGTCCCTGTACGACTCCCAAGATGTGAATCTGGCCGCTGGCGGTAAAGATCACTTTCACCAGCACTTCTCCTTCGATCTTGAGGCGACGAGCCTCGTCGGAATATACCGGACGTGGCTTATAAGTGATTTCCGCTGGGATGGTCTTCACTGCGGCGTCTGAGCTCCGAGGCTTTGGCTGTGGTGTGGCGATGACATCGGCATCGCCGAAGCCAGCTTGACGAACCGTGCCTCGCGAGGCTGAAACCTTTCCATCGCTTACGGCAACGCCATTGCCGAAGCCCGCGCTGGCGACTACTCCCGGTACTCCCTTCGCTCCACCGGTGCCATTACCGTATCCGGGACCAGCTGGTAGGTCATACGAGCCGCGCTGCGCGATCGTGATCGGTCGCCCGTTGTTGTCACGATTCGCAACGCCGTTCGGGTCTCCAAAACCACCGGTCTGCACCTTCTTCGGATTCGCAGCGATGGTTGGCGTAGCCGAACTGCCGGAGGAGAAAACATTCGTCTTTACAGGCTGTCGGGGCATGAATGGCTTGGAATCCGGCAGAGGGTCGAGCTTGGCAGCCATGGTCACCTTGGGAGTCGGAGTTTCGGGCTCCACAACCTTCTTAGCACGAAGTTCCGGCGGAACACGCAAGGCCTCGGGACGAACAGGCACGATTTCATCGGTCTTTGGAACCGGCAAGTGACGCACTACGGGCTGAGGTGTCTGCGGAACTGGCGCGGGTGTCTCAACCAGATGGACAAAGTGGTAGTCATGCACCGGCAAGACCAGGACCTCAGGGTGGAGCAAGGCGGCGACTAGGAAGAACGCGCAAACCGCCGTCTGGATACCGTAGCTTAGGAAGAATTTCTCCCAAGGAGTGCGGGAGTCAGGAAGAAGGCCGAGAGTCAACTGCGGAGCCCTGGATTCCATATCACAGCCTCAACTCGCCCCGGAAGGAGCGTTCACCCATCAAGATCTCTGACTTCGCTTCGTGCGACCCAGCAAATGTTCAGTGCCGCGGGAGACGGGTCTGAGAAGCCAGTGTAATCAACTGAAGCACGCCTAAGGCCAATCACGAAGGGCAAACTTAACGGCAAACTGCTCGTCTAGTAGATACTTATCAACGAAAATCACAATCGTACCAGAATGGCGCAACCAATCTGCAAAGTTTTTCCTACAGGATTCAGCAAATCTGGGTACGACTCTGGAAGATTTTGCCCAATGTCGTACGCTCTTAAGGAAGTACGATGCGCAACAAGACGTCGGAGCCGTTGCTTTATTTTGAAGCGACGTCAATAGCCCAATCTTCAGGGGACCATTGTGATCGCACCCGGCGCCTTGCCGACGTCGAACGGTGAGCCTGAAACCGCCGTCAGGACTCCGGTGGTGGCATCGTAGGAAAACGAACTGATGCCGTTCCCGCTCTGGTTTCCAACGTAGATGAACGTCCCTGCGGGTTCAGCCGCGACGAACAACGGCGAGGTGACCCCTGTAACAAACGATGCCATGGGAGTGAGTTCACCGTCCGCGGCGATCGTGAATCCGGCCATATTGTTGGAACCCTGGTTGGCAACATAAAGAAACTTAGCAGAGGGATCCATTGCGATTCCGGCGGGCGCGGTTCCGGCGGGATAGTTCGGAACGATCGTGTGAAGAGTGCCGCTCGCATCGATACTGAACGCAGAAATCGAACCATCAGTGGCATTCGTGGTGTAGAGAAACTTGCTCGACGGATCAATGGCAATGAAGCCTGCGCCGACTCGCGCGGCAAAGGGCGCACCTAGCGAAGTGAGAGTCCCGTCTCCAGCGAGAGAAAAGCCCAACACGAAGCCGCTGTTCGGATTCGTTACATAGACAAAGCTTCCGGATGGAGTGACCTTCAAATCTGCAGGGCGATCGCCGGCGGCGACAGGAGATCCGACCTGAGCCAGGCTGCCACTGGCGTCCACGGAGAACACCGAAATCGAATCGCCGGTATTGTTGAGTACGAGGAGGAAGTGCCCAGAAGGATCGAGCGTGATCGTCCGCGGGCCCGCGCCAGTCTTAACCGTGGTGCCAGTTTGGGTGAGTGCTCCATCGCCAGCGACGTTGAAAATTGAAATGGTGTCCTGAGCAGAGTTGGCCGCGTAAAGAAACTTCCCTGAGGGGTGGACAGCCAGACCGACCGGCGCAGTCCCCACGACAGGCGCCGTTTGCGAGGCCACACCGACCTGCCCGGATTCCGTTTTGATTCGCAATAGCGCGATCGTACCTGCCTGCGGCAATGAGATATAAGCATTGTGGGTCGCTGACGAGCCCCCGCCTCCGCCCCCACCGCAAGATGCCGCGAACGCGGCAATGAGAATCGTGCCAACCGAAAGAATGAGGTGCAGACAGCTCTTGCCGGCGCGCACAGCGTGCGCGGCCCGTTGAGGATTCATTATCAGAACCTGCTCCGTCGAGACCTGAGTGTAAACGCTGAATTCTTGTTTGTACCATCGTGCACGAGAAGCGGAGGAATGTGCAACTCGGGGCCGCTCGCGCCGTCGTGCCGCCAGTTCCCTTTTGGTTTGGATGCCGCGAACTTAGTGCTGCGGCAGATTGAATTTCAAGCGAGTCAGCGGGTCTCCAAACAAGAGATAGGTTCGCCGGACGTCGTCGTCCTTGATCGATGATTTTGCCTGGATCAGTGCATCGCCAAGTGTGGTGTTTTTCTGGAAGAGCGCTTGCACCAGGCTGCGATCGAGGTGGAATTGAGGCGGCGCATTGGTCAGTCCGGAAGAACTGACTACCGCGACCGCTCCGCCCTGCGGATTCAGCATGAGTGTTTCAGCCAGGCTCTGGGTGTAGACATCGTGGAAGAAGCCGTTGAGGCAGTCGATGCTCAGCATGACCGGCAGCCGCGGAGCGTTGGTGAGCGATGCCGCCGTCTCATTGATAAGTAAGTTCTCACCGGACCAGACTTCCACTGAACCATGTCCGATATAGTTCACAAGCAGTTCGCCAGAGTTCAACGCGTTGAGCACCTGTGATCGAGCCACGCCGGGATCGATATCCGTGGCGAAAATGTTAGTCACCTGCATGTCAGACGGCAGTTTTGCTGCGATGGCCTGCGAATCTTTTGTGAAGTCATCGGTGTCGTTGCGATCCGCCACGATCAGAGTCTGATTGGTCCAGGGACCAGAAGCCTTTTCGTACTCGACAATCTTCGACACCACGGTGTGGCCATCCGCCGGCGTGCGCACAGCTAGCCGCCCGGTAGCGAGAGTCGGCAGGCCAATGTTGTTGAAGTCCGAAAACCAGTCATCGGATGCGGTCATAAGGTGCGGCGTCGGAATGATTCTGGTGGGCACGAAATCGAAGTCGCCAAAGCCGAGGAAGTTTCGAGGATCGACAGAAGCGTCGCCGTTGAGCAGCAGGTATCCGGGCTTCGTTGTCCAATTCGCGGTCGCTGCTTGCAGGAAGTCTCGCATGGCCTGCGGAGAATGTTCTCCAAAGCTGAATTCGTCGTAGATATCGTCGGTCTGCACGACCGAAACGCTGTAGCCTTGCTTGCGTCGCAGATCGACCAGCGGTGAAACTGCGGCCGCGAGGGATGGATGGGTGATGACGACCATCTGGCTTCCTGGCTGAGTGCTGTGCCAGTTCGAAGGTTGATTGAAAGCAAGTTGCGAGGCTTTCGAAAGCTGATCCGTTCCCATTGCGAGCAGTGTGTGACGTCCGGAGGGCGACCAAGGCACCTGGAGTTGCGCTGTGTAGGTTCCGTCGCCGCCAGAAACCATGCGGGCGGCAAGTTCAACGGGCTGGGAAGCATTGGTGACATCGAAGATGCGGACGGTGTTGACTTGGAAATTCGATACTTGGACCGCTGCGCCCGCTCGTGCCGTGAATTTCAGTTGGTCATTTTCCGCCCCGTAGGATCTGCCATAGGTGATCGTTATGTGGTCCATCAAGCTGATGTCGCTGTCGCCGTCGAGCGCGGTTAAGGTTACGGTATTCGCCCCGTCGACGAGTACGCCTGAAGGAACCTCCATTTTCAAGCGGCCTTTGGACTGTCCAGTGAAAAGGACGTGTCCGAGGCTGGCTCCGTTGACGGCAATCGCTACCTCATGGGGAACGAATGCTCCCACGCCCTGAAGGACGACTTCAATGTGCGGGTTGAGGTTCCCCGTTGCTGTGAAGTGCGGCGTAGTCACGACTTGATCGACGGGCGTTGCGGAAACGAGTGCGCCGAAAAAGTTCTCATCATCAGAATTGAGGAGGGCTGCAAAATATGTGGTTCGTTGGCGCAATTCGACTGCGTCGGTGAATTGCTGCAGATATGCGTTCTTGTTTGGGAGTTGCGTCAAGTAGTTGATACGAAGACCAGGCTGGTTGCCGGCGATCAGCCAATACACGCGCGTTGCGCTGAAGGGCGTGTCCATGCCAGTTCCATAGAACTCGATGGCGGCATTTGGCCCGAAGCCACCGTGGCCCTGTTGGGCCCCAGTGACAAGAATCGGTTGCTCGATTGCTTCGGCAAACAGACGGAGAGTGCTGGGATCGGCATTGCGATCCAGCCCGGCCGCAACGAGGTCGGGCTGTGTGACCCGATACCAACCCTCATGATCTGCCATGATTTTGACAGCGGGTTGCGCGGCCAGATCGAACTGCTGTTGGCTTTGCGCCTTCGTGATGCTGGAGGCACGATATACGTACGGCACAACATGACTCTCGGAAGGCACTTCCGACTGAGCCGTTGCGATATCACTCATCATCGGCGAGGCCGCAGTCCTTGTTGAACTACCACTGATACTTGAAGAGATCGGGCCGTGCAATGTGCGCTCGCCGTTCAGGTCGAGATCTTCCAGCCAATACAGGGTTCCAGGTGTACCGGTCTTATCGATCCAAGCATAGCTCCGGCCAGCATGTTTCTCCTGATAGCCGCTGAGGGTTAGAGCAGATCCTGCCACCAGCGTGGGATTCAGTTTTTGGCGTTCGCCATTCTGTTCGCGATAAACGTTGAACCCGAGGTTGTTGAACTCTCCAGCCGTTTTCCAGCGAAGAACCACTCCTTGCGTACCTGCCTCCGCCGTAAGCGCTTGCAAATGGATACGAGTCGGAGCCGTAATCAGAGTGCTGATAGTGGAGCTGTTGTTGTTTGGAGTCGAATCGTCCTGGTCGGCAGTGACTGTTGCCGTGTTGGTGATGACCGTACTGCTCAGCGGAGTCACTACGATATTGACGGTCGCCGTGGAGGAATTCGTCAGCGTCCCGATCAGGCAGGTGACAATGTTCGAGGCTTGCGAGCACGTTCCGGCGGTGGTCGTCACAGAGACGAACTGGAGAGCTGATGGCAACGCGTCGACCACGGTCACGTTGCTCGCGTCGGCCGGACCACTGTTGGTCACCGTCAGGGTGTACGCGAGAAGGTTTCCTTGCGCTACCGGGCTCGGGGCCGCTGTTTTAACGATCGAGACATCCGCACTGTTTCCTGTCCCGACGGTCAACGTTGCCGTGGCAGCGTTGTTCGCGAGAGTGGGATCACTGGTCGTTGCTGCAACCGAGGCGGTGTCTGCGATGACGGTTCCCGATGGCGTACTCGAGTTGATCTGTACGGTAACCAAAATCGGAGAACTGGCCGCAGCGTTCAGCGCGCTCAGCGTACAGGTGAAAGGCGTAGTTGATCCGACGGCTGGGGGTATGCAGGTCCACGCGCCCGCCGCCAACGACTGGAAAGTCGTGTTGAGGGGAATATTCTCGGTCAGCGTCAGAGTATTCGCGGTTGCCGGTCCATTATTCGTGACGTTCTGCGAGAAAGTGACGTTCGAGCCCGCCGCAGCATTCGGCGCAGATGGCGAGTTGGACATCGCCAGATCGGCCTGTGTTGCAGTCGCTACAACCGTAGTTGTTGTGGCGGTATTGTTCGCCGCATTCGAATCGGTGGTTGAAGTAACAACGACGCTGTCTGTGATGATCGTGCCGGACGTTGTGCCTGCGTTCACTTGAAGCACAGGATTGAAGGTAGTTGTGCCCGGCGCAAGGCTGGCAATCGTGCATGTGATCGTCCCGGTTGCGCCGACCGCAGGTGTGGTGCAACCCCATCCGCCGGGTGTTGCGAGCGAATGGAAGTTCGTATTAGCCGGCGTCGATTCGGTGACGCTGACATTCACAGCATTGCTCGGCCCCGGATTCGTAACCACCTGCGTGTACGTGATGTTATTGCCGGCCTGAACCGGATCAGGTGCGTCCGCATTTGTGATCGCGAGGTCAGCGCTCGCTCCCACGGCAATTAGTGACGAGGCGGAATTGTTGCCCGAATTCGGATCGGTGATAGCCGAACTGATGTTGTCCGTATCGGTGATCAGAGTCCCATTAGGTGTGTTGGTGTTGACCTTTACCGTGACCACGAAAGTCGCATTGGCGCCACTTGTCAGGGTCGCAATTGTGCAAGTGATGGTACCGGTGTTGCCGACCGGCGGAGTCGTGCAACCCCAACCAGCCGGGATCGGCAGCGAGACGAACGTGGTGTTCGCGGGTATTGCTTCAGTGAAGGACACCGTCGTCGCGTTGCTCGGGCCTCCATTCCCGGCCACCTGCGTGTAGGTGATGTTGTTCCCAGCTGTAACAGGATCGGGTGCGCCAACGTTGGTGACACTGAGGTCAGCTTGCCCTGTCGCCCCTACGGCAATTTTCACCGTCGCAGTGTTGTCGCCGGGAACCGTGTCGCGGGTCGCCGTCGTTACCGTAGCGGTATCCGTGATGATCGTTCCGGTGGGCGTGCCTGCAGTCACCTTCACGACGAATTGGAAGTTGGTCGTTGTATTTGGGGCCAGGGTCGTGATGCTGCAACTGAGGTTGCCAGTACCCCCGACGGGAGGCAGCGAACAGGCCCATGTTCCGGGTGTAGTCGCGGAGACAAAGGTCGTGTTAGCTGGCACGGCCTCCGTAAATGACACGGTCGCCGCATTGCTTGGGCCGCGATTGATCACGCTCTGCGTATAGGTGATGTTGTTTCCAGCAAGGACTGGTGACGGCGTACCTGAGTTTGTTGCCGTTAGATTGACGGCGGCGCCGACCGTTGTGGTAACCGTAGTCGTGTTGTTGGTATTCGTCGGATCGCCAGTGGTCGATGACATGGTCGAGGTCGCAGTGATGACCGATCCATTGGCATCGCTCGCATTCACATTGACCGTTACATCGATGTTGGCTACGGTTCCGGCAGGCAACCCGGAATTCGTGCAGGTCACTGTGCCCGTGGCGCCAACAGCCGGGGTTGAGCAACTCCATCCGGCGGTGAACAGGACCGATTGGTAGGTCGTATTGGCCGGAACGGCTTGAGTAAAGGTGGTCGCACCACTTGCCGCTGGCCCGTTATTCGTGATGGTCTGTGTATAGACGAGGTTGTTGCCTGCAAGCACGAATCCGGACGGATTCGTGGATGTGCTGATCGCGAGATCGGCTTGCGTGGCGGTCGCCACGATGACACTGGCTGAGTCGGTATTGTCGCCAGCATTCGCATCGTTGGCGGCACCGACGGTAACAGTGTTCGTGATGGTAGTGCCGGCCGTCGCGGTTCCGTTGACCTTAACCTGTAATTGGAAGTTCCCGACGCTCCCTCCGGCGACACTGGCGTTCGTGCAGGAAACAGTCCCAGTCGCTCCCACTGCAGGTGTGGAGCAGGTCCACCCTAGCGGCGGAGTGAACGCAAGGAATGTCGTATTGACGGGGGTGGCCTCGCTAAAGGTTGCGGTGAATGCAGCGACGCTCCCAGTATTGCGGACAACCTGCGTGTAGGTGATGGTGCCGTTCGGAGTAACAGGATTCGGAACAGCCGCGTCGGTCACTGAGAGATCCGCCTGAACGCCAGAGCTCGGACCAACGATGATCGCGACCGTCGCGCTGTTGTTGCTCGACACTGGATCGGAGATCGCAGAATTCACCGCTGCAGTGTCCGTGATGACTGTTCCGTTTGCCGTGCCCGTGTTCACGCGGACGATAACGGTGAAAGTCCCTGACGTGCTTGCTGCCAGAACCGACGCCGCACATGTGAACGTCCCAGTATTTCCAGGGATGCTGCATGCCCACCCAGATGGGGGCGTCACGCTCTGAAGGGTCGTATTTGCCGGGATCGCTTCTACGAAGTTGACGCCGGTTGCATCGCTCGGCCCGTTGTTGGTGACGATCTGCGTGTAGGTGATGTTCGATCCGGCTGCGACCGGATTCGGCGCGCCAGCGTTCGTGACCGCCAGATCGGAGCTCGACCCGATCGTCACAGTATCGGTGGAGGTGTCGTTGTTGGGGTTGACCTCTCCTCCGCCGGAAACCACTGCGGTGTTCGCCATCGTCGCCGGAGCATTCTGGCTGACAGCGGCGTTAATAGTGATGGCCGGATACGACGAACCTGCTGCCAGGGCGTCAGAACGAACGCATGTCGCGGTCTGACCAGCAACGGCGCATGACCATCCAGTCCCGTTGGCGCCTGTGGGCACAAGTCCGGATGGAAATGTATCGTTCATCGTGACCGTTCCGGAGGTCGGTCCTAGCGCAGCCACATTGCTGACAACGACCGTGAAAGAACCAGTGCCGCCGCGAGTGAATGTGCCCGTGTGCGTCTTGAGGATCGTCACATCGGGAGCACAGGCCGCTCCAGACTGAGAACCTGATCCCTGCGAGATTTGCGCGTTTGTGATTGCGACACCGGCTGTTCCGGACGTCGCGCCATAGGCGACTGCGGGAGTATTCAGGGTAGTGCCGTTGACGCCGCCACTCACATTGATGGATGCCGCACCACTCAGATAGACCACACCACCGCCACCGCCGCCGCCAGGTCCATGGCGTTCTGTCAGAGCAAACGCATGACTTGTCCAAGCGTTGCCGCCATTGCCGCCGCGCGCCTGGACGCTCAGGCCGCCCTCGCCTCCGCCTGCAGAGAGAACCACAATGGTGCCGCCTGCGCCACCTCCGCCACCGGCGTCATTCGCGGTCCCGTTATATGCGGAAGCGCCGTTTGCGGTCAGCGTTGCAGTTCCAGAGAGACTTCCCGCTCGGATGTAGACAATTCCACCGCCGGCGGCTCCGGCGCTTGCCTGGTTGTCAGTATCGGAATTGTTGCGGGACCCGGCGCCACCACCTCCACCAAGACCGAGTCTTCCAAGGGTCGCTGGAAATGAAGAGCCGCCGAGACCACCGATTCCGAGCGTACTGTTCCAGCTATTGCCACCCCAGCCACCAACGCCACCATTGCTCCCGCCGCCCCCGCCGGCATTCTGATCGTTATTCGGCGGATTGCCGTCGGTACCGCCGCCACCACCATTGGCTGGCGCGCCGCGTGCCGTGCCGCCGTTGGGATAACCATCGATACCTGTGTCGAGAAAACTGTTGCCGGACTGTACCCAACGGGGAGTTCCAGCGACGCCTTCACCCTTGCTGCCGTCAGCACCCGCGGCGACCGTGCCGGTATATGCAGTCGGCGAGGCGTGCACATAGTCCGTGCTTGCTCCAGCAGCACCGTTCAGTTGCATGCCGGCGCCTCCACGGAAACCGAGGCCGTCGACGCTTACAGTCGCCGATCCGAGGGTCAGTGCGCCTGCGATGTCGAGTGCGAGAACACCGCCGCTCGAGCCATCCCAAGGGGCGGCGGTTAGCCCAGAACCTAACGTGGCGGTTGCATACTGCGGTACTCGGATTACCTGATAAGTGCTCTTGCCTTTGGTGCCGGTCGCAGCCGCGATGGTGTAGCTGTAAACCAGTCCGCCATTCGGGCCAGAGCCTGCGATGGGAACTGCGCCGCTCGAGACTGGCCCCGTCGCTTTTACGAATTCATAGTTACCGGCATTGTTGATTGCTGTGAATCCAGACCCTGTCGAACCGTTGCCATAGGTAGCATCGTTGCTGCTGTCAATGTCCGCGTCCTGCATCTGCATGACGAGCAACAGGTCTCCTGCAGCCAGTGTGGCGGCCGCGCCGCGCGGAGTGCCAAGCGGAATGCTTGTGTTCGCCGTACCGGCGGATACATTCGCTGTCGCTGGATAGTACGTGTTTACGACCCCGGTCAGAGTCCCACCATCACCGAGAGACGCTGGAGCCGCACAGGATGTTGTCTGGACGACTGCGACAGCCGTATAGAAGTTGTTTCCCGTGTTGAAGTCGGGCTGGGTCGCCGTGACCGACGCGGTATTGGCGTAGGAGCCTGTCGCAGCCGCACTCGCGACGACTGAAACCGTAGCGCTGGCGCCTCCCGCTAGTGTTCCGATATTGCATGTGATCGGACCTGTCCCGCTGCAGGTTCCCTGGCTCGGAGTCGCTGAAACAAAACCAAGGCCGGCGGCCAAGGTATCCGTCAGCGACACCCCGGTAGCCGCAGAGGGTCCGTTGTTCGTAACTGTGATGTTGTAGGTGACGTTTTGTCCCAGGGGAACGGCGCCGCCCGGGTTCACAGTGACACCCAGGTCGGCCTGCAATGGCATGACCGAGGCCCCGGCAATCGACCAGTTCGACGCTGGCGTGAATGTCTCGGACATCGGAACGCTCGCCGCCCCGATGTTCGTACTGCCGAAGCCCTGTACGTCCTGTGGACGGTTATTCCCTGAATCGAGGTTCCACTGCTGGGTTGTAGTGCCAGCCGGCCCCTTGGTGATTGCGTCGCCAACGAGCACGGAAAGGACATCGAAAACGACTTGGTTTGTCCCGCTCGGAATGTCGAGTTGGGAGAACGTTCCACCCGCTCCGTCATTAGACACGATGGTGCTCAAGGGAACGGTTTGATCGACACCTTTGAACACCAACGCTCCCGCTGTGATGCCGACGCGTGCACCGAGCGGCAAGTTGTAGTTGACCTGTATCGTTTGGTTGCCGGTTACAGGGTTGATGAGATACCAGATCTCGACTCGGCGGGAATCACCGGCATCATTGTGGGCGCCCAGTTTGGTTAACGCTACGCCATTGTAGGTGATGCTGGTAATGGTGGCGTTTGGGTTGCTGACGATGTTCATCGACACGCCGACAACCAGCAGGCGGTTCGCGTTGTTAGCGGTATTGTGATTGAACGTGAAATTGCCACTGCCATTCGGTCGCCCAGCCCCAGTGCTTGCCGCGTCATTGAGAGTGACCTGGCCGCTGAGAAGCGCAGCCGTCATCATGACGAACAGCAAGCTGCCGAGAAAGCGGCGCAGGGCAAGGCGGCTTCTACCACTGCATGTGATTTTGCTGAACGGGGGGACGCCCCCACCTCGAGCTTTGCCTAGTACAACTCTTCCTAGAATCTCGCTGGCCCGGATCGGCGGATCGTTTTCCTGTGCTGTATCGCCACGAGTCAGAAAGAGGTCGCGCTCGATGTCGAAGAACACCAGGCGATGCGCACGAATTCCATGGAGGGTTTTCGCAACAACGATATCGCCCAGGCGAAGAGTCCCGATCTCGGCCCCTTCCATGTGAAGTAATTCCCCGTCTTGAATGAGCGGATACATGCTTCGTCCGCGCGCTTGAAACGTTGCACGGTGTCCGTTTGCCACCAGATTCCGGCTTATGCTCTCGAACAAAACCGAATCGCAACGATGCTCAGTCACGGAATTCGAGGATCCTTTCCACCGCAGTACGATCAGGAACGAATTGGAAGCGGTAGCAAGGCACCGCTGCAACCAGTTCTTCTAGAAAGGCGAGAACCGGTTCGACGAAACGCGGCAGATAGAAAGGAACAAAACTGCGCGCCAGCAGTTCGCCTACGGCTGCTGCCCGGGGAATGCGTTCCACCCGGTTCTGGCTTCCATGTTCCAAGACAAAAATTCGGCGCACTGGGGTCTGCTGGGGCGAAGCGAAAGCAGCCTCGCCGTGCCAGGGAGTTCCGTACATCAAAAAACGATCGGTATTTTTGCGGATAATAATTCGGTCGTCACTGAGCACCTCGGCGCGGAGATGTCTCGTCCACAGGCGAGCGGTAGTGCTCTTCCCTGCACCGGAGTGACCTACAAATAAAAACGATTCGCTTCCGGAGTGAATGACTCCGCACGCGTGAAATTCCACTCCACGTCCCAGGCTCAGATAGTGAGTGATCAGCAATTCATCCAGCGGGTATTCAAGTGCTCGAGAACCCTCGTCAGACGACAAGAATTCTCTGTTCAACCAAACTTCGGCCTTGCGAAAGCATGTATCAGCCACGAGCCGTTTATATGGCTTCGTTCCTAGCCGTTCGGTTGTGAAATCAAATAAAAATCCTGCGTGATGTTCGTGAGCAACCCAAAGAGAACCGGAATGAAAGAGCTCTCTGGCGCTCGATGTCTCAAGGCGGGTGCGCCATTCGATTCGCACCTCAATATCGCTAGGTTGCTGTTCGCAAGCAAAAAGGGAGAGCTGTGAGCCCAGCTTTACGTCGTGCGGCGTGCTGCCCGAGATTTCAACGGCGATGTTTCCAATAGAAAAATAATTGCGCGAGTAAAGAGGGCCTGTCAGGCCTGGTGAGTCGAAATGTCCAGCAATTGGAATTGCGCTCATGCTTACGATCCAAGAGTGGCGCAGTGCAACGTGTCACAGGAACTGGAAACTGGTCCGGCGCTGCCTCCGATTTTGCAATTCCCCAGGACCGCTTCTTCCGGACGGAGATTGATTGCGATGACCTTTGGCGGTTCGTAAGGTTTTTTCGGTGCCGGCTTCTCTGTCTGATCGTTCATAAGCGTTCTCGTTGTTGCTACGCACTGCAACTTCCGCAACCAGTTCGCACACTCGCTTCGTTCAACACGACGAGCGGCGAGCCGGGCGCTGTCCAGTTCTCCACATTTGTTTCTTGCCTCTGGATTCGCTCTGCTGCAGCCCGCGCGCGCAGGCGCTCTGGCGAGTCGGCGCAAAATTCGCAGTCTCCATGCGCCGGCACTTCCAGCCCGAGAGCCATGGCACGTAGGTGCGCGACTTCGCAGAGAAACGAGACTGGCGTCTCTTTGTCGCCGTTTTCCAGTTCTCCGTTCGCCGGACACATGCCGCAAAGGGACTGGATTCTGCACTCCGCGCATTTGGTTAAACGGGTTCGCTTTCGCGTTCGAACTTCCAGCAGGAATTTTTCCCAACCTTCTTTCACGCTGCCCTTGCGGATGTCGTAAGTCTCCTGATGGGAAATCACGCAAACGCTCATGTGACCATAAGGGTCGACGGCAAACGACTTCATTGCGCCACCGCAAAAATACACGGTGTCGGAATGCGATAGGCCGGGGCGGGTGGCAAAGTCTCGTTCAGCAAGCCGCCGATATTCAGCAGCGGCCTTCGGCGAGTGCAAATCGAGCGCAACGACTTCTTCCGGCGACAGACGGACGGCGAGCGGACTCTGCGAGCAGTCGATGCGCGGATTGACCTGGGCATCGAACTTGAATTCCAAGCCCAACTCTTCTTCCGCGAAGCGTTTCATCGCGAAGACTTCGTGTTTATTGATGGTCGTCGGAACGGTCTTCAGCTTGAGCGGCAATCCGCGTTCGCGCAGAAGCTCGATTCCGCGCAGGCATCGCTCGTAGGATCCTGGGATCCCAGTCAGCGCCTCATAGGTCGATTTCGTGCGGCCGTAAAGCGTGATCTCGATCGCGAAAGGAGGCCATTCCACCAGATGGTCTGCTATTCGTTCATTGATCAAGATTCCGTTTGTGAACAGCGTCAGCAAAAAACCCTTTTGCTTCGCGTAGGTGTAGATTTCGAGGAAGTCCTTGCGTGCAAAGATCTCGCCGCCGGAGTACAGGATCCAGAAAGTGCCCATCTCGACCAACTGATCGAGAAGCCGGAAATGCTCTTCGGTCGTGAGCTCCTGTCGTCGCGCCTGTGCGTCGCCGATTGGCAAATTGTTATAGCAATGCAAGCATGTCAGCGGACAACGTCGTGTGACTTCAATCGACACTTCGACGGGCGACCTTTCACCAAAGTAGCGCTGGTGAAGGCTACGACTGAATGCTCCGTACGTCTGCCTGTCCATGCCTTCGTTGCACCCGAATGCGATATCACAGCAATGACAGCAGTCCCCGGCGAAATCAGCCCTAGACTTCGGAAAGAAGTCCAGCCGCTCCCATTTCAGTCACGAAAGCAGTTGCGTCCCGCTCGGCGGCATCCCAGGTCACGTCGTATGTCTGGCAGAGGAGGTGGGTTAAGGTATCGAGAGACTTGGGGTTTTCCAGCGCTATCCACAGGGTCGAGCCCGTTTCGTTGAAGCTGTAGATGGAGGCAAGATCGCCTACCTTTCCACGAATCGGAACAACGAGCGTTTCCCCTGCGATCTGACGAGAAACAACCGAGTTGGAACGCAGGAAGCGTTTCGTGCTGTTTGCGGAAACGCATTGCTGGACCTGTGGGTCGGGGCTCATTGGTCAACTGTTCTCGCCGAGAAAATAAGCTGATCCTAACTTTCGCAGAGTGAGACAGTGTTGCCAACAAAGGAATCATATGGGGTGTCACTTCAGTTAACACGGCCGATGAAGGAAAACCCTATAGTGGTTCGTTTGGAATCAGACCCGCATACCTGCTGCCGACGCACCCACCATCGATTGCCGGAACTGTTTTAGAATTGCTTCACGTGATCGACATTCATTCTCATATCCTTCCCGACGTAGACGACGGCCCAAAATCCTGGGAAATCGCGGTGGAAATGTGCCGTATGGCCGCCGACGACGGCATCACGCACATGGTGGCCACCCCGCATGCGAATGATCGATATCACTATGATCGGGCATTCCTGGGCGGGGTTCTGGAACAGCTTCGAACCAAGGTCGGTCCGACCCCGGAGTTCACGCTTGGGTGTGACTTTCACCTTTCCTACGAGAATCTCGAACGCGTCATGGAGACGCCAAATCAGTACACCATCGGAGAGACGAACTACCTTTTGGTGGAGTTGAGCAATTTCAGCGTTCCTCTGCAGATTTCGGACTGCTTCCACCGGTTGAGCGAGCGTGGCCTGACGCCGATCTTGACGCATCCGGAGCGAAATCCAATCCTGCAGCAGGCACCTCATCGTGTTTTGGAATGGGTGGAAAGAGGCTGCCTCGTCCAAGTGACTGGGTCGGCGCTGACCGGATTCTGGGGCGAAAGGCCTGAGATCGTGGCGCGGTGGCTGCTGGACCGCGAGGCGATTCACTTCCTTTCGAGTGATGCACACGACACCAAGCGTCGCGTACCGATTTTGTCTAGCGCTCGAAAAGTGGCTGCCGAAATAGCTGGACAGGAAGTTGCGGAGGCTCTGGTTAAAGCAAATCCCTCGGCAGTAGTCAGCGGCCTGCCGATTCCATACTGTCCAAGGCCTGTGATGGATTGATTCGTCTAGCGCTGCGGGCTTCCGCTAACGGCAGGAGGGTCGGAGGACGCTGCAGGATCTGCGGGACTCTTCGCGTCAGCCTTCGCGGCTGGGGCTACCGAGCTGGTCATGGCGCTCTCCGGGTTCAAAAGGTGATCCTGGTTGGGTCCCAGTCCCAACTTAATAAGCGCCCGAGAATCTGGAACGGTCTTCGATTGCCACCCCTGGTCGGCCTGATAGCGTTGCAAAGCAGCTTGGGTGGCGGTGTCCCACTTTCCAGAAGGTTGGCCTTCCATGTAGTGCTCGCGAATCAGGGCCTCCTGAATCTGCAGGGCGCGCTCTGAATCGATAGCTTGTTGACCCCGCTTCTTTGCTGTTTTCTTCGAGCGGGAACGCTTGTTGCTGGAGGATGCCTTCTTGCTGCTGGAGATCTTCTTCGGCGCTTTGGAAGGTGTAGTCGCTGCCGGCACATCGGTTGCCGCCCAGGCACAGGCGATCAAGGCCCCGCCGATGAGTACGCGAACCAAAAGACGCCAGCAGCTTCGCATTGGAGATGTTAGGTCCATCGTAAAAATCAATAGAAACCGGCGAGATCAGCTTGCCATCATCTTCCCCGAAGCCGGGACCGATGCGCTAGTCTCGCCGGTGCTTTTGTATCATTACGGAAGTGTACCGGCCAAAAAGATTGTTCCGTCCTGCACCTTCGACCCGCGTGGGCGCACAAGGAACACGACATCCTGTCCGCTCTTCATCGACGCCTCAATCTTGCTGAAGTCGTCACCGCTGTTCACAGGCTGCTTGTTCACTTCGAGGATCACGTCGCCACGATTCAGTCCGACATCTTCTGCGAATGAACCCTGTTTCACGTCCTGCACGACCACGCCCTTTCCGACCGGAATATTAAACCGGTCTGCAATTTCGGGCGAGACCGCTCGGACCGAAAGCCCGAACTTGCTCGGCTTGGGTTCTTCTTCACCCTGATTTTCTTGTTCTTCACCGAGTCTGGAAGCAAACAGCTTGGAACGGTCGGCGATAATCACGGTGGTGTCTTGTTTCTTACCGTTGCGGAAGAACGTCAGCTGGGCTTTCGACCCTGGCTTGCGGGAAGCGATGTCGGCAACGAGTTCGTCGCCGGACTTTAAGTCCTTGCCGTCGACGGCGGTAATCGTATCCCCGATCTTGAGTCCAGCCTGGTCGGCCGGGCTGCCGGCCACAACGTTGGAGACCGTAACACCGGAGCCGTATACGCGAGCAATTGCAGGATTTGGCTGGGCGGCAAACTCAATACCAATCGAGCCACGGGCTACCCGGTGTTCTGGCCCAATTAGCTGGTTGTAGACCTGCGCCACGGTGTTCGATGGCAGCGCGAAACCGACACCGGCATACGAGCTGGTTTCGGTGAGAATTGCGGTATTGATTCCGATCACCTCTCCGCCCATATTGACGAGAGGCCCACCCGAGTTCCCGGGATTGATGGCGGCGTCAGTCTGAATGAAGGATTGGAACTGGCGATTGGGAACGATATTTCGACCCTTGGCAGAAACAATGCCGGCAGTCACAGTCTCCTGTAATCCAAATGGACTGCCAATCGCGAGCACCCAATCCCCGACTTCCATTCCATCCGAGTTACCCAGCTTCGCCGCGGGTAGGGAGCGATCGATATCGATCTTGATGACGGCAAGATCAGTTTCCTGGTCCATTCCGATCACCTTCGCATCGTGTCCTGGCGTTGCGGGCGATTCGTCTTGGAGCTTCACGCGGATCCGATCCGCCTTCTCGACAACGTGCCGATTGGTGACGATGTAGCCCTTCGAATCAACAATAACGCCCGAACCAAGTGACCGTTGCCGGATCGGGGCTCCGTCAGGGCTTTGGCCTCCGAAGAACTTGTCGAAGAAATCCTGGAATGGACTATCGTCCCCACCACCTTGGTCTCCACCCTGATCGTCCTGATCGGGGCGCCCCTGGCGTCCACGGCGGTGCGGATTCTTGATGGTGGATTCGGTATTGATGTTCACCACGCTGGGTTCGAGCTGCTTGGAGATCTGCGAGAAGATATTGGACAGCTGCTGGGGAGCGGGCACCGTGAGAGGCGCTGCCTCGGCTGATTTCTGGCCTTCTTTTCCCTTCACACCGTAGGAGATGATGGTTCCCAAGAGGATACCGACACTCAGCGTGGCCAGAATGGTAAATGTGTAGGCCCAGCGATTGGCTTTCAGCCGTGCCCAGAAGGCGCTTGCGCGCGAATCCATTGCCTTCCTCCTCAAAACACACAAACAATCTCAAAAAGACATAAACTTTTATTATACCTGCGATTGCAGCAACCCCTTTTTATCCGTGTCTGCTGTTCTCCCTATTAGACGCAATAAACAGACGTTGAGTTAAAACAATAGTCGTCGGGTCGAACGCTTTACAAAGCGCGACAATTCACGCAGTAACGAGAAGGTTGCTACAGCTTAACCACTACAAAAGCCAGGAACAGCCCGGTATAGGTTGCAATCACGAGAATCACCAGGAGAGCACCTGCGCTAAGAGCGTTCAATATTCCAAAGGGACGCTCGATCGCACCAGTGGCAAGTTTCCAGAGACCCACACTTCCTGCTGCTGCAAATATCGGCAGAATGAACACCGCAAGTATTCGGGCATGGGCAACTACCGGTGCCACGATCAAGAACATGATTGCCGGCAGCAGTGCGAGGGCGGGCACGATCGCCAACGGTGCACCGATGTAGAACGCTCGTTCCCGCTCCTTCCAAGTCATGCGTCAGATGGAAAAAGGCTGCAGTCTCTGAGGCTTCACGAAACCAGTCCGTGTTGTTCAATTTTACTTGGCTTCGTAGACAGTGCGGCCACCGACCACCGTACGCAGAACCTTGGTTTCCAGGATCTTGGCGGCGGGCACGGATGTGATGTCACGGTCGAGAACGACGAAGTCGGCAAGCATGCCTGGATCGAGCTTCCCTTTTTGCTTCTCATCGAATTCGGCGAACGCCGAACCCGTGGTGTATGCCGCTAAAGCCTGCTCGATGGTGATCTTCTGGTCGGGGTAGTAGCTCTTCTTTCCGTTTTCGCTTTCACGCGTTACGGCGCAATAAAGACCACGGAAGGGCGTGACGGGTTCAACGGGATAGTCGGTTCCAAAAGCCAGTACCACTCCGCGGCGCAAGAACTCTGCCCATGCATAAGAGTGAGCCGCACGCTTAGGACCCAGACGCGACTCTGCCCAGTTCATATCCGTCAAAAGATGATTCGGCTGCATCGAGGCGATCACCTTCAATTCCTTGAAGCGGGCGATCTGCAGTGGGGTCGTAACCTGCGCGTGCTCGACGCGCAGACGATAGTCGGTTCCGCCATCCGCGGCCGCCACTTTGCCGTCCTTGGCTGCCTTTTCGGCCTCGGCAAACGCATCGAGCGCCATCTGAACTCCCTTATCGCCGATGGCATGAAAACCAATCTGATACCCGGCGAGGACGCGCTCCTTGGTCATCGACTCGAGTTTGGCCTTGTCGTATTGGGGCAGCCCCGAATTCTTGGGATCGTCGCTGTAGGGTTCAATCAGGGCAGCCGTTTTTGAACCGAGCGAACCGTCCATGAACCCCTTTAGCATGCCCGTGTGCAGCATGTCGTCGGAAGAGCGGTGGGCATTTCGTTTACTGTTTAGCGCGTCGATTGAGTCGTCGAATGGAAGCCACTCTGAAATTCTGGCGGTCAGTTTTCCTTCTCGCTCGAATTCTTCATAAATCTGGAAGTCTTCCCAACTGGAGTTGTCCTGAGCGGAGGTGACACCGTGGCTGGCAAGGTCTTCGAGAGCCAATTCGAGCGCCCTGCGACTCTGTTCGTGATTGAGTTTCGGAATCACAGCTTTGACCGCGTCGCGAGCAGTCTCGCGCAGAATTCCGTTGGGAGTTCCCGTCTCGTCGCGGTCGATTTTTCCGCCTTGCGGCTCACGGCTGGCAACGGTGACATTGGCCAGTTGCAAGGCTCGAGTATTTGCCACTCCGATATGGCCATCAACTCGGTCCATATAAATTGGATGATCGCGCGAAACTTCATCGAGATCCCAGCGTGTGGGAGTGGCCTTGACGGGCCACAAGGTTTCGTCCCAACCCGCGCCGACAATCCACTCCCCGGGCGCTGCTGTTTCTGCTTTTGCCCGAATACGGTCTCGGAACTCTTCGAGAGTCTTCACCCCAACCAGATTGACGCTTAGCTTCTCCCGCCCCGCTTCGCCCATATGAAGGTGCGCGTCATTGAAACCCGGCATCACGAAGTGGCCACCGAGATCGATCAACTTGGTTTCTGGACCCTTAGCCTTCATGACCTCGTCGCGTGTTCCGACGGCAAGAATGCGGTCCCCGAATACAGCAATCGCGTCAGCTCGCTTTCCAGCGCCTAGGGTCGATGAGTCAACAACGCCGGTATAGATGTTGCCGTGAACAAAAATTAGATCGGCTTTCGGCTTGGACGGGGAGCTCTGCGCAAACGCGCGTGACACAATGGCGAGCATGATTGCAACCAGGACAGTGCGCATCATTCTCCAGTTCCGGCCAGTGTGAGCATTGTAAGCAGAATGCGCTTCAGTCCTAGCTCGCGTCCGCCGCAGTCGAACCATTCTTGCAACGTGTGGGCGCCGCCGCCTGAGCCACCGCCGCCCATAGCAATCGCCTCGCGTCCCAAGGAAAGCGGGATATTCGCATCGGTGGATGCCCGCTGAATCTGAGCCGTATTCCCGAGATAAGAATCGACGGCCCGAATGACCTTGAGAATTCTGGCGCCGGGATCGAGTTCTCCGGCCGGCCGATTGCCGATCGCAACCGTCTCGCTGTGCACGGACTGCGGACGACGATTCCCCTGTTGCGCCGCCGAGCGATTCTCGGCATCGATTGCCTGCTCGAGTGCCACACGCAAAGCGCGTTCCAAATGATCGATCTCCGTCATCGACGTCGATCGCAGATCGACGCGCATGCTGGCAGACTCCGGAATCGAATTGACTGAAGTGCCGCCGCGTATGACACCGACATTGAAGGTGGTCTTCGGTGATGTTGGCACGGGTGTCTGGCTGAAGGTTTCGATTGTGCGTGCGAGAGCGATGATGGGGCTTGGTGCACCGAAGTCACTCCAGGAATGTCCGCCGGGCCCGCGCACGATGACCTCGAAGCGGCGGCTACCGAGTCCTTCCGCGACGACCGTATCTGAACCCGCGCCATCGACCACGATGCTATAAGCGATTCCATCCCGCCAACGTGGAGTCGCAAAGACGTGGCGCATTCCGCGCAGGTCACCCTCCCCTTCTTCGCCGACATTTCCGATGAACACAAATGGCAACGCGTGCGCAATCAGTGAGTTTTGGAGCGCTCCGGCGAGGCCGAGCATGGCGGCAATCCCGGCACCGTTGTCGGAAATCGCCGGACCATAGAGTCGCTTGCCCTGTTGACGAATATTAAGTGGAGTCGTGGCCGGGAAAACGGTATCGATGTGAGCGCTGATCGAAACATATCGGCTTCCAAAACCGCCGTGGATGCCGAAGACGTTGCCGACTTCGTCGATTCGAACGTCGCTCAGACCGATTTCAGAAAAGCGTTGGGCTAGCCATGCACCGCGAGCGCTTTCGCCGAAAGGGGGCGCCGGAATGGCCGCCACCTCCATTTGCCACCGCACGAATTGCGCTTCTTGTGCACGGAACCAATCGAATGCCGATCGAACGGCTGGGGAGGCGCCCAGCCGAGAGACCTCTTGCTGTACAGAGGGGTAGAGATCCGAAACTGGCGCTTGGGGGGTCAAGACGTCCTCGGAAGGTTATCTTACAATGGCTCGTCGGCGCTCGTTTCATTGCAATCAGATCCAACAGCACTAACGGCCCACTCTCACTATCGTTCGAACGCGGACTTGCCCCATGCCCTTCTGGTAGACTTTTCTGCTTTGGGGCCTTCCACTCCGCTAATCCCTACCTCGGGAGGATCGCCATGAAACCCGTTGTCAAGATTATTGGAATTGTCATTGTAGTACTCATTGTGATCGCTATTGCCGTTCCTTTTCTGGTCAATGTCAACCGTTTCCGCCCAGAGATCGAATCGAATTTAAGCTCTGCCCTGGGCCGACAGGTCGGTGTAGGTAACTTGAGCCTCTCGATTCTGTCCGGTAACGTAGGCGCGGACCAGCTCACGATCGCGGACGATCCGAAGTTCAGCAGTTCTCCCTTCATCAGCGCGAAATCCCTCAAGGTCGGTGTCGAACTGATCCCTTTGATCTTCAGCAAGCAACTGAACGTTACGCACATCGACATCGATCAGCCGGTTGTCAACTTAATTCGCAACCAATCGGGAACGTGGAATTTCTCCTCTCTTGGAAATCAGAGCGCAAAACCGGCGACACCCGCTAAAAAACCAGTTCAGTCCGGAAGCTCAACTCCAACCAAGCTGAGTATCGACAAACTGGAATTGACGGATGGAAAGATCACTCTGGGCTGGATTCCAGCGCGGCGTAAGCCTGTGACATACGAGACTGTCGATCTCACGATGAAGGACTTTTCCTTCACCCAGGCGTTCCCGGTTACGTTGTCGATGTCTTTGCCGGGAGGGGGAACTGTGAAACTTGACGGAAAGATGGGACCCATTAATTCCACAGACACGTCGCTCACGCCACTGCAAGCAAAGCTCAACATCAAAAAGCTTGACCTGGCTCAATCGGCGCTCGTCGATCCTTCTCTCGGGATTGCGGGGACAGCGGACTTCGATGGCACGCTCAACTCCGACGGCAAAATCGCGAAAACCAACGGGACCATAAAAGCGGCGGGGCTCAAACTCGTCCCCAAAGGCTCGCCAGCCGGCAAACCTGTGCAATTCCAATACACCATCCAACATGATCTGCAAAGGGAAGCCGGGCAGATTGCGCAGGGAGACGTCTCCATGGGAAAAGCTGCGGCAAGGCTTACAGGCAGCTATGACATGAGCGGCGCGATGACATCGGTTCGGATCAAGCTCGTCGGACAGGGCATGCCGGTCGATGATCTCGAAGCGATGCTACCCGCGGTTGGCGTTGTTCTGCCCTCAGGATCGCAACTCAAAGGTGGAAACCTGAACGTAGATCTGAATGCAGACGGACCCCTCGACAGGCTCGTGACGACCGGATCCGTGCGATTGAGCAATTCGCAGCTTGCAGGATTCAACCTCGGCTCGAAGATGTCGGCAATTTCCGCTCTCACTGGGAAAGCGCCTAGCGGCAACGACACGAGCATTCAAAACGCAAGTACTGATGTGCGGATGGATCCGAGCGGCACGCAGTTAAGCAAGATCAATGTCGCGGTCCCAGCTCTGGGAACCGTGGCCGGCGCTGGAACGGTTAGTCCGGCGGGCGCGTTGAACTTCAAGATGTCGGCTGATATCAGTGGAGGCGCGGCTTCGGGCCTCACCCAAATGGCGGGGCTTGGTAAAGGTGGCGCGATCCCCTTCATGATTCAAGGTACAACTTCAAATCCGACGTTCGTGCCCGACGTTGAGGGGATTGTTGGAAATAAGGTTAAGGGATTGATGCAGCCCGGAAATCAGAGTAATCCCCTGGGCGGATTGTCCGGGATATTTGGAAAGAAGAAGCCGCACTGAAATCCCCCTTCCGGCGGCTCTTCTGATATTGCTGCGTAACTGTGGGCTTGCTATCCCGCAGTACACCACTTTTTGAATTGAGCCGTTCTGCGCCCTACCATACTTGGTCTACACCCGATGATTGGCCAGATAATCTCGCACTACCTAATTGTCGAACGGCTTGGCGGTGGCGGCATGGGCGTGGTCTACAAGGCAGAAGATACGAACCTTGGCCGTTGGGTCGCGTTAAAGTTTCTGCCCGCCGATGTTGCCCAGGACCCGGCCAGCCTTGGTCGCTTTCGACTTGAAGCCCGTACTGCCTCTGCGCTCAATCATCCGAACATTTGCACGATTCATGATCTTGATCAGCACGAGGGGCATGTCTTCATAGTCATGGAATATCTGGAGGGCACCACCCTCGATCGGCAAATCGCCGGACGTCCTCTTGAACTGAATGTCATGGTCGATTTGACGTCGGAGATAGCCGACGCGCTTGACGCCGCTCATGCCAAGGGAATCATTCATCGCGATATCAAGCCCGGAAATATTTTTATCACCGCGCGCGGTCAAGCCAAGGTGCTGGACTTCGGTCTGGCGAAACTGGTAAAGGACCTGAAACCGGTGGGGGCGACTGCACTACCAACTGCCGGTGAGTTCGTCACGAGTCCCGGTGTTGCGTTGGGGACAGTCTCTTATATGTCTCCGGAGCAGGCTCGAGGCAAAGACCTGGACGCCCGCAGCGATGTTTTCAGCCTGGGAGCCGTGTTCTATCAGATGGCGACAGGCAGAGTCCCATTCGAAGGCGAAACCTCAGCTGTGATCTTCGATGGCATTTTGAATCGTGATCCCGCTCCGCCAACGCAATTCAATCCCGACCTCCCGCTTAAGGTCGAGGAAATCATTCGAACCGCACTCGAGAAAGATCGCGACCTCCGATATCAGAGCGCAGCCGAATTACGCGCCGATCTAAAACGCCTGAAGCGTGACACCAGCTCCAGAAGAATCTCTGCGGCAAATGTGAGCGCGGTTGCCGAGGGTTCGGGACGGGTCGCGCCCGCGGCTTCCGGCTCAACGTCAACCGCGGTGCAGGCCGCACCACGACCGATCTCCAAGCCGCTTTTCGCGCTTGCGATTTTAGTTACTCTCGGCGTGATTGCGGTCGCTGCATACAAATTACTGGTGCCGCCGCAGCACTTCAATTTGCAAAACATGCAAATCACGAAACTGACGGATAACGGAAAGACTTGGGCGGTAGCGATATCACCAGACGGGCGCTACGTCGTCTACGTTCTTCGAGATGCGGAAAAACAGAGTTTGCGGGTGCAGAACATCGCCACACGGAGCGATGTTCAAGTGCTCGCTCCTGACGTAGTCGATTTCGCAGGTGTCACGTTTTCACGCGATGGCGACCACATCTATTTTGTTCGTTCCGACAAAACGACCGCCACGTACCGCTACCTTTACGAGATTCCAGTGCTCGGCGGAACACCCCGCCAAATCGTTCGCGATCTGGACGCTCCGATTGACTTCTCACCTGACGGAAAGAAATTCATCTTTCAGCGCGGAATACCCGAGACGCAATCAGTTGAAGTGCGCATGGCCAACGGAGACGGTTCCGGAGAACACCTGATTGCCTCAATTCCTGCGAACACCAATTTCCAGTACGGGCCAACATGGTCGCCGGACGGTCGAACGATCGCGATTGCGACGCTGGGAACGGACAAGGATGTGAACTGGGGCGTCAAGGTCATCAATACCGCGGATGGAGCGGCGCGCAATCTAGTATCGCTCGGTGGCAGGTTCGTTGGTCGCCCCCTGTGGGCGCCGGACGGCAGACTTGTCGTGGCAACCGTGAGTGAAACGACCCTGGGGCGGGGACAATTGCAAACCATTGCGTACCCGGGCGGGGAGATGCATCGCGCTACGAACGATCTGTCTGACTACAGCACGGCCATCGACATGACTCGAGACGGAAGAATGCTCGCTGCCATTCAGCGCACGCGAATATCCGATCTCTGGGAAATTCCTCCTGCGGACGATAGCCATGCACGGCAGATCACGACGGGTGGGGATGTCTACGCTTCGGTAGTTCCTGGACCCGCAGGAAAGCTGCTGGCGGTGAATCTGAACGGTGACTTGTCACTCATCAGTCCTGCGAACGGCGAAAAAAGCGTAGTACTTCCTCAAGCGCGCAATTTGCTTTCACTCTCCTCCTGCGGCGAGCGGTTTTTGGTTTTCGATCGCTATATCGACGGCAAGATCAACTTGTGGCGCACCGATGCCGACGGCGGCAATCCGATAAAACTTGCGGATGATGTGGGCTTTTCCGACTGCTCACCCGACGGTAAGTGGATTTTCTATTACGCAAATGGAAAGGTTTATCGCGCGGCCACAGAGGGAGGCAGTCCGATGGAGGCGTTCACGCCGGAAGGTCAGCCTCCTAAAGTATGGCTGGTGCGAGCCGCGCCCAATGGGAATGAAATCGCGTTTGTTTATCAGGAAGGTAGTCCGGTTCCTGCCATCAAGATCGGCGTTACGCAGACGGGGACGAACCAGCTTTCATTCTCGAAACCACTGCCGATCGGCGCGGCCGGCCTGCGCTGGGCACCTTCCAGTAAGGCGCTCGACTACCTCCTGACGCGCAACGGCGCAACGAACGTTTGGGAGCAACCATTGGCTGGAGGAGACCCGCGCCAGATCACCCACTTCTCATCGGGACTGATTTTCAATTTCTCGTGGTCGCGGGACGGCAAGGCGCTTCTGCTCGCAAAGGGCAATCAGACCAGCGACGTGGTGCTGATGAGTAATTTCCGTTGAATCGTCAGCGAGCTTTCGCTGTTGCCGCGTTGGCGCTGGGCCGGGATTGTGCCTGCGGCCCAAGTTGATTCTTCAGCCACGCTAGTTCACCGCCCGATGTGCTCATCGCCTTCTCTAGTTCCTTGTCAGTTTGAAAATGATGGCTCTCTGCCGAAGTGGGTCGCGCAGCTTCGATGTGAGCCTTCGCATCCACCGGTGTATTTTCATCGGCGTCGGTCTGAATAAGACGGATGTGCGGTGTGCTCAGCTGAGGTAAAAGCACGAGAGGGTCGAACGCTGCCACTTTACTCAGGAACTCTGCCTTGACGTAGCTTGGGCGCTCTTCTTCGGGAATCAACTTGGACTGCGCCATCCAGACCGGCCAATCGCCCCAGGGGTTGAGAATATCTACCGCCTTGATTCGGTGGTCGACCGATGCCGTCATGAGCGCGATCGTGCCCCCCGCGCCAGTTCCAAACATGCCAGTGCGATCCATATCCAGGTCGCCACGGGATTGCAGATAATTCAGGACCATCTGTACATCGTGGGCCGAGGCTGCCAGAGATTCCTGCAACTCGCTCACAAACCACTCTTTCATCGGCCTGTCGTGATAGCGGTGCCCGGTCAACGCCGGGACGAAACCAACTGCGGCGTATCCGCGTGCGGTGACCCGCTCACACCAGTCGCTGTCGCGATAGACGTCAGTTTCGTACGGATATTCGTAAAGGTAAATGACAACTGGCGGTTTCCGAATGTTCCTTGGAAGCGTTACGTAAAGGTAAATTGGATCTCCGGGCCGCCACTCTACCTTGATCCATTCGCTGATGTAGCTATTCTCCTCGACTCTATCGACAAGCTCTGGTGGCTCGGCCTGTAGTGAGCTACCTGTCAAGGCGATTTTGGAAAAATCCTCTGTGAACCGGCTCTCCGAATCCGGAGGGGCAGGTAAGGCCTGTGCCGCAACGAGCGGTGCCATCGCCACAAAAAGGCATGTCGCAGTAGCGAGGACCGACCGCCGTGGTGGGACACACTTCTTTAACAATGACAGTAAAAGCGTGGACAAAGTCAAGAACTCCGCGATTCCTCTGGTTGGGCAGAATCTAATTCGTGCCCGATGGAAAAAGACAGGGTGGCTATTCGCCACCCTGCCATTTGTTTCTCGAATGAAACACTGTTGCTTCAGTGGCCAGGCGCCAGGGAGCATGCCGTGGTCGTATGCAATGCATACGTGCAGAATGCCGGCTTGCTTGTAGCGCTCTTCACACCATTCAAGCGGAAGCAGACTTCATCGTCGGTCTTCCTGAATGGGCAGCCACCTACGTCTCCGCCCTTTTCAAGATTGGCATTGCCGATACCGTTGTTGGGGGTACCAGCGACACCTGCCACCTTGAAGTGCGAGCGATAGTAGGGCATTCCCGGATCGCCATCCGTTGTAGCGGCATAGGAAACGAAGTCAGGAACGGTTGCGTTGAGCTCGTTTTGCAGTGCGGTTACAAGAGCCTGTGCATTGGTAAAATTCGCACCGGTCTTGTCAGTAACTAAGCGCAGAATCGACCATGCCCGATAGCTGCCATCACGCAGGTGCGGGAAAGTCGTGCCGGGAGTGGCAGGACAAGGCGCGCTGCAAAGTGGCAGGACTCCCGCCGAATACGCGCCTTGTATGGGGTCAACACCATTCAGAGTCACGTAGCGGCCAACCCCACCTGCACCCGCAATCTTCGAAACGTTGCCGAATGAGAAGAAAGCGTAGGCCACGCTATCGGCGGTATTGAGGATCCCACCTACGCCGCTAACTCCATTCATGACTTGCCCAGTTCCGATGCCACGAACGCGGACGCCACCGTCGGCGCTCGCCAGATTGAGAGGATTGGTGTTCGGTTTTGTAAGGTCGATGCCCTTTTCCTGCGAGTTCTTCGGGGCAGCATACTTGGGAGCAAGAGCAACACGGAATGTCGTGAATTCCGTGGTGTTCATCGTGCCTGACATGGGCTCGCGCAACATGACCGTCAATGGATTGTTGCCCGTGCCGCCGATATCCTTCGCCAAGCCCAGAGTTCCATTGAAGAGGTTTCCGGCTGTCGTGAAAGTCAGGTCGCTGATGCCCGCGCTCAAGCCCGGGCCAGTGTGGTTATAGATGAATACGATCGGCGCGGCACCTACCGGAATGGTTACGGATGGGCCGGACTTTAACCCGCTGATCGGATCTTTGATCGTCGCCAATGAGAACTGGACGGGAGTGGCTGTTCCGCTTCCGAACGAACTTTGAATCGGGCAACCAATCATGCTAGTGGCGCCAGGGCAATTTGCGGAAGCAACGCCATATCCCAATCCGTTCAGGTTCGCTGCGGTATAGGCAGCCAACGCGCGATTGGTCGCGTACTTGGCGTCTTCCGGCCGGATATCGGTCATTCCTGCAGTGAACGCCGTCTGAACCAGGGAAAGAATAGCGGAAGGCAGACTGGCATCATCGGCCTGTGTCGTGTTGGTCTGCCGGTTCAGCAGAATGGTTGAAGGAACCTGGTTAGTTCCAGCGGTGCTGGTAGCCGAAGGATCCACTTGGAGCGTGGCACGCGGAACCGCATGGAAGAGGCGGTTGCCGACGACCGAATCGACCGACAGATATGCCCAAACCGACTTGGGGGTCGTGTTGTTGTCCCACACTACCCACAGAGTGCCTCCTTCGGGCTTAATGCTAGCGGAACGCGTATCAACACCCTGTGCGAAATTGTTTCCGCCGGGAGTCTTGCCGCTAATGCTCCAATGGTGACAGTCGCTCCCGGTACGAGCCGAGCACACGTCCGAGAAAGCTGCAACCGCCATACCGTTGAACATGGCCGATGAGCCTGCACCGAGGAATTTCACTTGGGCGCTCGCACTCGAGGCCGTCCCGACGATCGCCATCAGGACGAGCGCCACCAGAATCGCTTTTGTTCCTCTCATTTTGAGTATTCTCCTTTTTCGAACTTGAGTTGCTGGGTGGACCATTCACCGGAACCTGGGCGTGGTTCCGCACATACAAATCCTGTCCTGCGGATGCGAGGACAACACATCCACAGGGAATAAATTTCTCAAAGGGAATCCTGCAAAGCAGGCCCATTAGATTGACTCGTGCGCGAGAACTATCGTTGAGGTCTGTTAACCGGAAATGACACGATCATGAACGGCAGGTTAATTTTTGTTGTGTTACAAGTGCGCAGAGCCTTGCATTTTCTGGAACGCGGACTACGCCTACTGTGGAAGAAGGTGCCTTCTCAGTTAGTTGCCTAAGTGCTACGGATTCACTGTTTGGATCAGCTTTGCCGAAGTTGTAACAAAGTTATCGCTCTTGAAAGTCGCGGATATGGTCGACGAGCCAAGCGGCAGCGTGGAAACGGAAATCGAAGCTACGCCTTGGACCGTCGGCACTTGCCCCAGGATCTGATTCGCCGACTTGAAAGTGACTGTCCCGGAGGGAATCGCACCGGCTGTGCTAAGCAAGGTTGCTGTGATGGTGACTGGCTGGCCCAGCTCCGAGGGATTCAACGACGAGGTCAGCGTTATTGTGGACGGCATCTTCTGTCCCATGTGAATGGTGCCGATCGCGAGGTTGTTAGCCGTTCCGGCGAAGCGGATCGACCCTGCTGCGGCAGTGAGCGCCATTCCGGCGGGAGACCAGACGCACAACTTGTAACCCGTGCATCCGGTGTTATTCGGTGTAAGAGTGATGCTGGCGAGGATGTTTCCAGTGGCATTTTGCCCAGCGAAGATCGTAGCCGTCGCCGGCTGCAGAGTCGAATAATAGAACCACGTACTGACGGAAATTCCATTGGGAGCGTTGACGACAACGTTCGTCCCGGTCTGGAAGAACATGACTGGATATCCCCCGGGGTTGTTCGAGAAATTGCCCGAACCGCGCTTTGCTGCGCTCACAATTGCCTGCGCGTTACCTGTGAATTGGAGAGGAAAGTCCTTGCCTGGTCCCGATCCCAAGCTGCCGGTGCCGCCATTATAGAAATCCTTGATGAACTCGAGATTCTTCAGGCCGCCGAAAGTCGCGACTCCCTTGGTTTGAGCAACCCCGGGCATGGCCGCATTAATAAGTATGAGTAATCCACAGAGAAGAGTTGAAGCTCGGTTCACCGAAAATCTCCTGAGAAGAGGCGCGGGCTCGGAATCGCTAACTCTGCGGCACAATTGTTACGTGCAAATTACGAGATTGTGAAACGACAGTGAATTCAGACAGCACGATGAAAGTGCCCATCACGCGCTTTCCCACTGATTACGAAGGAGAAATCGCAAAAGCGTTCATCCGAAATTCATCGCAGTGTCATCTTGGCTTAACAATTCTGCTGTACTTCCTTTAGGTCCCTTCGTTGAGGTGTGCCATCGTGACATTCGTAAAGGTAATGGTGTGCGCTCTTAGTGTTACGTTAGCCCTATCCGCGAAGACCTTGGCGCAAATCCCATACGGGCCCGACCTGGTTCCGCCAATGGCTGCCATTCCGGATCCGCCGGCGGGGGCAAAGCCACCGGCGATTCAAACGACGCAAGCCGCCCCAGCGAAACCTTCGGAGCACAAACCCGGCGAGGCGCAGGTTTACGGCATAGTGACAGACGCATCGGGAGCAGTTCTGGCTGGCGCGAGCATCACTATCGCGGGCGGCGGAACGACCCAAACCGCGACTAGCAATCAGCAGGGACAATACTTCATCAACCTTCCCAGCGGGACTTATCTGCTCACGATCAGCAACAAGGGTTTTAAGGAATTTAAGACCGAAGGTCTGACGCTCGCCTCTGATCAGGAACTCGAGATCGATGGAACACTGGAACCTGCAGCCGCGACACCCGAAAAGATCGATGTGGTTGGCAATACTGTGGGCCAAGTCGAAACGCAAACGGCTGAGGTTTCAGGAACCATCACCAACAAGGAAATCACCAAAATCGGATTGAACGGCCGCAATTTCACCCAGCTGCTGACCTTTGCTCCCGGCGTCAGTAACCAGACCGGTCAGGACGAGGCGCTGGTCGGCGTGAAAGGTAGCGTGAAGTTCAGCGTCAATGGCGGCCGCGTCGAATACAACACATTCAGCGTTGACGGATCGGACGTACTCCACGCCGGAATTCACGGCAGCGAAAGCACGTTGGTGGTCTATCCGAGCCTCGATGCCATCAACGAACTCAAGGTTCTGACCTCGAACTACGGCGCTCAGTACGGACGCAGTGCCTCGGGCACAATTCTGGTCGACACCAAGAGCGGTGGCAGTTCCTGGCATGGAAGCGCTTATTACTTCCTTCGTAACGAGGATTTCAACGCGCGCAACTACTTCGATCAGACGGTGAGCGCGCCGCTTTTCCGCAAGAATGATTTCGGTTTCACACTTGGCGGGCCGTTGTTCATTCCCAAGGTCTATCCACGCAAAGACCGAACGTATGTTTTTTATTCAGAAGAGTTCCGGATCGAAAAAGATCCGACGGACAACAACTTCAATCAGGCGGTGCCGTCCCTTGCGGAGCGTCCATCCACGAAAGTTAATGCCGACGGGGAACAGTACGTTGGTGCGGACTTCAGCGACGTGTGCCCTGTGCTACCACCTGGCGTGGTGCGCGAAGTATTCAATCCTGCCCAATTTCCGGACTGCCCGCGCCTGTTCGGCGCGACGTTCCCCTTCAACATTGTCGGCTACCACGACAGTGTCAATCCAGTCTCGCAGAATCCCGCGATCGATCCCACTGGAGTCGCGCTCGCCAATTCCGGCATGATTCCCTTGCCAAATGCTTCGACCGGATGCAACTCGACGATCGGTTCCTGCTATGACTTCGCTTATGCGCAGCCGACTTACTGGCGGCAGGAGTTGTTTCGCATCGATCACGACATCAAGCCTGGCATGCTGCGCGCTACTTTCCGTTACATTCACGACTCCTGGGATACCACTGAAGCGCGGCCGATCTGGGGATACGTGCGCAACAGTTTTCCGACTGTGCAAGGGCGGTTGTTTGGCCCCGGTACAAGCGCGGTGGCGAGACTGACACACACTATTTCTCCAACGCTGCTGAACGAAGTCGTCGTAAGCTACACCGCCTCGCACATCAGCCTGACCACTCGTCCGGCGGCGGGAGTGAACATCCAGCGGCCCCCCGATCTCGACCAAGGCTATCTCTTCAACAACGGTTTCGGCGGTAAGCTATCGGGCATTCAACTGGCGCCCGGAAATCTGGCGTACGGTGGAGGATTCAAGGTCGATCCAGGATACGCTCCGTGGGAATTAACAAATCCGACCTACAGCGTGCGCGACGACCTAAGCAAGGTGATCGGCAAACACAATCTGCAAGCAGGATTGCAGGTGATCCTGGGAAAACGCGACGAAATAAACGCCACGAACGGACCGAATACCGGAGACCTTCAGGGCGTGCTGAATTTCAGCAACTTCAACTCCTTTACCGTAGGCAACGAATACGCGAATATGCTGCTGGGGTACATCCAGTCCTATCAGCAGGACAGTGCGCAGCTCAAGTATCACAACAGCTACGACATCTACGAACCGTACATTCAGGACGATTGGAAGGTCAGCTCGCGACTAACAGTGAATCTCGGGATCCGCTTCAGTCTGTTCGGAAATTATCACGAAGAAAACCAGCAGGCGTTTAACTGGGACCCAACGAAGTATGTTGATCCGGGAGACTCGATCGTTTTCGATCCCACCGGGTTCATGTACGAGATCACCACCGCAAAGAATGGTACGCACAACCGCAAACCGATACCGATCGATCCGACGAATCCGAGCCCCTTCCTGACAAACGGACTCGTGCAATGCGGCGTGAACGGTGTTCCCGACACATGTATGCAACCGCACCGTTTCAATCCTGCACCGAGAGTCGGCTTTGCCTTTGATCCGCGGGGCGATGGCAAAACGTCGATTCGTGGAGGATACGGAGTGTTCTTCGAGCATGGCACGGGCAGCGAAGCTAATACCGGGTCGCTCATGGGAAGCGCACCATTGAACCAGACTATGTCGCAATTGACGCCGCTCGGTATCGGACTCGGAAGTGGATATCCCTGCATTGGAGGAGTTGGCGGACCCGCTGAATGTGTGTCGAAGCGGGGCGCATTCCCGCTCGATCTGACTTCGATCCCCCGTAAGGCGATCTGGCCATATGTGCAACAGTGGAGCTTCGGGGTGCAGCGCGAGATGTCGCACAACCTCGTGTTTGGTTTAGCCTATGTCGGCAGCAAGGGAACGCATCTGACAGCGATTCGCCAGCCGAATGCATTCTATCCGGCGCCACAGAAGTCAAATGACGGTATAGTGCTCGACGGCAATCCTTTTCTGCCTGGTCAGCCGATCATTCAATCTACGTTCTTTAACACTTTCGATTGCACAAACGTGGGTAACCTCGCCAACCCGGTATTTCAGGTCAATGGCGTAACAATCAACAACACGCAGCCCGCATACATCAATCTTCTCGCGGCTTGTGAAGGATTGAACGCAACGAGTCTGCCGCCTATCAACAGCCGCCGACCCTTTATCGGCATTCAAAACATCTTCTCTCTTGAAAACGTCGCAGATTCCAACTATCACGCGCTGCAGGCAACCGTGCGTCGCACCAAGGGCCCCTTGACGCTCGATGTGTCGTATTCCTACAGCCACTCGATTGATGATTCCTCCGATCGGAACGACACGACGATTGTGAATCCGCTCACGGTCTCCGCAAATAAGGCGAGCTCAAATTTCGATCAGCGCCACCTTCTCAACGTGAGTTACGTCTGGACGTTGCCGAATCTGAAGTTCGATTCCAATCGCCTTCGAGCCTGGGCCAATGAGCAGCAGGTAGACGAAGCCCCCAGTGCACCTGGATTTTTCGATCGAATGATGACCGGGGTCCTCTCCGGATGGGAGATGTCAGGTGTGGCGACCGTGCAGAGCGGTATTCCGTTTACGGTGATCAATGCCGGTTATGGCGCGTTGGGAATTTCAGTTCCCGACAATGCCGGCGTAGCCAGTGGAATCTCATCAGTGGCATCGTTTCCCGACATTGTGGGAGACATCCACGGTTCGGCACCGCTTGGGGCAGATAATTCTAAGAGCTTTGGCCCCGCGCTTGGCAACATTGCGGCTTTTGCAGCGCCTCGCGGCTTGACCTTCGGTAACGCCGGACGCAACGTGCTCAACAATCCGTGGCGGTGGAACGTAGACCTGACGCTGTTAAAGAATTTCAAGATCACCGAACGGGCGAAGTTTGAATTCCGGACTGAGGTCTATAACATTTTCAACCACACCCAGTTTCGGATCTATGATCCGAGCCCAAATTTTGGGAATACCGCCAGCAATACGATCTCCTGTTACGGAGTCGAGGCTTTTAGCGCCGCCGGCGATCCACAGACCGATTGCCTGACGGGAAATGCCTTCCTCCATCCCGTCAATGCCCACCGGCCTCGCACCATGCAATTTGGATTAAAGGTGACCTTCTAGAACGAGCCCAAGAAGGCTACCGACCCGCGGGACGAAGACGGGATCCCGCGGGGAATTCTATTGACGTCAAATAACTTCCAGCTAAGTCGATGGGCAAACTCGGCGCCGATCCCGCCGGCGCCACAACCATGCTCAGTATGACGCGGAACATCGGCCCACGACCCCTATCTGCCTACTTCTAGTGTACCGCCATACCCCTCCAAGCCGGTGCCACTCGGCCCGCGGATCGGGATGGATGCGGGATCCGTCAGCGAAACCACACCTTGGGTATAACCGACATTCCAGGACGAAGTTCGTGGCTCTTGGTCTCCCCGGGGTCAAAAACGATCTTGACCGGGATCCGCTGAACAACCTTCACATAATTCCCGGTTGCGTTTTCCGGAGGGAGCAGGCTGAAGCGAGCTCCGCTCGCGCCCGCGATCGAATCGACGTGGGCGTTGTATTTTTTTCCGTTCGCGTCAACCGATATAGTCGCCTTCTGCCCTGGTTTCATTTCTCGAAGCTGAGTCTCCTTGAAGTTCGCGGTCACCCAGATGTCTTCGAGCGGAATAACTTTCATCATTTCCTGTCCGGGCTGGACATTCTGCCCGACTTCCACCGTGCGATTGCTGACCATTCCAGTGACGGGCGCAATCACCTTCGTATACTGAAGGTTCAATTCCGCCTGCTGCAATTCCGCTTTTCTTCGGTCGGCCGTTGCTTGCGCGGAGAGCGCCTTGGAACGAGTTGCTTGCAGCGTCTGCGGAGCGGTCTGTGCGGTCCGCAAGTCTGCATTCGCCTGTTCGAGCTTGCCCTGCGCCTCCTCGATCTGCGCCGCCGCGGCGTCGGCTGCCGCCTTATCGGCCGCAACCGTCGCCTCCGATGCTTTCGCACTTGCGATCGCTTGATCGTATTGCTGCTGCGAGATTTCCTGTTTGTCAATCAGCTGCTTGTAACGAACAAGATCGTTCTGCGCCTTAACATTGTTCGCTTCGGCTTGCGCGATCTGGGCCTTTGCCGCTTCATATTGTTGTCGTGCGGATGCAATACCGGCGTTCGCGTTGGCCACATTAGCTTGCGCCGAGAGCACCTGACTGGACGTACTTACATTCGTGATCGGCACATTAATTCCGGCTGCCGCCGCCTGTGCCTGCGCGTCCGCGTAGTTCGCGCGCGCTTGCGCGACTGCCACCTCATAGTCCACAGGGTCGATCTCAACCAGCACAGTACCTTTCTCGACATACTGGTTGTCCTGAATGTTAAGACTTATGACATGTCCGCTAATGCGAGCGCTGATCGAATTGATGTGGCCGTCGACCTGCGCGTCATCAGTCGACTCGTAGCTCGAGAAATATCGCCAAATCAAAATTCCGCCGACCACGATGATCAGAGCCGCAAAGATAAGGCCCCATTTCGCGCGTGGATTGCGCAGCATGGCTGCCCTGCGTTTGTAGTTAGCTTCACTAGGCTGCGCGGGGCGTGCCTGCGCGGGTTTCTCGGGAGTATTGCGCTCCTCAACCGCTGTATCAGTTCGGTCGTCCATAGGTTTCACTTTCCTTTTATGTATTCTTTGACGCCTTCTTCCGCGCGCCCGATCGCCCTGGCAAAGGAAACCTTCGCCAGATTGTGCTGGTACAAGCTTGAGATGAGATTCTCATGAGCAGAGGCAACGGCTTCCTGGGCTTGCACGACTTCGAGGTTGTCCGTCACACCGGCGGTAAAGCGATCGCGGGATTGAGTAAGTGTCTCTTCGGCGAGATTCACGGAACTTTGCGCAACTTCCACTTGATCGGCTGCTGACTTCAGATCGAACAAGGCATTGCGAACATCTTGATCGATCTGACCACGCAGATCCGCAAGCTGTGCCTGCGCCGCCTTCAGGCTAGCATCCGCTTTCAGAATGTCGGCGTGGACGCGACCACCTTGAAAGATCGGGACGTTCAGCGTTCCCGCCACATGATAGGTCGGCAGGAGGCTTCCAGGCACGGCACCAATCGTGCCGTAGTCTGCCTCAAAATCGAGACTCGGGTAATAGCCGGCAATTGCTGCACTACGTTGAAGCTGGGCCGCAATCAGGCGATCTTGCGCCGCTTTGTAGTCAGAACGCAATGAATAGGCGCGCTGCAACGTGGTCTGAAGATCAGGGATCGGAAAAGCTTCATACGGGGCCTTATCCGCCAGTTCAAATTCCTGTCCAAGCGCCAGGCCGATAACCCTCGCCAATGTCAGCTTCTGTTTGGCGAAATCATTGCTGGCGACAATAAGCTGCTGCTGACGACTCTGGAGCTCCACCTGCGCTCGCAGCGTATCAATCGCCGGACTGACGCCGGCCTGCTGTTGCGCGACGGCCTTGTCATAGAGGGCTTTCGCAGTGGCAACCTGCGCTTGGGCGGTTTCCACGCGTGCCGCCCCTGCAATCGCTTGGAGGTAAACATTGCCGGTCGCAAGAACTACCAACTCGCGCGCATCTTTCAGGTTCGAGCGTGCCACTTGTTCGTTCCGCGATGATGCACGGTATTTCTGTATTGCCTTCCAATCGAAAACACGCTGCGTTGCCGAGGCGCGTAGGTCGAAGTAGGAGAATGGCCCAATCACTCGCGGAAACTGTAATCCCCCGACCGTGCCCCGTAGTCCAAGGGCTTCGAGACTCTGCTTCTCGGCCACTTCCTGGACGTCGCCGTTGATGTTGGGAAGCAGATCGCTGAGCTGCTGCCATTTCTCACCGCGTGACGAAATGGTGTTGTATTCCGAAAGCAGCCCAGAAAGATTCTGTTTAAGAGCGCGATCGATTGCATCGTGAAAAGTCAGCGGCAACACGCCAGGAACTAGATTGGTATCGGGGACGCTCCCGACGAGGGGATTCTGAGATGAACTGATGGGAATCGATAGAGTGGTGCCTGAGCCTGTGACTGTTTGAGCCGTTAGCACCGGGATGGACGCAAGTGCGAACGAAACCAAACTAAAAAATAAAGATGGCAACTTCAGCCGGCGGTTTGGGGAATATGCCGAAACCATCGAACCTGAGTTGTCTCCTAGGGAGACTGAATCACAAAACATTTGGATTCCTTTTCGCTGCAAACCGATGCAAGAAGATTGTTTAAGAGCATTGAGAGCCTGGAAAGGTTTTCCGGTTTCGTCATCATTAAAGGGCTTGAAAAACAGTCCCATGACCTTGGTCATCTTGCGTAACCTCCCCACCCGGTTCACTGTAAAGGAACAGAAAACGCGCCTCCTCGCGTGCGAAATCAGGCTTGGCGGAGACGCATTTCCGTATGAAAGACGTCACAAACAACTTGCCGGCCAAAGGTTCGGATTGGACCCGTCTGCTTACGGATCCCGATCTAGTGAGTCACCTCGGAAAATTACTGCAAACCTATCGTGAAGTGGCTCCTGGCCAGCGCGAACAAGCATTGCTCAATGCAATGCGAGAAATCAAGGAAGCGGCCGTTAAAACACGCGCGGCAGCGGCCGGATTGAATACCCAAACCGGCACAACAGCATCATCATCGACCGTGAATCCAGCCCTTAGCCGTCCTCAACCGACGGACGAGGCGCCGCCTTTCGAGCCGGGCCTGTTTGCTCCTCAGGCGGGAGATGATCGTCGCCGCTTTCCTCGCATCAAGTGCTTCGTTGCCGTTGAGGTTCACATAGAAGGCCTCGATGGTCCGGTATGGGGCAATCTGGCAAATGTCGGCCGCGGCGGGTGTTTTGTCGAAACCGCCACACCGATTCCGCACGGCAAGAGTGTCGAAATCGGCCTGTGGGTAGCAAATGGAAAGCTGTGGGTCAAAGGCGTGATTCTCAATGGTGTGGTTACCCGCAGTTCCCCTTCCTTCGGAGTACGAGTGAAATTCTCCGAAGCCGAACTCTCTGAGAAAGAACACCTCCGCGAATTCCTCAAATTCGTTGAGAGTACGACCCGCAAAGGCCACAGTGGGAACGCCTATGTGGCACAATTGAAGCGGTAACAGGCCTCTCGGCGCATCACATTTCAGCAACCTTTTCGCGCCATTGGGGTTAAATTTTCATAACCATTATGCGGATCCACCTCCACTCGCGCAGGCGGACCATCATTCTTGGATCCACGTTGCTGTTTCTAGCAGCTCTTGGAGACCCATTATCTCTCGGCAAGAAAAAGGAACAACCTGCTGTCACGATGGACGAGCGGAAACGCGCCCTCCACGCCTTAAACCGACTTACATTCGGTCCGCGGCCTGCTGAGGTTGATCGCATCGTCCAGATGGGAGTCGACAAATGGATCGAGCTCCAGCTCAACCCCGACAAGATTGACGACTCAGTGGTTGCCTCGCAACTTGCGCCTCTCCGCACACTACGGATGGACACGCGTGAAATCGTGGAAAATTTCCCGCCCAATCAAGTGATCAAACAGATAGCGGATGGGAAAGCTGCACTGCCACACGACCCTGTAAAACGTGCCGTGTACGAGGCCCAGCTTCAGCGCTACGAGGACAAGAAAGAGATCAAAGAAGACGCAGCGAAAACCGCAAACGCGGGGAGTCCAGGGACAGCTGAGACCGACCAAAGCAGCGACGTCGATAACAAGAAAGCTCGCCGCAAAGAAGATCGTCAGTCCGCCAATCTGAAAATTCAGGAGCTTCTCGACCTCTCTCCAGATGAGCGAATGAAGGAGATTCTTAAGATGTCTCCGGAAGAGCAGCGTGCCGTGGCGGCGACAACGAAAGGTCCACGGGCCGATGTCCTGACAGAAGGCATGAGCGCTCAACAAAAGGAAACCCTGATGGCGCTCAGCAATCCCGAGCAGGTAGTTGTCGGCGAACTGATGCAGGCGAAACTCCTACGGGCCATCTACAGCGAGCGCCAGTTAGACGAAGTGATGACTGATTTCTGGTTCAATCACTTCAACATCTTCATCAACAAGGGCGCGGACCGTTACCTGCTTACCAGTTATGAGCGCGATGCGATCCGGCCACATGTGCTTGGGAAGTTTGAAAACCTGCTGGTCGCGACGGCAAAGAGTCCCGCAATGCTCTTCTACCTCGATAACTGGCTCAGTGTCGGCCCCGATTCGGAAGTGGGGCTGGGCATGGCGCCGCCTCGCGGCCCAAGACGAGGGCCCGGTCCACGCATTCGAACGGCGAAAGCGAAGAAAGCATCGGGCTTGAATGAAAACTATGGCCGCGAATTGATGGAATTGCACACGCTCAGCGTCAATGGAGGCT
>Ga0126383_10000002_pt1 | contig 198954 bp, 157 predicted proteins | sample PanSoiMetPlot_35_FD_96882 | JGI IMG/M metagenome (GOLD analysis project Ga0126383, IMG submission 96882) | Tropical forest soil microbial communities from Panama - MetaG Plot_35 | ecosystem: Environmental > Terrestrial > Soil > Tropical forest > Bulk soil | place: Panama | collected 2016-02-17 | reverse complement strand
CGCATGAATGCTAGGAAGATGAGCACTGTGGTCTTGAACGCTTTCTTCTATCTCGGCACGCAAGAATCTCTGCTTTGCTTGGCATTGTGCGACCGTGGGGGCGTGCTCTACACCTTGACCGGCAGCGATTGAGGAAACCAGAATTACGAACATCAACACGAGCCTTGTCATGGCTGATTCTCACTTTCTTGACTATTTATCATTTTCCGAGGGATGCATCCTAGTCGATCGATTGACCCTTAAGATTTCCGTCCATGGACTTGCGCCAATCGCGGGAGGCAAGGGGGTTTGGGTAGAAGGGAACAAATTTCCAAATGTTCAACTTCTCCGGTCGGCTGGGTCCCTTATTTCCTAAAACCCCCACCCGGCCTGGACGTAGCCAAAACTTTTCTGACTGGTAGCGGATGCTAGTAGGTTCCTGGGTGACGACGTGACTAGGCTCTACTGATGATGTCAACAGCAGACTGGGTGCCGCGGTATGACAACGTCTAGTTCGGCATCCTGAACACCGGTCCAGTGCTCTTTTGCCCTCGCTTCTACCCCAAACCCCTTGCTTGAATTAGGGAACCTAAGAAAACTTCTTTCGCTTTGCTAAGGCCGCGTGATGTGAAAGTGGAAATGAAAATAGAAGTCGCCCTCATTCGGGGTAGTCTTGCCATGCGCCGGAAAATAAATCAGATTGCCGATTGATGCGCCCGGAATTGGATTGCCGTTTGAGTCAAAGCCGGCAGGGATCGGATCGATGTACCAATCCTTGCAGCCGCCATCCGTCGCTACCGAATTACAGGTGACCTGCGTAAAGGTTGTCTCTGACTCCCAGTCTGGTCCCATGTAAATCCTGTACTCAGCTCCGTTACTGTCAAAGAAATGAACGATCAGATCGCATTGCATAGTCTGCCCGGCCTTCATCTGGTACATGTTGTTCCAACCGCCACTGCCGTTCGGTTGATTCGTACACTTATCTTCCACATGAGCGGTCACATTCTTGATGGTAAAGGGTGGATTCGGAACAGCGGTTCCTCCGCTCGAAGGCTGAATGGCATTGACAAAGCTTAGGTTGATTTTACGAGTCGCATTCAAAGCGTCGAACTGCCAATCGCCCCAGATCTGGCGGTTGTATCCAGGATTGTGCGGAAGGCGGGACAACGAAGGGGCCAGCCTCATCAATGAAGATTCGCATGTAACATCAGTTTAATGGCTGATTCAACGGTGAGCGATTAGGTCAAGCACGGTAGTCGAGTCAGTGGGAAACGGGCACAAACGGGTGTAAATGGATATCGTTTGCGATTGGCTAAAAATCGGGTATAAATGGGTATAAATGGATATCCGTACCCACGAGATCACGCACATCCCGATCACGCCTGAAATCCTGAAGCTTATCGCGGAGATCGATGAGTTCAAAGGGCGTTGGAAGGTGATGGAGTCGCTTGCGCCTGAGAAGCTAACCACCCTGAGGCGGATCGCCACGATTGAGAGCGTTGGTTCCTCCACCCGTATCGAAGGCGCAAAGCTCAGCGATCGGGAAGTGGAAAAGCTGCTCTCCGGCGTGAAGGCTAAATCGTTCGCGAGCCGGGACGAGCAGGAAGTCGCCGGCTACGCCGATACGATGGACATGGTTTTCGCGAGTTTCGAGTCCATCACAATCACGGAAAACCACATCAAGCAACTTCACGGCGTTCTTCTCAAATACAGCAGCAAGGATCACGAGCATCGTGGTCACTACAAGAAAGTGCCGAACCATGTGGAAGCCTTTGGCCCTGATGGCAAGAGTCTGGGCGTTGTGTTCGAGACGGCGACGCCATTCGAGACCCCAGGCTGGATGAAGGAACTCGTCAATTGGTTCAATGATTCGGTTAGCGAAGAAACGCAGCATCCGTTGATCCTGATTGCAATTTTCATTGTGGTGTTCCTGGCCATCCATCCGTTCAAAGACGGCAACGGCAGGCTGTCTCGTGTCCTCACGACTCTCCTGCTGCTGCGTGCTGGTTATGGGTACGTTCCTTACAGCTCGATGGAGAGCGTGATCGAGGCTAACAAGGACAACTATTACCTCGCGCTGCGTCGCACGCAACAGACGATTCGCAAAGGAAAGCAGAACTGGGAATACTGGCTTGTGTTTTTCCTTCGGACGATGGTCAAGCAGAAAAACAACCTCGCCGCTAAGGTTAAGGAAGAGCAAGCTCTGCGTTCGTCCCTGCCGGCGCTATCACGTCAGATACTGGAGCTCGCAAAGACACGAGGAGACATCACGGTCAAGGAAGTCGAGGAATCCACGGGGGCAAACCGCAATACTGTCAAAGCGCACTTGCGAAAGCTGGCCAGCGACAACTACCTCGCTCAGGTCGGCAAGGGGCGCGGGGCGCGATACACGCTGAAGTAGATGGATGATCGGCCATTACTCCGACCGCACTAAGTAGCATTTGAAGTCTCGAGTGTTTCGAAAAGCTTTTCCTCTCGGTTCGGAGGACAACTTCGTTTCTCCGACCGGTTGTGATCAGTTGCCCGTCGGGGACACTCGACGACACACCCCCAAAACCTCCAACATCCCGCACCGCGGAACGCCGCCACTACGAAAAGGAGACATTCGAGATATCGATCGAGACCATCACTCGATCGTAAATCGGTGAGAGGTCTTTGCCTCTCATATACGCCCGTCTCTTTGTCGCGACTGTGATTCCCTCCACGTACTCGTTGATTTTGCTGACGTCACGTCGTTCGATCACCTCCTTCTGATTCGTCAGCTATTCCTAGCAAATCGAGCAGTGTCGTTTCGAGTCACATGCTCAGCGAAAGATGAAGCAAAAGACGAGCGATGAGCAAAAACAAAGCGGCAAACGCAAGGTACAAGCGACTTTGCCGGAGGATTTCTAGAGAAGATTCCCTGGAATTGCACTGATTGGGGAGGCGTCTAGGGGATCAGTTGTTGAGGTGCACGCATGATGGCAACCAAGATGCACGAATGGTTGCCAACGCGTGATTCGCGGGTCTGTTCACGCATTTGCGCGAGTGCGATTTCAAAGGCGAATATCAGTATGTACCGTACGGCTGCGACGATTTTGTTGGCCAAGTTATTGCTCAGCGGCAGCGCTCCAGCCCAAACTGCTCCTGCATTGCCGCAGCATCCATGGCATGGATCTGCGGAATTGAATGTGAAGGCATACGCAGAGAGCCTCCCCGACTCGAGGCTTGGGCTAGATCCGTCGAAGACATACTCTTTGTCGGAACTGATTGACTTGGCGGAAGCCCACAATCCTGCGACTCGCTTCGCCTGGGAACGGGCTCGCTCTCAAGCGGCGGCTTTGGGAATTTCCCGAAGTGAGTTGTACCCGACGCTGGCTTCTGCGGCAATTTCCCAAACTCAAAGTGCCCAGATTTTCTCTGGGAACCGGTTCTATGGTCAGACTATCCAGACTCTTGAAGTCGCATTCGACGTCAGCTATACCCTGCTCGACTTCGGCGCCCGCTCGGGGCGAATCGATGCCGCGCGTGCGCGGTCGTTGTCATCAAATTTCGCTTTCAATGACACTCACCGAACCGTGATCTATCAAGTGGAGCAGGCATACTACCGATTGTTGAGTGCGATCGGGCAGGAGAATGCTGCAAGAGCAAGCTTGTCCAACGCTAAAGCCGTGGAACAGGCTGCGGAAGAGCGGTTGACGAATGGTCTTGCCACTTTGCCTGATGTGCTGGAAGCGCGAAGCGCCTCAGCCCAGGCGGAATATGACCTGCAGGCCGTGGTGGGGACGGAAGAGATAGCTCGTGGCGATCTCGCAACTGCCCTGGGAACGTCAGCGAGTGTCGCGATCAAGATTCAACCACTCGATGAGTTGTCAATTCCTGACTCGACGCGTGAAACCGTAGAGCAGACGATAAATCGAGCGTTTGGACAGCGGCCTGACCTCATGCAACAGGCTTCAGAAGTACGGGCAGCCAACGCGATACTCAAGGAAGCCCGAGCGGCAAACTGCCCGACCCTGGGACTCGATGTTAGCCCAGCTCTGCCATCACTCTACGGCATCCAGCGGCCGTTTGATTGGGGGCATACCGCGGGTTTGACTGGCAGCGTGAGCTTCAGTCTCAAGTGGACAGTGTTTGATGGCGGTGCGCGAAAAAGCCGAGCGGCTCAGGCGCAGGCCGACATTCGGGCGGCAGAGGCACAAACCAATCTAAAAAAGAACCAGATCGCCGACGAGGTATGGACAGCTTACTCGAACATGGATACTGCGTTTCGTCAGCGCACGGCAGCGGTGGCTCTCCTCGAAGCTGCGACCCAGTCCTACAATGCGGCTCTCGAATCTTACAAATACGGGTTACGCAACTTCCTTGATGTAACCGCCGCGCAACGCTCAAGCCAAAACCAGGCTTGAATGGGGCACCGTCCTGCGTCCGGTAGTCGGACTACCCCAGTCAAGCCAAAACCAGGCTTGAATGGGCACCCGTCCTGTGTCCGGCGGTGGAACTACCCATGCCAAACCCGGGCTTGAATGGGGCACCGTCCTGGGTACGGCAGTCGAACTACCCCACTCAAGCCAAAACCGGGCTTGAATGGGGCACAGTCCTGCGTCGGGCAGTCGAACTACCCCACTCAAGCCAAACCCGGGCTTGAATTGGGCACCCGCATTCTTGCCTTGTTGGAATGTTCAACGTTGGAATGGAGAAGAACGACTACGACGTGCGTTTCACGATGAACACGGTCTTGTCGTCGATCAAGTCCAGATCGCCGTTTTGCCTGAGCCGGTAATCTTGCCTTACCGCATGATCCAGCAATGCATTGCAAATCTCCTTCGCCGAGTTGCGGTAGTGCTCACGCATAACTGTTTCCAGTAACTCACGAGACTGTGGGTCGCTGCCGTCGTAAACTCCGTCAGTATAGAGAACCAAAATGTCTCCAGGACTCATCAGAATGATTTCACCGAGGTCCGAAGGGTCTGCTTGTCCGAAGTTCAAGGAGTAGTACTTCCTCCGATCCGGATGATCCGCAGGGATCTGCAAGCCGAGGGCAAGGAATTGCACCATTCGGTTTTCATCGATGTTCATGAACTTGCGATATTCTGCCGAAAACACCAGTGGCGGCGGATGTCCGAAGTTTGCAAAGCGAAAATCACCGCCCGGACGGATTTCGCCATAGATCATGGTCGCGATTTCGCGCGCATCTTCCTTCTCTATGATTCCCAATGCATTGCGCGCGGTCACCGATTGCGCCAATCGCAAGTTGAGGTTTTCGAGTAGCATCGGGGTGGTTTTGCCGTATCGATCCAATTCGGTTAGCATCAGGGCGTGGAATGTGTCATGCACCGTCGATGCGATCTTGGCTGAGATGATTCCGTGCCCTTGGGCATCTACCACCAGAACACCAGCCGTCGAATAAAGATTGGTCAGCTCCTCCGCAACGCGCACCTGCTCGGAACTCCGAGCGAAACGATATTCCAATTCCATCTCCGGACTGTATCCGGGCATCTTTTTCAGCCATTGAATGTGATCGTCGACAGAATTGCGTACCGCTGTGCCTGCAGGCAGGGGCGAGAGGAATTCTTTTGACAGGCGTTGAGCCTGTTGAATCCGTGCATCAATGTCATAGCGCTGCTGAAAGTTAATATATTCGAAAAGATCGCCACCGACGGTTCCAGCGGGAATAGAATCCCCAAACATCTCGATGCCCGGGAGGTGCGGAATCGCTCCTTCCACCGGCATCAACCGCTCGCGCAGGTATTCATCGATGGTTGGAATTATGTTCCTGTTTGCCATTTACAGAATCCGAGGGCAGCGCACCGAAGGCGCCTCCTGCAAAATGGGGCCCGCATATCAACTTCTCAGCCGACTCACGACCCTGGAAACTTACGAACCGCGCAGCCTCGCGGGTCGGATGCACCGCTCATCGATCATATGAGGAGGCTCTACCACTGGCGCACACGCCCGACGTCCACATGCACAAAATCAGAGCTGCGATAGTACCCCACTCCTCCGCGATGCAGGCGCAGGGCCGCGTCGCGCAGCTTCAACGTCGGAACTCCAGGCAGCCGAATGTCGATCGCTTCGGCTTGCATATGCAGGCTGTGACGAGCTACCCCGGTATGTGGGCTGCGTGCGCGCAGGAACTCGTTGCTCGAGGGCGTCCGATAGCCGCAAACAACATCAATCTCACCACCCGAATCTCCAAGCGAGGCTGTCAGGTCGTTGAGAAGGTCGAAGAGGCGAGGATCAAAATGATGCACATCTCCAGTACGGTGATCGCGTAGATAGTGATCGAGTTTTTCTAGCGCTCCGGGGATGTATTGGTTACCACGACGATAGACGACATCCAACCGCTCGCCAGTATGAGTGTGATAAAAGCGCAGCCGGTATTCGTGCGCGGCCGGGGACACCGAGTTTGCCCCGGCGTGCCCAAGCAATGCCGACAGCACAAGCACGCAGATCAGAGATAAATAACGGAAACCCAATTTGCTAATTTTTCTTGGTGATCCCACAGAAGACGTTCTACTCCCATTCACGATGTATTTTCTGTATTAGATCCATTTTACGTTAGATGCGCTTTCCAAGTCCTATGTGTCAAAGACGTGCCTACCATGCATAGGGATAACCCGCGGCCAATGCTTTCTCTAGTTCTGCGTCATAACCATAGATATCGTCAAAAAACCGAATTTGATTTTCCTCGTTCACCGTAGCTGTGCCATAAACAATCAGAACCGGAATTCGCGTGACAAGGTTCACCTGAAGATTGTTTGTTTGGCCGTTCATCGTGGCTTTTACCCTCTCCAAGTCCCAGCCAGGATTGTTCCGCAACACCCAGGCAACGAGATCCGCCGGGTTGTCCACCCGAATGCATCCGTGGCTGAAATCGCGGACGTCTTGCGAGAACAATCCGGGAGCGTCTGTGCCATGAAGGTACACGTTCTCGGGATTGGGGAAGATGATCTTGACCAAGCCGAGAGAATTCGTTTCACCGGGCTTTTGACGCACCATCAGGCGGAAGGACCTTATGCCTTCTAAGACCTCAGGGCTCACTAGATTGTCGGTGACGACCTCGCCTTTTGACGTGACGACTTCAAAGTTATGCTTGGCAATGTAGTTCGGGTCCTTCTGGATGTGCGGCACGATTTCATTGCGCTGAATGCTGGGAGTCACCTCCCAGTAGGGGCGGAAGACAACGTACTGAATGTCTTTCTCAAATACCGGAGACTTGTGGCCGTAGGCCTTTCCAATGATTACGTTTTTGTAGAAGGCGACGGTGCCATCCGGGTTCATCGCGCGTGCACGATACTCGGGGAGGTTCACCACTACGGGCGGCTGCGAGAAGGAATGCGGAAGCCAGCGCCACCGTTCAAGAGTCAACTTGATTTGGCGAATGCGGACCGCCGGAGGCGTATTGATTTCATTGATCGTACGCGCGTCAAGGCTGCCGGTGGGACTTTCCCCATGTCGGTCCTGGTAATGCTTAACGCCCTCGACCAGCGCTCCCTCGTAGATCGTTGCGTTCGGATCTAGTTGTACGCTTGCAGGAATGTCGCCGATGACTTGCAGAAACCGCCCCAAGCGGGTCAGTCCGGCATAGGGTTGGCCGGGCCGCACGGTCTTCGTGATGGTTGGCAGCTTTTGTCCGTCATCTTGTTTTGCGTATCCTTCATAAACCGGCAAGAGAGCGAGCAGCTTGCGGTAACCCAAGAAGGGCGGTTCCAGCCTTTGGATTTCGGCGGCTGGGTCACCTGCATTTACGACGCGGGTCTGAACGAACTCGGCCAACGGAAGTTGTTTTCCCTCCATGTCGAGCTCAAACTTGAATTCCTTGGGATTCACGCGACCGCAGTGGACGGCACGGATGTAACGCATCACCGAGACTGTCAGCGCGGTATCGAACGATACCAAGGCTTGTTCCGACGGCTTTTGATCCAACTTGACGAGGCGGGCCTGCCATCGCGAGCCGTCGTAGTCTTCGGGCTCGAGTCCTTTGGTGTTGGCACTTTGTAAGAGCCCGATGATGGCGACCGCCTGGGGACGGACCCGGCCGCTCTGAACCCACAGCGGAGAGTATCCATTCAACTCGTAAAGTTTGGCGACCTCTAGTTTGTAAGGGGAGAAGTCAGGCCAGCGAAGATCAGCATTACGAGCTGATTCCACAATGGCGTGGAGCGAGGGAACGCCCAAAGCAGACAACGTCTGGTCAGCAACGGCAGGATGCGGCTCTCCGAAGGACACAGGAAAGGTTCCCCTGCTCGCAACAAACAGTATGGCAACGACTACGCTCGTTAGAACAACCACCCACTGAGGCCGATGAACAGCATTCCTCATAGCGAGCCTCCGCTCAAAGAGATTTGAGTATCGAAAGCATTCGCAGGTTCCTCTAAATTGTAGGGACCTTAGTCAACCAGAACGGAGTCCGAGATCAGGTTGGCAAGGGATGCAGACAAGCTATGCATTCAAACATAGAAGTAAAAGCTGCACTGAACAACCGGGACGTAGCTGATGCGATCGCGAGTCGGCTGAGCGATACAAATCCCGAAACCATTCGACAGGAAGATACGTTTTTCCGCTGTTCTGGAGCGAGGCTGAAGCTTCGTGTACTGGGATCGGAATATGGTGAGTTAATTCGCTATGAGAGGTCTGACGTGGCTGATGCCCGCTGCTCTCGATATCTGATCGCCCGCACAACCGATCCCGAGGTACTCAAGGACATTCTCAGCATGACGTTGGGCATTACAGGGGTAGTCCGAAAGACGCGAACGCTCTATCTGATCGGACAAACCCGCATTCACATAGATGATGTTGACGGACTCGGATCGTTTCTCGAACTTGAAGTCGTGTTGCGAGATGGACAGACTGAGAGTGAAGGGAAGAGCATCGCCGAAGGACTGATGTCTGAGTTCGGAATCGACAAGCAACAACTCATCCCAGAAGCCTATGTCGATCTCATGGGTTGAGCAGAGTCGTTTGATAGCCACGCCGGCTTGGGACTCCATTTCTTGATCTAGATCAATTCAGCAGTCATCGTTCGCACGCTACTGTCGCTTTACCAGACGGCCACATTTTGTTTGGTGGAGGTTGACAGTCATGCAAAGAATTTCGCTGGGACCGCAGCCTACCGTGCTGCCTTGGTATGAGTCTTGGTTTGATTCGCCGCTCTATCACAGCCTATATGCCCATCGCGATGCACGCGAGGCGGCGGCTTTCGTTGATCGGCTCACGGAGCGACTGCCACTGCCTGCAAACTCAGCTGTTCTCGATCTGGGTTGTGGCGCCGGCCGCCACGCTCGTCAACTATCCGCGCGCGGATATCGAGTGCTCGGTGTGGATCTTTCCGCCAAATCGATTCGAACCGCCAAACAACACGAAAAGTATGGCCTCAGGTTTCAGCGGCAAGATATGCGGCTGCCGCTCGGCGTGGACCGGTTTGCCGCCGTGTTCAACCTGTTCACCAGCTTCGGCTACTTTGACGATCCAGCCGACGACCTGGCAGTCATGGAGAACATCGTACGAGCCCTGAAACCCGGCGGTTGGCTCGTCCTCGACTACCTAAACGTCAGGGTAGCAGAGCGCAATCTGCATCCAAGGGAGGTTATAGAGCAGGACGGGATCGTCTTTGAGATCACACGCTGGACCGATGCGACGCATTTTTTCAAGCGCATCGAATGCCGCGAGGGAAAGACTTCGCGCGCGTTCGTCGAACGGGTCGCGAAGCTCACACTCGAGGACTTCCAGTTCATGTTCGATCTCTGTGGTCTCAATGTGGAGAGGACTTATGGCGATTATCAACTCGCTGACTTTAATGCGGACACCTCGCCCCGACTCGTGTTGATTGCGCAAGAGGCACGGAAGGGATCGGACAGGAATCTAGGGGCGTGGGCGCCCGGCGCGACGGCGGCGAACGCGACTCAAAGTTTCGGGAGTGACGCCCAGATATGAAGCGAGCATGGCTTGGGGCACACGAGCGGCGATCGAGGGGTAGATGCGGAGGAACTCCCGGTAGCGCTCTTCAGCTGAAGAGGCGAGCGTCTCGACAATGCGTTGGTCCTTCGCGGCGGCATGGCGTTGCAGGCCGATGCGAAAAGCCACAGCGAAACTGGGGAGTGTGTCGACCAGGTGCTGGTGGGAAGGTCCGTCAATCAGGAGCAGTTCGGATGTTTCAATAGCGTCGACGAAATACGGCGAGGGCGTTCCATGATTGAGGCTTGTGGCATCCGCAAGCCACCAGGTTTCGGGCGCGAATTGGACAATGTGCTCCTTACCTTTAGCGTCGATCACATAATTCCGGAGGCAGCCACGAGCGACGAACACAGCTTGCCGGGCGACCTCACCCGCGTGGCGAAGGAACGCACCGGCTTCAAGGCGGCGATACAGAAAGGCAGATCGAACGGTGACTAGCTCATCAGGCGCGAATGGGGCACGCGCTTCGAGGTAGGTGCGCAGGACGTCGAAGACCGCATCCGGGATAGACGACGCGCTGATGTCCGTCATGAGGCAGCGCCCGCCAAATTTTAGCAGGAGAAATGCGATGACAAAGCAGAACAGCTTGGGACAGAGGTCGCGGCACGCGACAGCGTGGCTATCTTTGATCGTCGCTGGTGCTGCGCTCGTGCTGCTGCATGCGGCTGCGAAAACGAATGGAGATCACATGATGAGCGAACAGATCAACGTGAACAAGGCCATCGCGAGGAGATGGAGTGAGGACTTGTGGGGACGCGGACAACTTGCCGTGGCCGACGAGATCATCGCACCGGACTATGTGCGCCACGACCCGGGCGATCCCTTTCCCGCTCGCGGTCCAGATGATGTCAAGCGCATCGTCACTATGCTGCGGACGATGTTTCCCGACTTGCGGATTGAAGTCGAGATGCAGATTGCCGAAAGTGATTTCGTCGTGAATCGATACACCAGCACAGCGACGGATACCGTGGGCTACCTTGGCATGCCGCCGACAGGCCGCAGCATCCGAACACCTGCAATCCAGATTTTCCGCATCGTCAATGGCAAGATCGTCGAGAGTTGGGCCATACGGGATGACGCAGGAACACTGCGCCAGCTCGGCCGGCTACCGATGGCGCCGTCAGGGCCGCTAAGCGCGGAACCGGGCGTCGGCGGGGCAACCAAAGGAGACCAGCATCCGTGAACAGCTCAGCATCCGGCGTGCGTTTCCAGTCGGTGTACACTCAGCAACACCGATTTGAGGTCCGCGATCGCACGTTCCCGTCATATACGACCTAGTGGTCCCGGCGATAAGGTGCTTGGCATGGAAGCGCCGATTACGCGGCGCGATTTCCTTGGGGCAGCATTGTTAGCCTCAGGATCCGTTTTGGTCTCCGGTGCGACCCCGACCCAGCTACTGGCCGAAAACGACGACTTCACCGGCTACGGTGGTGTAGGCGAGTACAGCAACGCAAATGGCAACACCTGGAGTGTCCTCCAAGCGGGCCATGCGATCCGCGATAACCTCTACGATCCACTGCCAAACAATGTTGTAGATACGGGGGAGACGTACGATTGTGCGATTATCGGGGGTGGAATCAGCGGGCTCGCAGCCGCATTGTTTTTCCAGCGCGGCGCGGGTCTTGGAATGAAGTGCCTGGTTCTCGAGAACCATCCCATCTTTGGTGGCGAAGCCAAGCAAAATGAATTTCTGGTAGATGGCGAGCGGCTAATCGCACATCAAGGATCAGCCATCTATCAGCTCCAGTATCCGCACAGCTTCCTGGCTGCTTTCTACGATTCCATTGGATTGAAAACACCAAAGCTGACCTATCAACGATGGGCAGGGAATGAACCTGAATTTCCACTCTCCAAAACTCCTTATGAAGCAGTCGGTTTGCAGCATGGACAGTACGGATTTTGGTTCGGCGCGAAGTTTGGTCAGCAACGGGGCATGTGGCTGATTGACCCAATTAGAAAAAATCTGCAAGGGGCCCCGGTCTCGAGTGCAACTCGCCAGGAATGGTTGCGATGGCTGAAGAGTGAGCCCGTAGCCGGAGATAAATTCGAACATCCAAAAGCCGAAGGCGACGAGATTTCGCGGTACCTGGATTCGATCACATTGGAAGAGCACTACATAAAACGGTTTGGGCTCGGCCGGGAAATGATTCGAACATTTCTCTCACCAGTGGAGGGTGGGGGTTCGGGACTTGGGCCTGACGCTCTGTCGGCTTACTCAGACTATGCATTTGAGATGCTGCACCCCTTGCCAGAAGAGAAGGGCGGGTCCGATCAGATGTTTCCTGGAGGGAACTCGACGATTGCAAGATTGATGTTGAAGAGTCTGCTTCCAAACGCGATCGCTGGCAGTGCAAGTGTTGAAGGAGTTTGTGGCGGCCAAGTAAATTTCGCATCGCTCGACCTTCAAAGCGCCTCAACAAGAATCCGCCTGTCGTCAACAGCTATCCACGTCGCGCATGACGGAGAACCCAACAAGTCCGACTCCGTTATCGTCGTATACCTAAAGGAAGGCAAGTTGTACAAGGTGAAAGCCCGCTCGGTCGTGATGGCAGGTGGATGCTGGACCACGAAGCACATTGTCAAAGACCTTCCAGAAACTCATCGCAAGGCGTATGGCCAATTCTTCCGTTCTCCCTGCATGATGGCAAATGTTGCCGTGAGGAACTGGCGATTCTTGTACAAGATGGGAATCACCGGTTGCCGATGGTTTGAGGGAATCGGGAATTACATCGAAGTTCGGAAGTTGGCTTTGACCGGAGTGGAAAGGTCGACCATTAACCCAGACTCGCCCATTGTCCTTAGCTTGAAAGTTTTGTATTCGTATCCCGGAGATTCGACTGAAAACCAAGGAAATCGAGGCCGTAGGGAGCTGCTTTCCACGTCTTTCCGCGACTATGAAAAACAAATTCGCGAGCAGTTCAATGAAATGTTTGGCGCGGCAGGATTCGATGCGCGGCGCGACATTGCCGGAGTCATCCTGAACCGTTGGGGTCATGCATATTTGAATCCACAGCCAGGATTCTTCTTCGGTCTCGGCGGTCGACCTGCGCCCCGGGAAATTCTCCGTGACGCTCCGCTTGGCCGAATTGCTTTCGCCAATACAGATTTGGCAGGAGCAATGGACCATCGCTACTCGATCCTGGAAGCTCAACGCGCCGTTAGGCAGCTGTTGGATCAAGTACTAGCGTAGGTCGCGAGCTCGCGCTAACGCTTGTGGACTCCGGGGTCAATACACCGCTTCAGGATTCGTACATCCATTTTCCGCCAACCAGCGTTCGCTCCACCGGGATTGTTACCAACGTGGAAGGGCTCTCTCGAAAAGGATCTCTGCCCAACACGACGAGATCCGCAAGCTTTCCCGGCTCGATTGAACCTTTGAGCTTTTCCTCAAACGATGCATAAGCGCCATGGATTGTGCCGCATCGAATCGCCTCTTCCACAGTGATGCACTGATTTCGTCCCCAGACGTTGCCCTGCGGATCAGTACGAGTAGTCTGCGATTGCAACCACATCATCGGATCGAGCGGACTAGCGGTGTAGTCGGAAGAGTCAGTGGGGCGCAGACCAGCGTCGAGCAGGCTGCGCATCGCAAACATGTGCGTCGTGCGTTCCGCCCCGTAGAAGCGCATCTTTTCTCCGTGGTAATAGACATACCCGGAGAATGGAACCGGAATCACCTGAAGTCTTTTCATGCGCTCGATCAGGGAATCGTTGACCAGCGTGCAATGCTCGATACGAAAACGTGGATCGAGGCGCGGATTCTCCTTCTGAATCCGTTCGTAGACCGTCAGGACCCGATCAATCGCAATGTCGCCATTGGCATGAGTGGAGAGCTGCCACCCCGCTGCATGCGCTTTTTTGCCGTTGTCGTAAAGCTGTTCTTCGGTGCTGAGGAAGAGTCCGAAGTAGTCAGGCCGCCCAAGGTAAGGCTGAGAAAGGCGTGCCGTCCGTTCCGAAATTGAACCATCGGCAAACTGCTTGATACCGCCGACGCGCACCCACTCATCACCCAGACCAGTATGGACGCCGGCGGCGATCATATGGGCCAGAAAATCAACAAACATGATGCTGTAAATGCGCACCGAGAGATCGCCGGCCGCGTAAGCTTCCTGATAGGCCTGAAGATCTTCCGGACTGGCGGAGGCGTCACCGGTAGACGTGATGCCCTTGCTGGCCATCATCTTGGAAATGAGTTTGACTGCCTCGCGGCCTTCCGCCGGATCTTTTCGTTCGGGAATCACCTTATTAATGACCGCAACCGCTTTGTCGGCCACGCGGCCGGTGAATCCATCGGGGCCGCGCTCGAAAAGGCCTCCTTCGGGATCGGGTGTTCGTGCGGTCACTCCCGCCGCCTGGAAGGCGAGCGAGTTAGCGAAGGCTATGTGGCCGCCCCGGTGATAGACGATGACAGGATGATTCGGCGCGGCTTCATCCAATTCCTGCCGCGTGATGGGGTGTTCCGTCTTGCTGTCGTCGTAGAGAAATCCGAGCACCCACTGGCCCGCAGGTGTTTTTTCGGAACGTTCGTGAAGCGCAGCCGTGACCTTTGCGATCGAAGGCAAATCGCAGGCAATCATGCGGAGATGGTTACGGCCAGAGTCGGCGGGATGAGAGTGCGCGTCGATGAAGCCGGGCAGCACGGTTCGTCCACCGAGATCGATTTTTCGGCTGCTGCCTGCCGCGAGCCGTAGAATTTCGCGGTCCGACCCGACTGAAACAAACCTTCCGCCACTGATCGCAACCGCCTGTGCCCGCGGCTGCGCGGGATCGACCGTCCAAATGTTTCCGTTATAGAGAATCAGTTCCGGCTCTTGGGTTCGAAGCAGTGCCAGCAAAGGAATCGCAGTGAAACCGCGGACAAAGTCCCGGCGGGAGAGTGTGGACAAGAATTGCCTCTTTGAACTAGAAGGTGTTATTGCCCGATCGCAGATAAGATACCGCTAGCGGGATGGGAAGTCGACTGATCTGGAGGATGCCACACTCTCGGGCGTTGCATCATGATTGTGTCGCGCCCACCAGGCAGCAGCCTGTTGCTGCGCCAGCTTGAGCCGAGGCTCGTCAATCTCCTGGCTTGCGACGTGAAGAGCTTCGGCCACGTCCTCACCGCCCGCAGCTGCAATCTGCAGCCACATATAGGATGGGGTCGGATCCTGTTTCACACCAATTCCGGCGCGAAAAACATTCGCCAGACCGCAACTGGAGGACGTTACCGAGAGAGCCGGCATCACGTTTCGCCACACGTTTTCTGCTGAAAAGAAATACATTCCGGAATCCATGAGCGGAGGGGTGATTCTCATCGACTACGATCGCGATGGTTGGCCAGACATCTATTTCACGAATGCGCCCACCATTGAGATGGCGATGAAGCACCAGGTAGCGAGGGGAGCGCTGTATCACAACAATCACGACGGCACGTTCACCGACGTGACCGAGAAGGCCGGCATCGGGACGCCGTGCTTCGCGAATGGCGGAGCCGTGGGAGACTACAACAATGATGGCTGGCCTGATCTGTACATCACGTGCCTGGGAGCAAATGTTCTCTACCGTAACAACGCAGACGGAACATTCACCGACGTAACCTCCAAGGCCGGGGTTGGCGATCCGCGCAATTCCACTGGCGCATCTTTCGGGGACTATGACAACGACGGATTCGTCGACCTGATGGTGACAAACTACGTGGACTTCCACTTTGACAATCTGCCATCTTTCGGCAAGCTCCCCACATGTACATTTCGCGGATTGGACGTGCAGTGCGGACCGCGTGGCCTGAAGGGAGCCGGCGACACTCTCTATCACAACAATGGCGATGGCACCTTTACCGATGTTTCTAAAGCTGCGGGTGTGGACGACCCAGACGGATATTTCGGACTGGGTGTGACATGGGTCGACTTCAATAACACGGGGCGGCCGGATATTTTTGTGGCCAATGATGCGACCCCGAATTACCTGTACAAAAACGAGGGTAACGGAAAGTTCAGCGAGATCGGCCTTGAATCGGGCACGTCCGTCAGCCAGGACGGAGCTGAACAAGCGTCGATGGGGGTCGCGATTGGCGACTACCTTCACGAGGGTCGTCCTTCTATCTACCTCACGAATTTCGAGAACGAATATGACACGCTCTACCACAACCACGGCGACTGGCAGTTCGACGACGTATCCTACAAGTCGGGCGTAGGGTTGCCCTCGATGCCGTACGTGAAGTGGGGCGATGCTTTCTTCGATGTTGACAACGATGGCTGGCTGGATCTGATCTTTGTTAGCGGACATGTGTATCCACAGGTCGCCGCCTTGGCCTCAGGCGCAGGCTATCGACAGCCGGGAATGCTTGAGATCAATCAGGGAAACGGTGCGTTCTGCGATGCGAGCAACCAGGCAGGACCAGCCCTGACAGAGCGAAGAACCGGGAGAGGTCTGGCGATAGGCGATCTGTTCAACGACGGGCAGCTCGATGTCGTGATTGAAGATATCGATGGCGCTCCGGCAATTCTTCGCAACCGAGGAGTCATAGGGCGTCATTGGGTCAGCTTGGAACTGAAGGGGACCAAGAGTAATCGCTTAGCCATCGGTGCGAGAATCAAGCTCATAGCCGGAGGGATGACACAGACTGAACAGATCCGCAGTGGTGGAAGCTATCTCTCGCAAAGCGATCTCCGCGCTCATTTTGGGCTGGGCACCGCGAACAAGGTCGATAGCGTCGAGATCCATTGGCCATCCGGCACGATCGATCTACTTAAGAATCTGAATTCGGATAAGTTCTATTTTGTCGTGGAAGGAACCGGGGTTACCACGGATAGGCCTGCGAATGATCCGCCGCGAAAATAAGTGGTCTAGGGCGTAATGGAGAGGAAGCGCCCCATCCAAGCCGTCTGTTTGTCGGTATGGATGGAGCGCGGTATGAAACGAATTATTCACCCTCCTTCTTCTCCTCCGCGATCTCAGCGTACTTGCGAACGGTCGCCAAGAACGTTCGGCTGCTCGGAGGTGAAGACAATTTTCCCGAGAGAATAGTCTGGAACGGCTCGATCTTGCCATACAGAACTGCTGTCTCATCTCGATCCTGTTTGATCGAGGCGCCATTCAAGTCGATTCCGGCGAAAAGTCCGCGCGCACGAGAGTAAGTGAGAATCTCCGCCTTCAACTTCCAGTCGGTATCCGCTCCGGCCTGGCGACCGACAGGGCCTGCGGCTCCGGTTGCTTCCGCACCGATCTTGAACTTGCTTGAGAGCAGGTGATCCATACCCTTCTGGTTCATCACCAGCATCACCAAGTCGATGGCCTGACCACCAAGCTGCAATCCCCAGCTTCCGCCAGTGATCGTCACGGGAGCTGGCGCGCTCCAGCCGTTTCCTCGGCTATTCGTCGTCCGGCAGGTCGCCACGCCTTTGCCGTGCCGTCCGCCGAAGCCTACAGCGATATTCACCATGGAAGGCACGACGATAATGCACTTTGCGTCACTCAGAATCTTTTTCGGAATTCCCTTATCCGGAGTTCCCATGATCTCGTCGAGCACGTTCGCAGACGAGTCCAAGCGTTTCACAACATCTGGTTCTGATCCTTTGGCTTTGTCGTCGAATTTAGCCCGCTTGGTTGGCTTTTCATCATCTTTCGTCGGCTCCGCAGTTTGCGGAGTCGACGTAGTGGTCGACTGCGCCGCGGGCTGCTGCGCATTCGGCTGTTGTGTGTCGGACTGTTGTGCGCTCGGAGGAGTATTCTGCTGATCTTGCTGACTCCAGCCGATCGTCGTCAAACCTAGCAACACAGTTGAGAAAGCGAGCTTTCGAAATATGGGTTTCATGGCCATCCTCCACACAACTTTAGGCCCGTAAGACATGCTGCTCCAATGAGGCAAAACTGGTAAAACCGGCTGTATTTATCCTGAGGCTAAGTCCATCCTATTTTGGTGGTGATTCCTCAATCGTTCGTGTGGTCCGGTGAGGATTTTCATGGGGCGGTGAGCAGGATGCCCGACCGACGTGACCGTTCGAGCGTTAGTTTTTCTACTACCGCAGTTTTTCTACTACCGCCAAGAGTCGAGGGTTTCTCGTTCTGGGTTGCTAACTATGCGGCAAGGGCGGCGGTCGCTGACAATACTGGCTGTGCGAGCTTTATCGGGTGAGCTTTCGAGGATTGTGAGCGGCGAGCCGGAAGATGCAGAAACTCACGTCGCACGCCATGGGTTAACCTCAGCGCTGTCGCATATTTATGTTCGGCGATTCGATCCAATTCCTTTACCAGGCCGCAGCCCTTGCCGTGGTCAAGGACATCAGTCGCCATGGCGACGAGCACCTCCGTGCCACTCGCCGATGGCATCTTTTGCGTCCCCCAGCCTATCGGTGAACTGCAATTGTTCGGTTCCGGCCGCCATTTGTAGAAGGTTTCGCAATTCCTTGACCTTTAGTCTGTAAGGATGAAGCTTGGATCGCTGAAGCCGCGGCGGATCCTTCAATTCAGATATCTTGGTCAATGCTGTGGCTGCGAGCTTCGACGATACAGAGTGCGCCCGCGCTCCGCCGTTCGCATCTTCCCGTGAGACTTTCTCTATCTTCTTGGAAATACGTTTAAGTCCTCGTCGCAGTTGACTTCGATACTGCTTTCTTGCGTCGTCGAAGTCCTTGACGTATTTTCTGCGCCTGCCTCCCAGATACTCTAAGACGCGCACGTGGCAGTCGCGCTCAGAAGTCGGATGCTTCATGGCGACCAGATAGTCGGTGAGAACGTCGATATCGCGGATCTTGCCGGCGCGTTTCCGCAATTTGGAAATCCCCCGTGAAATTCGACGCCCAATACCCTTTGAATCGAGCGACAGAACGTCGAGAGTGGTCTCAATGCGGCGACAATTTGTACGGAACTTGTGAATTTCAGCAGGAGTGGGTGTCGACTCCATCCCTTTAATAAGCTTCCGCAGCTTACGTGCCGGTTTCTCGATTTGATCTGCGTCCAAGGACATGGCAATCCATTAGGTCTATTGATTGTTAGTTTCTGCCGCGTGCTCGTTCAAGGCGATCCAAAGGGGATGCCGCGGAGAACTGCTTTGCCTACCGCTCTTCACACTGTTCTCGGCTCTTTCAGCGGAAAGCCTCCGATGATTCGTTTCAAAGCAGCCAGTTTCACGCGGCCTTACGACAACCCCAGATTTGAGAAGCGTTTTCACAGGCCACTGCGATTGTGTGATTTCATCCATCCAGAAAGTCAGTAGATTGGATTAGTAGGGAATCTTCAATACTGTTGAATGGGTAGCCCGATGAGAAAAATGCCAAGAGTTATACGACTACACAAATCACTCCAGGAGTCTGAATAACTAAACGCTACTGACGAGTCATTTCGCATTCTTGATCAGCACAATGTCCTGCACACGCTTACCGCGCGAGATGGCGAGGCGTCCATCGGGAGCGACGTCGAAATCGAAGATGTAGTCTGCGTCAAATCGTGTCAGCTGCTTAGGGCGGCCTCCCGCCAGTGGTATCGACCAAATATTGCCTATGCCATCCTGCCGCCACGAAAACAGGAGCCCTTGACCAGTGGGCGACCAACGCACTGCTTCTGCATCGCCGGTCGCAATTGGCATCGTGATGTACTTCACCTCTCCACCTGCGATCGGTACCAGGCCGAGCCATCGATAGGGATCCTGGGCATCGGGTTCGCGCTGAAAAAGGACGGTCGATCCATCCGGCGAAATCCTCGGGTACGCGCCATCGTCTGTATTCAGCGGAAGCAAGCGCGTGATCTCCGAAGAATCGACAGATTTTTTGGCGATGTAGCACTTGTCCGAGTCAGGCGGGCACTGCTCAAACACTACGACAGAGCCATCCGACGTGCACGCAGGTTTTGAATCGGCGGGACCGTCCGTGATCGGCCGGGAAAAACCAGTGTTGAGATCGATCTGTGCAATGTGTGAGTTGTGTTTTTCGTCGTTCGCCAGAAATGCAGCACGCGATGTACCGCAGGGTACGAGCTGGCGGTGACTGCTCGAGTAAGAAGTGAGTTGACTGGAATTTCCGCCGTTCACATCCCGGGTCGTAAGTGTTCGCACGTTCGAACTGACAATCTTGTCTCCGACCCATGCGATGCTGTCGGAGCCCTCGTTAGTGCCAGCGCCGATTCGGCGGGGCTGAGAGCCCGTTGCATCTGTGACCCAAACTGCCGAATCAAAGTTGGTTGTTCCCGCAACGAGATCTCCTTTGCCGGTGATCGCTAAAGTGAACTGGTTGTATTCGCTGGTGCCTGAGGTGACAGCATGCTTGGCGCCGCTGAGCGGGTCAATCGCCCAGATCTGTTTGACAGCTCCGTGCCTGGGAACACCGGGAGCAAAGATCGTTCTGCCGTCTGGCGACCAGACCGGTTGCCCAACGGCTTCCCAGGTACTGGTCGGACTACGTACCGAACCGTCAGCGACAGAAACCATCGGCATGATCATGTCTGCATTGGCGAATGTGACCGCTGCAATCCTGTCTCCCTGCGGCGACCAAGCCAAAAACCAGAAGACTTCTTTCGAACTGGTGAGCACTCTGCGGTTCGAACCGTCAGTGTCAATGATGACGATCTGTTGTTCTTCTTTCGCACTGTTGCTGTAGCTGGCGTAGGCGAGATGTTTGCCGTCAGGAGAAATCGCCAGTCCGAACCATCCAACATCGCTCGCGACCGGAGTCGCCGGGCCGCCCAAAGTAGCAATGCGAAATATCCCGACGCTCATAGCGGTCTTAGTATCCAGTTCACGAAGGAAATAGATGAAATCGCCATCGGGAGAAAACTGGGGCGCAGCAATGACTTCAGGTGTGCCTTGAAGAATTACGACGTCGCGACCAGTCGCGGATTGAAGCAGCCGCAATTCGCTCTTACCGTTTTCGCGATTCACGTAGGCGATGTAGCGTCCATCGGGTGATACGGCAGCGACAGTCGCATGCCCGGAGTTGGTCAGAGGACGGATCTCGAGCGCGGGCTGTGGATCGACCCCAGCGTTTCCTGGGCGCGACTTGAATAACCAGAACCCCAGAGCCGCAAGGACGACAACCAGTCCTGCAGCTAAGAGTCCTTTTGCCAGGAGCGGCGTGAGGCAGGCGATGACGGTATAGAGCCGCTCCTCGAGCTTCCACCTGACAGCTCGCGTTGCTGGCGCTCCAAATCGGTGCGCAGCTCGGAGGCGCTCTGGTAGCGAAGGTCTTTTTCCTTATCGAGAAGTTTGTTGACAACATCGGAGAATGCGGGCGGCACTCCTGGCTTAAGCGCAACGAGAGGCACGGGAGTGCGATTGAGAATGGCGTCGAATACGATCGCCGTGGTCGCGCCTGGAAAGGGCGTTCGGCCTGCCGATGCTTCGTACAGCACCGCGCCGAAAGAAAAGAGGTCAGAACGTTTGTCGACCTCCTCACCGCGGGCCTGCTCGGGGGACATGTAACTGACTGTTCCGGGAATGGCGCCAGGACTGGTAAGGCGGCCGTGGGAAAGCGTGACCGCATCAGAGCTGCTTTCGATGCGTTTGATCAGGCCGAAGTCCATTAGCTTGGGCAAGCCTTCAGCCGTCACAAAAATGTTGGCGGGTTTGATGTCGCGGTGAATGATTCCTATGGAATGCGCATACTCCAAAGCTCCCGCCAAATCAATGGCGATCGTCAGCAGGTCGGAAAGGGGCATTGCACCGCGTAACAGTTTCTGATCGAGAGTCTCGCCCACGAGAAGTTCCATAACCAGGAACGTTTCGTCGTGATGAGCGCCGATATCGTAGAGTGTGCAAATGTTGGGGTGCTGCAGTTGAGAGATGGCGAGTGCTTCTACCTCCAAACGCTGTTGCGAGTTGGAATCAGGAGATCGACCAGAGACCAACTTGATGGCAACATCGCGGCGCAGGCGACTGTCCCGGGCGCGATAGACCTCACCCATACCGCCAGCCCCGAGGGGGGACACAATTTCGTACGGACCGAGTTTCTCGCCGACGTTGAGGTGCATGTTTCGCCACGACGTTATAGCCACGTAACAGCTCGTTACATTACAGCGAGAAGTGGTCAGGGCGTGCACATGAGGACTTGTCTGTTGTCTGGAGTAGATGCTCGCCGGTTTCAAGACTGAGGGACAAGGCGTTTAGCTGGATGACTTGGTGGTTGATGCATCCCGAAACTTTGAGGGAACGAACTCGAGGTCACTAGCCTCAGCCACCGCGAGCCGGATCTGGAATTCAAGCGTGTCCAGCGGCACAGGATTTTGGTAGTCGGTAAGACAGGCGCGTACGGCCTCGATCGGGCTCGAGCTTGAGGTTCGTACGAGACGATAGATTTTTACCGCCAAAGTCTCAGCCGCGCCGGGAGTGAGCAGCAGCGGAATCTTCGGTTCGAGCGCAGCAAACTCGGATTCCGGAATGTCGATGGCCCTCTTCTGGCACAACATGCGGATAAGGCCGAAGCTTTCTTGCGCCGTGGTGGTGGGGAAGAGCGGAATCTTAATGTCGATACGGCCAGGCCGCTTGAGATCGACTTCGATCAGGTCGGGACGGCTTGAGGCGAGAATCCAGATAAGCTTGCCTCGATTCGCGCTGCTGCCCATTTCTTCGGCGAGCATGGAGTAGATGCGCCCGGAGATTCCGGAATCTCCGCTGCCTGCCTCGCGGCGACCGATCGATTGGTCGGCTTCGTCGACGAAAACGTAGCAGCGGCCGAGAGCTTGTAGGAGACGAAAAATTCGTTCGAGATTGCCTTCGGTACTACCGACCCACTTGTCGCGAAAGTTTTTAAGCTTCACGACTGGCACCCGGGCTTCGCCAGCAAGGCATTCGACCATGAATGTCTTGCCGGTCCCGACCGGCCCGCACAGGAGGTACCCCTTGGGCATGGCAGCAAGATCGCTCTGTTGCCAGAGGGCGATGTCTTGTCGGAGCCAGGTTTTTACCTTTTCCTGGCCGTGAATGTCGTCGAGCGTCCGACCTGACTCGATGAACTCAATGAGACCGTTGCAATCCTTCTCGACCAGTTGCTTTTTTAGTTTCACGAGATCGTCGGGAACGAGGCACTGGCGAGCGTGCTCGCGCGTCTTTAGAAGAGTTTCGATCGCGCCGAGAGTAGACCCAGCGAGTTGCTGCGACACCTTGTCAAGCCGGCCAGAGAATTCACGGAGGGCGCAAGGGTAAGCCGGGTTCAGGAAGGTGAAGGCCTGAGAGAGTTCGTCGGGAGCAGGCAATGCGATCTTGATGCGGGCCGCACGCGGATTATTCACGACGAGCGGATGCAGATCGTTCAAGTTTTCCGTGACCAGGAAGGTCGCTAAAGAGTGGCCCGCCAGCAAGCTTTCACTGGACCAATCGCGGATCAGACTGGCAAGTGCATTCAGGTCGTAGTCGAAACCACCTTGCAATGCGGGAGCCAAGAGATCGGCGCTTTTGATGATGCAACCCACCTGGACGCGATCGCGGTTCAAGCGGGCGAGATTCGCCGTATACCGCAGATAATGAGTGAGCGTCTCTACTGCAGGCCGTGGCGCCTTCGGCAAATTGGGGTCTTCTTTAATCTGGGGCCATTTGGAAAATATCTCGCCGCCTTTCTCGACGCGGATTCCATTGCCAATGTCATAACTGAGGACGACATCGAACCGAGGGAGAAGAACCTGTAGCAAGAAATCTGTCAGGCCACCCAAGTGCGGCGTCGGAGACGGGATGACCATCTGGTCATTCACGTTGCCAAAAACGATGAACTGATTCGCGGCGTTACTCTCATACAGCTGGACGGCATCTAGAGCCCACTGTGGCAGATTAGGCCGAGCAGGAGATTGAGGTGCAGCTGCTGCGTCAGGCGTCGCCATCAGGCAGTCTCCTTTGTGGCGCTCGTCTTGTGCCGTCGCCCGTAAGTTTGCTCGAGGTCGGTGATGGCCGATTCCTCGTCGCCAAAAATCGATCCGCCAAGCAGGTCGCTGGCGAGTTCGATATCAGCCGAGATCGTCTGCGGTTTCTGCTGAACCGTTGCATTCTCAAGAATGAGATCGACTTGGTTGTCGATACGGGTCAGGTCACTCTCAATTTCTTCAAGTGTCTCGTACTTCTTGTGCATGGTCGCCAGACGTTTCTTGAGAATACTCAGCGTCGCCGTTTTCGACTGGCGCAAGGATTCACTCTCTTCGCCACCGCGCAGGTCAGTTTCGAGTTCGGCTATCTTCTTCTGCAGACTTTCTTCTGTTTCATTCGAAGGACTGAGTAGGTGGTGCCGCGCGACAAGCAGCTTAAGGTAGACCCATTCCAAATTCTTCAAGGCTTGATCATTGCTTTCGATGATGTAGTCTTCCGCTTGCTGGCTACGGTAAACGTCGAGCACTTGATTGCATTTCTTGGCCAGCCCCCAAAGGCGCTGCTGCGCTGCGGACTCCAGGAGTTTCACGAGAGCCTGCCGCTTCTGCTCGGCGTTCCCTTGTGAAAGCTGGAGAGACTGAGCGTCCACATACCGTTGGAAACGCGGATTGAAGGCGAGAGTTGGAACGATTGCAGCTTCAACCGCCATACCAACTAGCCACAATGCCGGTTCGGCGAAACCTAGAATGGCGAATGCGGCCGTGCCGAGAACGTTGATGGGAATGCGCCCGAGGCTCCGCACGTCGACGCTGACCAGGAACGCGGACTTGAGATATCGCCACACGCTGAGATCGGCCCCGCGCCAGCCAGTTTACGCTTTCTCCATGCCCGCTGGGCCCATCGTCTTCGTTGGACCTTTTTCTGCAGCTTGTGGGTCGCCGGAAGCAGAGATCTCCAGAGGGATGCCCTCTTTCGCTGCGAAATCAGCCAGCGCCTGATCGGCTAGGGCCTTCTGTTCCGCTTCTTTCACCATAACGCCAGAGGTATCGAGAGTGTCGCGCGCAACGCGCACACGGCCGGCAGCCTTGGAACGTTCTTCTTCCACGATTGTGTGCAGGCGGTCAAGCGTTTCTCCTGAGCTGCCGATGTTTGTGATCATCCCCGATGCCATCTCGGTCAGCTCTGCCAAAGCGCGCTTCATCTTCATGTCGTTAATGCCGGACTTGAGCGACTCGATCTTGTTGCGAGCCGCCGTGATCGCGACATCGCGGGCACGAACCAGTTCTTTATAGGTGGTTTCCGCTTGCTCGAGTTGAGTGCGGTTCTCGCCGAGTTCCCGCTCAATAGTCTGCAGTCGCAGCGCGTACTGAGCCGCCGCATCACGATTGCCCGCCCGCAGATTGGCAGTGGTCTTGACCCGAAGGTCGCGCTGCTCCGACTCCAGCTGTCTGACTTGCGAGATCAAACGTTCGGCCAAGCCTGCGTGGGAAGCCAGGCCTTGGTTGTACTGGCCAATTTGCTTGCGCAGATTTTCCTGCTCGACTTCGAGCAGCGCTTCGGGGTTCTGACGTTCGAGTCCTGAAATGAACAGGCTGAAGAAACCACGGACGAGATTGGAAAGCCGTTGGAACATTGGGTACACGCCCCCTTCGTTACTGACGACTCGTAATAAGCTTACTACCTGTTCCCCTGCGAACGCTGCCAGCTTGCCAGAAGATTATTGACGACTTCTGCCTTTGGCGGTTCGCAGATCTTCTGCAGATCAACCTGGATGCCGTTTGCCGCATACAGTTCGAACGGGCTGTCGGCGAACTTGATCGGCACGTTCGGATTGGCAGGACGAAAACCATGCTTTAGTGATTCCTTCTGTACTGGTTCCGTCAGCAGAAAATTCAGGAATGCGTCGGCTGCCTTACGTTGGTCAGGCGTGCTCCAAGGCGCATTGACAATGTAGTATGGGCTTTCATTCCAGGCATTGTATTCGGGATACACAACGCGCAGCGAACCCCAGCGGCCCTCGGCATTTTTCAAATAATCGATCGCTACACTCTCATACACATAGAGTACGTCATACGATGAGGGTCCTTTGAGCACCATCTCCCGCATCATGTTACCCGTGCTGTTCGACATTCCGCTCGCGCCGCGCTCCAGATCCTGTAGCCACTTCTGAAAGCCGACATCGAGCACGTCCTTCAATGTCAGGTCTTTCGTCTTGTGGTGATAGGAATAAGCAGCAAGGACGATTGTCATCAGGCCTGAGTTTGACTGGTTGGGATGAGTGTGGCCGAACTTGAACAGACCCCATTCGGGATGATGAGCGATTTCATCCCAACCGCCCTTGGCCTGCAGCGCTTGAGCGACTGTATCGAACGACATTACCTTGTACTTCTGAATGAATGCCTGATAGCGTTCGTCCCAAACCACGAATACCATCGGGGTCAGTGCGATCGGCTCCTCGCGCACGATCGGATTGCCGCTGTACTTGACCTGCCATTCCTGCAAGAACACATCTCTATATGCCGCACTGGCCGGCGACCATACATTGATGCGCTGATCGCCTGAGAGAATCGCGTGCGCACCTTCCAGCGAACCCATGGGAATAAGGTTGATCTTGATGTGCTTGCCTTCGGACGTTTGGGCGAACTCAGCGACTGCCCACTCGAGCCAGCGCTGTTTTTCAGTCCCGTAGGCAATGCCGATTTCGACGGGAGGACCACCGCCGAGCATGGAGGTTGCGGCATCTTTAGTGGCCTGGAACGACTTCTTCCCGACGAAGAGGTAATAGGCGCCCCCGACACATGCAACGATGAAAAGGAAAATAAAAACTTTGCCGAGTGCCGTGAGTTTAGGGCCTTCGCTCGAAGTGTTTAGGTCTGCCATGTGCGGTGAATTTAGAAGAAAGTCGAGATGTCTTTAAAGACGCCTACGATATTCTGCGGCGTTCCCTCGTAGAATTTCGCCTGTGTTGCTTGGGCGATCTGGTTCAGGATGTCCTTTTTTGCGTCTTTGCCGTAGGCGATAGTAAACACGTGGATGTTGTGCTGTTCGCCGTCGAATCGAATGCGATCCATGAGCTGGCCGAGCTGCATTTTACTTTCAGTATCTTCCCCATCAGTTAGAACCACCACCGACAGGATGCTGTCGGTGGGCCCGCTCGACTTTTGCGCCAGTAAATACTGATAAGCGGCGTCAATCGAATCGTACAACGCAGTGCCGCCTTGCGCGAATAGGGAATTGATGGTGCGATTGAGATCGTCGCGGCCGGTCTTGAGAAAGATGTTCTGTCCCGCCCAAGTAAGATTGGTATTGAACGGCAGAAGAGACAAGTGATCGCCGTCGGACAGCAAACTCACTAGCTGCCGCGCGCCTTCGCGGGCATTCTGAATTTTCTGGTCATCGTTCATGCTGCCCGACGTGTCCAGCACCAGAACGACATTCGCCGCCTTCTTCTTTTGTTGCCAGAGATTCAGAATTGCATCAATGACTGGCACTGCGGGAACTTCCAGCGTGGTCTTCGGTTCCTGGGGATCGACGCCATGAGCGGTATCGATGGGAGATGTTAAAGGCACATCAACTGAGCCGGGGCGAAATCCGTAGGTGATCGCCTTTTCTTGTTGGGGCTTTTGCAGCAAGTATTGAATGTACTGCTTCGCGGCATCTCGGCGTTCGGGCGTCACCCATTCCCGTTCGACGATGCCAACCGGGTGATCACTCCAAAAAGTCCCTTCTTTCGGATAAATCGCGACTACTGGAAAGGGAAGATTGTTCTGAGAATAGGACTCGATCACCATGTTCTCGTAGAGCACCGCGGCCGAGAGGTACTGGGGTCCGCTCGAAAACATCTGGCGGCCAAAAAAGCCGGTGGAACTGCCATAGTGGACAACAGATTTTTCAATCCCTGACAGGAAATCTGCTGTGTGAGGCTTGTTCACATCCGCTGTGGTTAGCCCCGCCGTTTTTCCCGAGCCGGCATAAACCTCAGCGAAGAGCGAAATCAGTCCGCTGTTGCTGAATTGGGGGTGGGTATGGCCGAACTTAAACTGTCCCCACTGCGGATACCCATAGGCCTCCCAGCCTTTTTGACTCCGCGCCAGCGCCAGTATTTCGGACCAGCCAATCGGTTTCTTCCCCCAGCCGAGAGCTTCAGCCATCGGCTTCCACATCGCGATCACCACTGGAGACAGGACGAGGTTGTCCGTCGAGGCGATCAGATCCTTGCCGGATTTCGTCTGGGACTGCGCATTTCCGAGCTTGATAAATGCGGCCGATGCTGGACTGATCAGATGAGGTTGGCGACGCCCTTCCAGAACTTCATCAATCGCTTCACCTGAACCCATGGGAATTGCGCGCACAAAGATCCGTTTGCCGCTGGTGCTGCGATGTCCCCCGCGATTGAACTCTGCCGTTACTTCATTAATCCATTTCTCTTTTTCAGAGCCATAAGTAAAAACAAGCTCCAAGGCGTCGGCCGGGGCTACCTGAGGTCCAGCCTCGGAGGATGAGGGCTTGGATTTACAGGCAGGCAAGAGACCGATGAACAGGAAAATGAGCGCTAATACAAATCTGCCGCGCCAGTGGGAAGAGGAGTGTCCGGAGCAAATCCGGGTCACATTCATATGGCCTCAACGCACAACAGAATATTGTAGAGTGCCGTGGTGGTTTCGACAGCAGAATAAGCGAGGGGGACGTGCGCAGAAGGGTTCTGCTAGAAGTATTTTTAACAGTCCTTTAACACTGCTTCAGCACGGGCACATTCGAACCGCGGACCTAGTGACCACGCCGCAAGTCTCAGTAGCAAATACCTGAAATCGATGTCCGGTATATTCCTCGCCACACGATTCAAGTCGCGAAGTGATCGCCGCCGAGCAACGAATAGCAAAGAACTACCTGGTGCAGATCTGTTCAATCTGCACCAGGATTGTCGATCTGGACAAGCCTACCGGCTCGTGGTTACTTCGACGCAAGCTCGAAGCGATCGTGGTTCATCACCTTACTCCATGCGGCCGCGAAGTCCTTCACGAACTTCTCCTTCGAGTCCGCGCACCCATAAACTTCCGCGAGAGCGCGGAGCTGAGAGTGCGAGCCGAAGATCAGGTCGGCCCGAGTCGCTGTCCATTTCACCTGTTTCGTTTTACGGTCCCGACCCTCGTACACTTCACCGGCACCGTTGGATTCATTGGAGCGCTGCCACTGAGTGCCCATGTCGAGGAGGTTGACAAAGAAATCGTTCGTCAATGTCTCGGGCCGCTTGGTGAAGACGCCATGTTTCGACTTCCCTGTATTTGCGCCAAGGACGCGCAGGCCGCCGACGAGAACCGTCATTTCAGGCGCCGTCAGTTTCAGCAACTGTGCTTTGTCCACCAACAACTCCTCAGGCGACAGGCTCTGTTTGCCGTGGACGTAGTTGCGGAACCCATCCGCCTTCGGTTCGAGCGGTTCGAACGATTCGACTTCGGTTTGCTGTTGCGACGCGTCCATACGACCCGGAATGAATGGGATCTTCACGTCGTGGCCAGCGTCTTTCGCGGCTTTTTCGACCGCTGCATCGCCGCCGAGAACAATCAGGTCAGCAAGCGATACCTTTTTCCCTCCTGATTGTGACGCGTTGAACTCCCTCTGGATTGTCTCGAGCTTCTGAAGCACCTTCGCGAGTTCAGCGGGCTGGTTGACCTCCCAGTCCTTTTGCGGGGCAAGCCGAACGCGCGCGCCATTCGCTCCGCCGCGTTTGTCAGAGCCGCGGAATGTTGACGCCGAAGCCCAAGCTGTCGAGACCAGCTGCGAAATGGTCAGGCCAGAGGCGAGGATTTTCGCCTTAAGAGCGGTAGCGTCCTGTTCCCCGATCAGCGGATGGTTCACCGCGGGGATCGGGTCTTGCCACACCAGGTGTTCCTTCGGAACGAGTGGGCCGAGATAACGTGCGATTGGACCCATGTCGCGGTGCGTCAGCTTGAACCAAGCCCGGGCAAAGGCGTCCGCCAACTGATCCGGATGCTCGTAGAACCGCCGTGAAATCTTTTCGTACGCAGGATCGAACCGCAAGGAAAGATCCGTTGTGAGCATGGTTGGTGCGTGCCGCTTAGATGAATCATGTGCATCCGGCACCGTGCCGGCGCCTGCTCCATTCTTTGCCACCCACTGATGTGCGCCAGCCGGACTCTTCGTGAGTTCCCATTCATACTTGAACAGGTTCTCGAAAAAATTGTTGCTCCACTTGGTCGGCGTCGTGGTCCAGGTGACCTCGAGGCCACTGCCGATCGCATCCCCACCAATGCCCGACTTGAATTTGCTTCGCCACCCGAGGCCCTGCTCCTCGAGGGTAGCTGCTTCCGGCTCTGCGCCCACATTGGCAGCATCGCCAGCCCCGTGCGTTTTGCCGAAGGTGTGTCCGCCGGCGATGAGCGCAACCGTCTCTTCATCGTTCATCGCCATGCGGCGGAACGTTTCGCGAATATCTCTTGCGGCCGCGATCGGGTCCGGCTTGCCGTTGGGCCCTTCAGGATTCACGTAAATCAGGCCCATCTGAACCGCGCCAAGAGGACTTGCCAGATCGCGATCACCGCTGTAACGCTCATCTGCCAGCCACTTGCCTTCGGGGCCCCAGAAGACGTCCTCTTCGGGTTCCCAAACATCCTCGCGCCCGCCGCCGAAACCGAACGTCTTGAAACCCATCGATTCCAAAGCGACATTTCCGCCGAGAATCATGAGGTCTGCCCACGAAATCTTGCGACCGTATTTCTGCTTGATCGGCCACAGAAGCCTGCGGGCTTTGTCGAGGTTCACGTTGTCCGGCCAGCTATTGAGAGGAGCGAACCGCTGCTGGCCAGCTCCGGCACCGCCGCGTCCATCACCAATTCGGTACGTGCCCGCGCTGTGCCATGCCATGCGAATGAACAGCGGTCCGTAATGCCCAAAGTCTGCGGGCCACCACTCCTGCGAGTCCGTCATCAAGGCGTGAAGGTCTTTGATCACAGCATTCAGATCAAGGCTCTTAAATTCTTCCGCGTAATTGAACTCCTTGCCCATCGGATCCGACAGCGAAGAGTGCTGGTGCAGAACCCTCAGGTCTAACTGATTGGGCCACCAGTCCGCATTCGTCTGTCTGCGCGGGCCATGCGCTACCGGGCATTTGGATTCGGTTCCTTTAGTTTGTTCCTGCAAGTGGGGGGCAGCAGCCCCCGCGGCGGCGAGTTTGTTTTCCATATGTTTATCCCTTCGAATGAGTGAAAAAACTTCGATGAATTGCGAACCCAATTTTCTTTCCGGTTCGCACGGTTGTTGCCGAACGCGCTCAGTAGCGCGCCAAGATTACGAAGCTTAACGGGAAGCGTGCCGCCGGGCGCACTTGGTGCATAGCCCGCGGAAAATTAGTTCGCACCCGCGAAGAATACGCCTTCCGAGGGCACCAGAGCTAGGTCTGGGCACGTCATACCACTCCACGTCCTCGACATTTCCACAGCGGTCGCAGATGAAGTGATGATGCCGCGTGCCTTTAGCGTCGAATCGTGCCGCGCGGCCCTCGACCGCTACCTCACGCACTAGGCCCGCTTGTACTAGGTCCCGCAGATTGTTATATGTCGTGGCGCGCGAAGAGCGGGGATCTACACGATTCACGGCTTCAAAAATCTCCGCCGCCGTGGGATGCCGGTTGCATTCCATTAGAAATGACATCACGGCATAACGCTGCGGCGTACAGCGTAATCCACCTTCTTCCAAAGACCGTTTTATAGAAGCTGCATCCATTGGAAATTTAGAATATATCTAATCTGATACTTTATCAACAATGAATTCCTGTGGGCTGCGGCGAAGACGAGGGCTTTGCCGCCAGACCTTCTCTCAATCGGCATACGGCAAGCCGATTTGCAGACTACAGAATCCCATCGATTTTCCGCCGCCCCATGTTGTTCTACGTTCGAGAAGGGGGTCAGCTATGCCGGAAAAGGAAACTGTGGAACGTGCGCATGAAGATGCTCGTGAAGGGAAATCGCCCAGCACGCAGGCTGGAGAATTTGTGCGGGAAGAGATGCATCACATTCGCGAGGGAAAACACGGAGCACAGTCGACGAAGCAGGCAATCGCCATCGGGCTGTCGAAGGCTCGGCGCGCGGGCGTGAAATTGCAAGCACCGGCCCAGGGCAAAACTTCCGCGAGAACCAGAAAGCAAGCAAAGCGCGACTATGCAAAGGGACAAAGTCATCCAAGGCGCAAAACGTCCGCAAGGCGGTCGCGTGCTACTAGTGGAGCCCTAAAGCGAGAAGGCCACTCCGCGGCATCACGGAAATCGCTCTCCAAACAGGCGCGGACAAGTGCAGCCCGCAGCGGCGCAACGTCCCGTCACAATGCCGCCATGAAGGCCGTCGCGACCAAAGGCAAAAAGGGATTGAGCCGTGCAGGACAAAAGGCCGCCCGTACCCGAGCCCGAGCGGCCTGAGCTACACGGAATCTTTTCTCGAGGCGCTCCGCTTCATTCGATAGCATAGCGGTGTGACTTCCCCGAGACGTTTCGGACTGGCTCGCGTCCTTTCGAAAATGGGTTATTGCTCGCGTTCGCAGGCAGCCGCCCTCGTCCGCTCACGCAAAGTGAGCGTCAATGGACGCATCGTTACGGATCCCGAAACTCCGGTCGATGCGAGACGTGACCGAGTCGAAATATCCGGCTCGGCGATTGGTACTCAGCCGAAGACCTACCTCGTAATGAACAAACCGCGAGGTGTCGTAACCACCGCCTCCGACGAGCAGGGCCGTCGTACCGTTTACTCACTGCTGCCGCCAGAACATGGCTGGGTCGGCCCTGTCGGGCGTCTGGACAAAGCTAGTGAGGGCCTTCTCCTTCTGACCAACGATTCCAATTGGGCAGCACGGATCACGGATCCAGCTACCCACTTGTGCAAGACTTATCATGTTCACATTGACCGCATCGCAGATCGGGAGATTCTCGCTGCGATCAAACGGGGAGTGAGCGATGCGGGGGAATTGCTGCGCGTCCAATCCGTTCGTGTGCTGCGCACAGGGCAGAAGAATAGCTGGCTCGAAATCGTCTTGGACGAAGGAAAAAATCGGCATATTCGGCGCTTGCTTGCGGCGCTCGCCGTCGGCATCCTGCGCTTGGTCAGGGTTTCCATTGGCCCACTGCAGTTGGGAGACTTGAAAAAGGGAACTGTTCGGCAGCTCGATTCCGACGAAAAAGACGCCCTAGATGAAGCGCTCCAGATAAACCGCCCCAAAAAAACAGCGGGCGCATGCCGATAGATGTGGGGTGAGGATGGCAACGGCACGCGCCCTATTTAATTGAGAATAGCTTAGGATTGAATGCCTTGGCTGCCAAGATAAATTATTTATATTCAGGAGCTTACGTGGAATTTCGATCCACGATTTCTTCGCTTCCACAAGTGCATGGATCACACATTTGTGTGACAACTTTCTGAAGCAGGAATCCTGGTGGTTAGGACTATTCTGACAATTTGTGCGCTAACAGATACTCCTGCGCCTGACGCAGGACCTTGCGCTCGTTGCTATAGGCCATCCGCCGCTCGGCTTGCTCTAGAGGAATCCAGAGCGCTCGTTTAACTTCGATCCGCATCTCGGGCGTGATTGCATCAATCTCTCCCGAGACATACCGCAGCAGATAGAAACTGACGATCTTGAAGACGCGTTCTCCGTCGCCCCACGTGCGCACGTAGACATACTTGATGTCAGCTAGTTTGACGATCGGTTCAGCGGCGAGGCCCGTTTCTTCCCGCACTTCACGAATAGCCGTCGCCTCCGGTTTTTCGCCCGCATCTACCAGTCCCTTGGGAAGCGCAAACACAGCACGGCGCGGTCTGCTCGACGCTCGAACGTCGTTTGCTGAATCTTTCCTTGGTTCGATGAGCGCGACATGACGGACGCCAGCGATGTCTTGCAACACCACACCACCGGCGGAGATCTCGCGAACCATGCCGCTCAAAATATCAGGAAACGGCGAGCTTGGCAGCTTCCTCTTGAATCCGCCGCCAGGCCTTCTCCACATGGCGATCTTGGGTGTGTGTTTGTCCAACGCACAAGCGAAGCGCGTGTTTTCCGCTTAGCTTGGTGTGTGTGAGATACAAGTCGCCGCTCGCGTTAAGACGATCCATCAATTTCTGGTTGGCATCGTCCCCAGACCGCATACGAAAACACACGAGGTTCAGCGGTGCGGGTGCCGCGAGTTCGAAGCGCTCATCACTTTGTACCCAATCGGCAAATTGTTGCGCCAACCGAACATGTTCCCGGATGTGATGTTGCAGGCCTTGCACACCGTAATGCCGGATCACAAACCACAGTTTTAGTGAGCGGAAACGCCGTCCCAGCGGAATCTGCCAGTCGCGGTAATCAATCACCGCACCCGACTCGCTTGCCTGGTTCTTGAGATATTCCGGCAAAACCGAGAGCGTCTGAATGAGGTGCTTCCGGTCCGCGACATAGAAACAGTTGCAATCGAAGTTCGTGAACATCCATTTGTGTGGGTTGAAGCAGTAGCTGTCGGCAAACTCCAGGCCATCGTGAATGTAGCGAAACTCCGGACAAAGCGCGGCAGTCCCGCTCATGGCCGAGTCCACATGCAGCCAAATCTTATTTTCACGGCAAATTGCCGCGATTTCGCGCACCGGGTCAATCGCGTTCGACGAGGTTGTTCCTACCGTTGCGCACACAAAGCAGGGGACGAGTCCGGCATCGCGATCCGCACGAATTTGCTTGGCCAAGGCATCCGGACGCATGGCATAACTTTGATCGACCTCAATCGATCGGAGGTTTGCCGACCCGATCCCAGCGATCTTCACGTCTTTTTCAATCGAAGAATGAGTCTGGGTGGAGGCATAAGCCACGAGTCGCCCGTCGCAGCCTTTGCTATTGCTGCGATAGGCCGTGGCGTGTTCGCGTGCTGCGAGTAGAGCGCACAAGGACGCGCTCGAAGCCGTGTCGTGAATGACTCCGCCTCCACTCTTGCTCGACAGAAACTTGTCAGGCAATGCCAGCATTTGTACGAGCCAATCGAGCACGTGAGTTTCAACTTCTGTGCAAGCCGGACTGGTGGACCATAGCATCCCTTGCACGCCGAGTCCGGAAGAGAGCAGATCGCCCAGGATCCCCGGTCCAGACGCATTCGACGGAAAGAATGCGTAGAAGTTCGGCGATTGCCAATGCGTAATACCGGGAAGCACAACCCGCTCCATGTCGCCCAGGATCCGGTCAAATGGCTCACCCTCGTGCGGAGGCTGCTGAGGAAGGTGCTTACGGATTTCTCCGGGTTGCACGCGCGACAGAACAGGGTAGCTCTCAAGACGAGAATAATAGTCCGCGATCCAGTCGATGACCTCGTGTCCATGACGGCGGAACTCCTCGGGCGACATGTGGAATGATTTGGTATCGGGCATATCAGAAGCTTTGATTTTCGATTCTTGATTGTCGATTTGAAAGCCGGCCCGGCCGATCGTGAAATCGAGTACAACCTCACAATCACTAATCGACAATCAACAATCGAAAATTGAGCTATCCGAGCCGTCCGAAAAACACCCGCGTCGTATATTCAAACTCGACTGTCCCATCCTTCGCGTGCTTGCGAAAGATTCGTTCCAGTTCCTTCATCATCGGAGCGTGGCTGGGGTGATCTTCTAATGGTGCGTACGAAGACGAAAGTAGGCGTCCGGCAAGTCCCTCGAAATCGAATTCCTGGCGCATCTCAGCTGTTTCTTCCTGGTATGGCATTGGTGCAAAGAAATCACTAATTGTTGCCGTTGTCTGTTCATGCCGGACTTCCTTGTAGTCTGTACCAAACTTCATCAGCAGATCTTCATATTCGCGCAAGAATGGAGTTCCGTCGGTGCGTCGCTCATTCCAGATGAGCGCGCACCAACCATGAGGCCTCAGAATCCGCGAGAATTCCCGCCGCGCGCGATCGCGGTCGAACCAATGAGCAGCCTGTGCCGCGGTCACGAAGTCTACAGATTCCCCAGCGAGCGTCGTCTGTTCGGCTGTGCCAGTCACAAAACTTACACTCTCAAAGTCTGTAAGGAGCCCGATGGCGGCATCGCGCATTTCGGCGTTCGGCTCAACCGCAAATACTCGATTTCCGTGCTGCAGCAGCAAGCGCGTGAATGTCCCGGTTCCTGCGGCAATGTCGGCCACTAAATGGTTTGGCGTCAAGCCGCATCCATCTCGCAAGATGTGCAACACCTCGGCCGGATATCCCGGCCTATAGCGAACGTAATTTTGTACGCGATCGGAGAACCGCGTAGTAGAAGCCTTGTCCATCCATTTTCAGTGTATCTTCTCTGGCGCATCGTCCGCACGCGATACAATCTTCGTTTCGTCGAGGGCGGGACGAGGCCGCATCGGTCAACGTTCCGCTTTGTTGCACGAACTGGATATTGGTTCTTCAGGAGCTTCATGAAATTCGCTTCCGGCGCTTTACTCTTCTTGGCACTGCTTGCTTCGAACATTCAGGCATTCGATCGCTCTCGGGCGGGACAGCCCGAAGATTCCGCGATCGTAGGCTTTCGCGACTCGGTAGCCGAGCGGGAGATCGAGAAGCGTTTTCTCGCGGTGCCCGACCCTAAGCTGGCGGAAGAACACTTGCGCACCCTTACCCAAGCCCCCCACGTTGCTGGCACTCCAGAAGACAAAGCAACGGCTGACTACGTCGCTCAAAAGTTTCGTGAAGCCGGCCTTGAGACTGAGATCGTTGAGTACAAGGTATGGATCAACTATCCCGTCGAGATCAGTGTGGACCTGACGGCTCCGACGGGTGTCACGATGCACGGTCCGAGTCGCGAACACGTACAAGGCGACCCATTTGATGACGATCCACGAGTCATCACGGCGTTCAACGGCATGTCGCCGTCTGGGGACGTTGAAGCCGATGTCGTATATGCAAACTATGGCGCTCCCGAAGATTTCGACCGCCTTAAGCAGATGAACGTCGACGTCCGCGGAAAAATTGTGATTGTTCGCTACGGGCAGAATTTTCGTGGAGTGAAGGCCTTCGTAGCCCAGGAGCGAGGCGCCGCTGGTGTCATCATCTATTCCGATCCACGCGATGACGGATACTTTCGCGGCGACGCATATCCACAGGGGCCGTGGCGTCCTGCGAGTGGCGTCCAGCGTGGGTGCATCGGATACATGTTTCAGTTTCCCGGAGATCCGACCACTCCTGGGATCGCGTCCGTCCCCTCGTTGCCCGATTCGAAGCGAATCTCCCCGGCAGAATCCGCGCAACTACCAAGAATTCCGACGACCCCCCTTTCATACGCCGATGCTTCTCCCATCCTCGAGCATCTCGCTGGACCAGCGACTCCACGTGAGTGGCAGGGCGCCTTGCCCTTCACTTATCACGTCGGGCCAGGTCCGGCTAAAGTGAGGATGCATTTAGCGCAGGACTTCCAGTTTCGAACGATATGGGATGTGATCGGAAAAATTCCCGGAAGTTCGCTGCCCGATGAATGGGTCGTCGCCGGCAATCACCGCGATGCCTGGGTCTATGGCGCAGTCGATCCAAACAGCGGCACCGCCGCAATGCTGGAAGCCGTTCACGGATTTGGCGAATTGCTCAAGTCGGGCTGGAAGCCGAAGCGAACGATCGTGTTCGGGAGTTGGGATGCGGAAGAAGAGGGTCTGATTGGCTCTACCGAGTGGGGGGAAGACCATGCGCACAATCTCGCCACCGCTGCCGCTTACTTCAACATGGATGTCGCCGTGTCGGGCCAGAAGTTCGGCGCTTCCGGCGTGCCTAGTCTGAAGCAATTCGTCCGCGATGTCACGAAAGCCGTTCCTTCTCCGCAGGGCGGCACTGTCTATGATTCATGGAAAAAAGCGTCGCAGCAGGGGACTGAATTTCACCCGCAAGAGACCAGTTCGAGCACATTTCGTCCTCCGACCGCTGAACCGCACGGCGATGTGCCCGTCGGAGATCTGGGCAGCGGTTCCGATTACACGGTGTTTCTCCAGCATCTGGGAGTTCCTTCGACCGACATTGGTTCCACCGGCGACTACGGTGTCTATCACTCGGTGTTCGACAACTTTGCATGGTTCAAGAAATTTGGCGATCCCGACTTTCTATATGAGCAGCAGATGGCTCGCGTCTACGGGTTGGAAACACTGCGCATCGCCGATGTTGACGTCCTTCCCTTTGACTACGAGGAATACGGAAAAGAAATCCTTGCCTATCTGGATTCGGCAAGCAAGAAAGCCAAGCTGCGTTTCGGCAATACACCCCCGGATTTTGCGGCGGTAGTCGAAGGCGCTCGTCACCTGCAGGAAGCAGGAGCCAAATTTCTACAGAAGCAGCGTAAGCTGCCCAATCCGCCCGACAAAATGAACGCAACCTTGCGCGAGACCGAGCGCGCCCTGCTGATTCCCGAGGGATTGCCCAACCGTCCCTGGTATCACCATGCGATCTATGCGCCTGGGCAGTACACCGGCTATGCCGCCGTTGTGATTCCTGGAGTGAATGAAGCCATTGACGCGGCCGATCTGCGCCGGACAGAGCAGCAGATAGCGGCTCTGGCCGCGGCTTTGCATCGCGCTGCCATGGCGCTTGAGCAATATCGGTAGTGGGGTACTCAGATTCAACTCATGAATCCACAAGCGATACGCCACGTGCTGCAAGATCTTCCAACTGCGGCGATGGCTACGTATCTTGCGCTATTACCGATTGTGAACCCGCTTGGAGGTATTCCCGTTTTTTTCGGTCTTACATCGCACTATTCCACCGAAGAACGATCGAATATGGCGCTGAAGACTTCGCTCTATGTGATTGCGATATTGATCGTTTTCATGTGGTTTGGACGTTTCGTCCTCAGCTTCTTCGGAATCTCGCTTCCGGTTTTGAAGATCGCTGGCGGACTGATGGTGGCGCATACCGCATGGGGTATGGTGACGGCATCGAGCCGTGTCACGACCGAAGAAAACAGTGAGGCGCTCACGAAGGAAGACATTTCCCTGACTCCCATGGCCATGCCAATGCTCTCCGGTCCGGGATCGATCGGGGTGGTGATGGGCCTTGCCGCCCACGCCGATAATTCCCTCGCATACTTCGGAATGGTTGTCGGAATTGTTGTTCTGGGATTGACAGTCTACTTGTTTCTTCGGCTCGGCGGACCGTTTGTAAAGCGTCTTGGTCCCGGGGCGGTGGGAGCGGTGAACCGTATCCTTGGATTCCTGATCCTTGCCATCGCGGTGCAGTTAGTGTGGGACGGTGTCGCAGACTTCCATGCCTGAAATCTTCCGCAAGACAGGCTCTGCCCGATCACTACGTAAAGCACTGTGCGACTTATTTTCGCTTACCTGAGGAGAGATGCAGCTGGAACCATGACTCTGTTCCGCCGAATGGGCTGTGACTCGCGAAGTCGGTAACCGGAGCGAGGTAGGCGCTTTGGATCTCACGAGTCTGCTCCATCCAACGTGGACGATATTCAACTTGTCGTCCCGTCTCGAACCACCGGCATTCAAGGTGTCCGGCTTCAGCGTTCCACATTCTGATCGACATAATTTCACTCCTGCGGCACGCTTTCGAGTTCACTCGATTGTGACCAACTTTTCCACCAGCTCCGAATAATCTTTCTTTTCTAGTCCGTGGACTCGCTTGTTGTATTCGTCGACCTTGCTGGAATAGTTCATCGAACAGAATTTAGGACCGCACATAGAGCAGAATGCTGCCGCTTTGTATTGTTCGTCAGGCAGCGTTTCATCATGCATTGAGCGCGCCGTTTCCGGGTCCAGCGACAACTCAAACTGCTTTTCCCAATCGAACTTGTAGCGGGCATAACTTAGAGCGTCATCGCGATCGCGAGCGCCCGGTCGCTGCCGAGCGACGTCGGCCGCATGTGCGGAGATTTTGTAAGCAATAATGCCGTCCTTCACATCCTTTTCGTTTGGCAGGCCCAGATGCTCTTTCGGCGTCACGTAGCAGAGCATTGACGCACCGTACCAACCGATCATGGCTGCCCCGATGGCCGATGTGATGTGATCGTAGCCGGGCGCAATGTCCGTTACAAGCGGTCCCAGCGTGTAGAACGGCGCTTCATAGCAATACTCGTTCTCCAATTCCACCTGTTCCTTGATCTTGTGCATCGGAACGTGGCCTGGACCCTCAATCATCACCTGGACGTCGTATTCCCACGCCTTCTTTGTCAACTCGCCAAGGGCCTTCAGTTCCGCAAATTGTGCTTCGTCGCTGGCGTCGGCGATGCATCCTGGCCGCAATCCATCCCCGAGAGAAAAGCTGACGTCGTATTTCGCGAAGATCTTGCAAATATCTTCGAAGCACTCATACAGGAAGTTCTGCTTGTGATGGTGGGCCATCCATTGTGCCAGGATCGCTCCACCCCGGCTCACGATACCGGTAATCCGCTTCGAAACCATTGGCAGATATTGAATCAGCACCCCTGCATGGATCGTCATGTAATCCACGCCTTGCGCTGCCTGCTCTTCAATCACCTCCAGCATCACGCTGGCATTCAGATCCTCGACTCGGCGCACGCGCGAGATCGCTTCGTAGATCGGTACCGTTCCGATCGGTACCGGAGAATGCCGCAAGATCGCTTCCCGGATGTTGTGGATATCGCCGCCCGTCGAAAGGTCCATGACGGTGTCCGCGCCGTAGTGCACCGCCGTGTGCAACTTCTTTAGTTCCTCATCGACATTCGAAGTGACCGCTGAATTGCCGATGTTCGCGTTGATCTTGCAGAGCGAGGCAACTCCGATGCACATCGGTTCGAGTTCAGGATGGTTGACGTTCGCCGGGATGATCATGCGTCCCCGGGCCACTTGATCGCGCACCAGTTCCGCGGCAAGCTTCTCGCGGAACGCGATGTAACTCATCTCATCCGTGATGATGCCCTTGCGGGCGTAATGCATCTGGGAGAAGTTGCCATCCTGGTTTTCGGCTTTGCGCTTGGCCAGCCATTCCGCGCGCGGAGTTGGTACTTGCTCGGAACCATTGCCGGAACCCTTCGAGTTTCCGTTAACGACAGACATAATCTCGCACCATCCTCGGCAAGAGCTTTAAACCGAATTATACGCTGGCGGAAACCGCGTTTTTCGGCCTCGACTGCCGCAATCCACCGACCACGATTTGAGGAGATTCGATTGCCCACAATTGCCGGGGATAGCATCCAAAACGCATGCCGCGACAAGGATCCTCGGTACAAAAAGGCGCTCTCCCACCTGATGCTCTAAAGGCAGAGTTCCCGAAATTGCGTCTTCCCGTTCAGCCGCCTTTCCCGCCTCAAGAAGCGAAGCCGGTCAAAGAGATTCCGGTCGGCACCGAATGGCAATTTGAGCCCAAATGGGACGGCTTTCGCTGCCTCGCTTTTCGCGACGGAAATCAGATTGTCATGCAATCGAAATCCAGCCAGCCGCTCGATCGCTACTTCCCGGAACTTGTAAAGGCGCTCGGCGATCTCCAATATCGTCGATTTGTGCTCGACGGTGAAATCGTGATCTATCGGGGAAAGCTTTCATTCGAGGATCTGCTGCAGCGTATCCATCCGGCCGAATCCCGAATCAAGAAACTCGCCGAATCGACTCCCGCTACACTCATCTGTTTTGATCTGCTCGTCGACACTTCCGGCAAGTCTCTGTTAGAAGAGCCCTTCCGCAAACGGCGCGACAGCCTGGAGCAATTATTTCAGCGGCTGAAGTCCCATCGGTCGTTCCGACTGTCCCCCCGCTCGTCGGAGCGAGATCAGGCGGATTCCTGGATGCGGGACTCCGACCACATCGGCTTCGACGGAGTGGTCGCCAAGCTTCTCGACGAACCCTATCGATCGGATCAGCGCACTGCCATGGTAAAGGTCAAGCGGGAGCGCACTGCCGACTGTGTAGTTGGCGGCTTTCGATATGCCGAAAAGAACAGGAACATCGGATCTTTGCTGCTTGGGCTCTACGACGATGAAGGAAAGCTCGATCATGTCGGGTTCACCTCGAGCTTTACCTCCGAGCAGCGCCACGAGTTGAAAGCAATCGTCGAGCCGCTCATCGAGCGTCCCGGCTTCACCGGGAAAGCCCCCGGTGGCCCGAGCCGTTGGAGCACAAAACGATCGACCGAGTGGGAACCACTACAGCCTCGACTTGTGTGCGAGGTGAAATACGACCACTTCTCTGGAGGACGCTTCCGGCACGGCACCAAGTTTCTCCGATGGCGTCCCGAGAAGAGTCCGAAGCAGTGCCGGTTCGACCAAGTCAAATAGCGGCAACCTATCGATGCCGCGGAAGAATCTCTCAATCGCGAGCGCGCTATTTTCTGGCTAGGACGCTGTAATTGGCAGTGAACTGATCGTTGTGGGTCCTGATCAACCGCTCGAGTGCCGCCCCTAACACATTCAATCCTGGAGTGAGTGTGCACCGCACGAGTGGGCGCATGATTCTTGGGCTGAATCCGATGGCACAGACATTGATCGTACGCAGCAATCCCGTCAAGCTATTGCCTTCGGCCATGATTTCGACACTTGAGAAGTTCTTCGCAAGCAGACGTAGCGCCGATGGCAAGAATCGCCAGTACTCCGGATCCGAATCGCGCGGAAACACCGCAGGCGTGCTCAAGAAGAGATGGCCGTCGCGACGAAGCACGCGATGCATCTCGTCGATCGCTCGCTGAGGATAGGGCACATATTCCAGCATCTGCGTGCAAATCACTACATCAAACGACTCCGACGCTAAGGGGAGTTCCTCAGCCCTGCCCCGTACTTGCACACACTCTCCGGCGGCGATATCCACGGAGTAGTACTCTCGTATTCGACTCTCAAATATCGGGCGGTACGGCTGCAGACGACCCCCGACATCCAAAATTCGCAGACAATCTCCAGGCACGCCGCGCGCCCATCGGGTAAAGATCTGCCTCCGCGCACGCAGAATCAGCCAATTTGGATTGGTAATTCCAGGATGCAGCCGTTCGTGCGCTTCGTGGCGGGCGCAGACTGCGCCAGTTTCTGATCCACGGATCGCGGCGCGAGTGGCGACAGCATTAGTCATGGGCTCTCATTTCTTGCGCTAATGTCTTGCGTCCTATCGCCTCCCATATCTTCGAGCGGACGGCCTGTTCGATCACACGATCGTCGTCATCCATCGCGAACAAGAGCGACACCCCCAGAAAAGCTGCGTATCCGGCTAACAATCCCGTGATCACAATCACCAAAGCTGGCCAGCGTCCCGGGGCGAAGACTCCAACCAGCCAAATGATTGAGAACGTGCTGATCGCCGGCGCTACCAATGCAAGATACTTCTTCGCCGAATGCCGAATTCCCAGCGTTTGACTCACCTCCGCTGAATACCAGATGTTGGTAATGGCATTCACCAGCGCTCCGGCTGTTGCAGCTCCGAGGATTCCAATCACCGGGATGAGCGACAGGTTCATTACGACCACAACCACCGCCATCACTGTCTGAATTCTCAACATCTTCTTCTGATATCCGGACATCAGCAGCAAATAGCCGACCGATCCGGTAGCGCAATTCACGAGTTGGCCCAACGTGCCGACCACTAGCACAGGCCATCCCATTTCGAAGTCCGGTCCAAACAGGCCCATGATCCGTCGCGAGTAGAGCATCATCACCGCCGCGAGGGGAAGCGTAAGTCCGAGCGTCCATTTCGCAAGTGATCGGAAGAGCCGTCCGAGGAGGTCGATCTGCCCCTGTGCGTGCAGTTCGGCGATCATCGGGGAAAAAATTTGGTTTACCGACTGCAGCGCGAGCGGCACGAACGCGATCAGGGTTGCCGCGATGGAATACACTCCCACCACCCGAACATTCAGAAAGACCCCGAGAAGAACCTTGTCAGTCTGGGCAAGCAGAAATTCCAGCCCTTGCACTCCGAAGAATGCCATCGAGAACGAGACAACTTCCGCTTCCAGTGGTGGCCATCCTATGGAAGGAACTCGCGCTTCTGCCGGGCTCAATTTCACTGTGGCCCTAGCGAGCAGAATCACAATAATTGCCCCGCTCGCCACCTGCGCAATCAGATATCCCCTCAGTCCGAATCCTGCCGTCAGCAGGGCAATGGCGAATGACATCGTGAGTACTTGGCCGACAAAATTGGTAATGACGGTTCGCTTGGCTACATCTTTGAATCCGGCCAGCGCCTGGCCGAGCAGGGTTGTCAGGGCACCCGTGCTCATAATCAGGACGAAGAACAGCATGTAGCTCGAGAGCGCTGGTGTGTGATAGATCGTGCTTGCAATCCACCGCCCTAAAGCTAGCAGCAGGAGACCGACAATCGCGTTGGAGACCACCATGGCCAGCGCGCACGACCAAAGGAACCGTCCTAGCTTTCTCGATTCCCCGGTCGCGTTATACACCGCGACGAATCGGCTCGCGGCCTGCGGCACTCCAAAGGCGGACACGACTCCCGCCAACCCGACAACTGTCATGCCGAGCGCGTAAATCCCAAGGGCTTCGGCTCCGAGCACTCGCGCAAGATAAATTTTGAAGAAATATCCGGCTACCGCGGAAAACAGTGTGCCGAACAAGAACACCGACGAATGGTGCGAGATGCTCTTGATATGCCGCCCGAACTCCGATGGCGGCTCGGTCGCAATGGATGGAGTACTCAAGAGGTTTTCCAGTATTTTCGGGGAGGACAAGCAAATTTGGAAGTACTGCAGCAGTGGCCTTTAGAATGAAATTGCTCTGACTTGGCCGGTCTGGAGCACGGGCTGTGTCAATTCCGCAGCGTCTTACCAGTTTTTAGAGTGTACTGGATGCGCTCCTGCGTTTTCCGCTCGCCGCAGAGTGACTTGAACGCTTCGCGCTCCAGATCAAGCAGGTATTGTTCGCTCACTGCGGTCCCCGGCGTGACATTTCCGCCGCAGAGCACCTCGGCAATCTTGTTTCCCATCTTCTGCTCGTGGTCGCTGATGAAATCGCCTTGGCGCATCAGGTAGACACCCATCTTCAATGCCGCAAGGATGTTTTCACCTGGAGCAGGAATGTCCGTCCGCATGACCGGTGGCTCATAACCCCCCTTTACCATTTCAAGTGCTCGCGCCTTCGCATCCGATAGCACTCGCTCCCGGTTCATCGTGATTCGATCAGAGTCGGAAAGGAACCCGAGGCCGCGTGCCTCGTGCGCCGAGGTCGCTACTTTGGCGGTCGCGATGGTTTCGAATGTCTTTTTCATCGCTTCCATCAACTCGACCGATTCGCCACGTCCGCCGGGCCTGATCGAATTCGCCGTATCCACCGCACGGAGCAGCATCTCTTTGCAGCCCCCGCCACCCGGGAGCAATCCAACACCAACTTCCACAAGTCCCATGTATAGTTCGGCGTGCGGCTGGCGCGCCGCAGCGTGCAACGACATCTCGCAGCCTCCCCCCAACGTGAGTCCGAACGGCGCCAACACCACCGGCTTTGCTGAGAACTTTATGGCTTGTGTCATTCCCTGAAATTGGCGGATCGCGAGATCGACCTCGTCCCATTCCTGCTCTTGCACCGACATCAGCAACAACATCAAATTCGCACCGACTGAGAAATTCTGCGCATCATTGGTGATGACGAAGGCGTCGAAGTCGTCCCCGGGACCGCCAGGCTTCAGCGTTTGCGCGATGAGCGAAATGATGTCCGCTCCAATCGAGTTCATCTTTGAATGAAATTCGATGCAACCCACACCATCACCCAGAGACACCAGCGAGGCGCCGGAATTCTTTTTCACTACGCCATTCGACTTTTTCGCGACTTCGACGGGCCAGACTCCAGCAGCGACTTGAACCGGTTTTAGATCGCCACTCCCAAGATCGAAGTATGCCCGGCCCGATGCTGTTTTCGCATCGTCGGAATACCACGAGGTTTTGCCGGAACTGAGCAGCTTTTCCACATTGGCCGCGACTGGACGTCCCTCCTTTTTCATGCGTGCGACAGTGGCCGCGACGCCTGCCGCATCCCATAGTTCGAAGGGGCCCATTTCCCAGTTGAAGCCCAGTTTCATCGCGCGATCAATTTCGACTACGGAATCCGAAATTTCCGGAATGCGGTTCGCCGAATATGTCCATAACTCCGAAAGCGCCGCCCACAAGAATGCTCCCGCCTTGTCGCCTTTCTGCGGACTCCCGCCTTCTAACCCCAGCAGCATCTGCAAGCGGGCACCCGTGTTCTCGACGTTTTTCGCCATGTCGAGCGCGGCAAACTTCGCCTTCTGTCGTGGATGATATTCGAGCGCCTTCCAATCAAGCGCCAGTCGTTCATCCCCTCCATCTGCTCCGCCCTTCACCTTCTTGTAGAAGCCACCCTTCGTCTTGTCTCCCAGCCATTTCCGCTCCAGCATCTGGCGGAAAAATGCCGGCAGTTCCAAATCGCTGCGCTCATCCCGGACGCTCTGCGTCATGTTCGCAACGACGTGCCCGAGAATATCGAGCCCTACCAGATCGATCGTGCGAAACGTCGCCGAGCGTGGCCATCCGACTGCTGGTCCGGTCAGTGCGTCGACCTCTTCAATGCTCAGATCCATCTCCTGCATGAGTCGCATTACGTTCAATACCGAAAATGTCCCAATACGATTCGCGATGAAGTTGGGGGTGTCTTTCGCAAGAACCACTCCCTTCCCCAGTTCCACGTCAGAGAAATGCGCGACAGCTTCGATCAGCCTGCGATCTGTTTCCGGGGTCGGAATCAGCTCCAGCAGCCTCATGTAGCGCGGAGGATTGAAAAAGTGTGTCCCGAACCACGATTTACGAAATTCCTCCGGCATCCCCTCCGCAATTTTCGCCACCGGCAAACCACTGGTGTTCGTCGTGACTATCGTTCCAGGCTTGCGGATCGCCTCTACCTTCTTCAAGAGCGCGCGCTTTATCTCGAGGTTTTCTAAGACCGCCTCGATGATCCAATCCACTTCTGATAAACGTTGCAAGTCATCGTCGAAATTGCCAATCGAGATCAGGCGAGCGAGCGAGCCTTCGAAAAATGCTGCCGGCCTCGATTTCTTTGCAGCATCGAGTCCCGCCGCTGCGATCTTGTTTCTTGCGGCGCCATCCGCGTCCGCCGGAACAATATCGAGCAGCAGCGACGGAACTCCCGCGTTGGCGAAATGCGCGGCGATGCGCGCGCCCATCGTCCCTGCGCCAAGGATCGCGACCTTGTGAATCCGCTTCATGATTGGAAACTCCGGATTGCGAATAGCGAACTAAGGAAGTCTATCGATGGCCCAGTCGTTCTTGCCAGTGTTGACGACGATAATTTGTGAGAATCTGCGCCTGACTTTCCCACTTTGCGAACTGACCAATGCCACGGGAAAAATGTAGCGGCCGTGGTTTCCGGTGCCGTGAGTGATCTCGTAACTGCGATCAGATCCGGTAGCAAAGAAAGTTTCGAGCTTCTCGGGATTCTGCAGATGCCGCACCCCGTCCGAGAGCAATAGCGTGCCCGTTTCGAGATCACCCGCCTGCCAGGCGAACAAAAAACGGTTGGCGAGCGCCAGCGCCGAAACGTAGCTTGGGTCCGAGTTGGCAGTTGCTGGGAGTGGCGTATGTTTCTTCGAACCACGTGCCATCGCGGGAATGCAAAAGAAGATCAACAATGCCGTGACGAGGATGGTGAGATCGTTAGCTCCCGGACGCCAGCTGGCGCCGAGCACACCCACGCGTAAGAATCTATTCATGTATCCAGGCAAAAATAAGGTTCTGTTGAGGTTGAATCCGCAGTGTACCTCGTTGACACGCATGCACTTGGTTAAGTTAGCGATCTTTACCGGGGTAGTATCTGAATGATAATATCGTTCTAGTTGCTGGTGCCCTAGGCATGAGCTCACCGTACGGTCTGCAGATCACCGAGAGCTGTGTTTTGTGCAAGCTCCGGCATTCTGGTTTCTTTTGTGATCTTCCTAAGCCTTCGCTAGAACACCTGGAAAAGATCAAGTATGCGAGCGCGTTCCCGCAAGGGGCTGTTCTGTTCGTGGAAGGCCAAGCTCCGCGCGGCATTTACATTATCTGCACAGGCCGCGTAAAGCTCACCACGACCTCGCGTGACGGCAAGACGCTGATTCTCCGAATCGCGCAGCCCGGAGAAGTTCTCGGCTTGCATGGTACGGTTTCCGGGAAACCCTACGAGCTGACGGCTGAGACGCTTCAGCCCTGTCAGCTTGACTTCATCAAGCGCGACGACTTCCTCAAGTTTTTGCAGAGTCACGCCGATGCTTGCCTGAACGCGGCACATCATCTGAGCCAGAACTGCCAGAGCGCCTACGAGATGATCCGCTCCCTCGGTCTTTCTCACTCGGTTTCCGAGAAACTCGCGCGCTTACTCCTTGAGTGGGCCAGCGATGGAGAAACGACAAAGGACGGTATTCGCATCAAAGTCGCCCTTACCCACGAAGAAATCGCTCAGTTGATTGGTACATCGCGAGAAACTGTCACGCGCGTCCTAAGTGAGTTCCGAGACAAGGAGTTCGCGCAACTCCGTGGCTCGACCCTACTGATCCGCAACAGGGCAGCTCTTGAAAAGATGATCGGCGCCTGATTTCGAATCGGCAAGCTAGTTTTCCTTTTTGGCTTCAGTTTCACCCTTCAGCAACTCTTTTTCAGCTTTGCTAGACTCGCCCCATGAGCTCCCAGTCCCCGCCGGACGTGCTGACGAATCTATCCGCATGTGAAATTGCCGCACATATTCGTGAGAAAAAAATCTCCCCCGTGGAAGTAGCGGGTCTTCACCTGGAGCGCATTGAGAAATTCAATCCGAAGCTGAATGCATTTGTCGATTGGCGCCCGGAACTCGTTTTGCACGAGGCGCGCTGCTCCGAGAACGCAATCGTCCGCCGCGAAGCATTGGGGCCCCTGCATGGAGTTCCAGTGTCTATCAAGTCTTGCATCGACGTGGCAGGACATCGCTGCGAGGCTGGCTCGCGGCTTCGCGCAGGCTATATTGCCCGACAGGATGCATCTCTCGTGGCGCGACTTCGCCGCGCGGGCGCCGTGGTTCTAGGAGTCACCAACACTCCCGAAATGCTCATGGCATGGGAAACCGACAACCTGCTCTACGGCCGCACCAACAATCCCTGGGATCTTAGCCGAACCGCCGGCGGTTCGAGTGGTGGCGAATCCGCAGCGATCGCCGCTGGACTCTCCGCCGGTGGGGTAGGCAGCGATGGTGGAGGCTCCATCCGCGAGCCGGCACACTTTTGTGGAATCTGCGGGCTCAAGCCGACGCCCGGCCGAATTCCAAGTACGGGGCACTACCCGAAATCCGGCGGCCCCTTCGCGCTGATTGGCGTCGTTGGACCAATGGCCCGTACGGTCGAGGACCTTCGCACTCTTTTCGAGGTGATTGCCGGGCCGGACGACGGCGACTGCTGTTCGGCACCCGTGATGCTGCGGGAAGTGGCAGAAAGCGATCTGCGGTCGTTGCACATTGGCTTTTTTGAGGACGACGGCCGTACCCCTGTGACTCCCGAAACACGCTCCGCGTTACAGCGCGCTGCGAAACTGCTCGCGGACCGGGGCCTGCGTGTCGCTCCTTTTCGTCCCGACGGCCTTGAGGAAGCCCGCCAGCTTTGGTGGAAATTCTTCGGCGTCGCCGGCGGCATGATCTTGGCTCCAATGCTCAAGGGCCGCCCAAACGATATCAGCCCGTTGCTCCGCGAATTCTTCCTGTGGACCGCCGCCGAGCCCGCCCATACCGGCGATTCCTTCCTTGCCAGTTGGCTTGGCCGCGACGAGGTGCGCGAACGGATCCTTATCCAGATGCGCAAACACCCAATCGTCCTCTGCCCGGCGGCTGCGATACCCGCCTTCCACCACGGAGAGCGGGAGTGGGAGATTGAAGGGAAGATGGTGAAGTACCTCGATGCCTGGAGCTATTGCGAGTGGTTCAACCTGCTGGGCTTCCCGTCCGTCGTCGTGCCCGTCGGAAAATCTGATGAAGGCCTGCCGATCGGCGTGCAGGTCGTCGGACGCCCGTGGGAAGAAGAGGTTGTGCTTGCCGTCGCTGCGGCGTTGGAGGAAGCGCGCGGTCCCTGGCAGCCGCCGCCATTGTGAAAAATATCCGAGGATCGCTAGAAAAGTGTCGCCTAATCTTTTTGTACTATTATCCCCTCCCTCGGGTTGGAATAGGCTTTTATCCCTAGCACTCACAGCTTGTCCGACGTGGGGCGGACTTTGTAGCCGGTAGGTTGATCCAAGTCATGTCAGGTTCTACGAATAGGGGTTTGTCGACAATCCAGAAGATACTTTGTGGGTTGGTCGTACTCCTCGCCGTCTCCGCCGCCTATCTATATCCATTTCCGCAAGCGAACTTGATCTATCCCGCCGCTATCGTTGTTCACGTGCTGGGCGGGATTTTGGCGAGCATTTTGCTCCTGTTCCTGCTGTGGCCACTTCTCAAGCGCGGCAACATCGTCTGGAAACTCGGGTGGTTCCTCAGCTCCGTCGGCGCGGTTCTCGGACTGATTCTGATCCGCACAGGCACGCCCCACAGTGAGTACCGCCTGCTTTATGCGCACATCATCGCCAGCGTTGCCGGTATCGCCTGTCTGCTGGCTGAGTGGATCGGGAGCCGTGGATGGCTCACTTCGAATGCGTTCGTGCGCTTGGCAGCGTGTCTCGTGATTTTCGCGATAATCGGATCGGCCGCACGCTATCAGCGCGAGAGCCAGTGGCTGAACCGCGCAGTTATCAAGAATCCCACGCTTGCGCCTGCAACGATGAGTGGCGAAGGCGATGGTCCGTCAGGCGCGTTTTTCCCGAGTTCGGCCCAGGTTTACGGTAATCAGAAAATCCCGAGCAAGTTTTTTATGGAGTCGGAATCCTGCAGGCGCTGCCACGAAGATATCTATAACCAGTGGAACAGCTCGGCCCATCACTTCTCTTCGTTTAACAATCAGTGGTATCGCAAGTCGATCGAATACATGCAGGACACGATTGGCACCAAGCCTTCGAAGTGGTGCGGCGGCTGCCACGACCCTGCCGTCCTCTACGCCGGCAAAATGGATACACCTATCAAGCAGTTCGTGCATGCGCCCGAAGCGCAGGCCGGACTCGGTTGCATGATGTGCCACTCCATAGCCGATGTGAAAAGCACCATGGGCCAGGGCGACTTCTACCTGGAGTATCCCAAGCTCCACGAACTCGCGGCCAGCAAGAATCCAGTTGTTCGATATCTGCACGATACGCTGACCAAGCTCAATCCCGAGCCGCATCGCCGCGTGTTCCTCAAGCCCTTCATGCGGAACCAGACGGCCGAATTCTGTTCCAGTTGCCACAAGGTGCACCTTGACGTTCCCGTGAATCACTACCGCTGGATTCGTGGATTCAACGAATACGACAACTGGCAAGCGAGCGGCGTCTCTGGACAGGGCGCGCGTTCGTTTTACTATCCAGCAAAGCCACAGCAGTGCGCGGATTGCCACATGCCGCTCGAACCCTCGAACGACATGGGGAACATAAACGGCAACGTACACTCGCACCGGTTCCCAGCAGCGAATACCGCTCTTCCTACAGCGAATGAGGATCCTCAGCAACTCAAGGCCACGGAAGACTTCCTGACGAGCGGCGCGCTGACGGTTGACATCTTCGCCATATCGCCTGCGCGCGAGATCAAGGCTGGCGCCGCCGCCGAACATGAAGTGTCGACCACGTTCGCCGTGGGGGAAGAGGCGGAAGCGAAGGTAAATGCCAGCGAGGCCGGGGAAGCGGTTCCTGTGACCGCCCCGCTCAATCGTGTTCATCCGGCCATTCGACGGGGCGACACGGTACGCGTAGACGTTGTGGTGCGCACCAAGCGCATTGGCCACTTCTTCCCGGGCGGAACGGTCGATGCCTATGACACATGGCTTGAACTGAAGGGGGTCGATGACAAAGGGCAGACCATCTTCTGGAGCGGCATGGTCGAAGACGATGGCAAAGGTCCGGTCGAAAAAGGAGCGCACTTTTACCGGTCGCTCCAGGTCGATAGCCACGGAAATCCCATTAACAAGCGGAACGCGTGGGCGACGCGGTCGGTCGTTTACGTGCGGCTCATTCCTCCGGGCGCCGCGGATACCGTTCACTTCCGGATGAAGGTTCCGCAAAATGCGGGAAACAAGGTTACGCTGACCTCTCGGCTGCTCTATCGCAAGTTCGCGTGGTGGAACACGCAGTTCGCATTTGCGGGCATGCCCGATCCTGCGCAGACCAATCGCGATGTAGCTGCAGACCACGACGACACAAAATACGTTTTTTCCGGTTCATTGAAGGGCGTTTCGGCGAAGTCGGCGAAGATTCCTGATGTGCCGATCATCACAGTGGCGAGCAACCAGGCGACGATCGATGTGCTGCCATCCAACGCTCCCACTGCGCAAGCGGCAACCGACGTCCGAAAAGAAGATTGGCAGCGCTGGAACGACTACGGCATTGGACTTCTGCTGCAGGGCGATCTGAAAGGCGCCCAAGCAGCGTTCGAGAAAGTCACGCAAGCGGATCCGCAGAATCCCGATGGTTGGGTCAATATCGGACGGGCTGCGCTTCAAGAAGGCGATGTCGCTCGCGCACGAACCGTGCTTGAAAAGGCGCTCTCGCTGAGTCCCGACCTGGCACGCGCCCACTTCTTTTACGCGGGAGTTCTGCGCCAGGAAGGCGACTATCCTGGTGCTGCCCAGCATTTACAGAGAGTCATTGCGCAATATCCACGTGATCGCGTCGCACTCAATAATCTCGGTCGCATTTACTTTCTCGAGCGCGAATATTCCGATGGCGTGCAGGTGCTTCAACAGGTGTTAGCAGTTGATCCCGAGGACCTGCAAGCGCACTACAACCTGATGCTCTGCTACAACGGCTTGGGCGACGAGAAGATGGCCAAGGAACATCAGGAGCGCTATTTGCGGTTCAAGGCGGACGAATCAGCTCAGACCATCACTGGCCCGTACCGGCAACTTCATCCCGAGGACAACAACGAGCGCCAGTCGATACACGAGCATGTGTCGGTGCCACTGCCGGTGTCAGGAAATTCCACACCTCGGATCGAGAATGTCGCGCGCGTTGGATCGACCCGAAATGCGCCTTCGGCAACGAGCGCAGCAGCTCCGGATATCACTCCGCATGGAGCCTCCAAGTAATGCGCTTGTCAGGCATTGGTTTCACCACAGGGGCACATAGATACAGAGGTAGCCGTTGGCATTTAGCAATTGGCGCTTGTCATTTTGCTGTCCGCCAGTGGAGCGCCACGCGATTTCTCCACGCTTCTGCACTTCCGTGGCTGATTTTGCTCTTACTGTCATCGGCGACGATTTCTTCCGCCCAGACCATCACCTTCCGGGAGATCACGTCGCAGGCCGGCATTCATTTCACGCATAACAACGGCGCCTTCGGGAAGAAGTGGCTGCCGGAGACTATGGGACCGGGTTGTGCCTTCATTGATTATGACAACGATGGCTATCCTGACATTATCTTCGTCAACGGACAGGACTGGCCCGGACATACCAAGAGCGGCGCGACCACCCTGAAGCTTTATCACAACAACCGCAATGGCACCTTCACCGATGTCACACAGAAATCTGGTCTCGGCATTTCCCTCTACGGACTCGGCGTCGCGGTCGGCGATTATGACAACGATGGTTTTGACGATGTCTTTGTAACAGCGCTCGGGCAAAGCCATCTCTTTCACAACAACGGCAACGGCACGTTCACCGATGTCACCAAATCTTCCGGAATGTGGGGCCCGAACGAATTCTCGACCAGCGCGGCGTGGTTTGACTATGACCGAGATGGGAAGCTCGACCTGCTGGTCTCCAATTACGTGCAATGGTCCGAGAAGGGTGATCTCTACTGCACGCTCGATGGCGCGCGGAAGTCATATTGCACACCAGAATCCTACAAGGGAGCGTCGGTTCGTCTGTGGCACAACCTCGGCGGAGGAAAATTCGAGGATGCCACGCAGAAAGCTGGATTCTATGATCCGACTTCGAAGAGCCTGGGCATTGCAGTTCTCGACTACAACGGCGACGGGTGGCCCGATGTGCTGATCGCCAACGACACGCAGCCCAACAAACTCTACCTGAACAAGAAGAACGGCACGTTCGAAGAACGAGCGGTCTCCGCCGGCATTGCGTTCAGCGAAGATGGCATTGCGCGCGCCGGTATGGGCGTCGATGCCGCCGATTACGACCGCTCGGGACACGCCAGCCTGATCATCACCAACTTCTCGAATCAGATGCTGTCGCTCTATCATAACGAGGGCAATGGGCTGTTTGTTGATGAAGCTCCGCGCTCGGAAGTGGGCCGTGCTTCGCTGGTAACGCTTGGCTTTGGCTGTTTCTTCTTCGATTACGATAACGACGGCTGGCTCGACATTTTTGTCGCCGATGGCCACATTGAAAACGAGATCGAACGCGTGCAGAAGCGCGTGACCTACTTAGAGCCGCCGCACCTATTTCGCAATCTGGGCAACAACAAGTTCGACGAGGTGACGAACAAGGTCGGCACGGCCCTAGCGGCGCCGAAGGTAGCGCGAGGCGCGGCGTATGCCGACATCAACAACGATGGCGCGCTCGACATCCTGATGACCACGAACGGCGGCTCAGCCCATCTCTACTTGAGCGAGGGCGTGACGAACCAGAGCCTGCGCGTGAAACTAGTGGGGTCGAAATCGAATCGGGATGGTATCGGCGCGATCGTTCGCCTCACGTCCGGTAGCGACAAGCAATGGGCCATGATGAAGTCCGGGTCCAGCTATCTCTCGCAGAGTGAACTCGTACTGACCTTTGGATTGGGATCGAAATCCAAAGCCGATGCAATTGAGATACAGTGGCCCAGTGGCCAGATTGACAAACTCGAGAACATCAACGCTGGCCAGACGGTGACGATCGAGGAAGGTAAGGCCGTGATCTCGACGCGTCCATACACGAAAAAGTAACGCCTCGGTTTGGCGCCGGTTTTTGAATTCTTGTCATCCTGAGCGCGGCCTTCGCGCACGCGGGGACAAGCGAGGACCGTGCAGTTCTGGCAGCTCGCTCAACGAGACTTGGTTGAACTCTTGCCTACTTCGACCGATGTCAGCTCGGATAGAATCTCAGTTACCAATCCATGAAAAAGCTCACGATCACTTTTGCGAGCGTTATCGCTGTCGCGCTTGGCTGCGTTCTTCTGGCCGCCGCACCGTCTCCCGATTTGCAGGAGGCCTCCCGCCTCAATAACATCGGCGTCGCCTACATGAACCAGCAACTCTTCGAGAAAGGTCTGAAGTCGTTCGAAGAGGCCGCGGTCAAGGATCCCGCGCTAAAAGTTGCGAAAGTGAATCGCGGTATTGCGCTGCTCAATCTGCAGCGTGTCGATGAAGCGCGAACCCTGCTCGAGCAAGCGACAAAGGACGATCCCAGCGACGCTCATGTCTGGTACAGCCTGGGCCTTTACTACAAGAATTCTTCGGTTCCGGAGAAGGCGGTCGAGTCTTTCCGCCACGTCACCGAAATCGACTCCAACGATGCCGACAGCTGGTATTTTCTCGGGTCAACCTACGCGCAACTGAAGCAGTTTCCACAGGCGATTGAGGCATTCGAACATGCGCTGAAAATCGATCCGCTACATGCCTCGGCGCAGTTCGGACTTTCGCGGGCGTATCAGCAATCGGGCCAGGCTGATCTGGCGCGCGAAAACCTGAAAAAATTTCAGTACATCACGCAGAACAAGCTGGGGGCGCCGATCAGCCTCGCCTATGGCGAGCAGGGAAAGTATTCGCGCGCGGAAGACTCGCCGGTGACGGTGCAAAAAGTGCTTCCGCAGATTCCGGTGAAGTTTGTGGATGTGACGAAGGAGGCGGGACTTCTCACTGAGGCTTCGAAACCTCAGGGTTCCAACGCGGCGGTGGATTCGTCGACTGCCCAGGGCGCTTGCTTTATCGACTACGACGGCGATGGACTAGTTGATCTATTTGTGACCAGCGTAGGCGAGGAGGGGGGTGCCGCTCTTTATCGCAATCTCGGAAATGGAAAATTTGAGGATGTCACGAAGCGTGCGGGACTCAACTTCGCAGAACGAGCTGTAAGCTGCACGGTTGGTGACTATGACAGTGACGACGCGCCCGATCTAGTTGTGGGGTTAAAGGGTCCCAACGTCGCACTCTTCCATAACGAAAAGCATGGCAAGTTCAAAGACGTGACGGCATCTGTGGGGATCGATCAGAAGCTGTATAAAACGCCCTCGATCGGGGAGACGGTTAGTGCTGATCCAGACGTTACTTTTGTCGATTTCGACCATGATGGCGATCTCGACCTCTACGTGACAAGTTTGCGAAGCGGGAGCGCTAATGCAAGAGATTGGTCGGAACAGATGCCGCCGAGTCGCGGTGGCGACGTCATGTGGCGCAATGACGGAAACGGGAAGTTTACAAACGTTACCGACGAGCGCGGTTTCGACGTCCGAAGTGGCAGTTTCGCTTCCATTGGAACTGATTACAACAACGATCGTGCGGTCGACGTTGTGGTGACCGGAACCGAGAACGGTCCGCTCATTTACGAGAATCCGCGAGAGGGAAAATTTCCGATCCGGCAGCCGTGGGAGGGCAAGATGCCAGCCACTTCTTCAGGCGTTGCTGTCCTCGACTTCGATCACGACGGCTGGATGGATCTTGCATTCACCCACAATAGTCCGCCTGGCCTAAGCCTCTGGCACAGCATCCAAGGGAAGCGTTTTGATCAGGTTGCTTTTCCAAAAGTGGACTGGGTGTGCGCCTATGGCGTCACTGCGATCGACTACGATAACGACGGGTGGGTGGACCTCGTCGCCGTGGGCGAAACCAAAGATGGCAAGGGTGAAGTCCGGCTCTTCCGCAACCTCGGCCCCGACGGGTGGAAGGATGTGACCGCCGATGTCGGCCTCGACAAGATTCAGCTCAAAGAGCCGCGCGCGATCATCGCGGGCGACTACGACAACGACGGCGCCGTCGACCTGCTCATCACGCAGAATCACGGTCCCGCGGTGCTCCTCCGCAATGAAGGCGGGAACAAGAACAACTCTCTACGCCTCGCCCTCAAGGGGCTAAACGACAACAAGTCTGCAATCGGCACCAAGGTCGAAGTTTTTTCGGCGGGCTTGCGGCAGAAGTTCGAGGTCTACGGATCGTCCGGTTACCTCGGTCAGAATTCTCCTTATCTCACGATCGGGTTGGGCCAGGCCAAGCAGGCAGATGTGGTTCGCATGTTATGGCCTACCGGCGTATTGCAGGACGAAATCGAAATCGCCGCGAACAAGGTGCAGAATTTCCTCGAGATCGATCGCCGCGGATCGTCATGTCCAACGCTCTTCGTCTGGGACGGGACTCATTACCAGCTTGTTGGCGACATGCTGGGCGCGGGCGTGGTCGGCCACTGGGTCGGTTCGACTGATGGCAAGGTCGAGCGCAATGTCGCGCGCCCGGTGGAGTACATCAAGGTTCCGCGCAATTCGATTCGCGAACGAGATGGCCAGCTAAGCTTCCGATTCATGGAGCCGCTGGAGGAGTCGGTTTATCTCGACAAGGTTGATCTGCTAGCGGTGGATCATCCCGCGAACATCGAGGTTTATCCCAATGAATATTTCGCGAGCAATCCGCCGTACCCGGCGTTCAAAGTCGTGTTCAGTGGGGACGCGCGTCCGCCGGGTGGGGCATGGGACGAGCACGGCCACAACGTGCTCCCCGATCTGCTGGCGCATCGTTATTTCGGTGATTTCAAATTGCTGTCGTTCGCCGGATTCACGGAACCGCATAGTCTGACTCTCGATCTTGGCGAGCCATATCGCGGAGGTCCGCTCTGGTTGTTGATGCACGGCGAGATCGAGTATTTCACTGCCACCAGCATGTACGCGGCTGATCAAGCGCATCTGACGCCGTTTGCTCCGTACTTAGAAGCACAGGACTCGCAAGGCAAGTGGGTTCGTGTCATCGCCGATCTCGGATTTCCGGCGGGCGGCGCGCGCACCATGACAGCCGACCTCACTGGCAAGTTGCCTGTCGGAACACGGCGTATCCGCTTCACGACGAACCTGCAGATTTATTGGGACAACATTCTCATTAGCCGCACGCCTCAGCATCAGCCCGTGCGCGTGACTTCTGTTCCGCTCACGCGCGCGAATCTTGCCTTCCACGGATTTCCGCTGAAGATCGAAGGCACGCCGCCGGGCAACGTGCAGTACATCTACGAAAAAGTGAGCGCAACCGGACCGTACACGCGTCCGGCGGGTGCGTACACGCGATATGGAGATGTGCTGCCTCTGCTAGGTGCGAGCGACGACAAGTTTGCCGTCTTCGGCTCAGGCGACGAGGTCGCTCTCGACTTCGACCCAGAGAGGCTTCCGTCCCTGGCGTCCGGTTGGGTTCGCGACTATTTCTTTGCGGCGCATGGCTATGAAAAAGACATGGATTTCTATGCGTATCGTGGCGACAGAGTAGATCCGCTCCCGTTCCGCGATATGGCGACCTACCCGTATTCCGGCAAATCGTTTCCGTCCGACTCGGAGCATACGCAGTACCTGCTGGAGTACAACACACGGTTCATGTCAGGAAATGAGGCCAACGGGTATTCGTTCCACTATCCGGACAAACCGTAGGAAGGCCCATTATTTCAAGTCGGCCTAATCGATGGCGGGAATAGCAAACCGACACTCGCGTTACAATTTCCTTGCATGTCGGCCAGCCGAATCGCTGTTTTTGTTTTCCTCTACGCTGGCCTTCTCGCGGCCCAAAATGCGCCCAGCCCCATGGGACCCGTCGCAGTCCCGGTCAAGCCGCAACCCGTTCGAAAGGCCGGACCGAAACTCAGCCAGCCTGTTCCAGTCTTTCGCGAGATCGCCGGGCAGGTCGGACTGACCGCTCCGCACATCTCGTCGGCGGAGAAGCACTACGTGATTGAGTCCATGAGCGGTGGCATCGGTGTTTTCGACTGCGACAATGATGGCAAACTCGACATCGTCATGGTGAACGGCTCGACGGTCGATCGCTATCGTCAGAACGGGGGCGATCCGCTGGTCACGCTGTGGCACCAGGATGCGGACTTCAAGTTCACCGACATCACGCAGAAGGCAGGCCTTACCCGAAAAGGATGGGGAATGGGCGTGGCTGTTGCGGACTTCGACAACGACGGCAATCTCGACCTGTTTGTCACTTCGTACGGCGGCAACGCACTGTATCGCAACAAGGGAAATTGCAGGTTCGAGGATGTGACTGACAAAGCCGGAGTGCGCGGCGGCGGGTTTTCTACTGGCGCCGCATGGGCCGACTATGACCGCGACGGCTTCGTCGACCTGTTTGTCTCCCGATATGTCCATGTGGATATGGACCGCTTACCCGTTCCAGGGTCGACGAAGTTTTGCCAGTACAAAGGAGTCGCCGTGCAGTGCGGTCCGTGGGGGATGGAAGGCGAGTCCGATTTGCTCTATCACAATCGGGGTGACGGCACATTCGAAGAGGTTTCGAAGAAAGCTGGTGTCGACGACCCTGAAAAGTATTACGGCCTGGGTGTTGTCTGGGGCGATTACGACAATGACGGCTGGCCGGACTTGTTTGTTGCCGACGATGCCACGCCCAACCATCTGTATCACAACAATCGCAATGGAACTTTCACTGATGACGCCGCTGTTCGGGGTATTGCCTTGAACGGCGACGGTCTTGCGCTGGGCTCAATGGGCGTGAGTTGGGGCGACTACGATCACAGCGGACGGCTATCGATGTTCGTGACCGAATTCGCAGACCAGCCCAACACGCTATATCACAACCTCGGTTCGCAGGGATTCGAAGATGTCGCTATGTCATCGGGCGTTGGGCAGCCGAGCATGCCTTATCTCGGATGGGGAACGAAATTCTTCGACATGGATAACGACGGCTGGCTCGATCTTTTCGTCGTCTGCGGCCACGTTTATCCGCAAATGGACAGCGTCAGAGGCAGCGCGGCATACGCCGAGCCGTTGTTGCTTCATCGAAACCTTCGCAATGGCACATTCGAAGAGGTATCGAAACCGGCCGGACTTGCCGATCAGCCGCTTAAGTCGAGGCGAGGTGTGGCCTTTGGCGACATCTTCAACACCGGCAACATCGATATGGTCGTGCTCAACGTTGGTGAGCCTCCATCTTTTTTTCTGAACACATATAACTCGCCCAACCACCGAGTTCTCTTCAATCTGGTGGGGACGAAGAGCAACCGCGCGGCGATTGGAGCGCGAGTGACGATTCGAGCCGGTGGGATGACGCAGGTGGACGAGGTCCGGGGCGGTGGCAGCTATCTTTCGCAAAACGATTTGCGCATCCATTTCGGGTTGGGGTCCGCCGCCAAGATCGACGCTGTTGAAATCCGCTGGCCAAACGGGAAAATCGAGAGTTTGAGAGATCTCAGCCCGGACAAGATCTACACGGTTGTTGAAGGGCAGGGAATCAAGGATAGCGCGACATTCGGTCCGGGGCCGACGTTACGCTAGAGTAGTTGTGCGCGGTGTGCCCGTTCGTATGAAACAAAGAATTGGAGAGGCGGAGGCGGCTGTCAGCCTCAGGTTTTAGTTCTCAGCGCCGCAACTCTCGGACTAAGCCACAGGCGAAAACTCCAGAGCACAGCACGTCAATGACGAACCGCTGCCCCGAAGTCTGATGACGCCGCGCCAATGGCTGAAAGCTGACAGCCGTTTCTGCCTCTACGGTGTTCCGTAGCTCGCTGGCAGGGCTTTCGCCAGATCCTTCCAACCCACGAGTACGAATCCCTGATCCTTTAAGAACTTCTGAAATTCAGTGCTCTTCACCATATCCACATCGTGCTGACGCCAGGCCGCACCCCAGTCGGGATGGTCCCAGGTTGCGCCCTGCATTTCTTCGTCGTCATAGGCGAGATGTACGATCACCTGGTAGACGCCCGGACCGAGCGGAGCCAGTTCCTTCTCATACCACGCGGTCCAATCTTGTGGAGCGATCCCCGGCTCAATCTCAATCACCTTCTGAACAAGAACCTCTTCCGGCTTCACCTCCACATCTTTCGGTCCATGCGAGCCTTGTACTTCTTCCAACACGGGCAGGTGATAGGTGTATCCCATCTTTTGATGAATCTTGAACAAATCTGGCCTCTGGAAGAGCGCCCCCATGTGGCTGTCCAGATGAGTTGGATGAATACCCATCGCCACCGCATGATCGATTTGCGCTCGCAACTCGATCTCGGCTTCGGCGACTTTCGCGTTCTTCTCCACCTCGGGCGTATCGAGAGGCAAATAACCGTCAGGATCGAGGAGGCTCGGTACCTTGTCTTTCGAACTCACCGGCCCCCACCGCAACCCGGTCCACTCGCTGTTGAGCGCTTGGTGAATACCGACATCCGCATCAGGATGTTTTTTCGTCCACTGTGCGACCTCCGGCAGCCAGGGACAAGGCACAAGGATGCTCGCTGATGTGATCCATCCATTCTCGAACGCCGCAAAGATCGCTCGATTCACGGAGTGATTCATTCCGAGGTCGTCGGCATGAATGATGAGTAATCTTGCGTTGGCCGGATATCCAAGCCGCTCTTGCACGGTTTTTGAAGCCGGAGAGTTTTGCCCGGCCGCGATTGCGGTGGCGAGCATAACTAACCACAAGGAGAATATGAGTCGAAGATATCTGAAGGTCATGAGAAGATCCGTTTTCAGCGAAATGAAGTGAACGACACTCTATTGTTACTCCTGGCCTGTAGCCTAGGAAAGAATCGATTTAATACTATTATTTTTGATTGACAGGAAACCGGTTCCATATGAGAATCCGCTGGACATTCGGTTCGGTCGCAGGCGTCGCTAGTCTGTGGCTCTGCTCCCTGTTTGCGGCTTTTCACCGGAACAATAAACCGCCACGCTCCGAGAGCCCGGAGAGTGCCTTCCCCCGACCCCATTATCTGCGCCAGATAATGGGGCTTCGTTTTTTTGAGGACTGAATGAGCACAACCACCAGTACTTCAGTCGAAAGTTCGAGCCTGAAGCGCTCTCTTACTTTATGGGACCTGATTCTCTACGGCGTGATCGTAATTCAGCCCGTTGCACCGATGTCGGTATTTGGGGTGCTCAGCGACAGAGGCCACGGCCACGTCGTTACTACAATCCTCATCGCCATGGTGGCCATGCTTTTCACGGCCATCAGCTATGGACGGATGGCACGCGCTTATCCCAGTGCCGGGTCGGCATTCACCTATGTTGGCCAGGAAATTAATCCTGCTTTAGGCTACGTTACCGGCTGGAGCATGGTGATGGATTACCTGCTCAACCCGATCATCTGCACCGTCTGGTGCAGTCAATGGGCCCATGTGTCGGTTCAGAATGTGCCTTATTGGGCGTGGGCAATTTTCTTTGCGCTCGTGTTCACGCTTCTGAACGTGCAAGGCGTTAAGACGTCCGCCCGAGTGAACACCGCGCTTGCTATAGGTATGGGGGTGGTGATTGCAATATTTTTCGTGGCCGCCGCGCGCTTCATCTTTGGCAATCCGCACGATGGGACAGGGTTCTTTACCCGTCCCTTCTACGATCCGCAACTATGGAACCTGCGCGCCGTCCTCGGGGGCACCTCAATCGCCGTCCTTACCTATATCGGCTTCGACGGGATTTCGACCCTCTCGGAGGAAGTCGAAAATCCGCGACGGAATATTCTTCTGGCCACTGTTCTTACTTGCCTGGTGATCGGAATTCTTTCCGCTTTCGAAGTCTATGCGGCGCAGCTGGTGTGGCCCGCGTCAGAACCATTTCCCAACGTCGATACCGCATTCACTTTCGTAGCGCAGCGCGCATGGCCTCCGCTGTTTGGGGTTTTGGGCTTCACTTTGCTGGTGGCCAATTTCGGCTCCGGCATGGGAGCGCAGCTCGGCGCGGCGCGCCTGCTGTATGGGATGGGTCGCAGCAACGCGCTTCCGAAATCGTTCTTCGGCGTTGTCGACAAAAAGCATCGCGTGCCCCGCAATAACGTCCTGTTTGTCGGAGGGCTCGCTCTCGTTGTCGCTCTTTTGGTGATCGTCCCGTTCCGGGGGCAGACCGTGTGTGATGGCACCGTTTTTTGCTACGGTTTGGGCGCAGAGATGCTTAATTTCGGCGCTTTAATTGCATTTATGGGAGTGAATGCAGCCGCGTTTATTCGCTATTTTGTGCGTGAGAAACGCTACACCATTTGGAACTTCGTTCCGCCGGTGGCCGGATTTCTGATCTGTCTGCTGCTCTGGCTGAATCTCAGCACTCCGGCCAAGATAGCGGGCGGCATCTGGATGGCGGTTGGTATTGCCGTCGGAGCCTGGAAGACAAAAGGTTTTCGTGGCAACCTGATTAACTTCGAACTGCCGCCGGAAAACGAATAGGGGAGATTGAGAAGTAAGAGATCAGATTGCAGATCGAAAACCTCAAGGGGTCCGAACGTTATCGGAACCCTGGGCTTCTTACTTCCGCAATCTGACATCTTATGTCTGCAATGCCACACTTCACTCCACGTTCCACCCGCTAACTTCCACCACAGGAGTCGCAGTTCCGAGATCAGCGGTATGGAAGGTCGCGGAGACTTCACGTCGCTCACCCGGCAACAAAGTGAGATAGTTGTCCTGCCAGAGAACTGGCGCGATCTCGTCTCCGCCTTTGGTCTTGCTGGCTTTCAAGCGCACGAAGAACGCAATGCTCTTGCTCGGATTCACAATCACCACATGGGTGACGGCATCGTTACCTTTGCGCTCGGTATGCGTGGTGACATTCAGCTTTACTTTCGGCAACTGGGCAAGTGACGTGTAATCAGCATAGGATTCGGTCGGCGTCTTGAACCAGTTCGACTTGGACCAGTCAAGCGTCTCCGGCTTCGTTGAAAGCCAGTAGAAGTTCGATCCGACCAGCCGTCCGCCTGAATCGGTCACGCGCAAATCGAGGAAGTACGCTGGAGACAGACCATCGACGGCCGGGATCTCCAGCACTTTGGCGGTACTGTCACCGACGGCGTCGACCGTAACCTCCTTCGAGAATTTCTCGGTCGCATCCAGGTTCAAAACACGCGCCGTCAGCTTTACTCCCTTGGCATCGGTGTATTGGCTACTCACCAGCCACACAGAGTGATCGTCGTACCCGTATATCGGATCAAGGGGCTGCAGCGCTTTCTTGGCGCCGAAGTATCCGCCGCCCGGCAACATGTAATAGTCGTAGAGGTGCCATATCATCGACGGCCACGCATTGTTAAGCATCCACTGGATGACCCCCGTCGAGGTGTATTTATTCCGGCTGTACGCCTCATACATCGCCCGGACGCCTTCATAGGTCATCAGTTGCGACTTGAAGGCAAATTCCTCTGCGTTGTTCGACGAGCCATAGCGTGCATCTTGTGCCTCGATAAACACGTGCAGGTTCTTGAACGCGCCGCCACCCGCGTGGAAATTCCAATAGTCATCAATTGGCCAGAGATGGTCTTTCGGCACCATCCGCCGAACGCTCTCTATCGGAGGCACGGCAGGTCCCATGCTGGTTTCCATGTTGAAACCGTACGCGCCGCCGCATCCGCCGACATTGCAATCCTGGTCTTGCGGAGGCCGATGAATGTCCACCGTCCAATACGAGGGCGCGACATATTCGTACGGCCCTGACATCTTTCCGCCACTCTCGCCCGTGATGGCCGCTGGCTTCGCCGTAGCCGACGAAACGATCGGATTCGGCCACATCAGATCTTTCGCGACCTGCAGGTATGTTCCTTCCACGTCGGGCGGCGGAGGATTGTCGCTTCCGTTGAGCCACATCACCATGCTCGGATGGCTTCGCAACCGGTACATCTGGTCACGCAGCGACGCTTTTGCAATGTCGAAATCCTCGGGTGCCCACTTCGACCAGTGCTCCCAGTGATCGCAACAGCACCACCCTGCCATCACCAGAACGCCTTGCTGATCCGCGGTTTCAAGGAATTCCTCGGTTTCTAGTTTGCCTTCGAGCCGAATCGTGTTCAGACCCATGTCACGCACGTAGCGGATCTCATCCATCATGCGTTTCGAGTCGTTGCGCAAGAACATGTCCGGCGTCCAGCCGCCGCCCCGGATCAGAATGTTCTTCCCGTTGATTTTGAAAACGCGCTTGAAACGGCTTGGAGCGTTTTCGCTCACCTCGGAAGTGATCTCTCGAATACCAAATTTGGTGTGCGAAGAATCCGAAACCTTGCCATCAACTTCGAATGTGAGATCAAGGTCGTAGAGGTTTGGCGTACCCATTTGAGTCGGCCACCAAAGGCGCGGGTTCGCGATCTTCAGTTGTGAAAATTGGTCCGCGTCAAAGGTGACATCTTTGTTCTCGCCCGCGGCCAGTTCCACATCTTGGGTGAATTCTGCGCCCTCGATGTGGCCCTTCAACGTGCCTTTGACCGGCTGATCGGTACCGTTCTTCAGTAGTGCGGTTACGGTGAGTTCGGCGGCATCATTGGCTTGGCTGACCTTGGAGACAACGGCCGGATACCGCAACGCCACCGGCCCGCTGGTGGAGAGATAAACCTCGCGCCACAAGCCCATGTTCTTGTCGGGCGGCGCCGGGTTCCAATCGACGAAGGTGATTGCGAGACTTGTATCGAGTGGCGCCCAGACCTGTAGCGCGACCACATTAGTACCTGATTTCACCGTCTTGGTAACGTTGAATTCATAGGTACGCCACGCGCCGGCGACGTCAGTCGCATTAGCGATCTGTCTCCCGTTGACCCAAATATTCGCGCGGTAGTTGATGCCGCGAAAATTCAGCCAAACATTCTTGCCTGCTTCACTAGCCGGCAGCGTGAACTGCTTGCGGTACCACCACGATACCGCGTACGGGCTATCCGGTGGCATGGGCAAGTTCGAGAAATTGGCACCGATCGGATAGGACAAACCTGGGTACTGACGCAGGTTCATTCCATCAAAAGGTTCAGGCAGTGCCTTACTTTTGATTTGAGCCGCCACGACCGTGCTGGGAACAGTGGCCGGCGTCCAGTCGCGAGGCTGGAATGCTGGAGTAGAGATGACCTCTCCTTTTTCGGCCACCTTAACCGAGGTTTGGATTGCCCAACCATCGCTCAGCGCGATCCGAGCAGGTTGTGCTGCACTGGGAGAGGCTTGCGTTTTCTTCTGAGCCATGCCCGGAAGGGTTAGGCAAAGCGAAAGGACGATGAGAAATGAGATGGATGCAACGGACCGAAGGAGTCTCATAGGTTTTTTCATGAAAGAAATGATCAATTTCCATTGTGCCGGAAACACGTGTAGCTTCATAACACTTTTATTAATTCGTTTCAATAAAGACTTCTTGCCGCTTTGAACCCGGCGCTCGTTCCTGGCCTTACGGTGTCCAAAACATGTCGTGAACTCACTGGTTTATAATCAAGAATTCTCGCTTCAAGCGTGGAGTATTCCGAACATGATTCGAATTCTGCAAAGTGCGGGCCCGACCCTGAAGATCATTCTCGGTGCCCTGCTGGTCATCATTTGCGCTTCGATGGTGATCACCCTCATCCCCGGCGGCTTCGGTTCCAGCCTCGGTATCGGAGGCCCGGGCCAGGGTGTGCTCGCCAACGTCGGGGACCAGCAGGTCACGACCAACGAAGTCCAGCACCAGGCCCGACTGATGATTCAACAGCAGTTTCCGCGTGGTGGAGCGCAAGCCAGCGCGTTGATGCCGTTTTTTGCGCGTCAGGCCGCCGAGCAACTGATTAATGAAAAAGTGTTGGTCGCCGAAGCCCGCCGACTTGGCTTGCGCGTCACCGACAATGAACTCCGCGACGAACTCCAGCACGGGGGGCTAGGGGCTACGTTGTTCCCTGAAGGCAAATTCATTGGACAGGAAGAGTACGAAAACCTGGTCCAGCGCAACTTCGATATGACGATCCCCCAGTTCGAGGAACTGGTGAAGGAAGAGATTCTCGTTCGTAAGTTGCGCGCGCTTGTTTCCACAAGTGCCTACGTGAGCGATGCCGAAGTCCGTCGCGAGTTTGATCGCCGCAACACGAAGGCCAAGTTCGAATACGCCGTTCTGACACAAGCGGACATTCTGAAGGGCATCCATCCCAGCGAGCAGGAACTGAAGGCATACTACGACCGCAACAAGGCAAATTACGCGAACTCGATACCAGAAAAGCGACAAATCCGCTACGCTGTTGTCGAGTCGTCAAAAATAGCTTCTACCGTTTCCGTTTCTGATCAGGATCTTCAGACTTTCTATGACCAGCACCGCGACGACTACCGCCAACCTGAACAGGTGAAGGTTTCACACATTTTGATAAAGACTCCCTTGCCGGGTCCCGATGGCAAGGTTGATCCGAACGGCGTCGAACAAGCGCGTAAGAAAGCCGAGGACGTGCTCAAACAGGTCAAGGCTGGCGGGGATTTCGCCAAGCTTGCGCAGCAGTACTCGGAAGACACCGTCAGCGCGAAAAATGGCGGTGAACTCGGATGGATTGGCCGTGGTCGCACGGTTCCAGAATTCGAGAAAGCCGCATTTTCGCTCGCCAAGGGCCAAAGCAGCGATCTGGTCAAGAGCAGCTATGGGTTCCACATCATACGCGTTGAAGACAAGCAGGACGCACATCTGAAGCTACTCGCCGAAGTCAAGCCACAGATCACCGAACAAGTAAAAGCGCAGAAGGTCGCGCGCGCCACCGAATCGGCTGCGACTGCTCTGCTCAGCCAGGCACGAGGCGAGGGAGTCGAAAAAGCAGCCGTCGCCAAGGGATTTCACGCCGTCACGACCGACTATTTCAGCCGTGTCGATACGTTACCGGGAATGGAATCATCCCCGCAGTTAATGGAGGCCGTCTTCAACGAGCAAGAGAAGTCGCCGCCTGACATGGTGCAGACTCCTGAGGGCTACGTGGTTTTCGAGTTGCTCGCTGTGAAGGCGCCTGCGACCCCGACGTTCGACCAGATCCGATCCAAGCTCGAAACGGATTTCAAAAACGAGCGAGCGAGCGTCCTGCTCCAGCAGAAAACGCAGGAACTTTCTGACCGCGCTAAGGCCGAGCATGATCTCAAGAAGGCCGCCAAAGAACTTGGGGCTTCTCTCAAGACCAGCGAACCGGTTTTGCCGGATGGGCAAGTTCCGGACGTCGGTTCGATGTCGGGGGCAGCTTCGGTCATCTTCAATCTCAAGCCCGGAGATATCAGCGGTCCAATCAACACAGGTAGCAATGGCGTGGTCGCGCAGTTGCTCGAGAAGCAATTGCCCACCGATCAGGAATACTCCGAGAAGAAAGACCAGATTCGCCAGGGCCTCCTGCAGAGCAAGCAGCAGGAATTGTTCGGCTTGTTCGTCACCAACCTGCGTAGCAGCATGGAGAAGTCCAAGGTGATCCGCATCAACCAGCAGGAAATGAACAATCTCACAGCTCGTCGCGGATCCGACGAAGGGGAATAGTACAAAGAACCGGCTACTAGGAAACGACTACTGAGAACTGAGATCTGCTTTAAATGCCATTCCCGCGCGCCAGTGGTGTCTTGCTTCATCCCACTTCGTTGCCTTCACGCGGGGGGATCGGGGACCTCGGTCCGGCCGCATACAAGTTCTGTGATTTTATTGCTTCGGCGCGTCAGGCTGTGTGGCAGGTTCTTCCACTCGGGCCTTTAGGATTTGGCGCCTCCCCTTATTCTTCGACCTCAGCCTTCGCCGGGAATCCGCTGCTGATTAGCCTGGAGCGTCTGGCTGATCATGGCTGGATCGATTCCGCGCGCCTCAGCGATCTTCCGCAGAACGTCGAGCCGATTGACTACGAGCATATTTTTGCACGCAAGATCCCGGTGCTTTTCCAGGCCGGACAGAATTTCTTGCGCTCAATCGTCCCGGGGCCCCGTTCGCGGTTCGATCGTTTCCGCGAAGACAATCGCTGGTGGCTTGACGACTTCGTCTTGTTCGACGCACTGCGCTCCCGTTTTCATCTGGAAAGCTGGAATCGCTGGCCGCGGGAAATCGCGATCTGCGAGCCCGCCGCCCTCGACAAGCTCCGCGCTGAGATGGAAGACGATCTCCAGATTCGCCGCGTCATCCAATTCTTCTTCTTCGAGCAATGGCAGGCGCTCCGCGCCTATTGTGCCGAACGCTCGGTTCGCATCGCCGGTGACATCGCAATCTTTGTCGACTTCGACAGCGCCGATGTATGGACTCATCAGAATCTCTTCCGCCTATCGGACCTCCAACCCGAGGTGGTCGCTGGCGTGCCGCCCGATTTCTTCTCAAAAACCGGGCAGCGTTGGGGAAATCCGCTTTATCGCTGGGACGTCATGCGCGAGGAGAATTATTCGTGGTGGGTCGATCGCATGCGCTGGGCGACTCACAATTTCGATTACATCCGCCTCGACCACTTCCGCGGTTTTTCTCAGTTCTGGGAAATCCCCGCGGGCGAAGAGACGGCTGTCAATGGCCGCTGGGTTGACGGCCCTAAAGACGATCTGTTCGTCACATTGCGCGAGGCCCTCGGTGGCCTGCCATTCTTCGCCGAAGATCTCGGCTACATTACGCCCGATGTGAATGCGCTTCGCGATCGCCTTCAGATACCGGGAATGGCAGTTCTGCAATTCGGTTTTGGAGACGCCGGAGCGCATATCTATCTTCCGCACACCTTCACTCCCGACAAAGTGGTGTACACCGGTACACACGATAACGACACAATTCTAGGGTGGTGGAAGTCTGGTGCATCCGAAAAAGAGCGTCGCTGCGTTGAGAACTATCTCGGCATGCCCGATGATGGCGTGAACTGGTCTCTGATTCGTGCTGCCATTAATTCCGTCGCTAATCTGAGCGTCGTGCCCCTGCAAGACATTCTCGGACTCGGAACTGAAGCCCGCATGAACACGCCGAGCCATAGCGACGGAAACTGGCGCTGGCGTTTTTCTGCCGATCTGCTCCGCCCGGAGTTAGCGAAAAAACTGGCGTCGCTTGTGGAAGTTGCCGACCGTCTTCCCCAAAAGCCCTCTCCTGTGCAGAACGAAGACTGGGCCGCCTGATCGCTCCTGATTCATTGAACTTGTGAAGCGTAACCCAAGGTGCAGTGACCTTCGTCACTGAAGCACGCAATGTTTGTCGTATCTTCAAGTACAGACTTAGGCAACACTGATTCACGAACGTTTAACCGTCTCTTCACACAGCTGCAAACTCTGGCTGACAAGAATCGGGTATGCCTAAAATTCCAATTGCGGACGACAGAGCGCCGGGGATTCTCGAGCAACCGCCTGCACTTCCTGGCCTTCCGGGATTCGCAGGGAAGCTCATTCCCATGGACCAGGCGCGCGCTCTATATCATCGCGTCCGTTCCGCTCCGCAAGGATTTCGGCTTGAAAATCTGTTGGCCGAGATGCAGATCGACCTGCAAGTGCAATCTGCCGATCTCGAACGCATCCCCGCTAAGGGACCGCTGGTAGCGGTCGCCAATCATCCATTCGGAGTGCTTGATGGGGCTGCGCTGGGTGTGCTGCTATCGCGCGTCCGTTCCGACGTTAAAGTGATGACGAATTCCGTGCTTGATGGCATCCCCGAGCTGCACGATCACTGCATTTTTGTGGATCCGTTTCATACGTCTTCTTCTGCCGAGAAAAATCTGAAGGCTCTCAAGCAGGCGATCGCGTGGCTCCGGCAGGGAGGCGCTCTCGCCGTTTTTCCTGCGGGCGAAGTATCGCAACTCAAGGTCAGCCAGGCACAAGTCACCGATCCCGAATGGAACAACATTGCTGCCCGCCTGATGCGGAAGACCGGAGCCACTGCGCTTCCGGTCTATTTCTGCGGACGCAACAGCATGGCGTTTCAGCTTCTCGGTCTTATCCATCCGCGCTTCCGCACTCTTTTTCTTTTGCAGGAATTCCTGCAGCAACAAGGCAGGAAAGTCCAGGTGCGTATCGGAAGTCCGATTCCTTCCGAAATGATCGACAGCATTGAGGGCGACGAAGAAGCGACCGAATATCTCCGACTGCGCACGTATCTGCTGTCCTATCGTGGCAAGAAGGCTCTATCGCTTCCGCACAAGATGCGCTCTGCTCTGCCGCGCAAGGCTCAGGAAGCCATCGCACCGCCGGTTCCACAAAACCTGGTTCTTCGTGATATCGATGCACTGCCGGAAGATCGCTTGCTCACCGAGAACTCAGAATTCGCGGTGTACGCGGCGCGCGCCTCGGAGATGCCACACCTGCTTGATGAACTGGGCCGCTTGCGCGAAGAGACCTTCCGGGCTGCCGGTGAAGGTACTGGAAAGCGCGCCGATCTCGATCATTTTGACGATTACTACTGGCACATTCTTCTGTGGAGCAAAGAGAAGAAGGAGCTGGTTGGCGCCTACCGCGCGGGAAACACGGATGAGATTTTGCGCAAATATGGGATTCAAGGCCTCTACACGCACACCCTCTTTCGATATGACCAGCAACTATTTTTGAAGATCGGATCGGCGCTCGAACTCGGTCGCTCGTTTGTGCGCCCGGAATACCAGCGCCAGTACGCGCCGCTGCTGCTCTTGTGGAAGGGAATCGCAGCATTCATCTCGCTCCATCCGGAGACACCAGTGCTCTTCGGTGCGGTTAGTATCAGCAACGATTACAGCAGCGCCTCGCGCGAGATGATCGTTCGTTACTTTGAGAGCCGCGAAGACGCGCGCGAATTCTCGGGGCTCATTCAGCCTCGTACGCCGTTTCGCGCGCCGAAACTGCGCCGCTCGGATTGCCGTGCCGTCTGCAACGTGCTGCGCGGGATCGATGAACTCGCCGAACCAATTTCCGACGTTGAAGTGGACGGCAAAGGTTTGCCGATTTTGATCAAGCAGTACGCCAAGGTCGGTGGCAAGCTGGTCGGCTTCAATCTCGATAAAAAATTCTCCGATGTGGTGGATGGCCTGGTGATCGTCGACCTTCGCCAGACGGATTCCGGCGTCCTGGAACGCTACATGGGGAAGCAGGGCGCTGCTAACTTCCGCGCCTTCCACAGACTGTCTTCTTCGTAGCTTTACTAATTTCTTCCTGCCATTAGAATAGACAGTTCGACTGCGTCCCGCGCAGCGAATAGGAGCCTTCATGTCCGCTACCGGGGAACTCATCCGACTCATGAACTACGTCGACGACATCGCCACTACCTTGCGTCGCATCAGCGCCACCATTCCGACGCTCACCGATGAAGAGCGCAGCCGCCTTCTCGACTACATGCGGAAGTCCGATCCCAGCTTTGACTCCGTTCTCGGCCAGTTACAAAAGGGAGCCAAGTAGTGGCGGAAGTCCAGACCGTGGCCGTCATCGGCGCCGGGATCATGGGACGCGGCATCGCTCACGCCGCGGCGCTAGGCGGGTACCGCACCATCCTTGAGGACCTTCTCCCAAACGCACTTCGCAATGCTGAATCGGAGATCAAGGCGAATCTCGATAAAGCTGTCGAACTCGGCAAAGTCAGCGCGGGAGCAGCCGATGCCGCTTTCCGCCGGGTCGAATACGCTGGTTCGGTCGAGCAGGCTGCCCGCGAAGCGGACCTCGTCATCGAGGCCGTTCCCGAAGAAATGGAATCGAAGATCGAGATCTTTACGCTGCTCGACAAAATCTGCCGCCCGGCGACGATCCTCGCCTCGAACACCTCGTCTCTCAGCATCACTGAGATCGCGAGCGTTACCTATCGAGCGAAAAAATGTGTCGGTATGCATTTCTTCAATCCGGTTCACAAAATGAAGCTGCTGGAGGTAGTTCGAGCGCTCGAAACCGACGAAGACACGCTTTCCACCGCAGCCGAGGTTGGCAGCAGAATGGGGAAGGAAGTAGTGGTGATCAAGGAGGCGCCCGGCTTCATCACCAGCCGCATCAACGCTATGATCGGCAATGAGGCCTTCTACATGCTGCAAGAAGGTGTAGCGAGCGCGGCCGACATCGACAAGGCTCTCAAACTCGGCCTAAACCATCCCATGGGACCGTTCGAACTCGTGGACCTGGTTGGCCTCGACACTCGCCTTCACATTCTCGAATATCTGCACAAATCGCTCGGTGAAAAATTCCGGCCGTGCCCCCTGCTGGTTCAATACGTGAAAGCTGGCCGCCTCGGCCGCAAGTCGGGCAGAGGGGTGTTCGAATACCCGGAGATGACCGCGACCGGACTCAACTAAAAGCAAATCCCCACTCAAAATCGACTAGCCGATTCCGAAGTGGGGACCCAATCTAACTGGCAACTGCCGAGCGTGAAGTCACTTCTTGCGACTTCTATTTTATGTTCTTGACTACCTGCGGGACGAATTTTGATCCCTGCAAGTCGGTGTCTGTAAACCCGAAGACAAAGAACTGATTCGGATTCGTGTTTGGCCCATCGAAGTCTTGCAGGAAGTCGTTGTCGTTGGAAACCCACAAGGTGTGCATCGTGCTCCCACCTACGGTCACGTCCTGCCCAATGGCAAGACCTTCAAGCTTCGCTGGAACCTGATCGGGAGTAACGCCGTTTGTGCCCAGCACGGCTACGACATCGAGAAACAGTGTCTTTGCCACCGCATGAGTCGCTGCTTTCGTGCCATTCATGAATTTCACGTCGACCGCTCCGCTCAGATCGATCTTGAATATCTGTTTGACCTTCGCGTTGCTGTCATCTCCACGGCCCTTGCCATCGCGCTCATCGACCAGGAATTCATGATCGTTGATGGCGGTGATCTCGCTCACGCCGCTTCCGGCCGTCAGCAAATACGCGTATTCATGCGTTGCCTTTCCCGACGCGATGTCGATCGTGACGATTCGCAGCAGGCTTGCCGCGTCTCCCCCTTCGGCAGCGTCCTGGAGAAGCGCGTTCTGCATGATTCCCACGAGCGTCGTTCCATCCGGCGTAATGGCCAGTCCCTCCATTCCTTTGTTTGCGACGCGACCTTTCGTATTGTCGGCAATCTCATCACTGCCCACCGGTTTGCACTCTGCGACGAACAGATGCGCCGGGAGCGTGAAAGACCTCTTACGAGCGCCCGTTGCGCGATCGAATTCGTAGACATACGGACCATACTCATCCGAAATGTAGACGCTAAGTCCGTCGTTCGACAGTCGAATCCCCTCAGTGTCAAGGCGCGCATTGCTGGCGTTGTTCGACTTTCGACTGGCGGCGAAATTGTCTGAACGTCCGGAAAAATAGAATGTCGACGGCGCGTTCTGAGCCGGAACTCCTGAGCCAATATTCAGCCCTTCGCCCGTCCCGTATACAAGAGCAGTCGGACTGTAGAGCAGTGTGGTGGCGCGCAACGTGGGCGTTAGTTTAAATGGAAGTCCCTTGCCGTTGTTCGGCTTAAGATCCATGGTGACCGTGTGGAAACGCGGGATATAGGTCACCGTGTCATCGACCAGCGGATTGAAAGGAACCGCATTCGGCCCGCGATCGGGCAGCGCGAGAAACGTATTGCCCGAGGCATACGCGAGGCCCGAGCCCAGACCGCCCAAAAGGCTCGCCGGAGCGCCGTTTTCAAGTGTTCCGGACAGTCCTGAGAGATCGGTATAAGAGCCGGCCCGTGAACTGGTGAGAGAACCGATTGAGAGCAGGGTGACTTGGGCACTGAGTGCGACGGGAACGACGAACAAAGCTAACAGGCAAACCACAGCAAACCGAAAGTGCACTTTCATGAGTGAATGACCTCGTTCTTGATTGTTGCCACTTGCGTCGCATCCTCTGTGACAGGACTGTGAAAGGTCAAGTTGAGTTTCGGTGAAATTATTGTCAACAAATGTCAGTAGGGCAGACAACGGCGAACGAATCAGTGATGACTGCTCGCGTGCAGGGTCGGCAGCTCAAATTTCACGATTGGACAGCAAGCACGCTCTGCCGCTGTTGAGTCCTGATCAAGTTCAGCGTCGCTGTTAGATCGCGATAATACGTAGCGGAAGTCGGGAAGGGAAACGCCCGTGTTCTAGGGGTCGATGAAAGTTAGCACCGGTAATACACCGGACTAATTCACAATTTGAACTCGTGAGCCGCACAGCACACCGTTACTTTTTGCCCTTGCGAAACGTGATGGTCACCTCGACTTGTGAACCTACGTCGAGTGGCAAAACCGTCCCGTCCGCGCTTTTCAAGAGATTCTTTATCCGAACCTCCTGGTAGAGGGGCTCTGCATCCACGATCAGAATCTCTGCTCTGTCGCAACCATCCTTGCCCACCGATGGGAGGATTTTCTGTACGCTTCCCCGAAGCGTTACGAACGCGCGCTCCACCGTAGCGTCTTGATTTTGGTCTTCAGCTTGCGAAGAGGTGTACATGAATTCATCGTAACGCCGACCACTAAGGATTGCTTAAAGACTTCGCGTGTTCGAGCGGTAGCTGGCGGTTTCGCAAAAAAATCCGTGTACCGCACTCGGCGATGATTGCGTACAGGTAAAGCAAGCCCTGACTTCTTGCCATTCGCATGGACAGCAAGCCCCGATTCAAGCCAATCGCATATTAAAACAGGCGCTAAATGCTCAGCGGTAGTTCGGGTAAAGCAGGCGCTAACCATCTTCATGAGTTCGATTAACACAATCGCTAACTCTTGACATTCGCATCGAAAGATATGCTAAAATACGTTATCGTATCGGACGGAATCGGGGGCCAACATGGACAAGCAAAAAGGCGACAGCGCAAAGCTGTACCGGTCGATCAAGATCACAAGCCTTGCGAATCGACGCCGCGGTAAACACCATGACCTCACTGCAGGAATCATGCGCGAACTAAAAGTGCTGAAGGAGGGTTTAGCTTTAGAAATCCCGTTGACCAGCGTCGGCGGGGTAGAGTTGGCAAACCTGCGCTCAGCTGTCCATCGCGCAGCCGTAGCGGCAAAGCTAGACATCCAGACCCAGGCAGACGAAAAAAACTTCTACGTTTGGATCGGCGAAGCTCCAGGCTTGACGAACTCTAAGAAAGAGGAGAAATCAGCGTAGTACTGCGCGCTTAGCGCGTCTTTGGCTGTCATCTTCCGGGAATGAGTGACAAACCCTGATAACCAAAAGCTGACCTCAAACTCTGCAAGAACAATTTTTGTAGTCGTGTGTCGTTCTGCCCAGCCCTCTGAATGAAAGCGTGACCATCCAAAGAACGTGCTCTTGGTCTGCATATCGAGGTGAGATGAGACACTCTCCAGTCAATGCGATCTGCTTGTCGGACGTAGAGTTCTAGTCGGCTGCCATCGTGGTCAAGGTTACGTCGTGCTTGGCTTGGCACTCGGTTGTCGGATCATATTTCGCAACGGCTGTGAGTTTGTCCTTCGAGGCGTGAAATTCGAGGGGCGGGCGCCGCACTCGCGCAGGTAATCCGGTGAACTTCACCTTGCCGTGTTGGCTCGCGCCTGCTTCGAGATCGAGCTTGTGAAAGCCACCGAATCCGTACGCGATGTGGACCTTCACATCGGCCGCCGCCGCCGGCTTTCCGTCCGGCATCAGGACCGTGAGTTCGAGCGAACAGGATCCGGCGCCGCCATCAATCACCGTCGCAGGAGGGTTCGTCTCAGGGTTTTGTGCGAAGGCGCAACAGAAAACGGTCAGAACGAGGGCGGGCAACCAGGCGAAGCGCAGCATGCGGAAATTATAAGGCGAGCGTAGAGACGCAACTTGCCGCGTCTCCAGTCACTCGCCGAGAAGTGCGGACAACGAACCACTATCCACCGATTCCTGACTACTGGTTGATGTCCTGCTTTGCCTCCAGTTTCTTCACCAGGCCATCGACATAGCTTTTCTGATTATCGGGTGCGCCCTGCAGGGCGAGCTTCATCTCTTTCGCGGCATCGTCGAACTTGCCTTGTGAGCAGTAGATGCGCGCGAGTCCTGAGTGAATGAACCAGAGATCTGGATGCTTCTTGGCGTTGTCGCGAAAGATCGCGTACGCCTCGTCACTTCTCTTCTGTCCCTGCAACGTACGCGCGTAGATGTGAACCTGAAGCGGGCTGGCAAGCGAGAGCGCCTTCTTTTCGGTGGCGGTCGCATCGTCCTTGCGGTTCAACGCCGCTAGCACCTGAGACTTGGTCATTTCGTTGTCGTAGCGGTCTTCGTTCTCGATCGACTTATCGGAATAGGTCAAAGCATCGTCGAGAGCGACTTTCTGAGCCAACAGGTAATTTGCAGCGTCATCCCAACTGATCCATGTGTACTGCGACAAGTTACGAAGTTGCTTCTTCAGGCTGGCTTGGACGATGTCGTGCACATTGACACCAACAGTAAACGGCACTGCAACCTTCTCCCATTCCATCAGGACGACAGCCGACTCCGGTTTGACCTGGTCGAAGTCATAGGTGAGCGCTTCGTGCATGTCGGCTGTCTGCGGTTTGACATCGACGCGCAACGCGTCTTCAGACTCGTTGTAAGTAAACGATCCCCAGGAAGTTGAGTTCTTCGAGAAGATAACGGTCCACTGATCGGCGTTGGGGATCATGTGCAGGCCGTAGGTCCCGCGATCGAGCGGCTTACCTTCAATCGTCACCGGATCGCTGAAGGTGATGGTGGTGTTCTCGTTGGCGCCGGCGCGCCAGACCTTGCCATAGGGGACAATGCCGTCCCAGACCTTGCGACCGTTTACGAGCGGGCGGTGATAGTTGACCGTGATGTCCGTAATGCCAATGCGTTGCGTCACCTGGGCGTGCTGGCTCGGACGCGGCAGATCAAGTACGAACGACTGGGCCGGGCTGACCCCGGATAGAGCGCCGAGCAGCAGGCAGAGCAGAGTGAGTCGTAGAACTCCTCGAAGCATGGAGAAGGCCTCCTCGATGTGAATCTTTATTGGCCGTGGTCGAAATGGGGCCACAGGTTTGTGGCTCTCTGGCGCTGCTTAGACGGGCCGACGCGGCCCTAGTGAGCGCTGGCAGGCCTTGAAGTGGGATTTTGGGCAGAATTTAAGCGAGGAAAGTGGCTAACGGTCAGCCAAAAAGCGGAGTCTAACGATACGGGTGAGTGTGTTTTGTGGAACCGCGAGAGGCCGTCTTCCGTATACAGATGTGGATGGCGATTCCGAGTTCCGCCCATCCGGCTTTTAGCAGGCTACCATGCGGATGTTAACGGAAATCATGCGCCAGTCGCTGGCCACCCTGTGGGCGCATAAGCTCCGATCTTTCCTCACCATGTTTGGAATTGCCTGGGGCGTCGGGTCGCTACTCCTGCTGGTTGGCTTGGGCGAAGGTTTCCGAAGCGGCCAGGCACGGCAGCTCAGGACCTTGGGCCAGGACATTATGTTCATGTTCCCCGGTCGAATACCAGCGGTCGAGGGCAGCACTCAGTCGGGACGAACCTATCACTTCACCTATCAGGACTACCAGGCGATTAAGAGTGAAGCGCATTTTGTGCGATACCTGTCGCCCGTGCTGAACCGCGAGGACATCCGCGCAGTAAGCGATTACGGATCCACGAACGGCCAGGTATTTGGTGTCGCTCCCGAGTACAACCAGATCCGCAATGTTCCTTTGGGCAGCGGGCGCTGGTTCAACGATGAAGATAACAGCGAAACTCGGCGGGTTGCCGTCGTCGGATGGGAGCTGCTGAAGAACATTTTTCCCGGACGTCCGGCTGTCGGATCGACCATTTTGCTGAACGGTGTGCGATTCGACATCATTGGCGTGCTCGCGAAAGTGGGTCAGGACGGCAATAACGGGACCAATGCGCGCATCTTCATACCGATTCAGACCATGCGAAACTTGTTCCCGCTGAAGGAACAGAATACTGAAGATGCAATCTCATTTCTGAATTACCGTCCGCTTCTCCCGGCGCAGCACATGGCCGCGAAACAGGAGCTCCACGAGATCATCGCGCGGCGGCATGGTTTTGACCCGAAGCTCACCGAATCATTTGAAGACTGGGACACGATCGAGAACAACCAGAAAGTCGGCAAGATTTTCGATGCTATGGACTGGTTTCTGGGCGTGGTAGGAGTTGTGACACTTGGCCTGGGTGCGATCGGGATCATCAACATCATGCTGGTTTCGGTGACTGAACGGACGCGCGAAATCGGATTACGCAAGGCCCTCGGCGCGACCCATCGCGCGATCATGACTCAATTTTTCGTTGAGGGAGCCTTTCTGACCGCACTAAGCGGCGCGATAGGAATTTTGCTTGTCGGTGGCTTCATCTCGCTGCTAGCGATGCTGCCATCGCCAGAGGGATTCGACACGCCGCGGATCGTACCCTCGTCCGCGATTATCGCAATGTTGTCGCTGGCAGTGGCCGGAATTGCAGCCGGTCTTTATCCAGCGCGTCAGGCTGCCTTGCTGCCGCCCGTGGAAGCGTTGCGACAGGAATAAAGCCATGATCCTCGAACTCGCCCGGCAAGCCTACAACGCATTGCGCCACAATCGCCGGCGCAGCGTTCTGACCATGCTTGGCATGGCGTGGGGGATCGCGACGGTCGTCCTCTTGCTCGCCTACGGCACCGGCTTCGAACGCGGCTTGTGGATCGCATTCCGCTCCTGGGGAACTAACTTGATTTTTGTCTTCCCAGGACGTACATCACTGCAAGCGGGCGGCACGAAAGCGGGCGCAGAGGTCAAGCTCACAACGAACGATCTGGACTACATCCAGAATGAAGTGCCCCTCCTCAAGAGAATTTCGCCCGAAGTCTCTAAGCAGAGCACGGCAGCCTACGGAACACGCAGCGGTAGCTACAGCGTGAGCGGGGTGTATCCGTACTACTCGCGCATGCGGCGCATGGACGTCGAGCTCGGCACGTTCTTTACAGAACTGGACGAGAACAGCCACAGCCGCGTCGCCGTGCTGGGCGCCGATGTAAAAAAGAAGCTGTTTTCCGGGCAGAACGCTCTGGGTGAGAAAGTGCGGCTGGACGGGATCTCGTATGAGGTTGTTGGCGTCCTGAAGCACGTGATTCAAAACGGCGACGAGGATATGAACAGCAAGGTTTATGTCCCGTTCAGCGCCATGAGCGATCTGAAGAATACCTATTATCTGAACGCGATCGCCATGGAATACGAGGGCGATCACGCGAAGGTCGCCGATGCGCTTCGCCGCTCGATGGCCTTCCACCACGAGTTCGATCCGAAGGATAAGCGCGCGGTATTTCTGTTCGACGTATTCGCGGACCTGCTCGATCTTCGAGTGATCACGACAGGCATCAAGATTTTGCTCGGGTTCATCGGCCTCTTGACTCTGGGAATCGGCGGGGTGGGTTTGATGAACATCATGCTGGTCTCGGTGACGCAGCGCACACGTGAAATCGGAGTAGAAAAGGCGCTGGGAGCGCGAAGCTGGCACATTCTGTTTCAATTCCTGGCAGAAGCACTCGTTATCACGCTGCTGGGCGGGTTAGCGGGAGTCGTGCTGGCCTACATAGTTTCCTGGTCGGTGGGATCGCTGACTCTGTGGAGCGCGTTCATCGAAAACGCCAGCGAAGGCGATATTCACCTCACCATTGATTCGACGACATTGATCGCCTCGACAGTGATCCTTGGATTTGTGGGAATCGTTAGCGGAATGCTGCCCGCAATCAAGGCTGCGCGGCTCGACCCGATTGAAGCGCTTCGGTACGAGTAGAGTAGTTCTCAGTAGTCAGTTCTCAGAAGAACTGGTGACAGTGCAGTCCTCAACTGCCTGTTCAGAATTTCCAATCAAGGCACACCAAGCGCTAAACGCCGGGTTTCGAGCGGAACAAACCTTGTAAACCTACGGCACTCTGAGCGAGGGAAGCCAACTAGCCTGTGCTATATTTCAGCCAGAAATCCCACAGGAGGGACTATGCGGCCGATTGGCGTCACTTTGATCGCGATCTACCAAGTGCTGCGCGGTCTTGTCGGAATGCTGTTTGCGTGCGGCATTTTGGTCTCCGCCGGCTTGGCTCTGAAACTCGCGGCCATTTCGGCTGAGGGGAATGCACTCGAGCGCTGGCTGCAAGGCATGGGACATATGCTCGGCATCAGCATCCTGGTATTTGGCCTGATTCATGTGATTGCGGGAATCGGCTTGTTCGGGATGAAGAACTGGGCGCGACTGCTGACGGTGCTCTTATCGGCGATCGGACTTGTTTTGTTGCTGCCGGTGGCAATCGTGACTCATGGTATCCCGTTGGTGTTTGTTCTATTGAACATGGTCAGCATCTTCTACCTCGCGATGCCACCAATGCGAAGAACATTCCGCGGAGACCGGGCTGCGATGAGGGCAGCATAGGGGAACGTGGTCGAGTCGTCCAGGCTGGCGAAGGTTCGGGAGCACCTTCAGCTTTATGAGCACCCTCTGCTCGCCTTTTCCGCACAGGACGTCAATGGGGCGATCGAGATTGCGATCGACCTGAAAAACCCGAACGTGCCGGTGCACACCTACCGATTCCAGATTCATCCAAGGGACCTCGACCATCCGCAGTTTGCTTGGAACCTCCAGCGCCAGTTGTACGACGCACTCCACGACTACTTTATCGAGATGTTCACCCGCACTCCGCAGGAACGGCCGGTGCCGCGAAGTTCCAACCCCAAGGAACATTAACGCGTGAGTTTACGCGAGAAGATCGAGCACGAGATTCGCGAACGCGGGCCCATGCCATTTTCACGCTACATGGAGATCTGCCTCTACGATCCGGCGGAGGGCTATTACTCGCGACACGTCGAGCAATTCGGCAAAGCAGGAGATTTCTATACCTCGAGCAATGTGCATGCCGTGTTTGGACGACTGCTCGCGAAGAAATTCAACGAATGGTGGTGCATGCTCGGGCAACCGTCCGAGATCGAAATTCTTGAACTTGGTCCGGGAAGAGGCCTATTTGCGCGCGACGTGTTGGACTGGTCGCGGAAGAAATTTCCGGAGTTTTTCTCAGCGGCACGTTACACATTGCAGGAAGCTTCCGGTGCGCTGCAGAAAAAGCTGTGCGTGAATTTGCGCGAGCATATTGAGTCTGGCAAGGTGGAAGTGGTCGAGTCAAGCGGTGGCATTGCGATCCGGCGTACGCGAGGCGTGACGGTTCCGTTGATTGTGTTTGCCAACGAATTCTTTGACGCGCTACCGGTAGAAATCGTAAGCGCCCAGGGCAAACTCCATCTCTCCTGTGAAAATAACCGGCTGCAAGAGATCTGGCTTCCTGCGGCCAACGCAGAATTGGAATGGCTGGACCGATACGGTGTACATCCGGAAGCGGGCGAGCGGGTTGAGGTTTGCCTCGCCGCCCAGAAGTGGATGAAGGAGATTGCGGGGGCGATGGAGAGGGGCTTCGCGGTGGTAGTCGATTACGGGTATACGCGCACGGAACAGCTAGGGGGCAGGCATCGTGGAACGCTGATGGCGTATCGAAGTCATAGAGCGAGCGTCAATCCGTACGAAGCTCCCGGAGAGCAGGATTTGACCGCGCACGTAAATTTCAGCGCCCTCGCAGCGGGAACGGAAGGCATGCAGGGGGAGAAGTTGACGACGCAGTCGCAGTTCCTGCTAGCGATTGGCGAGGCGAATGAGTTTGCTGATGCGTTTGAAGATTGCAAGGTGCCCCAGGAGCGGGCCAAAGTGATGCTGCAATTGAAGCACTTGGTAACCCCAGCGGGCATGGGGGAGACCTTCCAAGTACTCGTGGCGAGCAGGGGAGTGGGTGAGGTACTGCAGGGTAACCGACAGGTCATCGCCTGAAGTGCACAATCTTAGGGGCAATTTAACTGAATTGAAATATGTTCGACATAGACTTATGAAAGACATGCGTGGCCATCGGATAGCTCGACACTCCTTGCCTCTGCAGGTGGCCGCAATTTGCTATCGGTTGACAAATGCTCATGCCGAATTCCTGCTGGTCAAAACCAACGGCGGGAACAAGTGGACTTTTCCGAAGGGCGCTCCTGAATCGCGGTTGTCGCATAGCCAGGCCGCCGAGCGGGAGGCGATGGAAGAGGCTGGCGCGATCGGTACGATCGAGCCGCGGCACTTTCACGTATACATCCACTCCAAGGGAGTGTTCTGGCAGCCGGGCGGCGTCCAGGAGTACGTGGTGAAAGCCTTCATGATGGAGGTGTACCAGACGCGGCGCCCGCACGAGGATTTGCGGGATCCCACGTGGTTCGGTGCCGAAGAAGCGCGCTCGATTCTGGCGAAGGGACGCGAAGTGAAGTACGCGCGCGAGTTGCAGACGGTGATCGACCGAGCTCTGGCACATATCAGGGAAGAGAAGTTAACGCTCTCGCGATAATCGCTCGTCGAAAGTTCCTCCCGCACAAATAGCTCATCGAACGACTCGCACCAGGATCAACCGAACTTCCCGCCTTTGTGATTAGATAAAAAGAGCATGATTCAACTATCCGGCGCGGGGAAGCGTTATGGACACAAGTTGCTGTTCGAAAATGCCGACTGGCTGATCACGCCGGAATCGCGCATCGGTCTGGTTGGAGCCAACGGTACCGGCAAATCGACAGTGATGAAGATTCTCGCCGGGCTCGAAACGCTTGACTATGGTTCGCTGTCGCGGGCTAAAGGCATTTCTGCCGGATACCTTCCACAAGATGGACTGACGCTTTCCGGGCGCACAATTTTTGCCGAGTGCATGTCGGTGTTCGACGAACTCCATGCCATGGAAGAGGAAATGGAGTCATTGACTCACAGCATGGCAGAGCTGGATCCGGCAGGTGCCGAGTACGCAGAAGTTGCCGACCGCTATCAGAAACTGGAGCACGAGTTTCGCGCGCGCGACGGATACACGCTCGAAGCCGAGGTGGGGAAGGTGCTGACCGGGCTGGGATTCCGTCGCGAAGATTGGACACGACTCACCGACGAGTTTTCGGGCGGATGGCAGATGCGCATCGCTCTTGCGAAGCTGTTGCTGCAAAAGCCGAACCTGCTGTTGCTCGACGAGCCCACGAATCACCTGGACTTAGAGGCGCGCAACTGGCTCGAGGAATACCTCGAGAGCTATCCGAACGCGTTCGTGCTGATCTCACATGATCGGTATTTTCTTGACGTGACGGTGAAGAAGATCGTCGAGATCTGGAATAAACAGATCCACTTCTACGCCGGAAACTACGATCAATATCTTGCGGCGAAAACGGCTCGCAAAGAACAGCTGGAATCGGCGTACAAGGTACAACGCGAACGGATCGAGCAGTTGGAGGTGTTCATTAATCGATTCCGGTATCAAGCCACGAAGGCGAAACAAGTGCAGAGCCGGATCAAGGAACTAGAGAAAATCGATCGGATCGAGATTCCGGAAGAGGAAAAGATTGTCCATTTTTCATTTCCGCAGCCCAAGCCCAGTGGGCGGATTGTGGCGGAATTTTCTGGCGTCGCAAAAAGCTATGGCGATCACGAAGTCTTTTCGAATGTGAACTTCATGGTCGAGCGCGGCGACCGAGTTGCTCTGGTGGGAGTCAATGGAGCGGGGAAATCCACGCTCATCAAGCTGTTTGCGGGCAAAGAGCCGCTCACAGCTGGCGAGTTCAAGCTCGGACACAATGTCGAGCCCGACTACTTTGCGCAGGACCAGTACAAAGAATTGGACCCGCAAGCTCGCATTCTGGAAGATCTGGGCGAACTTTCACCTTCGTCGACGCAAACGCAGTTACGCAGTCTGCTGGGATGTTTCCTGTTTTCGGGTGACGACGTTTTCAAGCGGATCGGTGTGCTTTCTGGCGGCGAGCGAAACCGCTATGCATTGCTGAAGATGCTGCTACATCCGGCTAATTTCCTCCTGCTGGACGAGCCGACGAACCACCTCGACATGCGAGCCAAGGATGTTTTGCTCGAGGCCCTGATGAAGTACACCGGTACGGTCGTGTTTGTATCGCACGACCGGTATTTCATCGACAAGCTGGCCACGCGCGTGTTCGAAATCGGCGATGGGAAGGTCGAGATCTATCCCGGTAACTACGAGGACTATTTATGGCGCAAGAACAACTCCAAGGCGTCACCTGTCAACCCTGAATCCAGTTCTCAGTTCTCAGTTTCCGGCTCTCAGTCAAAATCCCTCGGGAATGGCGATGTGAATGGGCAAGGGGAATCAGTGCAGGGATCGGAGGATGCAATTACGGTTCCGACGGAGAGTGGAGGGGAAAGGGCGAAGGGCAAACGGCTGAATCCCATCAAGCGCAAGCAGATGCAGGACCGCCTCCATGAGGTGGAGGAAGAAATTACGCGCGTCGAGGCCGCGATTGCATTGTATGAGACGCAGCTTCAGTCGTTCGTAAGCGCGGCTGAGACCCAGCGCCAGACGCAGGAACTCGCGATCCGCAAGAGCGATTTGCAGAAGTTGATGGAGGAGTGGGAGGAACTGTCGGGGATGGTGGGATAGACCGCCTTACAAGACGCGTCCCTATAACAGGAAGGTGGCAACTACCCTACCCGCCTTGTTTCAACTCCACCAGCACCTGGCGGGCGATTTCCTTAAGCGTTTCAAACACTCCGACCCCCTGAAAGGCGACGGCTTCAAGGACGGGTTCGTTCTTCCGGCGCAGTTCCTTAGTGAGCGCGTCAACCGGAAGGATGTTCGGCAGATCGCGCTTGTTGAGCTGTAGAACGTATGGAATCTTTAGGAAATCGTAACCGTGCTCTTTCAGGTTCGACATGAGGTTGTCCAGAGCCTCGACATTGGCGTCCTGGCGTTCCTGCTGCGAATCGGCGACAAAGACGATGCCATCCACGCCACGTAGAATCAGCTTGCGGCTGGCGTCATAGAAAACCTGACCGGGGACGGTGTAGAGGTGAATTCGGGTCTTGAAGCCGCGAACCGTTCCTAAATCAAGCGGCAGAAAATCGAAAAACAATGTTCGATCAGTCTCAGTGGCCAGCGAGATCATCTTGCCCTTCTGCTGCTCAGCAGTTTTCTGAAAGATGAATTGCAGATTCGTCGTCTTGCCACCTAAGCCGGCGCCATAGTAGACGATCTTGCAGTTGATCTCGCGAGCGGCGAAGTTGATGAAACTCAAAGGTTTCCTCTGGGGCTACCGGGGAGACTCCAGACGGCAGGGAGATCCCCGCAACATTTTGCAGTTCGGTTCCTGCACGTTTTTATACCACACCGGGGCATCGAGGCGCAGGTTACCCACGTTACTAAAGGGCCACGGGCTCAATGAGTTCCGGTTTGTGATTTCCCAGATTTCTCAGGTAGCCGGGAGCACGGAAGGTCCAAACGAGTCGAAATCACAGCTATTTCGGCGTTGGGAGCGGATAGTAGCCGTCCTTGGCGTAGACGCTCAGATCAGGACGCTTGACTTGGACGACGATTCGGCGATAGGCCCCGCTGCCTGGCTTGGCAGAGTACCCCAGGGTGTACTGATTCCGAGCATCCCCGATGGCGCTGGCGTAGGCCTTCTCAATGCCATCCTTGGCGAATTCGGAATAGACGGTTCCTCCGCCAGTAGCGTTGACGTACTTCGGAAGAATATTTCCGTAGCCGATACCGAGCTTTGGAATGCGGATCTTTTGCAGTGAACCATAGGCCGGAACTGCCGCGCCTTCGACCCCAACCGCATACACGATGATGTTCTGCGTGAGAAGCACCTTGAGCGTGTCGGCATAGCTGGCGGTCGATCCGCGTTCACGGCCGTCGCTGATGACGAAGATGATCTTACGGCGCGCCCGATCACGTTTTGAGAGATCGCGCGCCGCCATCAGAATCGCGTCGTTGATGACACGCACTTCCTTAGGCGGGGTGACGACGGGTTGGACCGGCGAGTCGACCGGCTTGCCGTTGATGATCGGGCCTTGAGGGCCGAGGGGTCCGCTGGTTACCGGAGGACCGTTGTTCGCTCCACTATAGTTTCGAACCTGGTTCAGAATGGCCGTCAGCTTGGAGCCGACGGTACCGAAGTCGGCTACCCGGCTGACCGTGCCACTATAGGTGTAGATTCCGACTTCGTCGAACTGGCTGAATGCCCCCTCAAGCGCCGGAAGCGTCTCTTGGACTTTACGTACGCCGGCGTCGGGCATGCCGAGATCGAAAATCACCGCAGCAGATAACGGAAACGGATCGCTGGTAAAGAATTTCAGCTGTTGTTTCTGGCCATTCTCGAGGACGGTAAAATCCTTCGGCAGCAAGCCGTTGACCAAGTGTCCGCCATTGTCCTTCACCATTACGGGAACAACGACCATAGTCGGACTGATTCGGATCGTGTATCCCGGGTCGCTCTGAGGCGGCACGCTGCCCTCAGGCACGGTTCTGATTGGCGGCATGGGCGGAGGAGGCGTGCTGGGCTGATCAGCATCGTCCGTAGCGCTTCGGGGCGGAGCGTTCGTGTCACTGCGTGGTGGCTCGTTTGCCGGTTCGGGAAAAGCGTTGGGATCCTTGGACCCCGCGGGCGGAGCCTTGGTATCGGAATCAGGTGTCGGCCTGGGGCTAGGAGTGGCGGGAGGGGGGACGGGCCGCGTCGCAGACGGCGCATCCGGAATGTCCTGGTTCTGTTGGGCCGGTGACGCTCCAGCCAGCAAAGACAGAAGCACGGACAGTAGCAAACTGACAGATCTTCTTGCCATTTCGACTGATCCCCTCATCAAGCCGCGAGACTGACGCCTCGCCGAATCCGGCTGTTGCAGCCGAAATTCCGGCCAACCCACTCCCTAAGATGCCCATAGGGGGGCCTTTGGTGCATCTAAAGGCTACAGGATAGACTAGCAAAGTTTCGGGATTACTACCCCATGCCAAGAGTAAAGCCTAAGTACTGCCTGGTCGCGACCCTTGCATTCGTCTTCCTTACCTTTTCGCTGCCCATTCTGGCACAGCGAACCGACGAACCGCCTCCGCGGGCGAAGGACATCCCGGAGTCGTCCACGGACGAACCGCAAGATCAATCGATGGAGACTCTGAAGGTCAACGTCGAAGTTGTGCAATTGTTTTTCAACGTGAAAGACAAACATGGTGCGCTGATTCCGAGCCTCACCAAGACCGATTTTGACATCTTCGAAGACGGCAAGCCGCAAACTGTGAAGTATTTCAAGGCCGAATCAGACCTGCCGCTGACGATTGGCATGTTGATCGATACCAGCGGCAGCCAGCAGCGCGTGCTGGAAATGGAGAAGGAAGTCGGTGGAGCATTCCTCGACGACACACTGCGGGATAAAGACGAAGCGTTCGTCATTAGTTTCGATGTCGATGTGAATCTCCTCCAGGACTTTACGAATTCGAAGAACCGCCTGAAGCGCGCCATGAACGACACTAGGATCAATACCGGCGGTGGAAGTTGCGGCGGTGTGCCGGGCATTGGCGGCGGACCAATTCCGTGCGGATCGAGCGGACCGCGAGGGACATTGCTATACGACGCCGTGTATCTGGCGGCGCACGACCAGTTCAGCCACGAAGTTGGGCGCAAAGCGATGATCTTGCTGACCGACGGTGAAGATCAGGGAAGCCGTCTGAAGATCAAAGACGCCATTGAAGCAGCCCAAAAGGCAGATGCGATCTGCTATGTGATTCTGATCGCTGATCGGGGCTTCTATGGGTTGATGGGCTATGGCGGCGACTCCGCGATGAAGAAGCTCACACAAGAGACTGGCGGTCGTGTGATCGAGGTAGGGAATAAGGTCGAAAAGCTGAAGCAGGCATTCGATCAGATCTCGGACGAATTGCGCAGCCAGTACAACGTCGGGTACACCCCCACAAATTCCGCGCGTGACGGTTCGTTCCGAAAGGTGGAGATCAAGCCCAAACACAACGACTACAAGGTGCAGGCGCGCAGCGGATATTACGCGATGCCGCGCAAGAACAACGACTAAGAAGCGGTCAGCCACGGCTAGGAATTTTGGAGTAGCCCTACTTCTTTGACCGCGTCAGACGGTCTTTTACGGGAATCACGAATTTCAAGCCAGACCATACGTCGGTTACGGCACACACCTTGATGTCGACAAGGCCGCACTTCAACCCAATCTGTCGAATCAGGTTTTCGTTCAAGTCCGTTGGCACGCGCGAGGTCTTCTTTGGCCAAGAGACCCAGATCATCCCGGCAGGCGCGAGGGATTTAGCGGATTCCTTGAGTTGCGATTCAAATTCGGCGCGCGACTTTGAGAACAAGAAGATGAAGTCGAGGTCCGCTTTCGCACTGCGGCACTTTGCGAAAGCATCCCCGAGTTCGGATTTGACTTCGGCAGGAGTGTTGATGAGACGAATGCGGAAGCCATCTTTCAATCCAAGCTTCTTGGGGAGCGGTGTTCCGGAATAGCCGGGCATAGCGTGGGATTATACGGAGAACCTTTCACCACAAAGGCACTTGACACAGAGGAAACCTCTTCAAGACCTTTAGGATCTCCGCCGTTGATCACCAACTACTAACAGACCACCGCTTTTTACGGCTTTGGCGCGTAGTAGCCTTTACGGGCGCGGACGCGCAGGCTCTTCTCGCGGGTCGCCACGATCTCGATCGTGCGGTACCGCCCGTCCGCGATGAGATCGGGTGGATGATAAACCATCGCGTACTGGCTGCGTAGTTCGTCCTGGATAGAGGCGAAGGCGTCGGCCACGTCTCGAATCTGGAACGGAAAGAAAGCGCGGCCGCCGGTTGCATCGGCAATTCGCTCGAGAACCTTATCACCCTTTCCCTTCGATCCAGTGACGTTGGTGCTGATGGTGTAGACGATGACCTCGGCCCGCTGTGCCATCTCGATTGCCTCTTCGCGGGTCACGTGGCTCAGATTGTCTTCGCCATCGCTGAGCAGAATAATGGCGCGACGGACTGGCCCCGATTGTTCGTGCTTCAAAAGCTTGTCGCGGCAAGCGTAGTAAATCGCATCGAACATTGCCGTGCCGCCGCCCGGACGTAGAGCCCGCACGCCTTTGGCAAGCAATTCACCGCTGTCGGTGAAGTCTTGCGTGACGTCGGGCGTCGCGTCAAAGCCAACGACAAAGGCAAGATCATACCGTGGGCGTATGACTGAGTTAAGGAACTCGACAGCAGATTCTTGCTCGAATTTGAAGCGGTCCCGGACAGAGTTGCTCGCATCGATCAGCAGGCCCACCTGCAGCGGCAAGTCGGTCTCACTTCGGAAGCTGCGAATCTGGTCTACCGGTTTGCGATCGTCCAGAACCCTGAAGTCATCTTTTTTCAGACCTTTTATGTAACGTCCATGCTTATCGGTAACAGTGAAGATGACAGGTACTTCGTTAACTCCGATACGGATGGTCGAGGCCGGATCGCGTTCGGCGCTTTGGTCGGCACCAGGCGGCGTCTCAAGTTTAGGCGCAGGCGCCTCGCTCTTTTCGTTGCTTGAACTCGCGGGGGACTCCTGTGGCTTGGTTTCCGTGGGCGCGGTCGGCGGTGTTCCAGCCGAATTCTGCGTGGACTGAGTTGGGGCCTCTGGCACCGTCTGGGCTACGAGCACGCCGGACAATATGAGCCAGCCGATCAGGGACAGGGGAACGCGAGATTTCATTGGAATTAAGCACATTATATCCGCAGGCCATCCAGACTTGCATTCCGGTAGTAACCGGTCAGGCGAGCACCGAACGTTCAAGTTTCCCCAGAAAATCGGTAAGCTCCTCGGGCAGTCCACGCGAAAACCGGAGTTGTTGCCGGGTTCGGGGATGCGCCAACGCCAAGGCCGCGGAATGAAGGAAGTTACGATGCAGCCCTAGCATCGACGAGGCGCCGGGAGCGCGTCGTTTTCCGCTTTGCGAGCGCAACTCGCGCGGCGCTCCGTAGAGCGCGTCTCCGACCACCGGATGTCCGATAGACGACAGATGCACACGAATCTGGTGCGTTCGCCCGGTTTCGATCTTTACGTCGAGCATTGCGAATTTGCCGTAAGGGGTGTCGAGCTTGCGCTGGACGTTGTAGTGGGTGACCGCGTCGCGGCCGCCCGAGCCTCGCGTGGTCATGCGCGTTCGGCGCTGTGCGTCGCGCGTGATCGCGGCGCGGATGGTGCCCGAATCCCTTTTCGGCCAACCATGCACCAGGGCGACATAGGTTTTGTGGACTTCGCGTCCGGAGAACTGGCGAGCGAGGCGGCGATGTGATTCGTCGTTCTTCGCGACAACCATGAGACCGCTGGTTTCCCGGTCGAGGCGGTGAACAATGCCCGGACGCAACTCTCCTCCAACCCCCGAGAGCGATTGAAACCGGTGAAGCAGTGCATTTACCAGAGTTCCGCGATTGCGGGCGTCATCCGTCGGGCCCGCCCCGGCGTGTACCATCATGCCGGCCGGTTTGTTCACAATCGCTATGTCGTCGTCTTCATAGACGATGTCGAGCGGGATCTGCTCGGGAATGGCGCGCAGGGGCAGCGCTTGGGGCGGACCCATGATGCTGATCTTTTCGCCGCCACGAAGGCGGAGCGAGGACTTGGCGGGCGCGCGGTCGACCAGTACTTCGCCGCTGGAGATTAGTCGCTGAGCGCGAGCGCGCGAAATGTCGGGAAGATGCGTGGCGAGATACTGATCGAGGCGTTGGCCTCCGGCGTCCGCAGTGACGTTGATATTGACGGGGAATTTGAGCACTCAGCATTCAGCATTCAGCATTCAGTGCGGAAACGCAAGAGGCGGAAGATCTGTCGAAAATCCGAAAAGATCGATACGAGAAAACGAAGCTGAGCCCGTTTCTTTCAACAGCCTGAAGCAAGCGTAGAAAGACGATGGCGAACAGAGAACAGTTTCAGGCTAGGCGCCTGACGGCTGACGGCTGAGAGCGGACGGCTGACCGCTGCTCTTCAGGTACCAGATCAATCCGCCGCCAATCACGAGAAAGATCGAGATCAGCTGTGTGCCGGTCATAAGTCCGCCGAAAACCTCTCCGCGTCCTGGGTCGCCCCGAAGGAACTCGATGAAGTAGCGCTCGATGCCATACAGGACCATGAAACTGGCAAAGACCTGTCCGTCAAATTTCTTTCGCTTCAGCAGCCACATGAGCAGCAGGAAATTGAAGAATTCCGCGGCAGCCTCGATCAGCTGAGTGGGCTCGAGGCGCTCGCCGAGTGGCGTTCCGCTGAAAGTCTGCGCAAGCGGATTAGTGAAGGTTACGCCCCACCAGTGATCGGTGGGCTTACCGTAGCAGCAGCCGGCAGAAAAGCATCCGAAGCGGCCGAGGACATGGCCAAAAGCGAGCCCAGGGGCGAAGGCGTCGCAGGTGCGTAGCGGCGGCATGTGATGTCGCCGCATGTACCACGCGGCCACCACGAGGGCACCAATCAGGCCCCCGGAGAAAACGCCTCCGGCCTGCATCGTGCCAAGGCTGAAGATCTCACGCGGATGCGCGGAGAAGTAACCCCAGTCGTTGACGATGTAGAGCACCTTCGCGCCCAGGATTCCGGCAAGCACCATCAAAATCCCGAGATTCCATGCGTGATCGCCATTGATGCCTTGCTTCTCGGAATTGCGGACGCTGATCCAGAGGCCGATCAGGACGCCGGATGCGACCAGAAAACCGTAGGTGGGCAGGCTGAAGTTGCCGATCTGAAGGAGACGAGGAAACACGATTAGTTAGATGCCACGGCCAGTTGCCGCGATGAGATGAGTGTAACAGGAGGGCGTTGCATGAAGCTGTTGTCGATCAGGAATGAAACGCAAGATCGAGCAGGGCGGTGAGCTTGCCGTCCAGAACGATTTTACTGATGGCTGAAAGCCCACGGCTGAAGGCTGAAAAAAGCCGACCCGCACCGCCGTGCTGATGGGCCGAGAATGAACCCGCCTGTTAAGCGTTGGGAACCCGCCGAGACCCTTTAGGCTTTTCCGCGTGGCGGAACATAGCACACCGGATCTTAATTCGAGTCGAGCCCCCGTTCATTCTGCATTGGTTCAAAAATCGGTGACCACCAAACACCAACCTAGCAGGTCGGCTTTCCACCTTCGATGCTAGGTAACAACCAGCGGATTCGCAAGAGGGATGCCACAATAAAGTTGGCAGGACCGTTGCTAGGAACCAACTCGGAGATCAACGGAATGTTACGAGAGTTCAGCCACCGCGCCGGCTGTCCTGCAAAACTTCGTCAAGCGCATGCGCGAGCTTGCTGGCGCGCTGTCGAACATCGGGCGAGGTTGGGACTTCATGCCTCCGCTTCAACAAGTGATATTCGTCGGCGATATTGAGAGCCGCGAGCACCGCCAGGCGCACCGAATCCACAGTCGACGTCTGCTCCGAGACCGCGCGCATCTTGGCATCCACGTATTCGGCGAGACGAATGATGTAGTCGGCGTCCGAGCCGCGGAGGTTATAGACCTGATCGAAGATTTCGACCCGCACACTTCCGTTCGCCGGGTCCTTGGTTGGTGGTTGCTTGGTGGCAGTCGCCATGTCACTCCTGAAGCGGGAGCTGTTCCCGCCGCCGATCAGCTTGCCGCCTGCTCGAGGCCTTCCATCTGCGAGAGCATCTTTTCGACGCGCCCGCGAATCTCCTCGCGATCCCTTCGCAGCTGGACCAGCTCGCGGCGCATCGTCTCGTTCTCTTCCTCGCGCTCCTCGAGTTGTTCGCGCAGACGCTTGACGTCGCGCTCGGCTGCGATCCGGGCTTCTTTGGCGGCCTTGTATAGCTCAATGGTGCGATAAACTTTCTCTTCCAGAGCCTGAAAATCTTCGGCAGGAACCTGCGCAGATACCTCTTCCATCGTTTTCACAGACATGACGACAACTCACCTTCCCTGGGAGTGTTCAGTGTTTGAGGCGCAGTATAACCCACTTTGCTGTGGAAGAAGCCTCTAGTTTGTTCCTTCGACCTTGGTTGAGAAAGCGGAACAAAATCCTGTCTTCAACTCCGATTGCGTGTTGGCTCCTACGGAGGTCTCCATTGGCATGTTGCCGAGCCCGCCGAAGCAACGGTACGTCTCTTTAATCACGTTCATCACGATGTCCGCAGCTTGCGGAGTCTCTCTGCTGCCTGGTCCAGTGTCTCAGGCCTCTTGCAGAAGGCGAAACGTACCTGTTGGGATCCGTCCTTAGGATGCTTATAAAAACTCGATCCCGGGACGCAGGCGATACCAATCTCCTTGATAAGGTAGGTGGCAAACTCGACGTCATTCTTCGCGCCGAACGCGCGGATGTCTGTCATGACATAGTAGGCACCGCGCGGCCGATAACAGACGAAGCCAGCCTTTTCGAGCGCTGGAATCAAGTGATCGCGGCGCGTGCGATAGCGCTCTGCGAGATCTTTGTAATATGCCGGCGGAAGCCCGAGCGCGGCGGCTCCTGCTTCCTGCAAGGGTGCGGGCGCACCCACTGTGAGAAAGTCGTGCACCTTGCGGATCGCATTCGTAATGCTCGAAGGAGCCACCGCCCAACCGACGCGCCATCCGGTGACGCTGTAGGTCTTCGAGAGCCCGTTGATGGTAATGGTGCGGTCGCGCATGCCGTCGAGCGAAGCGATCGAAATATGCTGGTTGCCGTCGTAGAGAATGTGTTCGTAGATCTCGTCCGTGATGGCAAGTACGTTGTGTTCCACGCAAAGATCGCGAATCAGCTCGAGCTCCTTGCGGCTAAATACCTTGCCAGTCGGGTTGTTTGGCGTGTTCAGAATGGTCGCTTTGGTGTGGTGCTGGAAAGCTGCGCGCAAATCGTGTTCATCGAAGGTCCATTCGCCTTGCGCATCGCGCGGCGGGTGCAAACTGACGAATCTCGGTTTAGCTCCGCTCAGAACGGAGTCAGGTCCGTAATTTTCGTAGAAGGGCTCGAACACCACCACCTCGTCCCCACGGTTGCAGACGGCGAGGAGGGTGGAGATCATCGCCTCCGTCGAGCCGCAGCAGACGACGATCTCGCGCTCGGGGTCGACTTCGATGCCTTGCCACTCCCTCATCTGCCGCGCGATAGCATCGCGCAGACTTTTTGCTCCCCAGGTGATGGCATACTGGTTAATATCGGCGGCAATCGCGTCCTGTGCGGCTCTCTTGATCTCGGATGGAGCTGGAAAATCGGGGAATCCCTGCGCCAGGTTGATGGCGCCATACTGCATCGCCTGCCGAGTCATTTCGCGAATGACGGATTCAGTGAAGTGTTCGACCTTGTCGCTCAGATGCTGCTTGGGTGGCGCTATCTGGGTCATGGTGAGTTAGGCTAGCACATTGTTTCAGACGTTTTCTCACCGCAGAGACACCGAGGCGCAGAAAAAACCAATTTTGATGTTGCGTAATTCTTCCTGGCCGAATCGCGAATTGAAACGAAACGGCTGCGTCTGCGCCTTTGTCTAGACCCGCTGCGTACCGCCAAGAGAAGAGAGAGCTCGAACGACTCGCGCCGACCATTCGTTGACCTCATCGTCGCGGAGTGTGCGATCGCGAGACTGAAACTCTGCACGCATCAGGATGGAATATCTCCCCGACCCTACTTTGTCGCCGCGGAAAATCTCCACCGGTATGAAGCTCTGCAGTTCCGAGATGGTCAACCCATTAACGCTCTTACAAATTTCCTGGAAACTGACTGCATCATCAAAAACGAAAGAGAAATCGCGGTCAACTGCTGGGAAGCGCGGCAAGGCTTTATATCGAACCTTGCGCAGATCGTGGCTATAGAGCCGATCCAGGTAAAGCTCAGCAACGAAAACCTCTTGCCTCAGTTTGCCGGCTGCGGCGACGTCGGGGTGAATCTGTCCGAACTGCGCGACCATGGAACCGTCCATCAACGCGCGGGCCGAACGCCCCGGATGGTAGTAGTCGGCAGTCTGCGCGTCGTAGAGAAGAGTCTTGCAGTCGAATGGCGATAGCAGGTCTTCGACATCACCCTTGACATCAAAGAAGGTCAGCGGCCGACCCGGTTGATGGACATCTGGCTGGACCGCTTTGCCGGTCGCACCGATCGCGATCCGCTTCAATTCGACCGACCGCGCTCCCATGCACTCGAAGATACTTCCCGACTCGAATAGACGGGCGTTATCTGTACCTCGATTCAGGTTATATGCCAGCATGTTTAACATGCCGGGTACCATCGATGTGCGCATCACCGACGCCTCATCGCTGATCGGGTTGGCAAGGTCAATTTCCGGAGCAGATGAGAATCTTTTCGCGTCCTGCTTCGAGATGAAGGTTAGCGAGATCGCCTCGTTATAGCCGAGCGCGAGCAGGGAAGAGCGTAGTTTTTCATCTTTGTATGCATCGGGGCGATCGATCACCTCGCCGGAATATGCCGGCAGAGTATTGGGGAACTTGTCGTAGCCATGCAGGCGCGCGATCTCTTCGATCACATCGATTTCACGCTCCACGTCGAGGCGCCAGCTTGGGATCCGGATAAGGTAAGCATCCTCGTTTCCAGCCATGAAGACAAAACCGAGACGGGTCAGGATACGGCTGATTTCCCTGGCGCTGATGCCCTCCCCCAGGATGCGGCGTACTTCGGAGCGATCAAGTTCGACCGGAGCGAGATCCATATTGCGGGCGATGACATCAATGACGTCACCAATCAGTTCGCCTCCGCCAGAGTTGAGGATCAGTTCGGCCACACGATTTGTCGATGGAACGGTGGACTCAAAATCTGCCCCCCGTTCGAAACGGTGCGATGCGTCGGTGTGAATTCCGTGCCGCTTCGACATGCGCCGGACGGTGACGGGATCCCACCATGCGGACTCGATCAGGATGTTCCGTGTACTTTCGGTGATCATCGTGTCATAGCCGCCCATGACACCGGCCAGGCCGACGGGTTTGATGGCATCGGCGACAACCAAGTCTTCCGAGGTGAGTTTGCGATCGATGCCGTCGAGCGTCTTCAGAGTTTCGCCATCGCGAGCTTTGCGGATCACCAGGCGGTGGCCTTCGAGAAGATCGAGGTCAAAGACGTGGGTTGGTTTACCCGATTCCCACAAGACATAATTCGTGGCATCGACGGCGTTGCTGATCGGACGTTGGTCGAGTAGCGCAAGACGGCTCGCAATCTCTTCCGGAGACGGCCTGACTGTGACACTGCGGATTTCCTGCGCCGTGAAACGGGGGCAAAGCGCCGGTTCCTGGATGTCGATCGTGACCTGGGACTTCCCTTTGGGGGCAGGCAGTTTCGGCTCAATCGGACGAAGCGGGAGATCATAGAGCGCGGAGACCTCGCGCGCAACGCCGTAATGATTCATGGCGTCGGGACGGTTGGTCGTAATCTCCATGTCGTAAACGGTCGCGTCCCGCTCTCCCGAGATGCCTTCGACTGCGATGCCCGCCAGGGTGAGTTCGTCCGCAAGTCGGCGGTAGTCGACTTTGAAGTCCACGAAGTCGCGAAGCCAGTGAGGAGAAAGTCTCATGCTGCGTTTAGCCCTTAGCTCTCAGCCTTTAGCTCATACCGGCGGCAGAATGAGATTTGGCTAAGGGCTAAAGGCTAAGTAGCCGCTCTATCTAAACTGCTCCAAAAATCTCACATCGCCGTTGAAGAACAACTGAATGTCATCCACGCCGTACTTCAGGATCGCGATCCGCTCCACGCCCATGCCGAAGGCGAAGCCGGAAACTCTTTTCGGATCGTAATCCACGAAGCCATATACGTTCGGATCGACCATGCCGCAGCCCAGGAGTTCGATCCAGCCGCTGGCTTTGCAGTTGCGGCAGGGGCCGCGGTCGCGCGTGCCGGTGCCTCCGCAGAAGATGCAACTGATCTGCACGTCGGCGCTGGGTTCTGTGAACGGGAAGAACGATGGATAGAATCGTGTCTTCACGCTCGAGCCGAAGAGAGCCTTCATCGCGTGATCGAGCGTCCCCTTAAGGTCGCAGAAAGTAATGTTGGTATCGACCGCGAGCCCCTCGACCTGGTGAAAGATAGGCGAGTGGGTGGCGTCGGGCGCATCGTTCCGATGAACCTTTCCAGGGCAGATTACGCGCACCGGCGGCTTCATCTTCTCCATGGTGCGAATCTGCACGGGCGATGTGTGCGTGCGCAACAGCAAACGCTCCCGCAGGGGCTTCGATTCCTGCCCAGCGATAAATAGCGTGTCCTGGGTGTCGCGCGCGGGATGGTTCGGCGGAAAATTGAGCGCCTCGAAGTTGTAGTAATCGGTCTCGATTTCCGGGCCTTCTTCGACCGAATAGCCAAGATTGCGGAAGACGCTGATGATTTCATTCATCGTCTTGATGACCGGATGCTCGGCACCAAGGGGGCGGCGAATGCCAGGAAGCGTGACATCGACGCGCTCTGCGGCAAGACGTGCGGAAGAGGCACCGCCCTGGATGCGGGCGAGTGTGCCTTCGACTGACTGTTCGACTTTGTCCTTCAGTTCATTAACGCGCTGGCCGACATCGCGCTTGCCATCCTTAGGCGCGGCTTTGAGCCAGAGATCGTTGACTTGCGTGAGGATGCCATTCTTGCGTGCCATCCAGCGATCGCGGAAGTTCTTCCAGTCGTTCTCGGAGGCGATAGCGGCAGATTCCTGATCCAGAGCAGACAGCAGTTCGCGCGTCGCAATATCAAGCGCGTCAGACGAGAAATCGGTTAGTTTAGGGACGGAGTAGGGCATCGAGTCGAAGCAATACTCTACAGGACTTTTCATCCCGAGCGCAGCGAGGGAGCTGCAGTCGCGCTGCCGTGAAGCAGATCGTTCGCTCTGCCGAGGATGAAAGAGCTCAGTTGGCTAAGCGCCAAGTGCTAACTGCCAATTGCTGAGTGCTGACGGCTGAGTGCTGACCGCTCTACGCGGCATGCGCCTTCTTTGCCTGCTCGGCCAGATTCGCGAATCCAGCCGGATCGCTTACCGCGAGGTCCGCAAGAATCTTGCGATCGAGCTCGATGCCGGCCTTCTTCAATCCGCTGATGAACTGGTTATAGTTCAGTCCATTCAGACGGGCAGCGGCGCCGATGCGGACGATCCAGATCGAGCGATACTGGCGCTTTTTCTGCTTACGTCCGGAGTAGGCAAACTTCAGACCGCGCTCGACGGCCTCTTTAGCCGAGCGGTAGAGCTTGGATTTTGTGAGGAAATATCCGCTTGCGCGCTCAAGTATCTTTTTGCGTTTTGCGCGACGCTTGGTCCCGCGTTTTACACGAGGCATGACTGTTCTCCTTTTTGTGTGGCGCGGGCGCCTTCGCCCGCGACGGATACGACTTTAGGCGGCTGGAGGTAGGATGTACCTCTTCACGCGCCTGCTGGCCTCCAACTGCTTCCTTCGAGCCAGCGCTCTAGGCAGTTACTGTCAACTAGCAACCAGCAACCGGAAACTGCTTTTAGTACGGGATCATCCGCTTCACTTTGTGAAGATCGGCATCGCTCACCAAGGTGGCGGTTCCCAGCTTTTTTTTGCGCTTCTTGGCCTTCGAAGTCAGGATGTGGCGGAGAAACGCCTTGCTGCGTTTCACCTTTCCCGTCCCGGTTTTCTTGAAGCGTTTGGCAGCGCCTTTATGTGTTTTCAATTTTGGCATTCCAACCTCAGCAATTTACACTTGGCAATTAGCACTTAGCCATTTCAATGCAAGCCACTGCCCGAGCGGGGTAAGAGCTAACACCAATGGCTAAATGCTGGTTTTACGCTGTCTGCACTCCGCCTTGCGGAGGCACGGGCTTGGGAGGCGGCGCGGGCTTTTCCTTGGCCGCGGCTTCTTTCTTAGGCGCCAAAATCAAATGCAGCGTGTTACCTTCCTGGCGCGGACGAAACTCCACCATTCCCTTGTGCTCAACGTCTTTGATCAGGCGCTCCAGGATCTCGCGACCAAGGCCCTGGCGAGTCATTTCGCGTCCACGGAAGAAGATCGTTGCCTTGACCTTGTCTCCGTCATCAAGGAAGCGCAGCACGTGATTCTTTTTCGTTTCGTAGTCGTGGTCGTCCACGTTAATACGAAACTTCACTTCTTTGACCGTAATGGTCTTCTGATGCTTTTTGGCCTCGCGCTCACGTTTCTCTTGCTGGTACAGGAATTTCCCATAATCCATGATGCGACAAACCGGTGGTTGTGCCGTGGGGGAAATCTCAACCAGGTCCAGATTCTTCTCGCGGGCCATCTTGAGCGCTTCGAAGGGAGGCATGATGCCGATCTGTTGCCCTTCATCACCGATCACACGCACTTCCCGCGCGCGGATACGCTCATTCATGCGGATAAAACGTTTGTCGATACGATCCCTCCGCCCGCTCACTGAGCGGGAAGATAAAAAAAGTATAACATGCGCAAGCGGTTAGCCATGGCGGGTTAGCGGCCGCCAGCGACGTCTAAAATTGCGCCGGTTACGTATGAGGCTTCCTCGGAAAGCAGCCACAGAATGGCCTTGGCAACCTCTTCAGGTTCCCCACCCCGTTTCATCGGAATGGTGCTTTTCACCCGGTCAACGCGAGCTGGTTCTCCACCCTTGGCATGAATCTCGGTGTAGATGATGCCCGGCCGCACCGCGTTCACGCGAATCCCTTCCTCGGCTACTTCCTTCGCCAGCCCAAGCGTAAGCGTGTCGACCGCTGCCTTGCTCGCAGCATAGTCGATGTACTCGCCCGGCGATCCGATTCTGGATGCAGCAGAGGAAACGTTGACGATCGCTCCGCCTGACCCGCCACGCCGCGTCGACATTCTCTTCACGGCCTCGCGTGAGCAGAGGAATGCACTTATGATGTTCGCGGCAAAGACACGCCCCAAGCGGGCTCCATCCATCGTCTCCAGGCGCATCTGGGGTTCTAGAGTCCCTGCGTTGTTTACCAGAGCGGCAAGCGGGCCGAGATCACGGTCGACAGTCTCGAAAAGGCGCGCGACATCAGGTTCTGAGCTCACGTCCGCCTGGATTGCGAGCGCCTTGCCGCCATCGTGGGCTATCGCTTCCACGACTTTTTCCGCCGCGGATCGGTTTTGCAGATAGTTGACCGCGACGATGTAGCCCGTTGCTGCAGCCAGCAGGCAAGTGACCGCCCCAATGCCGCGGCCTCCCCCGGTCACGATCATTACTCGCTTTTCAGATTGTTCGGTTGTTGGTAAGACCATCAGGCAACGGCAACCTTCGAGGCTCGCAGTTGACGATACAGTCGCAGGTAATCATCCACCATGCGTTTTGCCGTGAAACGCTCGCGAGCCCGGTTGTAGGCGCGCGTGCCATAGAGGGTAGTGAGTTCGCGATCTTCTTTGAGTTGCGCTAAGACCTCGGCCAGGCTAACACCGTTATCCCTTTCGAAATACAGCGCGGCTTCTCCCCAAAGCTCACGATGCGCTGCAGTGTCGTTCGCCACCAGTGCGCACCGCGAAAAGGCGGCCTCAATTGATGTCAGACCAAGAGGCTCGTAGCGGGAGGTCGCCGCGAACACCGTGGCCCGACTATAAAGCGCCCGCAGTTGCGACTCGGTCTGCGCTCCTTTGACCGCGATCTCATGCTTTCCGGTCGAGACCCGCACATCAGCGCGAATCGGGGCAGGAGGTGAAGGTACCGGGTGATCGGCTCCCACGATGCAGACGGGAATTCCGTGTGTGTGGTGCGTCAGGAGTGCCACCTGCTTGCCGGTGTCCCAGAGTCGCCCGATTGCTAGGACAGATTCCTCCTTGTTGATGAACGGATTGAAGTAGATCGGATTGCGACCCGGGTGAATGATGGTGGTTTCATGATGATCACCGTAGGCCAGGCGCAGCATTTGGTCCATCCAGCGGGAGCCAGTGACGACGGTTTCAGCCCGCCGCAGTCCCGCGACAATCGTTTCTCGATACCAATCAAGCCAAGCCGAGTCCGCGGGTTCGCGCCCATGCACGCTGAGCCACCACGTGATAACGTCGCCGTGGGCTACCACCAGCCGCGGTGTCGATACGGGTAGGGCACCGAAGCTTAACTGATTGAGGTGGAGCAGGTCGGGCCGGCAGTCACGTATCACGCTGCACAGGTACTCCTGGGCGGCGTGAAAATCCTGTTCTCCCTCCTGCATCCAGTCAAGGCGAAAGGCTGTTGGATGGTACTCAAGCCCGTGTAGGCCTTGCATCCAGGCGGTCTGATGGGGCAACGGGATCTCGCCGAAGCTGACGAGCGCGACCTGGGCGCCGTGCGTCACGAGTCCGGACACGAGTTCCCGCGTATAGCTCCACACCCCGCTAAAAGTATCGGTGGTAACCAAAACTCGCACAGAACCCCCGGAAACGTGGCGAAAGGCGTACTTCGCCTGATTCTTCTAGTTTAGGGGCGAGTCGTCGAAGAGCAAAGCATTTCTTCAAAAAGGGGCATTTTTTCGGTTGATTTATGGTATCCACGGCTGTTTGAGCGCTATCGGCAGACTACCCATGGGGGCAGGAATAGGTCGCATACGAGTGGCTCCTGCCCGTAGACAACAACGCGACCCGGAGGGGCTGTCCGATCACTGCGAACTATCTGGAATTTCCAGGTGACTCCGGAGTTCGTTCACCAACTTCTGCGCTGTCTCGAGCTTTTCGAGGGCTTGGGTCGGTAGGCCCTCGGTTTTCATCGCCATTTCACATGACAAGAGCAAAGCCGTTATTGTGCCGTTAAGTTCACTGTGCAGGACGCGCACTGCTGCATGGCGGGCTATGGTTTCTTCCCTGCGGCGGCGATGAACCCCGGCTCGCACCTCCCGGACCAAGCGGTCCATTCCCATGATGGCGAGATTCACCTGCAGAGGAATCGCGGTGCCAAGGTGCTCCATGATAGTTTCCGTTTCGTCAGGTTCGGTCTCAAGAAGGTATTGGTCGAGCACGACAGCGAGGAAGGATTCTGCGCGCAGCAAGCTGGCTGCCCGGCGGAGGCTATCCGCTAGGACCACCTCTTGCCCTGTTGCTCGGCGCAGAGCGCTGGCGCACTCTTCAGCTCGCAAGTTTGGCGTGACGAGTAGGATCATAGCCTCACCAACAGCATGCGTGCGGCCAATCCCCTTCTTCGAACCAAAACAATGAGTTACGCGATTGCAACGGCTCGACTATTCCCGATCCGGAATTAGGGGCCGCTTTTGGCGATCAGTTCTGGGACGCGTACTCCTTCAGCTTGCGATACAGCGTGGTTTTCCCGATCCCGAGCAGGCGTGCAGCCAGCATCTTGTCCCCATTCACCTGCGCCAAGGCATTCAGTATCGTGCGCTTCTCCAGTTCGGCCATGGGGACAATGCCGTTGCTCACAGGCCCACTTCCAACCAACTCCATTGGAGCGCTGTAGACCTGGGAGGGCAGATCTCGGATCTGGATCACGCTGTTACTGGTGAGCGCCCACGCCCGCTCGAGGCAGTTTTCCAGTTCGCGCACGTTGCCCGGCCAGTCGTAGTTCAATAGGGTCTTCAGTGCATCGTCGGCGATGCTCTTTTCTACCCCGGTTTCGCGGCCCATTCGGTTGAGGAAATGGCCCACCAACAATGGAACATCCTGACGGCGTTCTCGCAGCGGCGGAATGCGGAGCGTCAACACATTGAGGCGGAAAAAGAGGTCGCGCCGAAAGGTACCTTGTGCTACGGCATGCTCGAGATCGCGATTGGTGGCGGCTAGGATGCGAACATTGATTGGAGTGCGCTTCACGCTGCCAACGGGCCGAATTTCTTTTTCTTGGATTGCACGCAACAGCTTCGCTTGCAGGTCCGTAGGGAGCTCTCCTATTTCATCCAGGAAGACCGTTCCTCCTTCGGCGATCGCCAGCAGCCCATCTTTGGGATGCGTCGCCCCGGTGAAGGCGCCGCGCACGTGACCGAAAAGTTCGCTCTCGATGAGCGTGGGCACGAGTGAGCCGCAATCTACGGGAATGAAAGGCTTGTTGCGGAACGGGCCGGCAAAATGAATGGACTTCGCGACCAGTTCTTTACCCGTTCCACTCTCCCCAAGAATCAAGACCGGGTGCGTGCTCTGCGCGGCTTTGGCGATGATGCGATATAGCTTTTCCATCTCTGGAGCCCGGCCGATGATGTTGCCGAAGCCCTGACGCGATTTAATCGTTTCGCGCAGGAGACGATTCTCGGTTTTCAACTGGAGATGGGCTGCGACTCTCTCCAGCAAAAGCCGCAATTCCTCAAGGCTGAAAGGCTTAGTCACGTAATCGTATGCGCCGTCTTTCATGGCTTGCACAGCCGACTGCACGGCGCCGAATCCAGTGATCACAACGACCAGCGCTTCGGGGCGATGCTTCCGTATCGAGCTCAACGCTTCCATACCGTTGATGCCGGGCAAGCGCAGGTCGAGCAGGATGGCATCGATGCTCTGACTGTCGAGCGATCGATAGGCCTGCTCTGCCGATTCCGCCACCTGCACGTTGAATCCGAGCGATGTGGCTACCTCTCGACAAGCCTCGCGCACTGCCCGATCGTCGTCGACAATGAGCAGGTTCAAAAAGTTCGCCCCTTCTATTTGCGGGGTCGTGGCAGCCTCTGGATTCATGATCAGCATCTTTTTTCTCCCTCGTGATTCAGCACGGCACGGATACGGTTGACTAATACATTTCCAGCGAAAGGCTTTCGAACCAGATTAGGCTGGAAGAATTTCGGTACATCATGCAAATCCTGGTACCCAGACACGAGGAGCACCTTCAATGAAGGTTTCCGGCAGCACAGCTGTTCGGCCAGCTCGCCGCCATTCATCCCCGGCATCATCCAGTCAGCAAGCAGCAGATCGATGTGCTCGTGGTGCGAAGCAAAAAGAGCGAGAGCCTTCTTGCCGTTCGGTGCCGACAATACGCGGAAACCAGCCATGCGCAGGACGCGCTGCATTGAGCGCCGCGCGCTCGCGGCATCGTCAACCACAAGGATGGCTTCCTTGTTTTTCTGTGCAGCATGCGGCTTTCCCTGGGCTACAGAATGCGCAACGGGAAGAAAGACAGTCACCGTCGTTCCCCGTCCGATTTCACTTTCGACACGGATCGTCCCACCCGACTCATCGACAATGCGCTGAACCGTTAACAAGCCCAAACCAGTTCCGGCACCTGCTTTCTTGGTGGTGAAAAATGGTTCGAACAGGCGGCCGCGTGTCTGCGCATCCATGCCGCAGCCGTTGTCAGATACGCGCATGATCACGGCACGTTCGGCCGAGTCAGGCATTTTGGAAGACTGCGTACAGATAGTGATCCGGCCGCCATCCGGCATCGCGTCTCGCGCATTGAGTGCCAGATTGAGAAGGACCTGTCGAAGTTGTCCGGGGTCTGCCAGCACGGGTCCCAGTCGCGGGCCCAGCCGGAGAGCTAGTTCGACGTGTTCGCCGATCAAGCGGCGTAGCAGGTTTTCCGTAGACGAGATGACGTCGTTCAACTGGACGGGCTGCGGGGAAGGCCCCTGCTTGCGAGCGATGGCCAGCAACTGCTGGGTCAAAGCAGCGCCCTGTTCGGCAGCCATACGAATCTCTTCCGCGTGCTTTCTTGCCTTATCTCCCGCCCTCATTCCCGCCAAAAGCAGGTCACAGTAGAGGAGCACACCAGTCAACAGATTGTTGAAGTCGTGCGCAATTCCTCCGGCGAGACGGCCGATAACCTCCATCTTTTCGGCTTCGCGTAGGCGCTTCTCCGCCCGCTTGCGCTCGGTCGTGTCCTGAACCATGGCGACGACAAACGCCGGTTGAGCCTCCGAATCTCGCACGAGAGAAGCGGTGACGTACGCATCGAGGATCAATCCATTCTTGCTGCGATATTGCGTGCCGAAATCGGATGACCCCCTTGTGCCGACCAGCAGTTCACCGAACAACGCACGATCCCGGTCGAGGTCTCCAGCCTGCAGTTCACCAAGCGCCATACCCACGAGCTCTCCCTCGCTATAACCCAACGTTTTGGAGAGCGCGGGATTGCACTCGACAATTCGCCCTTCAACTGTGCATATAGCAATCCCCATGGCGGCGTTTTCAAAAATCGCACGGAAACGGGGCTCGCCAGTCCATAGCAGATTGCCGATCTCAGCGCGACGGCTTTCGTGAAAAGCGACGAGGACTAGGCTTCGTCGATCCACGGCAAAATTCGTGCAGCGAATAGCGACGCGGACCTGCTGCTTGTCGGCGCGCACGATGGTTGACTCACACGCTGGGTGTTCGCACTCATTACGATGCGGAGCGTCGAGCACGTCTCTGCAAAACAGGCCTTGAGAAAAGAACTGCCGAAAGGGTTTACCGACAAGGGGTGCTGGCTCCTCATACCCGAGCAACCAAGCCGCCGACGGATTTGCGGTTACCACTTGACTCTGTTCGATCAGAATCAATCCTTCGGCGGCCGCATCGAATGCGGCCTGGACGAGACTCGGGTCAGTCGGACTGAACAGCTGCGCGTCCTCGTGCGTCGCCAAATTCATGCCACTCCACAGCTTCGGCATTTGCTCTGCGCCGCGGGCGAAAGGCCCACGGCGATTTCTTAAGAGCGAAACTTCGGCCGTGTTGCAAGCCGGGAATATTTGTCCCTGCTTGGCACAAGACCGGGCACACTACCTAATTGGGAAAATGGTACGAAGGCAATGTCTAGTTGCTAAGTACACGCATCACACAGGCTTGTGACAGCTTGAGGAGTGAAAGAGCAACGCAGTCGACAGGAAGCGATCCAAAATAGGGACGTGAGCAGACCCAAAACCGGAAATCTCGTTGCAGTTCAGTTCTACCCTTGAGCTAATCAACGTCAAGGGGCTTGGCGAGGCGAAAAGTTAACTTTCGCTCCGGGCCAAGGGCGATTTCCTTCTTGCCGGTCGCATATGCTCCACCGGTTCCGGCACCTGCGCCCGCTCCTGTACCAATGAGAGCACCCTTCCCGCCTCCGGCCACCCCACCGATGAGCGCTCCAGCGGCGGAACCTCCGCCGATCATTGCGAGGTTGCGTCGTTGGTGCGATCCGCCCTTCACAAAGATGCTCGAAGTTGTAAGAGAAATCGAGGATCGCCGCACGTCGATTCGTGTCAGGGAGACCCTTAAGTAGCCGGGGTCTTTCAATCGGCCAGATGGCTTCGCGGACAGGACGCGTCCTACCACGGCAGCGCCATGCGGGATCACAGTCTGACCATCGATCACGATCGCTTCGTCCAGCATGGCGCGGAACTTGTCACCGGTACGCGCATTTGCGCTCGAAATCGTTTTTTCCAAGCGAACCGTGATGGGTGTCCCCGCCGGCAGTTTTGCTCGCTGGGAGACAGGGATGGCCGCGGAACTGTCTGATGACGACGTAGGAGCGCTGAAGGGTAGGGGCTGCTGGACGTTGCTGGTCGTGGACGCGTCAACGGGAACTCCCGTCTGACGCCCGCAACCGGAGGCCAAGCCCAGCCCGGCAATGAGAACCACAATCCAACTTGCTTCGTGTAGTTTCACGTTGCTCCGTTCATCAGCGTCTGCTTAGGGACACGAAAACTGCCAACTTGGTCGGGGAATGCAAAGGTCTGTGTCAAAGAGTCGATAGGCTATTGATCAGTCTTCTCACTTGAATCATGGGTGACGGCCCGCAGCCGTTTCCAGAAAGCAAAACGGAGGGAGCAACTTGCTCCCTCCGTTCCGGTTACCGGGAAAACTACTTGGAAGCGCCTGCACCTGCAGCCGCGCTCATTGATTCGTTCTCCGGCTGCAGCACGACACCATCGAACGGCGTCGCGCCGACGAACCGTCCGCCTACTATGCTGATACGGCGAAGCGGGTAGCCGGCATCGGGACCACGTTGCCACGAGCGTCCACCGTCACTGCTGTGGAACACCACGCCGGTTGAGTCACTGGTCGCAAGCAACCGCTTGTGCCCAGCATCGAAGCTCACCGACGTAATGTCCTTGGTGGGAAGGCCGTTCAGAACGTGCTCCCAGGTATTGCCGCCATCCGAGGTGCGATACGCGCCCTCGCGAGCCGCGATAACGATATCGTTTTCAGAGGCAATGGCCGCTCCGCGAATTCCAACGACGAATGCTGGCAGGCTCCCCTGTTTCCAGGTTGCGCCATTGTCGCTGGAGACTAGGACCGTGGAACGGGTCGCGGCAACCATCACGCTGCCGCGAGCACGAACCGCGATGAAGTCTTTCTGTCCGACGACCGCGCCACCCTTCCAGGTTTTACCCTGATCGGTGCTGCTGAAGACGCCAGCGGAGGTCGCTGCGAGCCAGCGCTCGGAACCGAGCTCCAGATCGTTAACGCGAGCTTCCATCTGCGACTTGGTGATCGTTGTAGTGGTGGTAGCCTTCTTCGAACCTTTGGCTGTCTTGCGCGCCGCGGTCTTCACGGTTTTCTCTGTGACAACCACGTTGATCGGCCGCCACTCGCTGGCATTACGATCGAGCATGAAGATGCCACGATTTGTGCCCGCGACCAGTGCGCCGTTCGATGCCTGTTTCAGCGCGAACACGTCGCGCCCGCCCAGGCCAGCACTCTTCTGCAGCCAATGCTGACCGGCGTCGCGCGAATGGAAGACCCCGCCGTACTCGCGATCATTGACGAGGCCAACGTAGAACGTATCCGGTTCTTTATTGTCGACCAAGAGGGCGGAAACATAGCGATGCGCGTAGCCATGATTTGAAGTCGTCCAGGTTTGCGCGCCGTCATTGCTGGCCATCACGCCGCTTCGATCGGTTGCGAGAAGAACGTGATTGGAATCGCGTGGATCGACCAACACGTCATTGACCACGATCTCCGGATTGCTGACTCGCTTCCACGTCTTGCCCAGATCAGAGGTCTTCCAGAGACCCTCGGTTGTGCCGGCATATACGATGTTTTCGTTGGTGGGATCCTGCTTCAGAACGCGCGTGCGGCGTGCAGAGAACGGAATGCCCTGAATCTTCGAGAACTGGTTGCCTGCGCTCTCGCTCTTGTAAATGCCTGAGCAAGCGCTGGCAAATACCACCGAAGGATTCGAGTGATCCACGATCACCGAGAAGACGTCTGAGTCGTCGATCATACCCTTGTTGATATGCTGCCAGGTCGCGCCGGCATCAGCCGTTTTCCATGCCAGATGCCAAGTTCCGGCATACACAACGTCAGGATTCTTGGGATCGACCGCGATTGATTCGATGTTCTTGATCTCTGCGTGATTGGCGGGAGAAAGACGCTGCCAGTTATCTCCGCCATCGCTGCTGCGAAAGACTCCATCAAGAGCGCCGGCAACGAGCACGTTGGAGTTGCTGGTGAACATGGAAAGAGCGCGGATCGATTTGCCATGCATCGCTGGAAGAGTTTCCCAGTTCTTGCCGCCATCGCGAGTGCGGAAGATCTCGCCGATCTGCTGGCTGGAGACACTCCAAGCGGAAACATAAATGTGATTCGGATTCTGATGGTCGATGATGATATGGTCGAGCACGTAATCATCGCCGCCCAAGTGTGCAAAATGGGACCAATTCTGGCCCGCATCATTGGAAACGAAAAGTTGGCCTGTTGAAGTGCCAAGGAGGATATGGTTTGGATTGCGCGCATCATAGGCCAGACTGCGTGCATCGCCTCCGTCCGGTCCCACAACCTGCCATGGGCCGGCGGCAAGCACGGATGTGCCTGCCAAAGTAACCATCAGTAAAATCAAAGCTTTGACGATAACGCCCCGATTCATAAGCGTAGAGTGACCCCTGCGAACAGTATTCGCCTGTCCAGCAGAGACTGACAGGCAGGCACTACCTCGGCAAGGTTACCGAAGAACAGCGACGAAAAAAAGGGCCGGTAGGGTGTTTTCCTACCGGCCTTGGGTCTTCTTTATTGCCTATTGGGTTTTCTTGGCGCCCTTTTTGGCAGCCGGTTTCGGATGATCTGGGATCGGCTTGATCTTCGTCTCATCCACTGGAGTCGTACTGTCGGCCCCTGGGAATGTGGCGCCCGCCGGAACGATCCACTGTTCCGAAGTGGCTGTGCCAGCATTGCCCGTACGGGTTTCGATGCGGCTCGGATCGATGTTCTGCTTCGCTTCGCCGCCCGAGATGTAGGCCTTCACGTCAACCGCACGCTCGGCCGCCAGGTTCTTACGCTTTTCGGTCGGTTCTGCGTTGCCGACTACCACGAGCTTCGCTTCCGGATCCTGCTGTAGCCGCAGAGCCACGTCATCCAACATCGCCTTGCAGGTGTTGTCGACGCGCCAGGGTTTGTTCTTGTTGGGATACTGGCACTCGTTCAGCTTGCTCGACTGCGGCGGCGGTGGAGGAGGATTCTCCACATTCACCGTTGCCGACGAGGAAGCGGTCAGGCCACGCGAATCGGTACATGTGGCGTTGACTGTGACAGTGCCCGCTGGGGCTCCGGTTGTGTTCAGAGTCGCAGAGTTCCCGTTGCCAGAGATACTGCCTCCGGTTGCACTCCAGCCACCCACCGTGACAGGCACGTTGTCAGGACTGGTGCAAGTACAACTGATTGTCGCCGGCGAACCTGTCTGTACGCTGGTCGGACTCGCAGTGCAGGACATCTGCGGAGGATTCTTCGGCGGCTCTTTCACCGTGAAGTTGGCCGTGCAACTCGCCTCGCCACCCTTCTTCATCTTCGGATCGGTGACGCGCGCGGTGACGGTGTAGCTTCCCCCGGTCATACCGTTGGTATCAATATCGGCGCCGGTATCCTTGCCGGTGATCTTGCCCCCGGTGCTCGACCAGTTGTAGGTGAGCGTGTGCTTCGGGTTGAAATTGCTCGGTGCGACAGTAGCATGGATAGGTTCGCCGACCATCACGTCGCTGTGGTCAACGGAGCAGGCTGCTGCGGGAGGAATCTCCGTGCCGCCGCCAAAGTTGAACACCAGACCTGTGCGCAGGCGCGCGCCATCGAGAACAGGCCGCTGCTTGTCTGACCCAGCAGTGATTGGGACAACATCCGAGAAGTTGTGCCGGCCGAGGACGTAGTCGGCCTCGATCAATCGGAAGCTCACGGCCCTGACGATTTTCAGGTCAATACCACCGCCGAGGACCGCACCGATTCCGTTGCTTGAGTCGACGTTTTTTGGAGACAGGCGATTCAAGCCCAGCATGGTGTGCACGAACATGTTGATGTTCTCGCCGCGCCACATCAGCCTGGGTCCGACCGAAATCGTGCTCTCATTCGCCTTGTCCTGATAGTTTCCGCCCACGTCGAGCGAGAGTCCCCACCACTTGTCGAAGTTGTAAGTAAAGGTGGTGCCGAAACCAGTCGACATGCTCGGCAGTTTCGTCAGCACCGGCGCCGGCGGAGGCGTCTGGAACGGAAGGGTTGATCCCACGGGCACTGTTCCGCCCGGATTGAGCCATTGATAACCGAGGAACAAATCCGCCTTCGGCGGCTTCTCATCTTGTGCCTGAACCAGAACCGTCAACCCACACAGAAGTACGGTCAGAATGAGACCCGTAATGATTCTCCTCGACCGAGTCTGGTGTCCACGTGACATAAAATCCTCCCAATCCAAAACACCGTCTAAGTATCTGTACAAAGCTGAATTTCCGGGGCCTGATACCGAGGTAAGAAACTGCCGACGCGAAACACAGGATTCTACAGCAACACAATACTTTCGCAAAAGAAAAGAACGCCGGAAACTGCTGATAGGAGCGAATTTCCGGTGAAATGCATCTCAAATTGATATTGTGGAGCGGCCTGGCTGTTCCACTTGCTATGAAACGCCATAGAGCGAAATAATGACCAATTGGCTATGACCCAGGAACGCGTACTGATTGTCGAAGACGAAGAGAATGAGCGCACCGGCCTCGCCGAATTGGTCTCCAGTTGGGGCTACCGAACAGATACGGCAGTCGATGGCGTCGAGGCACTGGAAAAAGTTACAGTCTTTGCTCCTTCCATCGTTATCACCGACGTGAAGATGCCTCGGATGGACGGCATGGAACTGGTCGAGCGCCTTGCCGACCTGTCGTCGCCAGTCGCGGTAGTGATGGTCACCGCACAAAAAACAACCGAAACCGCCTTTCACGCCGGACGACTTGGTGTTCAGGATTACATTGAGAAGCCCATCGACTTTCGCCGGCTGCGTTCAATCCTCACGAACATCTCCGAAATCCTGCAAACCCGAACCGAGAATGAGTCGCTACGGCGTAGTTTGCGCGACAAGGGTGCGCTCGGAAGATTGGTGGGCTCGTCGGCAAAGATGCAGGAAATCTTTCGGCTCACCGAGATGGTCGCTCCATCCACGGCATCGGTTTTGATCACGGGCGCCAGCGGTACAGGCAAGGAATTGGTCGCGCGGACCATTCACGATCTGAGTCCCCGTCGCAACAAGCCTTTCGTTCCAATTAATTGTGCTGCGATACCGGAGACTCTGATCGAAAGCGAGATTTTTGGACATGAGAAAGGCGCGTTCACGGGCGCGCTCGAGCGCCGTACTGGATGTTTTGAACTCGCCGAGGGCGGGACTCTTCTGCTCGACGAGATCGGTGAGATGCCGGTGGCGACGCAGGCTAAGCTTCTGCGCGTACTCGAAGATCGAAAGCTACGACGCCTCGGAAGCAAAGTGGAGACTTCAGTTGATGTCCGCGTTCTCGCGGCAACGAACAAGGTGCCGGAGGAGGCTGTTGCCAACGGCGAACTCCGCCAGGATCTCTACTATCGCCTCAATGTCTTCAACATCCATATGCCTCCGCTGCGCGAGCATAAAGAAGACATCCGCGAATTGGTGAAATCCCTGCTCACCGAGATGAGCCTGAAACACGACCGCAAAGTCGCGGACGTCAGTGAAGCCGTGCTGAACCTGTTCCAAAGCTACGGGTGGCCCGGCAATGTTAGGGAACTGCGGAACACGCTCGAGCGTGCCGTCATCGTCTGCGATGCTGGGCTGATCGAAACGAAGCACCTCCCGCCCGGGTTTGGCCAAAGTGTTCGACCCGCGGTTCACGATCCGGATGCAGTGCACCTGGGCGTCGGCACCACGGTAGAAGAGGCGGAGAAACAACTCATACTCAAGACTCTCCAAGCGACCAGCAACAACAAGACGCGCGCGGCCGAGATTCTAGGGATCAGCCTGAAGACGCTGCACAATAAGTTGAAGGAGTACGGCCGTGCAACAGACGTGGTGATGGCGCCTGACGAATAGACGAATCCTCAGCAGCACTTAGAAAGACCGCCACTCGTCGAACTTCCCTTTGCCCGCGGGAAGCTGGTTGTAAGTGGGGCTATCGAACCGGATGAGCCGCAAAGCCATCATCGTGCTTGCTATCACGACGCTCATTACCACGCTCGTGTTCGTATTTTCATGGATCTACCTGTCGCAGTTTTTGCGGCAGCGGCTTTTTGGCGCCGATGAAACAGCTTCCATCTTCGTGCGGCAGCTAGGTTACACGGCAGCCAACGCGATACACGACCCGAGCAGCACGCGGGTGGATACGAGCAATCCCGCCGCTTTGCGAGCCGCCATCCTCTTGGATCTCCAAACAGATCCGAATCTGAACGACATGCTGGCGTCGATCGTTGGGAACTCCGACATCGTGTATGACGCGGCCATTGTCGATCCGAATGGGATTGCGATTCTCGACACAAATCCCACTATGAACGGCAAACGACTGACGCCCCGGCCAGACCTGAGCGTTCTGCGGGATGCGCACTTCCGCCGCCAGTTGAAAATGCTCTATGGGCCCGGCACTGTTTACGACGTCAGTATCCCTCTGGTTCTGGACGAGCAGCCGTTTGGCAGCGTGCACGTAGGCGTCTCCACTGTTTTTCTCAAGAATGAATTGACGCCCCGTCTGCAGCAAGCCGGGTTTTTTGCAGTGATTTCGATTTTGTGTTCTCTCCTGCTCGCGGCAGTTGTTTCTAATGTCGCACTCGGTCCACTGAAACAAATTGCTCGCAATCTCGATAACGCCAGCGTAGGGGCCACAGACCTTCTCTCGAATGAGGACACCAGCGATGATGAAGTGGGGCTCGTCTCATTGAAGATTGCGCATCTCGGCCAGCGAATCCGCGACACGAATCAGATTTTCTCAGCGTTGAAAGACAACGTTGAGCAGGTCATGACCAAGCTCCAGGATGGCTTGATGCTCTTCACGCAGGACTCCCGGGTCGTGCTCGTGAGCGCATCGGCCGAGAAGTTCCTGGCTCGGCCACGCCATGAAATCTTGGGGCACACCGTGGACGAAATTTTCTCGGACGGCACCGTACTCGGAACGGTGGTGCTCGCCGCGTTCAAAAAGGAGCGCCCGCTCGTTCAGTATGAATTTGACGCAGCCGATCGCCGCCGGGTACAGGTATCGCTCGATTTCATACAAGAGCGCGGAACCCAAATTGGTGCGTTGCTCACAATGCGTGATGTGGAGTCCGTGCGTCGGATCGAAGACGAGATTGAAATTTCACGGAGATTGTCTGCGAGCGGCCGACTCACTCGTGGAGTTGCGCACGAAGTAAAAAATCCAATCAATGCGATCGTGCTTCATCTCCAGTTACTGCAGAACAAGCTGCATCAAACCGATCCGGATACCCAGCGCCACATGGATATCATCGGCAACGAAATCCACCGTCTCGATAGAGTTGTGCAGATCTTGGTCGATTTCACGCGTCCCCGAGATCTCCGGCTGGAAGATGTCGACATGCGAGAACTTCTGAAAGAGGTCGCCGTGCTGGCAGCACCCGATGCGGCACAACATGGCGTCGACATCGTTCGCGAAATGCCCGACGAGTTGCTGGATGTCCGCGTTGATACGGATCTTGTGAAACAGGCAATTCTGAATCTCGTATTGAACGGCGTCCAGGCGATGTCGCATGGTGGCCGGCTGACTCTGTCTGCTCACCGCGACGATGAAACTGTTGTGACTGAGGTGCGCGACCAGGGAAGCGGAATCCCGTCCGACGTTCAGGAGAAAATCTTCGAGCTGTATTTCACGACCAAGAAGGAAGGAAGTGGCATCGGCCTCGCTCAGACTTATCAGATCATGCAGTGGCACTACGGGTCGGTCGAGTTTGAAAGCAAAGTGGGCGAAGGCACCACTTTCCGCATCCGCTTACCCTACACCACGCGCGACGCTGCGCCTTCCACGGAAGGAAATGCAACCGTAGGCGGTCGAACGTCGGCGCATTAGTTCCGTTCGGACGGGCAGAAATGTTGATGACAGCGGCATCTCAACAAATATGAGCCGTGCATGGATCATGGCCATCGCATTGAGCCTCGGTGTGCCACCGGATGCGTCTTTTTGCATGAGACAGACAGATGCGTCGAGTGCGCAGTCGTCGCAGGAGCAGCAGCCGCCACCGGATACAACGCCTCAGGAACAAACCGCGCAGACTCCGATCACGAATCAGCCAGTTGATGCTACGGGGGCGCAAAAGCCCGCTTCAAAGAAGCACAAGCGCCACGCGAGTCAACGCCAACCCGATGGCGAGCCTCGGAAGATCGTGATTCGACAGGGAAGCACTCCAGAGGCAACGGCGCAACTTGCGCCGGGGATGAGTGAGGAAAAAGCCGTTCAGCAGCGCCAGGATACTGAGCAGTTGCTGACCACCACTGAGGGCAGCCTGCAACAACTGCAGGGCCGCAACCTGAATGCTCAGGACCAGGAAACCATGAGCCAAATCCGTAATTACCTGACCGGATCGCGCTCCGCATTGAAAGATAACGATCCGCAGCGAGCCCACACGCTTGCTTTCAAAGCGCACCTGCTGGCCGATGAACTCGCCAAACACTGACTTGCGCGGCAAACAAAGCCAAAACAAATTTCAGCCCGGCGTCCTATTTTCTTCCTTCCCTTTTTTGCGCGACCACTAACCCTCGTGGTGTGCGCAGCAGAACGACGGAGATTAGTCCGTCTTGCTCCAGGCTTAACGCCGCCTCCCGCACGACTTTCAGGTGGGAACTCGCATCGTGCATAAGGATTAGTCCATGTGGGTTAATCTGAGGCAGAAAGCGACGAATTTCCTGCTCCCGAATCGGCATGTCGCTATCGCTGAAGAACAGGTCGATCGTTCCATCGACCTTCATCTCGAGACTGGACTCGTTACGCAATTCAATCCATTCCGCGAGGCCCGAAGCTGCGATTCGCTCGCCGGCCTTCTCGTAAACTTTCGGATCGTACTCGCAACTGATTACCCGTCCGCGGCCATTCGCCTTAAGTCCTTCCGCTATCCACAGCGTGCTGATGCCGCTGAATGTGCCCGTTTCGACCACCAGCTCCGGTTTGATGGTCGTCACTACCGTGCGGAGAAACTCAAGCACTTCGACCTCGGCGGTCATCGAGTCGAACATGCTCCAGCGCTCGGGATGAGGGCATTCGGGCGTAGCACGGTGATATTCGCGCTGAAGTTGGTCTCCGCGCTCAATCTGCCGCAGAATGCGGTGCTCCTGTTTTTCCTTCTTAAAAAGACGGCGAAGCGATAGTGACATGCCAGGAAAAGTGTAAATGAGCAGGTCCTTGTTTCTGAGTTTCTCGTTTCTTGTTTCGAATCTCATCGATCGAGCGGGAAGCGAAGGTACACAGAAACCCAGAAACTCAAAAAAAACCTGGCAACGGGCTCTTTTCTACCAGACCCGGCAAGCATTCTCGCGAACCATGGCTTGCCCGGCTTTGCATCCCCAAGCCTGCTGAAATTCGGGCATGTTCTGCAAAACACCATTGACGCGATAGCGACCGGGAGAGTGCGGGTCGGTGTTCACGAGCATGCGCGAATATTCGGGCCGGCGTTTTTCGCACCAGACCCGCCCGAACCCGAGGAAGAACCGCTGCTCGGGTGTGTACCCGTCAATCTTCTCGCCGGCCTTGCCAGTTTTGTCGGCGGCGATCATCTCGTGCAGCGCCATCAGCGCGATTCGTGCGCCACCATTGTCCGCAGTGTTTTCGCCCAGCGTTAGACGGCCGTTCAGCTTCAGGTCGTCGACAGCGACAAAGCTGCTGTACTCGTCGGCTATGCAGGTCGCACGCTTCTCAAATTCCTTGCCGTCTTCGTCTGTCCACCAATCGCGCAGGTTGCCGGACGGATCAAATTTCCGCCCTTGGTCGTCGAAGCCGTGGGTGAGTTCGTGACCGATGACCACGCCAATTCCGCCCATGTTTACTGCGTCGTCCATCGTCTTGTCGAAAAACGGAGGTTGAAGGATTCCAGCCGGAAACACGATCTCGTTGTAGGATCCGCTGTAATAGGCATTGACTGTCGGCGGGGTCATTCCCCATTCCTTGCGATCGAGTGGCTTGCCGATCTTCGCGATCTGGCGCCGCGACTCAAATTCGTTGGCGCGGAGAAAGTTGCCCATCAGATCGCCACGCTCCACCGTCAGTGAGCTGTAATCGCGCCAGACCTCCGGATATCCAATCTTGTTGCGAATCGCCTGCAGCTTGACTTTGGCCTGCTTCTTGGTGGTCTCGGTCATCCAGGGAAGATCGCCGATATCGCGATCGAGCGCCTTCTCGAGCGCATCCACCGACTTCAGCATGCGCTGCTTGCTTTCGGCGCTGAAAGCCACCTCGACATACTTCTGCCCCAACGCCTCGCCTAGCGAGTGGTCGGTAAGATCGACGCAGCGTTTCCAGCGCTCCTGATTCTGTGCTTGCCCGGTCAGGTATTGGCGCATCTTGAAATTGGCGTCCACCCAGGGTTTTGAGAGCCAGGGCGCAGCCGTATTAAGCAGGTGAAATGTGGCGTAGGTTTTGAGGGAGTCGAGCGACTCGCTTTCGACGACAGCGTTTACGCCCTTAAAGAAGTCAGGATTACCGACATTGAGGTCCGAGAACGCAGGAGACTTGACGGCCTCGAAATAGTGCGTAAGGTAGAACTCCGGAGCCAACGCAACCGCCTGGTCACGCGCCATCTTGTGATCGCGATTCTTCGGGTCGCGCCGCTGCGTACGGTCCATCGACGACTTCGCCAGCGCCGTTTCAATTCGCATCACGGCCTGTGCCGAATCAGCAGCCCGCTGGGCGGACTGTCCCGAAAGGGTGAAAAGTTGCGTAGCGTACTCCACGAAGTGCTGGCGGATTTCGGCCATCTTCGCGTCGTCCTTGATGTAGTAGTTGCGATCTGGCAGGGACAGGCCGCCCTGGTCTATGTTCGCGACCACCATGTCGGCATTGTGAAGGTCTGGCGCCGAATAGAAACTGAACAGTGGCCGTGCCCCTTCCAAATGAAGCCGAGCGATCTCATCCATCATGGCGGATTTGTCGCGGGCGGCGGAGATGCGATCGAGCTCCACCTTCAGCGGTTCGCTTCCTTTTCCATCGACCGCCTTTTCGTCCATGCAGGACTCGTAGAAATCGCCAATCTTCTGACCGATGGCATCGCGCCCTGAGGTGGCCGCACCCGCTTTTTCGAGCACTTCGCGCATGATCGTCTGATTACGCTGATGCAGCTCGATGAAACTCACCCATGAGGCCTGATCCGGTGGTATTTCGGCTTTCTTGATCCAGTTTCCACAAGCGTACTGATAGAAGTCAGAGCACGGGTCGACGCTCTTATCGATATTCTCAATACTGAAACCGCTGCTGCCGCCAGCGGAATTCGGAGAACTCTGGGCGAAGCAAGAACCGATGCTCAACAGGAAACACGCAGGTACGGCAAATAAACGCATCTCGATCCTCGCAATTTTATGTGGCACTCAAGAGGTTGGTAGCTTGTGAACATCGATCTATTACGACATTTACAAGCTACTCAGGGCTAAAGTAGTCGACGGTTATAGGGTTCTCAAACAGCGAATAATCGCGTGTGACGATCGTGATCCCGCTCTCGGTCACGAAATAGCGTTGGCGATCCGCCTCGGGATCGTATCCAATGGTGGTTCCTTCCGGAATGTGCACATCGCGGTCGATGATAGCTCGCCGGATGCGGCATCGCCTGCCCACGTTTACGTGCGAAAACAGGATGCTGGACTCAACCTCGCTGAAGGAATTGATTCGCACATCGGGCGACAGCACGCAGTTCTGTACCTGGCCACCGGAGATGATGCAGCCCTGAGATACCAGTGAGTCGAGTGCATGACCCATTCGATTTGCTTCGGCAAACACGAACTTCGCAGGCGGGTACTGCCGCTGGTGCGTACGTATCGGCCACTCTTCGTCATACAGATTGAATACGGGCGACACAGAGACTAGGTCCATGTTCGCTTCGTAGTACGCTTCCAGCGTTCCGACATCTCTCCAATAGAGCGCTTCTTTCTTGTTCTCGTCCACAAAGTTGAAAGAGTAGACGCGATAGTCGGCCAGCATCTTAGGCAGAATATCCTTGCCGAAGTCGTGGCTCGACTCGGGATCTTCCGCGTCCTTGAGGAGAACGGGAATCAGAACCTCGGTATTGAAGACATAAATTCCCATGGAAGCCGAGATCTTGCTCGGATCGTACGGCGAACGGATATCGGTAACCTTGGGCTTCTCCTGGAATCCCACAATTCGGCTGTCACGGTCGATTTCGACCACGCCGAAATGGCGGCACTCGTCGGGTTCTGTGAGCAGAGTAGCTACAGTGACGTCGGTTCCAGTTTCTTCATGCTGGCGAAGCATCCGGCCGTAATCCATCTTGTAAATATGGTCTCCGGAGAGAACGAGAACTTGTTTCGGTTGTTCGGAGCCGATGGAATAAATGTTCTGGTAGACCGCATCCGCCGTACCCATATACCAGTTCTCGCTGACCCGCTTCATGGGAGGCAGGATCTCGATGAACTCCCCGATTTCGTGGCCGAAAATATTCCAGCCTTCCCGGATATGCCGATTGAGAGAAAGGGCCTTGTACTGGGTGAGGATGTGTACGCGTCGCAGGCCGGAATTCAAACAATTGGAGAGAGTGATGTCGATGATGCGATAGATTCCGCCAAAGGTAACCGCTGGTTTGGCTCGGTCGCGAGTAAGAGGGTAGAGTCGCTCCCCTGCACCTCCGGCAAGCAGGACTCCGAGGGTATCTTTCATCATTACGCTCTGCGAAGCTGGATGTCCCAACGCCCCTGCCGGGCCCTAGAACAGGCCGATACTAGCACAGCTTGGGAACTCGCATCATTACGTGCGGCAAGAAAAAGCGGCGGGCCGGAGCACGCCGCTGGATTTTGCTGGTTTTGGATTCGCGCTAGCAGTGGACGATCTTGTCGTTCTGAATGCCGCGGGTTGCGTTGCGCGAGTCGACCACGAGTTTGGCTTCCTTCACAATCTTCTTGTAGTCGTAGTCGGTGTGATCCGTGACGATCAAGACGCAGTCGTAATCCCCAATGTTCTCGAGCGATGCGCGCGTCATCTGCAAATCGTAGCGGCGTCCGCGTCCGACGAAGGGGAAGTATGGATCGTGATAACTGACGGTCGCGCCCTCTTTTTGCAGAAGTTCGATGATCGTTAGCGCCGGCGATTCACGTAAGTCGTCGATATCTTTCTTGTACGCCACTCCCAGCACGAGAACCTTCGATCCGTTGATCGCTTTCTTCTGCCGATTAAGCGCGCCGATGGTCGCAGCGATCACGTGGTACGGCATCGCCGCATTCACTTCGCCGGCCAGTTCAATGAATCGCGTGCGGAAGTCGAACTCTTTTGCCTTCCAGGAGAGATAGAAGGGATCGACCGGGATGCAGTGTCCACCGAGGCCTGGTCCCGGATAAAACGGATGGAAACCGAAAGGTTTGGTCGAGGCCGCGTCGATGATCTCCCATATATCGAGATCCATGCGCAGGGAAAGCATCTTGAGTTCATTCACCAGAGCGATGTTCACGCAACGGTAAATGTTCTCGAGCAGCTTGGTCATTTCGGCAGCCGCTGGAGACGAGACTGGCACGGTGCGGCGGAAAATCGAACCGTAAAGTGCGGCCGCGATGTCACTCGCTTGTCTGTCGAGACCGCCAATCACCTTTGGAATATCGTGCCGCGCGACGGAAGTATTGCCCGGGTCCTCGCGCTCCGGCGAGAAGGCCACCCAGAATTCCTGATCCCCAGCGGCGCCCTTTCGTGAAGCTTTTAGCCCTCCGCGATTCTCCTTCTCGAGAATCGGGATCAGCACTTCTTCGGTCGTGCCCGGATAGGTTGTGCTCTCAAGAATCACGATTTGGCCGGCGCGAAGATGCGGTGCGACAGCGTGAGCAGTGTTTGTGATGTAGCTTAGGTCCGGCTCGTGATATTCGTTCAGCGGAGTAGGAACGCAGATGATGATCGCGTCCATCTCAGTGATGCGCGAGTAATCGGAGGTGGCGCTAAAGCCGCTCGACTTCGCCGACTGGATCTCTTCCGGAGAGATACGGAAGATGTACGACCCGCCTTTCGCGAGAGTCTCAACCTTTCGTTGATCGATGTCGAACCCGGTTACCGGAAACTTCTGCTCGCTGTAAAGCAATGCCAGTGGCAGTCCTACGTACCCCAAGCCAATAATTCCAACCCGCGCTTTGCGCGTCTCAATTCGATTTTTTAGTTCAGTCAGGGGGGATGAAGAGGTGAGTTGTGTATTCATAATCCCAGGCTGAATTTTAGCATTGAAGCGCGAGAGTTTGACCGCGAAAGAGGCGGCTTTCACACGCTTTTCACAGGACGGCGTGATGATTGTTGGCACGACCGTTACTTTAGTAACCGTTTTGTGCGCTCGTCGCAGCAATTTCCGACTTCTCAAATCTCTGGCGGTTGGCGGTCGGGGAGCCGTTCCGCAACCCAACGGTGATGTAGTATCGCCTTTCCATGCGCTTCGTTCGCTCGCTCATTCTGTTGCTGATCCTTATCGGCTTGGCTAGCCAGGCAGCACGGTTCTTGATTGTCGATGACCCTCAGAAGGCCGATGCCATCGTCGTGCTCGCCGGCGACACCGGAGTTCGTCCAGCGCGAGGACTAGATCTTCTTCGTCAGAACCTGGCGCCCCGACTCTTCATCGACGCCGAAAAAGATGCGGAGATCTTTGACCAGCGATTGACCGACCTTGCGCAGAAATATGTTGACTCACTGCCGGAGCGCGATCGGGTCGCGGTCTGTCCCATCGCCGGCCTCTCCACCAATGCCGAGACTGCTGATGTACGCCGGTGTCTTCAATCGGTCAGCGGGAAGCGGATCCTGGTTGTAACTTCAGACTTCCACACGCGGCGCGCCTTGAGCATTTTCCGCAAGCGCTTTCCGGATTATCAAGTAAGCGTGGCAGCGGCGCGAGAGCCTGTTCACTTCGGGACCGCCTGGTGGGCCAACCGCGAGTGGGCCAAAGTCACCTTCGGTGAGTGGGCGAAGTTGATTTGGTGGGAAGTTGTGGATCGCTGGAGAGCGGCACCAAACTAAGAATGTCAGGCAGAGCTAGAAGCTAGATTGCAGGCGTCAGACTGCAGAGGTGAAAAGCAGTACCGAAATAGTTTGCCATCCGCGGGGTATGGTTTGAGATTCTGAAACCTAAGACTTAAAACCTAAGACCTAAAACCTAAAACCTGAGACCTGAGACCTAAAACCTGAGACCTGGGAACCGAGAACTGAGAGCTGGGAACTGATCTGATTGTGATAGCTTGGAATCTCATCTCTCCCGGAGGTTCGAATGCCGCAAGTCAAGATCACTGTCCGACCTAATGGCCCGTTGCGCGTGGAAGATCCTGATGGCCTGGTGGAACTGGTCGACATCAACGGCAACAAATTTGATTTAACGGGCAAACCTGCTTTTTCGCTCTGCCGTTGTGGAGGCTCGGTGAACAAGCCGTTTTGCGATGGAACCCATAGCAAGATTGGCTTCCAGGCTGCCGAAGCTGCCGTGAAGGCCCAGGGATAAACCGGCCTCAACCCAACCTTGGTTTGTGCTGGCACGTACCTAAGTGGAAACCGGCTCGCCGAATCTTGTTTCATGCCGGTTTTTCCGTGGTCTAGCATGATGGTAAGACACTAGACACTGTCGAAACGCCATCATGGGCAGGGAGCAGAAACAGCACGCGATCCGTCGCAGCACCCGACTGCCGCTCGAAATCCCTGTTCTGGTAGCTAGCTTGGATTCCGCTCTGGCCATTTCCCAACAAGGCAAAACTACCCTGGTGAACGCGCATGGCTGCGGCTTGATTCTGGAGCGTGCCGTTCCCAACGGCATTCGCGTGAGGCTCGAGATTCCCGCTGCCGATCGTCGCACCACGGCCCGCGTCGCTGAGGTGGTTCCCCTAGGTGGCGATCCTGAGAGCTGGCTGCTTGGTCTCGAGCTCGATCATCCCGGTAACTTCTGGGGAATTGAATACGCGCCATCGGATTGGAAGATTGACGACCCAGGCGCGGTGGCGATTGCAACGAGCCCGCCGCCGGCGGATACGGAAAAGAAATCTGCAGTGCCGACCCGGCGCTGGCGCCTTACCGACATCAGCGGAGGCGGCTGTTATCTGGAAACGACTTCGCCGATGCCTGCCGGGACACTCGTCCTGATCAGTGTTCGCATCGACAAATCTGAATGGCTGCTTGATGGAATCGTGAGAGCCTCACATGCGAACTCTGGCATCGGCGTCGAGTTCCTGTCTCACTCCAGGGAACACCGACAGCGAGTAGAAGAACTGATTGATCAACTCCTCGAACACCGCGAGGTCCCGCGCATACTTGTGGGCCGGAAAGAAGGTGCCCACGATTTTGAGCCGAGCGACCAAGCTTCGGTCGAGAGCGAAGTTCAAGATCCTCTGCTTGAGTTGCTGCGTCGCGGAGATTCGTTGTCGACCGAACAATTCCTCGCGAGCCTGCAATCCCAAAGATTAGGGAAACGCAGCGAACCGCGCAGAGAGGTGTCGTTCGCGGTCCTATTGACCGGAACCGACACCGGCGGACGTCCACTCGACCAACGAGTCACAGTCGTGAACGTTAGCAAACGCGGAGCGTTGCTGGCTGGTCTCCATGGACGACTTCGCCCGGGCGATACAGTCTTTCTCTCGCGCGGAAGCCGCCGGGAAGCCTTTCGTGTTGTGCGTCTCGCTGGCACGGCGGCAGAAGCCACGTCCGATCAGGTCGCTGTGGTTGCGGTCGGATCGCAAACTTCCTTTTGGGACGATTGGCTGCAACTCAACGAACGGCCCATCGAGACATCGAACATTCGCATCAACGAAAAGGTCTAAGCCTGTTTCGCCTCCCGCTCTCTACGACCAAAAGCCCAAAGTGATAAACTCCCACGCCAGAGGCCATTGTGGCAGACCAAAGGGACCGCGACCTGGGCATGGGCGCTAAGATCACGCGCCGGGACTTTCTTAATGGAATAGCAATCACAGCCGGAGCAGCGATGATCCCCCCGGAGATGTGGGCCGCCACGGCTTCCGACCTCGAACCCCAGAGCGCTCCCGGCTACTATCCGCCCGCAAAAACCGGTCTGCGTGGTTCCCATCCAGGATCGTTTGAAACCATGCACAAGGTGCGCGACGGAGCCTTTTGGGAAGATGCGCCCAAACCAATCGACACCGGCGAGTCGTATGACCTCGTAATCGTTGGCGGTGGCATCAGCGGGCTTGCTGCTGCGCACTTTTTCCGCAAGGCCGCGGGCGAAAAGGCCCGCATCCTGATCCTTGAAAATCACGACGATTTCGGAGGTCACGCCAAGCGCAACGAGTTCCGTGCAGGCAACCTATTCCGCCTTGGCTTTGGTGGAACATTCTCGATCGAGAGCCCGGCCCCCTATAGCGCTACGGCAAAGGCGCTGATCGAAGAGCTCGGTATCGATGTCCCTTCGTATTCCAAGCACGTAAGCAGAGACGTGTACAGATCGCAGGGCATGCGTCCCAGGGTATTCTTCGACAAAGAAACCTTCGGCGTCGAAAAGCTGACGATCAGTCCCAGAAGTTTTGGATTCGATGAGAGCGGCGTCAATGAAGCCGCCAAGGCTGCCGATCTCGAAGCCTTCATCAAAGACGCGCCATTTTCGGAGAAGGGAAAACAGGATTTTCAGCGGCTGATCACCGAAAAGAAGGACTATTTTCCTGGTCTCAGTTCCGACGAGAAAAAAGCCAGGCTCGCGCGCGTGAGTTATGCGAAGTATCTGACCGAAACGGTTGGGATGAGCGACGACATCATCAAGTATTTTCAGGCAGTCCCGCATCCTCTGTTTGGCGTCGGCATTGATGGAATGGCGGCGCAAGACGCATGGGGACTCGAGTTGCCGGGATTCGATGGCCTGAATCTCGATCCCTCACCCGGCAAAGGAATGAATCGGGACGCCATCCGCAGCGACGAAGCTGACAAGTACTTTTTCCACTTTCCTGATGGGAATGCCTCGATCGCGCGTCTGCTGGTCCGAAAACTGATTCCCTCGACCATTCCTGGGAATTCGTCCAGCGACGTGGTTCTGGCCAAGGCTGACTACTCGAAGCTGGACGAGCCTTCGTCGCCGACACGTATTCGCCTGAACAGCACCGTCGTGCAAGTGAAGCACAATGGCGACCCCGACACGGCCAAGGACGTCAACATTTCCTATTTCGCGAACAAGCAGTTGAAGACGGTGCGGGCCAACAACGTTGTACTCGCCTGTTGGCATGTCGTGATTCCGTACATCGCCGATGAGTTGCCGCCTGCGCAGAAAGAAGCTCTGGCATCCGCCCAGAAGGTTCCACTGCTTTACAACAATGTTCTGATCCGCAACTGGACCGCTTTCCAGAAGGCTGGAGCGAATGCAGTCTATTCGCCTGGGATGTATCACAGCTACGCCAGTCTCGACCTGCCAGTTTCAATCGGCGGGTACGAGTGCGCGAAGAAGCCAGACGAGCCGATTGTCGTGCACATGATGAAGGCAGCCTGTAAGCCTGGGCGCCCCGCTCGCGAACAGCACAAGCTTGGCCGAATCCAGCTTTATTCGACGACTTTCGAAACCTACGAGCGCAACATCCGAGAGCAACTCGCACGCATGATGGGGCCCACCGGATTCGATCCCGCCCGCGACATCCTCGAAATCACCGTGAACCGGTGGCCGCACGGCTATGCTTACGAATACAACTCGCTGTTCGACGAATTTTGGCTGAACGGCGCTGAAACACCGTGCGAGATTGCGCGCAAGCCTTTCGGGAGAATCGCGATTGCCAATTCCGATGCTGGAGCTTACGCCTACACAGATGGTGCGATCGACCAAGCCTATCGCGCGGTAGCGGAACTGAAGAAGTAAGCCACCCTACCAGGTTCAATGCACACATCGCTCGACGGCGATGCTACCTTCCGAAGTACAATTCTCGGGCTATGGCAAAGCGTTCGACGGTACGCACTGTTCCCAGGAAGTCCCGCACATCGAAAGCCGGCAGCATCTCATCGCCTCCGGCCTCACGTCCCTTTGCGCCTGGCTACGGAATTGTCGGTCCGGAAGACGGAAAAGGCCTGATTCCGTGGAGTTGGGTCGAGAAACAGATGAACGCCTGTCGTACTTTCTGGATTGTCACCGTTCGCCCGGAAAACCGCCCCCATGTCATGCCGGTGTGGGGCGTCTGGGTCGAGGACGTGTTCTACTTCTCCACGGGACGCAAGTCGCGCAAAAGCCAGAACCTCGCAGCCAACTCGGCCTGTACCGTGACAAACGATCATGGCGAAAAAGCAGTCATTGTCGAAGGATCCGCCGAAGAAGTGAAGGACGAGGCTCTTCTGAAGCGTATGGCTGCTGCCTACAAGAAAAAATACAAAATGGATCCACGGAGCATGAAGGAACCGATTTTCGGTGTGCGTCCGAAAACCGTCTTCGGCTTTATCGAGAAAAGTTTTCCGCAGTCCGCTACCCGATGGAAGCTGTGATCGTCTACCAGGCGGGGACGTGTGTCCAGCCGATTTTCAGCAATCTCGCATGGAGTGAAACATGAAACGATTTCTCGTTTTTCTATTGCTGTCTTTGTCTCTCGCTGCTTACGCGCAAGATCAAAAGCCGGCGCCCACCCTGAAAAGTATTCTTCTGGAACAATTGCGTACCACGCACAATGACAAGGACTGGTTTGTCCCTGCCAATGTTGCGGTTGCGGGAATCACGGCCGAGCAGGCGAGTTGGACCGACGGGAAGGGCAATCACTCGATCGGACAGCTGGCTTATCACCTGATCTTCTGGAACCGGCAGGAACTGGCGAAATTCAAAGGTCAGACGCCGGAGAAGTTCAGCGGTGACAACAACGAAACGTTCAATGCCTTCGATGCCAAGAAGTGGGACGCGACCGTGAAGGAACTCGATCAGGTCATGACGGATTGGGAGAAGGCCGTAGAGACCGCGGACGACGCCCAGCTCCAGAAATTCTCTTCCATGATTGCTCATGTCGGTACGCACAATGCCTATCACGTTGGACAGATGGTCTACATCCGCAGGTTGCAGGGTTCATGGGATCCGGAAAAAGGCGTGAAATAGATCAGCGATGGCGGAACGCGTAAGTTTCCGCCCATTCAGAATTCTTATTTCTGGCTCAAGAGCTGTGCCACGCGGCTGGCGCCATCCAACGATCGGCGTCGCCCCGGCGAACTCTTTAACGCGGACTCGAACTCCTTGCTGGCAAGTTCAGGATGGCCTTGTTCGAGAAGTAGCTCACCAAGCTGTTCCCTGGCCGGAAGAATCGGTCCGGGCGTCACCGGAAGTTTCTCGATCGCGTCTTCTTCATCCGCAGCCTCTCGCATGAGTTTCAGGGCTTCTGTTTTCTTTCCTTCTGCCTGGTTCGCCCATGCCGTCAATTCCCGCATTTGGATCTCGACCTGCGTGGCCCAGTAGTCATTCGCGGAGTTTCGGAGCTCCGCCTCAAGAGCATTGAGCCTTGCGATTTCCTTCCGGGTCTCTTCCGCGCGGCCTAGACGCGCCTCTCCTAGCCCGCGTGCCCAGACCGCGATCGCCACGACATGCGGTGGGGCTGCCTCTGGCGGCGTGATTCGGGTGGCATCGTCCCATTTACCCTGTTCTACCGCATATCGAACTGGCATTGCCGTCGAGGCGTATCCGATCTTGAAATCCTCGGTGTTGAGCCCGTGCATGCCCCGCAGTTGTTCGATTACATGGGCGGCATCTGCCTCGTGTCCACTTTGCAGGTAGGCGTAAACCAGGTAATCCATGGAATGTAATTCTTCGCCCGTGTCTCCTTGTGCTCCTGCCGCTTTTTCCGCTGCCGTGTTCGACGCAATGGAGTCTTCCCAATATCCGAGTCTGGTGAAAATGTGCGACGGCATGTGGAGCGCGTGTGGGGCAGAGGGCGCTATTTGCGAATACTTTCGCGCCGCCTTCAACCCTCTTGCTGCCAATTCCGCATTGTCGTAGGCGTGGATCAGGTAGTGTGGAATCCCCGGGTGTTGCGGATACTTGTCGTAGAGTGGCTCAAGAATCTCAGCCGCTTTCTTCTGGCGGCTATGATCTTTGTCCCTCGGGGCTGCATTTGCGAGAAGCGATAGGGCATACCAAACCTGAACCTCGGAATCCGTTTTATTCTTCGCCGCCAGTTCGCTCATCGCCTGCTCATAGGCCAGCGCACGCGTCCGGTAGGGAACGCTTGATCCCTCGCGATAAATCGATTCCAGTGCATTAATGAAGCCTTGCTCGCGTTCCGAACCCCCTCCAGCTTGCCTTGTCCGCTGCAGTTCCGCCTGACCCAATGAGATCGCCTGCGCAGCCATCGGCGGATCCCAGAGCTGGTGGAAGTACGTCATCGCCACTCCCCAGTGCGCCATTGCACACGTGGGGTCCTTTTCACTCACATGTTCGAATTCGGTCGCGGCGGCGTAATAGGCGAACGAGTGCAACAGCGCAACGCCTCGTTCGAAGCTGGCCTGAACTTCTGGCTTGCATGAGTTGTGGAACGAGACTTTCCCTAGTCGTTCCGGTGGGGCGTGTTGATGCTCGTCTTGTGCGAAGCTTTTGGGTATGGCGACCAGAACGATGAGCAACAGTGCCTGTATGAAATTACGCGTTTGCATTTGCCTCGCCCCTTTGTCACAGGATTTTACATACATCCTCGCCGTTATTTTGAGTCTTACTTCGTCCTGGGACGGGGCAGACTCGTTGCCAAGATTGCCCGCGCTATACTTGGGAACCGAAAACGCATTTTTCGTATGCAATAGACAGAGGTTGGCATGGAGGACGCGAAGCGAAGTGATCTTGCAGGCGCGGCGTTTCTGATTGCACTCGGCCTCGTTGTCGGCGGATGGCTGCTCGGTTCCCAGATCAAGGCGATTCGTCTTGGAGATCGCTACGTGACGGTCAAAGGCCTCGTTGAGCGCAAGGTGAAATCTGATTTAGCAATCTGGCCGCTTACCTACAAGGAAGCGGGTGACGACCTCGCGACACTCTACGCGAAGACAGAAGCGGACAAGAAAACCGTCATGCAGTTTCTTGCCGAGCAGGGCATCCAGCCCAATGAGATCGAGCTGGGCGTGATCCGTGTAGTCGACACTCAGGCACAAGAGTATGGCGGTGGCAACCGCGCCCCGCATCGCTATATCGTTGAACAACAGATTACTGTTCGAACCGCGCGCGTCGAGCAGGTCGCCAGCGCGGCACAGCAAACCATCATGCTTCTGCAGAAGGGGATTGTGTTGAGCGGTAATCCGGGCCAAGGACTGTCCTACAAGTTCACCGGCCTGAACTCAATTAAGCCCGACATGATCACGGAAGCCACTCGCAACGCCCGGGCCGCAGCCGATCGCTTCGCCGCCGATTCCGGAAGCAAAGTTGGATCGATTCGACAGGCAAATCAGGGAGTGTTTTCAATTCTTCCTGCTGACCAGGCTGGCGATGGCGGCGAGGGTGGATACGGCGGTGCCGACAGCAGCATGATGAAAACCGTGCGCGTGGTTACCTCGGTGGACTACTACCTGGAGAAATAGATCTTTGCGCTACGCTCGGTTCAACGCGAGCGTAGCGCCCGCTTCTGCGACCGTCAGAATTCCCGCAATCGTCTGGCTGACAAATATGCTCCCGTAAGCAGCAGCATGCCCGACAAAAATGCCCAGAACATCAGGCTGACTGAGATCGAAAACGGGCCGTACACCTCACCGAAGTTCAGCCAGGGCAAGGCGTAGATGTATGCATATTTCATCAATTCCGAGAGCAGTCCCATAAGGATGGCGGTTGGCAGCACGACCCGCGCCGGCACCTTCCCATTGGGCAACAGCCAGTAGATGAGAAAGAAGATGGCAATGCTCGCGGTGATGGCGCAAATTTTCATGATGATGAAGCCCATCACCTGGATGTACCAGACGCCGTGTCCGCGCAGAACGGTCTTGAGGAACGCAACGTTGCCGGCGGTCATCGCGACCGAAATCAGGGCAAGTGACCCGCAGGCGAAAGCAAGTCCGAGCGCGATCAACTGATTTCCCAAATAGGAACGATTGTTGCGGAAACCCCAAACCCGGTTCAGCGCCACCTCGAGTGGGAGAAAAATTCCCGTTGACGTGATCAGCAGAATGATCAGTGAGAAGACTTGAGCCCGCTGGCGCGCTTCAACCAGGGCATTCAGGTTACGGATCACGAATTCCTGGCCCGCGGGGAGATAGTCGCGCAGCAGACTCACAACGACCTCGTACATCACCCGCGAATGGAATACGCGCCGGATGAGCGTCATCAGCAACAGCATGAAAGGGAAGAACGACAATATCGCGTTTGCAGCCACCGAGAATGCAAAGGTGTGAACTTCGGTTCGGAGAAGATATCGGGCGATGGACGGAATGAGCCGGTCACCCTGGGCCTTCACCATGCCGGGCGAACCTTTGGCCACAGGCTTTTCCTGGGCTTTGACTGGAGTGACGGAATTCAATTTTTCTCAAATGTATCAGATACTTAGAGGCAAAAACATGCGTCGCTTGTAACCAAAGTCCCGTTCCGATTGTGGGATTTGATTTCCCTTGGTCACATTCCTTTCAGCAACTTAGGTCTTGCCAACTACAGTGATCCTGCTATTATCTGGCGCGTCAACCGGAAGGCCGGTTGGCGTAAGTGCTGTTTGGGTCGACGTATCTGTGTCAGGCAGTCGAAGATCGCGCCATCATTTCACGGCTCCCCGACGTATATGTCGCGTTTAAGCGCGGCGGTACGCGTGGAGCCGTTTCCGTTGATGCGGCTTTCAGTCTCGCCATAGACGTCGCCCAGCTTCTTTCCGTTTTCCGAGGGGGTGTTCCATCTCGGTGGAACATACACGCGAAACGGAGGAAGAATCTTTGCGATGAGGCGAAAGGAGTACTTTGTGAGAGAGAAGGGTACTGTGAAGTGGTTCAACGGGGCGAAGGGTTACGGATTTATCCAGCGCTCCACTGGCGAGGATGTGTTCGTGCATTTTTCCGCCATCCAGGAGAACGGTTACCGCACTTTAAACGAAGGCGAGACCGTTGAGTTTGATCTTCTCAAAGGCCCCAAGGGCTTCCAGGCGGCCAATGTAGTTCGCGCTTAACGCCCCTCTGAGCCAACCAGCTCGCGAACCCTCTCATCTCCCCGTGAGAGGGTTTTTCATTTTGGAACTGTTCCCGTCGGGATGGGCCCTTCTTGCCGCAATCCCGAAACCTTGACAACATGCGGTAAACCATCAATGCTAGATGCCTCCCCCGCGGGCCCGATTCATACATAGATCCGCCACCTATCGGCTTTCTCATGAAAAAGAGACGCCACGAGCGGGGAAGCTTGCGTCGAGCTGCACCGAAGACGCCAGGACCAGAGCGATGGCAGAAGTCGCTGGTGCCACTCATGGTCTGCGTTTTGGCGCTGATGGTTTACTCGCGCTCACTTTGGAACGGGTTTGTCCGTGACGATCATCTCCAGATCGAGAACAATCCGCAGATTCAATCGTGGGATCGGTTGCCCGAAATTCTGACCTCGCACCTGTGGAGCCATGCCGGAACGCGCGACGTTCTGTTTTACCGCCCGCTGTTTTCGGTCTGGATGCTCGTCATCCACACTCTTGGAGGCTTGTCGCCGTGGTTTTGGCATCTTTCAAGCATCGCTCTCCACGCGGGATGTACTTATCTCGTGTACCTCCTCGCCAAGCACTCAATTGAAAGCGAAATCGTCGGGAACGAAGTTGCAGGCAGTGAAATAGGAGCTGTTGTAGCGGCTGCGATCTTCGCCGTGCATCCGAGTCACGTTGACGCAGTTGGGTGGGTTTCGGCCAGCAACGAGTTACTTTTCACACTTCTCATGGTTGCGGCTTTGATTGTGATTGTCCCGCCGTCCGGGAAAGCAAGCCCGCAACGAGTCGCCTTGAGCGCCTTGCTTTTCTTGACTGGAATGTTTGCGAAAGAAACTGGAATTGCTCTCTTGATACTCCTCATCGTTGTAGCCTGGGTTAGCTTGGGAAGCAGCCTGAGCAGAAGGACCCGCTCGGCCTTGGCTGCAGGTCCGTACCTCTTTGCAGCGGGGCTGTGGCTGGCTGTTCGATGGTTCGCTCTGGGTGGAACCGGCATCGAATACGGCGAACACACCTGGCGAGAGGTCTTTTTCACTGCGCCCTCGATCATCCTTTTCTACCTTAGGAAGCTGTTTCTTCCAGCCGGTCTCAGCGGCGGCTACGTCAACCCTCTCTACTCGTCTCCAACCAGCGGATTTTGGCTGCCGCTACTGGCCCTGCTGGTTATGATCGTAGCCGCAGTGTGGATGGCTATTCGCCGCAATTGGCTGGTTGGATGCTCACTTGCGCTGATTCTTCTTCCTCTCGCACCCGCGGCGGTTGCCACGCGCTTGTATCCCCAGGGCGACATGACTCATGATCGCTATCTCTATCTGCCCTCGGTGGGATTGTGTTTGCTTGCCGGCTATCTGGCCTCGTACTTGTGGACGAGGTCGCGACGCGCAGCCGTTGTTACGGCCGGGACGGCAGTCGGTCTGATCATTGCATTCTCCGTCCTGACATTTAGCCAGCAGCGTTTCTACCGCGACGACGTTGCATTCCTCGACCGTGAGATCGAAGTGAATCCACAAAACGCTTTCGCCTATGCACTGCTCGGGAACGTCGAGATGGACGAAAGCCGGCCTGACCTCGGAGTCGATCACTACCGTATAGCCGCACAGCTTGCTCCGGATGACCCGAAGATCAACCTTTTCCTTGCCCGGGGACTATTTGCTCAGAAGCATTACAACGAGGCGGAAGCGGTATTGAACCGCCTGGCAGCAAGAAAGGATTTCGATAACAACCGTCAGAATGCCATTCGCCTGTCACTGGCCAATGTCGAGATGAGCATGGGAAAGATGGATCGTGCCGGCGAACTGCTGCAGCAAGTGGCGCACTCCGACCCGCGGTTCCCGGAGCTTCACTGGGCTCTCGGAGTTCTGTACCAGAAAGAAAATCGCCTTGCTGAAGCGCAACACGAGTACGAACAGGAGTACCAATCAACCGGAGACGAAGAGGCGCATCGTCAGTCGATGCTGCTGTCGAAGCAGATTCTGTCTCACGGATCGTCCGGCGGAGCGCAATACTAGCATCGAAACCCGCTACATCGTTTTCACGTCCAAACTCTTCCACAGATACCAGCAGGCGATCGATCGGTATGGAGTCCACGCCTTGGCAATCTTCTCCATCACCGCCGCCTTCGGCCATTTGCGCTTCTTGTAGTGTTTTTTGATCGCCGCTTGCACTCCGTAGTCACCTACTGGCAGGATGTCTGGCCGTCGCAGTGTGAACATCAGAAACATATGCGCCGTCCACACCCCTACGCCCTTCACCTGCGTCAAATGTGCGATGACCTCTTCTTCCGACAATTGCGGAAGCCGCTCAAATTCAAGCAAGCCGGCCTTGGTCTTGGCGGCTAGGTCGCGCAGGTAAGCCGTCTTTTGCTTCGACAGTCCCACCCCACGCATCTGGACGTCCGTGAGCTTCAGAATGCCATCGGGACTCAGCGGATCGCCTGCCAGCGCCGTGAACCGGTTGAAGATCGTGACCGCCGCCTTGCCATTCAGTTGCTGGTAAAGAATAGCTTCTGCGAGGCTATGAAATGTGGGCTTGCCGAACTCCATCCGGCAGGGGCCGACCTGAGCGATGATCCTGGCCATCACCGGGTCGGATTTCTTCAGATGGTTGATTGCCTTGCGCATGCGTCCCCGCTCCGAAGACGCAGCATATCACAGGCGAAGATTTTGCGAAACCTACGCAGCGCCAGCCTGCTGTTCCGCCATGTCGCCAATCATAGGCAGTTTAAACATTTGACCCTGATAGGCCTTGAAAACCAGTAGCAACCAGACGATCAATCCAGCCAGCCCAATCAATGGCCATATCAGGAACGTTGCCCATCCGAAAAAGGGTATATGGCCGATGATGCCTAGTATTACCCACAGAACGAACCAGGCAATCCCGAAGAAGATCGACTGAAATGCGTGAAAGCGGATGAAACGCTTCCTGTTGTAAGGCTCCAGCACTAGGAACAGAATCGCAGGGATGATCGTCACGTAGGCCAACGCTCCAGCCACGTTGTCGGTCAATCCAGGCGCGGATACAGCCAGAGGAGTACTCGTAACTTGCGGGCCGGTTCCCGCACATTTCGGGCAGCCCGCTGCTCCCTCTGGAATCTGCGTTCCACAATTTGGACAGAAAGCCACTTGCGTCTCCTTGCGGGACTGGACGGAGCCGGCTTGCAGCACGGGCGGCGCCCGTTGCCGGCGGTGTCCCGCAGAACGGTGCGACGCACGTTACCAGAAACATAGGGGTGAAGCAATGACGATGCTTCCTTGTAATCATGGAAAGTACTTTACAATGAAAAGTATTGCAGTAAGCTCAGTAAGCTTCTGTCATGAAACTCGACCGGGAGTTGACATTTGTTCCTCTTGCCGACCGCGGCGACCTGAACTTGCTACCGCCGAAAAGCGGTCTCCGCGCGAACGATGCAGAAAGTGCTTCGCCGGGCGTGCCTGCTCGAACCCCCGAACCTCAACCCAATGTCGTTTTGTCGCCGACCTCGGAACGCCCATCATCCGTTCGTTTCATTGGGGAAGAGCTCTACGACTAGCCCAGCCTTTTGCTCAATCTGCGTAGTTGCCTCTATCATTCAGGCAGGCGCACTTCGACGCGCCATCTTAAATCCATACAAAGGGCCCAATGATCACCATTGTTTCGGGATTGCCCCGTTCGGGGACATCCCTGATGATGCAGATGCTGGCAGCCGGCGGAATGTCCGTTCTTTCTGACGGCGAGCGCAAGGCTGATACCGACAATCCCCGCGGATACCTGGAGTGGGAACGAATCAAGCAGCTTCCGAAGGACCCTTCCTGTATCGATGAAGGCGAGGGAAAAGTCGTGAAGGTTATCTCGCAGCTTCTCTTGTCGCTACCGGCAGGGCACGAGTATCGCATCATCTTCATGCAGCGACCGCTGCCTGAAGTCCTCAAATCGCAGGATGAGATGTTGAGGCGCCGTGGTAATTCAGCGGGAGGCGACAACTCCGCAATCGAGGACGCGTTCCAGCGCCACTTGATCGAGGTGAATCGCTGGCTGACTGGAAAACCGAATATCGCAACGCTGCGCGTCCATTATCATCGCGTTCTTCGAGAGCCGCAGGCGACTGCTGAGGCCCTCGCAGATTTTCTGAAAGTTCCACTTGACATCGAAGCTATGACACAGCAGGTCGACGGCAACCTCTACCGGAACCGGATGAAGTAAGGAGTACGAATCGCGTTTGGATGGATCAACTGACGAATCATGCAATCAAAAATTGCTCTCGCACAGTGGGGAAAAATCGTACGAAGTCACAGATAACAGGGCGGATTTTGGATCACTATGCGTGTGCCGCAGGCAGTTCAAAGCCAATTCTTCGGCGCCTGGCGGGAGCCATAGCTAGCTGTTTGATGGCGACGATCAGATCTCGTAGTGCGCTATTGTGTGTTGCACAGTCGCTGCCATGATTGCGCCGTGTTCGGTGAAAGCATACGGCAACCATCGGCGACCTCCACGCCCAACCTTTGAGGTCGCAAATTGCGACCTCAAAAAACTGTTTTCCCTGGCGTTGACTTGAAACATGAAATCAGAGGGAATCGTTCACGATTGCGCTTGACCTGCTCATTTAGCCGCTTGACATCTATGCCATACAGTTCTGCGAGCGTAGTGTCCAGAATTACTTTCTGATGGCGGAGTATCAGGATGTTCGATTCAATAGGAACGACTTTACTTCGTCGCGAACGATGGCCTGGGGCAGATTGGGCAGAATTCGACATTCAGAGCGCTCCCATCTACGGTAGTGGCAGCCTTCAATTTGCGCTGTGATGGAGAGCACTCGCGAAATGTGATATTTCGGCCGAGTTTCGGAATACCAGCCGCCGTCTACGTAATGCTCACTTCCGTGTAGGTGCCATACACCTGCCGTAGCGCTTCGCAGATCTCGCCGACAGTCGCGTAAGCGCGCACGGCGTCGATGATGTAGGGCATCGTGTTTGCCTCGGAAATGTTTCCATTCACTCCCGCGTTCGGAGTTTGCGCCGCGGCCCGTTTCAAAGCCCCTAGTCGGCGCTGAACTTCGTCATTCGAGCGACGGGCGCGCAGGGCTTTGAGTTTGGCTTCCTGGGCGCGTGCAACGGATTCATCAATGTAGAGAATCTCTGGAGTCTCCTCGTCAATGATGAAATCGTTCACCCCAACCGTGATTTTTTCGTTTGCCTCGACTGCACGCTGATACTGGTAACTGGCTTCAGCGATTTCTTTCTGCGGATAGCCGCGCTCAATCGCTTTCACCATCCCGCCCATACGGTCGAGCTTTTCGAAATAATCAAATGCTCCATTCTCCATGTCGAGCGTCTGTTTCTCGACAAAATAGCTGCCACCGAGGGGATCAACCGTGTTGGCGACTCCGCTTTCATAAGCGATGATCTGCTGCGTGCGAAGCGCAATACGCGCCGCTTCTTCGGTCGGTAGGGCAAGGGCCTCATCGTAGGCATCGGTGTGAAGCGATTGCGTACCACCGAGCACGGCCGCCAGAGCCTGCAGCGCCACGCGGGCAATATTGTTCATCGGTTGCTGCGCAGGAAGCGAAACGCCTGCTGTCTGGGTGTGAAAACGCATGAGTTGCGTCCGGGCGTTTTTTGCGCCGAAACGTTCCTTCATCAAGCGATACCAGATCTTCCGCGCTGCGCGGTATTTCGCAATCTCCTCAAAGAAGTCGTTATGGGCATTGAAGAAGAAACTGAGACGTGTTCCGAACTCATCGACATCCAATCCGCGACGGCGTGCCCACTCCACGTACTCGACTCCGTCGTAGACCGTAAATGCCAGTTCTTGGAGCGCCGTCGATCCAGCTTCGCGAATGTGGTAGCCCGAGATTGAGATCGTGTTAAACCGCGGTGTGAACTTCGATCCAAACTCAAACGTGTCGACCACCAGCCGCATCGATGGCGCCGGCGGATAAATGTATTCCTTCTGCGCGATGTATTCCTTAAGAATGTCGTTCTGAATTGTGCCCGAAATCTTCTTCCAATCGGCGCCCTGCTTCTCGGCGACGACCAGATACATCGCCCACAGGACGCTCGCGGGGGAATTAATCGTCATCGAAGTGGTCGTCTTTTCCAGGTCGATGCCGTCGAACAGGATTTCCATGTCCTCCAGTGAGTCGATCGCGACGCCGCACTTGCCGACCTCGCCCTCGCTCGCCGGATGGTCGGAGTCATACCCCATGAGAGTGGGGAGATCGAATGCAACGGACAGTCCTCCGCCTCCATGCTCGAGAAGATACTTGTAACGCTTGTTCGTTTCCTCCGGCGATGCGAACCCGGAGAACATCCGCATCGTCCAAAGCTTGCCTCGGTAGCCCGTGGAATGTATGCCGCGTGTGTACGGCGGTTGGCCGGGATAACCTAGATAGTGATCGTAATTCCAGTCGGCCGGCAGGTCCGCCTGGGTGTACAGGCGCCGGATCGGAACGTTGGAGATGGTGCTGAATCTCGCGTGCCCGTTCTCATCCAGATTTGTGCCGCTGGCTGCTCCGATCGGCTTTTCCGGAGATTTCTCGAGCGTCGGAGCCAGTGTATTTTCTGCCCAATCCTTTTCAGATTCAACCGGATGACGACCCTCGAACACATCGGCAACCGGGTTCTCTGCAAGAGGTGGCTTGCTTGGTTTTTTTGACGGCATTCAGATCCCCACGCTGATTTTGATGATAGAGGAGGCTTTTGGGTGCGACAAGGTTACGAACCGACCGAAAGGTTGGGCCTCGCAATGAGTCCTGGCGCCTATCCCGCTAGAGGAGGCCGATGACCGGCCTTCAAGAGTGCGAATACGAGCCGCGTCTCTGCTCCGCGGTTCGGTTTGCTGATAGATCTCGTGTCTTACTTCACAACTAGCGTCACGGGTGACGAATGTGTGAATCCCGAGGTTGCCGCGGTCACTGTCACCGTGTAACTTCCAGGCGCCGTTCCGGACACAATTTGCGGTGGAGAACTACCACCGCCTCCGCAAGCTGGCAGCAAGATTAGTGCAAGCAACATCAGGCAGAGCACTCCGCCACGTTGACGTGAACCTGTCAGGACCAATCCCAGCATGGGTAACAGGAAAACGGCATAGACAGCAGCGAGATGAGTTGTCACGGCAGCTTGATGTGAGGCTGTCGTGGCAATCGTCAGTGTGGTCTTCACATCGAACGTGCCGGGAACTTGAACCGGCGTTGTAAAACTGCAACTGGTCTTGGCAGGCAATCCGCCGCAGCTCATCACCGGCGTCTCATTCAGGTATTCGATCTCAGATGTGATAGTAAAACCATATTGAGCCGATTGACCTGCTTGCACCGTAGCGTTTGTGGAATCGGCTGCTAGTAAGAAATCTACGGCAACCCGGTAGTTCGTTGAGACTGCATTGTTCGTACCCGCAGAGTCAGTTTCCGTACCGTGAACTTCGGCGAGATTGGTGTAGTGTCCGGAGTCATGATTCCCCAGCAGGAAACTGACAGTCGCCGATGTGCTGTTCGCCAAGTCTCCCAACGCACACATCTTCACGTTGTAGTCGGTCCCGAGATATGCGCCCTGGCTCGGGCTGGGTGTGGCATCGATCAGTGAAGCGTCTCCACGCTGAGCGTAACTCCATGCGCAACATCCGGACCATTGTTCTTGATGTGCACTTCATAAGTTTGATTGCTGTTTATGGGCACTGGATCAGGAGAAACACTCGCCGAGATCGCCAGATCGGCCGCTGGCGCCGGACCGCGAGTGTCTGAAATTCGTTGGGCGTAGACATCACATTCGCTCGGACTGGGGCACGGAATATTTCTTCCATCGGGCCAAGCCAGGATTGCGCCGTGATTTTGATCAGCCACCATCGCAAATCCAGGAATCATCTGTGATCCGTAATCGACGCTTTAGTTCCAGCCGGCAGTAGTGACCGCCACCCCGTCTGCCGTCCACAGCGGAGTCCCCGAAGAATCGAGTCGTTGTGCAAATACATCGCGATCCACATCGCACGATACCCCGCCAGCGGTGGAGTAGCGGCAATCGTGGAATGCGATGATGGCCCCTCCCGAACCGTCCGAAACTATCTTCGGAAATCGCTGGCTTCCGACAGATTTTGTCACTGGAACTCCATTGGCCTGCCAAAGGGAATTGCCGTCGTTGTCGATTCGTTGCGCGTAGATGTCGCAATTTCCGATGTTTCTCTCACAATCTGCACCTTCACCGTTGCGATCAGCTGCCCAGGTAACGATCCAGCCGCCTGCTCCGTCGCTCGTGACCTGGGGGAACTCCTGATAGTTTGGCGCCGACACCAGCGCTCTTCCGGAAGCGCCCCAGAGCGAGTTGCCGTTGCCATCAACGCGCTGCACGATCAAGTCATCCGCAGAATCATTTGAACTGGACACATCAAGAATCAGAATCGCGCCCCCGGCTTCATCCGAGATCATCGCGGTTCGTCCTGTGCGCGTCTGGTCGCTGCCTGCTGCTTTGATACCACTAATGGGAAACGCAAGTGTCCCGTTTGCCAGGATGCGTTGAACGGCGGTGTACACATGCCCCGTCGCTGGATCGACCTGGTAGAAAAGGTATGAGATGAAGATCCCGCCGGCGCCATCCGTTACCATTGATGGCTGCACAGTATTAACACCGATAACGTGTGTGGCATTGGGTGTGAACTGAATTCCCTGCATCGGGGGTCCCCATTGTGGTGTGCCGTCACTTGTCACATACTGCGCGAAGAAGGCACAGCAATTGCCGTTGCCGGAAACAGACTCCCACAAAAAGAAACCGCCACCGTTGCTGTCGGCGAGAATGGCAGCTTCGGAGATTCCGTTGTTAGTGTTGCCGATAAGAAAGCCACTGTCGCCCCAAAGGCGCTGTCCGCTGGCGTCGAGCCGCTGCACAGCGAGTTGGCAGTCGGCACGAAATTCGATACTGCACCATTCCGCTCAGCCGGCCATCGATCCAGGCGATGATTCACTCCGCCAGCACCGTCGCTGACCGCACGAGGCGACATCTGGTATCCACTCTCGGGCGCAACCACGATCCCGCCATCGCTCCAGAGAGGCACGCCACTCGCATTCGCACGTTGGGCATAGATCTGATTCCGCCAGGCGTCTTCCCAAACGATGATGGCGCCTCCTGCATTGTCGGAAATTACGGCAAGACCGCGCCCATCGGCGCTGCCGAAGCCCTGTTCTCCAGGATTGGTGGACAGTGCGACATCACCAACCCACAACGGTTGGCCTATTTTCTGAGCGAAGGTGCCGGGCACTATAGCAGCAAAGAAAGACATTAAAAACGCAAGCAGAGCATGTCTGATCCGCATGGCCAACCTCCGGAGCTATAACGCCTGATTCGGCACGGCTCACAGCAGTAACTGTGTGTACTTAGATTAGTGGGCTGGATCAGGTTGGAACCGACAATCGTTACTAGGACGCGAGGATCACGATTCCATTCTGGGAATCATTACGTATCGCTTCCAACTCGGCGGGAAAGTTCCCAGGCCTTCGCATATTTCCAGGAGACATAAACGGCGTGATAAAGGTGTAGTAGTAAGCCTTCACGGCCATCGAGAAAGCCGAGACGAAAAACGTAGTTATGCAGAAACGTGGCGGCAGGGCGGAGAACGATGTTGAACATGCTGAACCCGGTTGTGCCCTTCGCGACAGCCATTTCCGCGCCGAGCGACGAGTATCGATTCATATGGTCGATGTAGTCGGAAAGCGTGGGATAGGAATGGTGGACCAGTGCACCACTCTTCAGCGTTGCGGCGTATCCATCGACTTTCAGCGTCTCGTGAACCGCCCGATCCTCGAATCTCCCGTATCCACGACGAAAAAGGCGAAGCTTGGGGTCTGGCCAGAAGCCTCCGTGCTTGATCCAGCGACCCAGAAAAAAATTCTTGCGCGGAATCCAATAAGCATTCGCAACCCTGTCGATTTTCTGCTCCGCAGATTTGCTCTGTTGCGTTGTAAGGCCCCCACCCGACCCTGAGGAGCTTGCGTCATTGGGGCTGGACTGGTTGCGACTCAACTCGATTTGGAGTTCGGGACTGAGTTCTTCATCCGCATCCAAACTCAGAATCCACTCTCGCTCTGCTTTGTCGATCGCCGAGTTCTTCTGTGCCGCGTAGCCTTTCCATTCCTCAATGAATACCTTCGCCCCGCGGGATCTCGCCACCTCCACCGTGCGGTCAGTCGAACCGGAATCGACTACGATGATTTCGCCTTTGCCATCCGCGACGAGGGGCTGCACGCTCTGGAGCGTGCGTCCAATATTGGCTTCTTCGTCGTGGGTAATGATGACGACGGATACCGTCACGATGGAAGAATACTCGCCGTCAGTCGCCGGTTGCTAGTCGTTAGTCGGTTGCGCGCAAACGAAAAAGGCCCGGAAAATAAACCGGGCCTCCTCGGTTCGTATTTTCGCGGGTGCTACTTGGGCGGAGGTTCTGGCGCCGTCGCCGGAATTGGCTGGTCAGGCGGGCGGGGAACCGTGAACGGAACTGTCGGCATATGGTTCACCTGGCCGCGCTCGGCGTCATTGACATCGATTCCGGCGTGCTCAAGCAGCAATCCCGTCGCCCGATCGAGTTCTATCCGCGACTTCGCATACGCGGCCTTGGCGGAAACGAGGTTCGATTCCGCTGCGGTGACGGTTGCCACGTCTTGTAGGATTGCGGTCTGCGTCGTCACGCCTACCCGTAATTTCTGCTGATCGGCGTCGAGTGTCTGCTTGGCGAGATCGACTGCGGATTGTGCGGCTTGCACCGCCGCACGATTTTGCCGCACGTCGAACTGCGCATTCCGGACTTCGATTCGCACCTGGTTTTCGAGCTGGCGTTGGCGCACTTCGGCCTGGCGATACTCGAGCTCCGAGCGTACCTGGTTGGCCTGCGCCAGGCGATTGCGAATTGGGATCGTGAGTGTGAGCCCGATCCCTTTGTCAGGCGCAGTGGAATTCACAAGTTGATTGAGCGTTTCCCCATAGCTTACGGGGCCTCCGTCGCGAAATGGCGGCGGCGCTTTCGCAGGATTGAAACAGGGAACTCCGCCGAATTGGCAGTTCGGATTGACGTCGCCACCCAGGCCCGCCCCACCGTAGTAGGCGAACGCATTCAGTGTTGGCAGCATAGCGTTGCGAACAGCCTTGTTGCTGATGGCCCGCGAATTCAGGTCGATGCGAGTCTCGACCAGTTCCGCACGATGAGAAAGCGCATCACTAACCAGGTCCTGGATTGGGGTGACCGGTTCCTGTGCGGGTACATCAATGGTTGAGGTCGGAATAACTTCCGCCTCTGCCAAGATCGGGTCTTCGATGGTACGGCTCAACGCATTCTTCATCAGTAATTGCTGCAACTGCAGGTTGTTTTCCGCCAGAATCACGTTCTGCTGTCCGGTGGCCACTGTACTCTGCGCGCTCACCACCTGGATCGGCGGCGCAGTTCCAAACTGCACCTGTTGTCTAGTATCCTGCAGCGCCCGTTGGGCGTAACTCAGCGCCTCTTGTTGCACGCGGACGTTCTCGTACGCGAAGACCAGGTCCCAGTAGATGTTTTCGATCTGGTCGACCGTCATAATGATCTGCAGGCGAAAAGCGACATCAGAAATCTCACGGTTGTTCTTGGCAATGCGAATGAATCGCGTATTAGGCAGGAATCCGAAGCCCTGCAGCAAATCTTGCGTGAGCCGCAGCTGGAAAGCCGAATTGAGCTGTGGCGTGAGAAGACTAGTCGTGCTATTGGTCGTGAGGTGGGTGTTATTGAATCCGACCGAAAGATTCGTGCCCCACTTAAATCCCTGTATATAAGAGAAGTTTGCCGTATCCGTGTTCTGCTGCAGAACTGGCACGGGAGCGAAAGGGCTCGTCGAAAGCGAAGAGGCATGATCCGATTGCAAAGTGGCCGTGATGATCGGATCGAAGCTGGTGATCGTAGATCCGAGTCCAAGCGTGGAACTCACCAGGCCAAGAGTGCCGGTGCCGGCGCCACCGGCGGCGATATTCGTGCCACCAGTGCCCGAGCCGACGGTCGCACCCAATCCTCCGATACCTCCGCCAGGCGTGTTCTGCACGACCCCCGTGTTGACGCCCAGAATGTTGGCCCCTGACTTCGCTCGGAGCATATCCGTCTCGGCAATGTTCAGGTTATAGCGCGCAATATCCAGGTCGAGATTGTTTTCGAGTGTGAGCGCTACGGCGTCATCGATCGATAGATAGATCTTCCCATCGCGAATCAGCGTATCAATGCGCGGAGAATTACTGAAAATTGGCTGTTCGAGTTTCCGCGCCTTGTACGGCTGAATAACATGCGGGAACGACGAAACAGGAACTGAGTAATCCTTCAAATGAACCGCCTGTATTTGCGCGGGCTGAGGCGCCGCCGGCAGCGACTGCGGGTTAGCTACCTGCGAAGTCTGCGCAGTTAGCATGATGGCCTGGAGCACAAATGCCGCTAGGCCAACGATCACCCGGCGCAATGCAGTCCTCTGCCGAGCACCAATCCAACTGGTAATTGACATTGACTCGTCTCCTCTGGAGGGCAACGATCCATTTCCCGAATGAATACGATTCCGTCTCCGCAGGAACGGCAAGCAGCGGAGCACCTTCATCTTAGCGGCTGCGAACGAGCCGACGTGAAGGTGGAATGTAAAGAATTGTTAGACGAGAGCCCAGCTGCGAGAGGTTTGTTGCGGGGAACTTAAAAGTGAATGCGGACCCGGGAGCCTGCGCCCCCGGATCACATGCAGGTTATTGCTGTTGCGATGGTGGCGCCGGTGGCACGTCCTTTCGCGGCGCGACGTAGGGGACGTTGGGCAAGCGCGACACTTGTCCCCGCGCCGCGTCATCAATGCTGATGCCAAGTGCATCGAGCGTGATACCGACGGAGCGGTCCAGTTCGATACGCGATTTTTCATACGCCGCCATCGCCGAGACCAAGGTCGATTCGGCGGTAGCCAGCGCGCTCTGGTTTTGCAATACCAGCGTTGTGGTGGAGGCGCCCAGTTGATATTTCTTCTGCTCCGCATCGAGCGATTGGCGAGCATATTCTACCGCCGCCTTGGCGGAAGCTACGCTGGCCCGATTCTGCTCCAGCCCAAATTGAGCGTTCCGGACCTCGATATTGATCTGGTTTTCGAGCTGTTGCAGGCGCATTTTAGCCTGATTGAATTCCAGTTCGGAACGGATCTGAAGTCCCTGTGCCGCGCGATTGCGGAGCGGGATATTGATCGAGAGCCCAACTCCCTTATCGGGCGCCGTTGAATCTACCAGTTGGTTCAGCGTGGCACCATAACTGACCGCAGGCGAGATCGGGAACTGGTTCAGAGTGGGATCCGGGTTCGGAGATGCGCAGAACTGCTGATCGGGAGCCTGACAAACTGCCGCCGGGTTCTGTGAGCCTCCAAGACCCGACCCGCCATAGTAGGCGAACACATCCACCGTCGGTTTTAGAGCGCTGCGCACCGCCTTATTGCTGACCTCGTTGGTGTTGAGCTGAATGCGGGCCTCGGCAAGATCCGCACGATGTCCCATCGCCTGGTTCACGAGATCTTCTGTCGCCTGCACCTGCTCGTTCTCTGGAATTTCCATGGTCGACGTTGGAATGACCTCGGCCCCCGCCAGTATGGGATTGCGAAGGGTGCGGCTCAATGCGTTCTTCATAAGCAGTTGCTGCAACTGAAGGTTCGTTTTCGCGACCGTGAGCGCCTGCATATCCTGGGCGACAGTGCTTTGCGCTCGCACCACTTCAATCGGCGCCAGGCTGCCGATTTCCACTTGTTTCTGCGTGTCGGTCAGAGTCTTCTGTGCGAACGTCAGAGATTCGTTCTGCACGCGTACGTTCTCATAGGCGAAGACTAGGTCCCAATACATGGTTTGGATCTGATCTACAGTCGTGATGACTTGCAGCCGGAAGGCAACATCCGAGAGTTCACGGTTGTTTTTCGCGATGCGGATAAACCGGTTGTTGGGCGCGAAGCCGAATCCCTGCAGCAAGTGCTGGCTGAGCTGGAACCTGAAATTTGATCCGAGCTGTGGGCTCAGACTCGACGAGAAGTTATTTGTCGTCACTCGCTGATTGTTGAAACCAACTGACATGTTGGTGCCCCACTGGAACGACTGGTTGTAAGCGAAGTTCACGGTGCCAGTGTTTTGGGTCAGCAACGGAACCGAGAACGCGTTACTCGATTTCTGGCTGAAGTGATCTTCCTGCAGTGTTCCGGTCAGGATCGGATCGTAACTGCCGATCGTGGGACCAAATCCGAGCGTCGACCCGACCAGGCCGCCAGCGCCAGCGCCAGCGCCGCCTGCTCCGAGCGTGGTTCCACCCGTGCCGGAGCCCACCTGAGCACCAAGTCCGAGCACGCCGCCGCCCGGGGTGTTTTGAACGATACCGGTGTTTACGCCGATGGTAGCGGCGCCCGCTTTTGCTCGCAGGATGTCGGTGTCGGCAATGCTCATGTTGTAGCGCGCGATAGCGATGTCGAGATTGTTTTCCAGCGCGAGCGCAATCGCGTCATTGAGCGAGAGATAAACCTTCCCGTCGCGCATGAGCTGCTCGATGCGCGGAGTGTTGATCAGATTCGGGTCTGACAACCGGCGGGAAATATACGGACCAATCGGATTAGGAAAATGCGATACCGGCTTCGTGTAGTCCAGCACCGGCAAGCGTGTGGCGGAGGGCGCCGCTGGTGGCTCCTGCGCCCAACACACCAGGGAAATCGTTCCGAATAGAAGAGCAAAAACTGTCCACCGTACTTTCGAAGTTAAGGGTGCGTGTTGCATCTACTCATCTCCGTTCAGTTAAGAGCAGTTCCAATTAGAATCGTGCAACAAAGAAGACCTGGTTATGATCTGACATTGCTCGGCTTGCCGGGAATTCACACGTCTATTCAGGATGTTGATACGCAACCGGAGGCGCTCGGGTTCCTGAAAAAGGAGGCGGGAAAGCGGCTCGCCACGTTCATTGTTCCCGCTGCTTCGCGGTCTCCTGCTCGGACCGGGGTCTTTACCCCTGTCTTTTGCCAGGCATTTCCGCGAAGCTCACAGTATATCTGACAGACGGTCACGTTTTTCCAACGGGTAACGCGAGTGGAGCTGATAGAGTGCTCGCGCAGCCATCACAGACTCGAAACGTAAATACCTTGGATGAGCGCACTTGATCGCGCGACTCGAAAATGACATGCGCAATCTCAGATTGATCCTTTCTTATGATGGGTCCGAGTTTGCCGGATGGCAAGTGCAGCCGGGACTGCCCACAATTCAGGGCATGCTTTCCACTGTGCTTGGACGTTTGACTGGAGAAAACGTACTCCCTCAAGGCTCTGGCCGCACCGATGCGGGAGTTCATGCCTTGGCACAAGTCGTGACCTTCGCGACCGCTTCTCCCATCCCACTGGGGAACTGGCGCAAGGTGCTCAACGACAACCTGCCTCCTTCAATTCGCGTGCTGGAGGTAAGCGAAGCTCCGGCAGATTTTCATGCGCGCAAATCAGCACAGGCGAAGACCTACCGCTACCGTGTGTATCGCGCTGACGTCTGTCCACCTTTTCTCGCGAAGTACGTTTGGCATTATCCGTTTCCTCTTATTGAAACCGCCATGTCGCAAGCCGCAGGCGTGATTGTGGGGAAGCACGACTTCACTTCTTTTGCCGCCGTCGACCCCGAGCGAGTCGAACGCATTGCCGAGCAAGAAAGTACTGTTCAGGCGGGGCGTCAGGAATCCCCAGGTGAGGCGGACCATGGTCTCAACAACGTGCGAACGGTCTTTTCGTCTCAATGGGCCCGCGACGGCGAAGAGTTTGTCTATACCGTACGCGGCAACGGATTTCTTCATCACATGGTGCGCAACCTGGTTGGAACATTTCTTCTGGTCGGGAAGGGAACCCTCGACTGTGAAGCCCTGCGCGAGATTCTCTCTGCCCGTGATCGCTCATCCGCCGGCGCAACCGCTCCGGCAAGCGGGTTGTACCTCGTCGGCGTGGAGTACTGACCTCAGCAGTCAGCGCTCAGAATCGTCACTTGCGGGAAGCCCCCGCCTTGATGGGCTGAATGCTGACTGCTGAATGCTGACTGCTATGAGTGCCGACTGCGGTTTTCTGGACTACACTGTCGATACCGATGCCCGCCGAAGCCCAATTGGTGTCCCGCATCACGTCGGCAAACCCGGCTACCGGCGAAGTTTTGGGCGAACTGGATTGCGCCGGTCCCACCGATGTGCGCGCTGCCGTCGCACGCGCGCTTACCATTCAGCCGGAATGGCATGCCTGGGGAATCCACCAGCGGATCAGAATTCTCGCCCGCTTTCAGCAGCTCTTGCTGGCGCGCAAGGATTACATTGCGCGGCGCATTACCCAGGAGGCGGGCAAACCCTTTGTCGAAGCTCTCTTGACCGAAGTCCTGGTCGTTCTCGATGCGACGCGTTTTCTGCTTGAAAACGCATACTCAATACTGCGCGACGATAGGTTGCCGCACGGGAATTTTGCCCTGAAAGCGAAGATCGGCCGCGTTCTGCGCGAGCCCTACGGCGTCATCGGGATCATCTCACCGTGGAATTATCCGTTCTCGACTCCCGCAACTGAAACTCTCTCCGCCCTAATTGCGGGGAATGCGGTTGTTCTAAAACCTTCAGAACTTACGCCGCTGATCGCGTTCGAATTGTTTTCGTTGTTGCGGGAAGCCGGAGCTCCAGAGAACGCTTTCCAGGTGCTGGCCGGGGACGGCACTACCGGAGCGGCGCTAGTCAAGAGTTCGATCGACAAGCTGATTTTCACCGGCAGCGTGGCGACCGGCCGCAAAATCGCGCAGGTCGCTGCTGAAAGATTGCTTCCGGTTGTTGTTGAGTTGGGTGGGAAAGACCCCATGCTGGTGCTCGACGATGCAGACCTTGATGTAGCATCGAGTGCCGCTGTGTGGGGAGCGTTCATGAATGCGGGACAGACATGCATCTCCATCGAGCGCTGCTATGTCCATGAATCGATGTACGCAACATTTGTTGACGCTTGCGCGGAAAAGACCCGCAAGCTTCGCATCGGCAATGGCATGGAACCCGCGACTGAAGTCGGCCCGATGATCAGCGAGCCGCAGGTGCGAATCGTCGAGTCGCATATCGAAGATGCTCGTGCCCGCGGCGCCCGCGTGGTGACCGGAGGAGAGCGTCTCCGAGAGCTTGGGCCTACGTTTTTTGCGCCAACCGTCCTCGCCGATGTGGACCAAGGCATGCGCGTGATGCGCGAAGAGACCTTCGGTCCAGTGCTGCCGATCGCGGCATTTCGCGATGATGGCGAGGCGATTCGTCTGGCAAATGACTCTGACTATGGGCTTGGGGCCAGCGTCTGGACGCGTGATCGTGCGCGCGGCGAATCCGTCGCACGTCAGATTCAGGTGGGAACTGTCATGGTCAACGATGCTCTCTCGTGCTTCAGCATCAGCGAAGCTCCACACGGCGGCGTGAAAGCAAGCGGTATCGGACGGATGCACGGCCGCTGGGGCCTCGAAGAAATGGTGCGGGTCAAATACCTGGATTCGGACCTCATGCCGCGAACGAAAAAGATCTGGTGGTTCGGCTATGGTGCCGCATTCTCCGAAGAGATGCGTAGTTTCGTCGATCTGATTTTTGCCCGGACCTTACGCGAGAAACTTAAAGCCTCCGTGCGCTCCGCCAGAGCACTATGGCGAAGGAAAATTTGAGCGATCATCAGCAGTTGGCAGTTCTGAGCTGCCATTTACAGAAGTACATCCCCCTTGCCCTTCTGCTTTTGCCACGCTTGTTCTTGGAGCTCTTGCCTCTTTAACCGACTACCGACTACCGACTACCGACTACTAACGACTGTAACGACTGCTTTTCCTACCCCGTTTCACTCGGTAGAATAGAGCTAGCCCTTCTTGGGCGGCACGATGGAGAACTCTGTGGCTTCCAGTGAACCGGTTAGCATTGCCGCGGGCAATGTGCCTCAACTTCCCAATCACAAGGTCAAAATCAAAAAACCAGGACAGAGGGCCTGCAACGAAAAGAACGATAAGGGAAAGTTCTGCGGCGGGCACCTCAAGCGCTGGTTTTATTCGTCCGACGTTCTGGAGCGCGAATGTGGCTGCGTCGAAAAAGCTTGGGGAGCGGACGCGGAAGTTTATCGTTGCGAGTTCTGTCAGACGCTATACCTGCCGTGTCCTGAGGATCCGAGCGGTCTGAATGTCGCTGGCCCGGGACAACTCTCGGTGTTCGGCATTACTGTGCCGCCAAAAGAAGAGAAGAAACCGTAGACGGGGAATTTTTTCACCGGTGGGGTGTCCATCAGAATAGCCGGTTGCTGAATAGCAGCTTTGCCGCGCCACGATGCGGCGATCGCGCTTTCATTACACAATATGAATGTTTCCGAGCTGATTTACGACTGGAACCAGCTGTATCCGCGAAGCTTGCACCCCGCCGGACCAGTACTGCTGAACGACGAGACTCTGCGCGACGGGCTGCAGTCGCCGTCAGTCCGCGATCCCACCATCGAGCAGAAGATCGAAATCCTCCACCTCATGGAGGCGCTCGGAATCAATTCGCTCGATATCGGATTGCCGGGCGCGGGCCCGCGCGCCATGGAACATGCAACCGCCCTTGCGCGCGAGATCGTTTCGCACAAAATGAAGATCAAGGCGAATTGTGCTGCGCGGACGCACGAGAACGACATCCGGCCAATCGCTGAGATCGTGCAAAAAACCGGCCTTCCCATAGAAGCCGCGACATTTCTGGGATCAAGCCCAATCCGCCGCTACACCGAGGGATGGAGCGACGATTTCCTGCTGCAGACTACCGAGAAAGCAGTCAAATTTGCCGTCTCACTCGGGCTCGAGTCCATGTACGTCACCGAAGACACGACTCGCTGCGATCCGGAAATGGTCAAAAAGCTTTACACGGCCGCGATCAATTGCGGCGCGCGCGCCATTGTGATCTGCGATACGGCCGGCCATGCCACTCCCATGGGAACGCTTGCGCTCGTGAAGTTCATCGTCGAGCAGGTAGTGAAGCCCTCCGGCGAGAAAGTCCGTGTCGACTGGCACGGACACTGCGACCGAGGACTAGGCACCGCGAACGCAATGGCGGCGCTGGTGGCGGGCGCAGATTGCGTCCATGCGTGCGCGCTCGGGATCGGCGAACGTGTCGGCAACACGCAAATGGATCAGATGCTGGTCAATCTGAAACTGATGGAGATTTCTCCGTGGGATCAGCAAGACTTGACCAAGCTGAAACCGTACTGCGAGGCGGTCGCCAATGCAACAGGTGTTGCGATCCCGGTCAATTACCCGGTCGTCGGTGACGATGCATTTCGTACCGCCACCGGTGTCCATGCGGCGGCGGTCATTAAGGCCTACAAGAAAAAGGACGTGGTGCTCGCGAATACCGTGTATTCAGGAGTGCCATCACACGTTTTTGGCATGGAGCAGGTAATCGACATCGGTCCTATGAGCGGCAAGTCGAACGTCCATTTCTGGCTCGAACGGCGTGGCTATCCTGTGACCGACGATCTGATTGAAAGGATCTACCGTCGCGCCAAAGCGAGCGATCACACCCTGAGCGAGGCCGAGATTCTCGAGTGCATGCAAGCAGTCTCCGGCTGATTCTGAGAACTGGCGTGCGGTCCTATTGCGGTTCCTGTGCCAATTCCGGGCTTGCAACAGTTTCGCCTTCAAGTTCTTTATGCCGGGCTTCGCGCTGCTCATTCAACTTCTTCGTCGCAAGCGCTAGTTCTTCGCGGCCTTCTTTCTCGCGTCCCATGCGAAACAGCACCTGCCCCCGCAGGTAACGTGCGCCGGCATCGTCCTTGTCGAGTCGCAGGATTTCATCTAGTTGCGCGAGCGCGGCAGCGTGTTCTTTCTTGCGCTCAAGAATTTTCGCCAACCCCAATCGCGACTCCGCCAATCGAGGATCGAGCTTTACCGCCTGGCGAAAATTCTTCGCCGCGCCGTCCTCATTTTGCAACGCTGTTTCTACTTTTCCCAGTTGCTCGTAGCTGTATGCCGCATCGGGCGCGGCCGCGATGTCTTTTTGAAATTCCTCCCGCGCTTTTTCGTTCTCCTGTTTACGCACGTACGTCATGCCGAGGTAGTAGTGCACCAGCGGGAGCTTGGGATCTGCCTGTGCAGCCGCTTGGAGTTCGCGCAAGGCATCGTCATATTCGCCTCGGTTGAGGTGTGCCTTGCCGATAATCAAACGAAGTTGTGGACTGCCCTGTCCGACCTCCGCCATCCGCCCGTAGGCTCTTTCTTCGAGCGCGGTATGCTTCGAAATTTCGGCGGCACGCCCCAGCACGTAGAGGTAATTGAGTTGGTCCGAAGCCTGCCCCCAGATTGGTTCGAGCGTGGAAATCGTTTCCTGCCATCGCTCGTTGAAGAAATAACAGAAACCTAACAAGTAGCGGGCTTGATAGGAATCGGGAACATCCCGCACGACCGTCTCGAACGGCTTGATCGCTGCCGCGAACTGATTCTGCCGGTAATACACAAGGCCGATGTTCAGACGCACGCCGGGAACGTTGGGCGCAAGCTTTTCCGCCTTGCGCAACGCAGCAAGTGCTTGCACCCACTGCTTTCTTCGCATATGGATCACACCAAGGTTCGCGTAGGCTCCCGCGACATTCGGGTCCGCAGCCAGTACCTCTTTGAAGTCGCGTTCTGCCTCATCGAGTTTCCCCGCTCGCAGCGAGGCTTCGCCATGTTGGAACAGCGCTGGAAGGTTGGCTGCAGGCGCCGCCGAACTCGCACTCGGCGTTGTCTGTGTAGCCTGCGCGACAATTCCCAAACAGGAAATGAGCCACAGAATTGCAAGCACCGGAATCAGTCCGAGTCTTGACACTAAATTCACCGTGCTGTAGTGTCCGCCAGCAAGAGCCCGGAATTCAAGGAGTCCATGGGGCCGACTGATTCGAAATCTTCTTCCAGCGATTCCTCCGTGCCGGCCGCTCGTCGGCGAACGCAGCCCGCGGCGACGATTCGCGACGTCGCCGAACGCAGCGGTTTCTCTTCGGCGACCGTTTCCATTGTCCTGAATAACGCGCCGCTGGCGCGCTACATTCCCGACACGACTAAGACGCGCATCCAGCGCGCCGCCGCCCAACTCGGATACCGCCCGAATCTTTTCGCCCGTTCCTTGCGCAGTCGCCGCAGCCACACCGTCGGTGTTATGGTGTTCGATATGACTGATCCCTACTGCACGTTGGTATTGCGGGGGATCGAGAACTGTCTCTTCGACTCGTCGTATTTGCCCATCCTCACCGACGTGCACAACGAACGCGCACGTTTTGAACGATACCTTGAGATGCTTCTTGATCGCCGCATCGAGGGTCTGGTCGTGCTCGCGAACTGGCTTTTTCTCGACATCAATGTGCTGGCGGACCTTGAGAAAAGCAAGATCCCAACCGCCATTGTCAGCCGCGAACTCAAGAATGAAAGCGTGAGCTCGGTCATCGTCGATAATGCGCTCGGCGCGCGGTTTGCCCTCGAGCATCTTTACTCACTTGGGCATCGTAAGATCGCTTTCATTCGCGGCCCTCGCCAATTGTCCGACACCACGCCACGGTGGCGCGGAGTTCAGGGGGTAGCCCGCGAACTCAACCTGAAAATCGATCCCCGGCTGGTGCTTGATCTTCCCGAGTCTCGGGATCCGTTCTCCAGCTTCGAAGACGGCTACAAACAAACCGAGGAGCTCTTGCGCCGTCGCGTTCAGTTCACCGCGCTAATGGCCTTCGATGACATGACTGCGTTCGGCGCCATTCGTGCCCTTTCGAAGGCCGGGATCAGCGTACCCGAGCAGTGTTCGGTCATCGGCTTCGATGACATCGCGCCAGCCTCACTTTATGCCCCATCATTGACCACGGTCCGCCAGCCCATGGAAGCTATGGGGGCGGCGGCGGCCGGCATTGTCGTCAATGCCATCAACGGCGCACTGGAAAAGAAACCGCCGCGCGCCATGCATCGAAAAATGGCGCCCGAGTTGATCGTCCGGGAGTCGACTCGCAGTCCGAAGTGAATCGATTCCCCAAAATGAGTCTTCATTTTGACTTGACACCCGACGCGCCCTGTCGCACTATTCATACGTTTTAATAAAGGGATTTTTAGGGTTTTTACTCTCTCGGTACGGCCTTATTTTCGGCCCGTAGATTGCTTTGATTCATAGGAAAATCTGGCTGGACAGCGGCACGCATTCATTGGCGGAGACTTGCGCGAGCCGTCCATCCGTTTTCTGGAATTCCCTAAGGGGGTTCAGTATGAAAATCCGTATCGCTCTCGCGCTCGCAGTCCTGATGACCGTCCTTCCTGCGGCGCTGCTACTTGCCCAAGATACTGCTTCCATCACCGGTACGGTTCGTGACTCGTCGGGAGCAATTGTTGCCAATGCCACTGTAGTCGTCGCGAGCGCCGACCGCGGTATCCGGCGCGAGACGACCACGAACTCCGACGGAGAATACAGTGTTCCCGCTCTAACCCCCGGCGCCTACGACGTGACGGTGACTGCTACTGGGTTCAAGAAGGTAGAAGTGACGGGCGTCGTCTTGCGGGTCGCGCAAAAGGCGCGCAATGACATCACCATGCAGGTTGGAGCAACCTCGACCGAGGTCACCGTCATCGGGACTTCCGTTGCTCAAGTCGAAACGCAGTCCTCCGATTTGGCCGGAACTGTCACGGGCAAGGAAATTACTCAGCTTCAGTTGAACGGGCGCAACTTCACGCAGCTTGTGACCCTGGTGCCCGGCGTCAGCAACCAGACCGGTCAGGATGAAGGCGAGGTCGGGATCGCCGGAAACGTGAGTTACAGCATCAACGGCGGCCGCATCGAGTACAACAACTGGGAACTCGATGGCGGCGATAACATGGACAACGGCAGCAACAACACGTTGAACGTGTATCCAAGCCTCGAAGCAATCGCCGAATTCAAGGTACTGACATCCAACTACGGCGCTCAATACGGCCGCAACGGCTCCGGGACCATCGAAGTCGAAACCAAGTCCGGCACCAACCAGTTCCACGGCAACGCATACGAGTTTGTCCGCAACGACGCCTTCAACGCGCGAAATTACTTCCAGGACTCGGTTTCTCCGTACAAGAAGAACGATTTCGGGTACACCGTCGGTGGGCCGATCTGGAAGAACCACACCTACTTCTTCTGGTCGCAGGAATGGCGGCGAGACCGCGTTCCTGCGGAGTACAACGCCTTGGTTCCGTCAGTCGAAGAGCGGGCAGGAAATTTCAGCGATGTTTGCCCGGACATAGCATGTCCGAATATCAACGGCACACCGACCGCCGATCTGACCACGGTTCCGGCGTTTCAGAATAGCCAGGCGGTTACCCAAGCCTTGTTGGCACTCATTCCTCCCCCGACGGAAGGAAGTGGAACAGATTCCCGCTTTGTGGGGACGGCCCCCGAGCCCGTTAACTGGCGCGAAGAGCTCATTCGCGTCGATCACAATCTCAACGCGAACAACCGAATCACCTTCCGGTATATCCACGATTCGTGGGTCAAAGAGCAGTCCATTCCGCTGTGGACTAATGCCGGCAGTTTCCCAACGCTGGGAACCGATTTCAAAGGCCCCGGCCTTAGCCTGGTTACACGCCTTAGTTCGACGTTCTCCCCCACGTTGCTCAATGAGTTCGTCTTCAGCTACACCACCGACCACATTGTTTTGAACAACACCGGCGCCTGGCAGCGTCCGCAAGGTTTACCGATCGGAGACCTTTTCGGCGGCAACGGCGACGGGATCATTCCAGGTATCAACCTGGTGACCAACCTCTACGGCGGTGGGTTCGGACAGGATCCAGGCTATATTCCGAACGGCCCGTACAACTCCAATCCGACTTATACCTACCGGGACAACGTTAGCAAGATCATCGGCAAGCACAATTTGCAGTTCGGAGCTTACGCTGTCTTCGGGCAGAAGAACGAACTCGGTGGCGAGTTGGGAGCCGGTTCCATTCCCGGTTACCTGACCTTCGATGACACCAGCGGCGGCGTCACCAGCGGTAATGCCTTCGCCGATCTCCTCCTCGGATATATCTCAAGCTTCGGGCAACAGGATCAGCGCATTAAGTACTACAACCGCTACAAGATTTTGGAGCCGTATTTCCAAGATGACTGGCACATCACTCCGCGAGTGACTTTGAACCTCGGATTGCGGGTTAGCCTGTTCGGAACTTATCGGGAGAAACAGCACCAGGCGTACAACTTCGATCCCGCTCACTATAAAGCGGGTCAAACCATTGTCAACACGGACGGAACGGTAAGTGGCCTTGGAACCGATCCGACGCAACCAGTTTCGCTGACGAACCTTCCCAACGGCATCGTGCAGTGTGGCGTGACACCCGGCGTGCAAGTGAGTTGCATGGAGGGTAAGCTCTTTAATGCTGCGCCGCGAATCGGCTTTGCCTGGGATGTTTTCGGGAACGGCAAAACCGCCGTTCGAGCCGGATACGGGATTTTCTATGAACACGCGAATGGCAACGAGGCCAACAGCGAGTCGCTGGAGAACTCGCCGCCGCTTGCCACCACTGTCCAGCAGAACAACATTGGTGGAAACGGGGTTTCCGGCTACTCACTGATCGGAGGAGCCGGCGGTGAATTGTCCCCGCAATTCCCTCTCAGCGTTGTTTCCATTCCCACCAAAGCTGTCTGGCCGTATATCCAGCAGTGGCATTTCGATATTCAGCATGAGATCGTCAAGAATACCGTAGCCACCATTTCCTACGTCGGCAGCAAAGGCACGAAGCTGAACCGCCAAACGAATCTCAATCAACTGCATCCGATTCCGTCGTCGCAGAATCCTTATGCGCCGGGTGAGGCTATCAGTCCCGCCGATCCTAATACGGGTGTGGTGCCCGATTGCGGCGATTCGTTCGACGCTTTCGGCGTTCCCACCAACGCCATGACGCCGAGCGGCGTGCCCATTACCGGGCAGGCGGCGGTCAATCTCGGCGTAGCGGCATGCGGCACGAATGCCGACCTTTTCCGACCGTTTCCGGGCTACGGCGACATCACCCGTCTGCAATTCGCCTCCTCTTCCATCTACCACGCCTTCCAGACCTCAGTGCGCCACACGTTCGGCGGATTGCAGCTGAGCTTCTCGTATACGTACAGCCACTCGATCGACGATTCTTCTGATCGTTTCGATTCTGCTTTTAACGACTCATTCAATCCATCGGCGAACCGCGCGAACTCTGCGTTCGATCAACGGCACATCATGAACCTGAGCTATGTTTATGACCTGCCGTTCTTCAAGCAGCCTGGGCTGGCAAACAAGATCTTGGGCGGGTGGCAGGCCTCTGGAATCATCAGTGCGCAGAGCGGCACGCCTTATGGGTTGGTGTTCGCTGGAGATAATGCCGGCGTAGCCAATGGTGTCGGATCAACTTCGCGTCCTGACATCATCGGCGATCCAAACGCCATCCAGCAGACTCCGACCAGCGACTCTCACTTCAGTCCTCTCTTTGCCAATCCCGACGCGTTTGTCGCGCCTCGTGGACTGACCTTCGGCGATTCCGGCCGTAACTCACTCACGAACCCCCGCCGAGTGAACTTCGACATGGCCTTGTTCAAGCATTTCCAGATTCGCGAGAGCATGGCCTTCGAATTCCGTGCGGAAGCCTATAACATCTTCAACCACACTCAGTGGCTGCCTGTAGCCGGCGATTCTGGCTCAGGTGCGGCCAACAACGCCTCGGGTGTGAATACATTCGACTCGGATGGCTTCCTGCGGACGCAGGGCGCCCACAACCCCCGCATCCTGCAGTTAGGTGCGAAGTTCATCTTCTAAGTCCGAAAAATCTAGGACACAAAAAAATCCTGGCTCATTCGAGCCAGGATTTTTCCCTAATGTTGCAGTTGGATGCTAGTCCGCCACTCCTGCGTGCTGGCGCGTACCACTCAGCACCGCCAGGCCTCGCTCCAGGTCCTCGATCAGATCATCGACATTTTCGATTCCCACCGACAAACGGATCATCTGCTCGGTGACGCCCATCTTCTTACGTAATTCCGGAGTGATCATGGCATGCGAGGTCAACACGGGAATGGTCACGAGCGACTCCACTCCACCGAGGCTTGGCGCCAGCGTGAACAGGTTCAGCGCCTCGGCAACTCGGCAGGCGTCTTCTCCGCTGCCCTCGACCTCGAAGCTCAACACGCCTCCGGCGCCTTTCAAGTACTTGCGAGCATTAGCGTGGTCCGGATGCGAGTCGAGCATCGGATAGTGCACCCGCGTTACCTTCGGATGCCGGCTCAGATGCTTAGCGATCTTGAGCGCGCTTTCATTTTGCCGCTCTACTCGGACTGACAGCGTCTTGATACCACGGAGCAGCAGAAACGCCGCGTGCGGATCCATGCAGCAGCCAAGTGTTGTTCGTACGCTGTGGATCTGGTCGATCAATTCGTGTGGTCCGGTAGCGACGCCACAGATCAGGTCGGCGTGCCCTCCGAAATATTTCGTCCCGGAATGGAGCACAAGATCGATACCCCACTCGGCCGGTCGGCAGTTGATCGGCGTTCCAAAGGTCCCGTCGATCGTGGTGATGATTCCGTGTTTTTTCCCGAGTGCCGCAATTTTCTCCAGATCGACCACACGCACCGTCGGGTTTGTCGGAGATTCGACATGAAGAAGCCGCGTGTTCGGCCGGATCGCTGAGGCGTACTGTTCAAAGTTGTTCGTATCGACAAACGTTGTCTCAATACCCAGCTTCGGCAGCCATTGTGAAAGAAACTTAGTCACCCCGCCATAGATGTCGCGCTGCGCCACGATATGATCGCCCGATTTGCAGAGAGCCAGCATTGAAGTCGTGATCGCCGCCATTCCCGATGAGAAGAGCAGGGAAGCTTCTGTTCGCTCGAGTTCCGCAATCGCTTTCTCAACGACCGTATGGGTGGGATTGCCGTAACGTGTGTAGAAGCGGTCGGTAGAAGTTGCTCGCAGCTGCTCCTGGGAGTCAGTAACTTCGAAGGTCGAAGTCTGATAAATCGGAGTCGCCAGAGGGCCATTCTTTTTTGCGAGATCGGCGGCACCTCGCGCGGCTGTTGATTCACGACGAAATCTCTGCTTCTTCATACTGTGAACTCCGTTCTGAAGCCTTCCGACAACTGAAGGGGCGACTAGCAACCGAGAACTGGTTTTTACCTCGCCGCTGCCCGGTCCATCGAGGGAACCAAGGCAAGCCACTGCGCCGAGCGTGCGTGACGACCGACCGTCAAAAGGTCGAACTCCTTTTGTAGTGCGCGGGTCACAGGACCAGCCTTGCCATTGCCAATTGTTCGGAAATCGATCTCGCGCAACGCAATGACCTCCGCTGCAGTCCCGCATACAAAAACTTCGTCCGCAATGTAGAGTTGATCGCGTGAAATCGGCTCCTCGACCACTTCATAATGCAAATCGCGCGCGATGGTGATCAGGCTATCGCGAGTGATGCCTTCCAGAATGCCCGCTTTCGACGACGTATAAATAGTCCCGTTGCGCACGACGAAAAGATTCTCTCCCGTACATTCGGCGACATAGCCGTCGGGTCCAAGCATGATTGCTTCGTCGAACCCGGCGCGTACCGATTCGGTCTTGGCAAGAATCGAACTGACGTAATTGCCCGAGACTTTTGCCTTGGTCATTGTGATGTTGGGATGATGGCGGGTGAACGAAGCGATATTGGCGCGGATCCCGCGCTCTTTTGCCTCGGCCGAGAAAAACGTTTTCCACTCCCACACCGCTACCATGAAGCGCGGCTTCCCGGCCTCCACGGTCATACTGAGAGCGCCGTCGAGAAAAATCATCGGGCGGATGTAGCACGCTGAAAATTCATTGGCTGCGATTGTGCGATGTATCGCAGTCTTTGCCTGTTCCAGCGAGACCGGCAACTCGCGAAAACCCACGACGTGAGCGGAGTCCAGCAGGCGCTGAGCATGCTCGTCCAGGCGAAAGACAGCAGGACCCTTGTCGGTGGCATAACAGCGGATTCCCTCGAACACGCTGAACCCATACTGCACTCCAGCACTCAAAAAGGGCACGACGCCTTCGCTCGAAGGCCGCAATGAATCGTCGATCCAGATGTAGCGGGCGGTAGCCATGGTTTCCCCGGACTTGCGTGGTTTATCTAGAGTACCTGCGCTCCAAGGGAGCGGCAAGGTGTCTTCATCTGGCGCCGTGATGGAAACTCAATGTTCCCGTCGGAATCGGATAGTCTCCCGTCGCTGCCGCCGCCGTTTATAATCCAACGCGCTATGGATAGTGGACTGAAGAATCGAGTGGCAATCGTTGCCGCGTCCAGCCAGGGAATTGGACGCGCCGCCGCCGAAGGCTTTGCCGCCGAAGGTTGCAAGGTTGCAATGTGCTCCCGCAACAAAACGAACCTCACAGCCGCGGCCGACAAAATCCGCGAACAATACCATACTGAAGTGTTGGCCGAAGCTTTCGACGTAGCGGATGCTCAGGCCGTGCGCCAATTCGTCTCTGCCGTCGTACAGAAATATGGCAGCGCGGATATTTGTGTCACGAACGCCGGTGGTCCGCCTGCAAAGGGCTTTCTCGCAACCACGGTTGAAGAGTGGAAACGCGCCATCGAGTTGAACTTCATGAGCACGGTATATTTTGCCCATGAGGTCATTCCCCACATGCAGAAAAGAAAATGGGGCCGCATCATCACTTTGACCTCCGTAAGCACAAAACAACCAGTGAACGACCTTGTGTATTCGAACGCGGTGCGTGCGGGTGTGGTCGGATTAGTTAAGAGCCTTTCCAACGAGTTCGGAAAGGATGGGATCCTGGTGAATAACGTCGGACCCGGTTACACGGCGACAGATCGCATTAAAAATCTTGCCAGATCCCGCTCGGCACCCCTCGGTAAGACCGAGAGTCAGGTCCTTGAGGGCTTGGCAGCCGACACACCGCTCAGACGTCTCGGGATGCCCAACGAGGTTGCCGACGCTATTGTCTGGCTTGCATCCGACAGAGCTTCTTATGTAACCGGCCAGACCATCCTTGTTGACGGAGGACTCTACAAAGGATTGTAGGAACACAGAAACGTTTTGGTAAGTTGTGCAGACAAGGACCCCGCGCAATTAACGCAACTCGCCTCCCAGCACCAAGTTGGACTCTTGCAACATGTGTTGTTTTCAAGTAAGCTTCCGCCCAATTTACTACGAAAAACTGGGGTGATAGTCATCGGGATAACCCTGGGACTGGTGTATGCGGAAGGCGGGCATCGATATGAGAGGATGACTGTGAGAAAACGCAGTCGATCTTCTTTCCTGCTGTCCTGAAACCAGCTCAAGCTCAAGACAAGATGTTGGGATGAATGGCCAAGGGGGCCGTGTATGTCGAAATTGAACTCTCTCGCAGTTTTGACAGGGCTGACAATTCTTCTGGCCGCGCTGGCCTGGGGCCAAGGCGGCGCTACGGGCGCCATTAGCGGCACTGTGCAGGATGTGACCGGAGCAGTCGTGGCTGGCGCGCAAGTCCAGATCATCAATCAGGACACCGGCGCGGTCACACGCTCGCTCAAATCCGATGCCAACGGAAACTTTATCGCGACCTTGCTGCCGGTTGCCAAGTACACGGTTAAGATCAACGGCGCCGGCTTGTCGGAAGCAAGCTTCAAGGATATCGACGTCCGCATCACCGAGACCACGCGATTGACCGCGAAACTCGCTCCCTTGAAGGTTCTCGAAAAAGTTGAGGTCCAGGCCGAGGTGCAAACAGTCGAGACGACAACTGCGACCACTGGTCAGGCGATCGAAGAAGAGACGATCCGGCAGCTTCCTTTGGCGACGCAGAACTTTCAGCAGTTGCTGACGCTCTCCACCGGCGCACAGAGCGAACTCAATGCGTCGGCGCAACTCGGGCGCGGCAACGCGCGAGTGATCGTCAACGGCCAGCGCGAAGACAACAACAACTACCTTATCGAGGGCATCAGCGCGACCGACTACAACGTCTCGCAATCGACTAACGTTCCTTTGCCCAACCCCGACGTTATTCAAGAATTCAAAGTCCAGACTTCGCTCTACGACGCCAGCCAGGGGCGCAATAGCGGTGGCAACGTGAATGCGATCCTGAAATCTGGAACGAACCATTTTCACGCCGACCTCTACGAGTTCTTCCGCAACGACGTGCTGAATGCCAACGAGTGGTTTTTGAAACGGTCCGGCCAAGAGCGCCCGTCGATCAAGCAGAACATCTTTGGCGGCAGTCTTGGTGGACCGATCGGCTCGACCGCGAAGCTCGGATACTTTTTTGTGAATTACCAGGGCACGCGCCAGCGCAGCGGCTTGTCGCCGGGGACGACAATCAGTTCGACGCTTCCCGTGCTGCCATCGACGCGAGACGACGCCACTCTCGACTCGGTTCTGGAATCGGCGTTCAACGTTCCAAGCATCGATCCCGTAATTCACAAGCTGCTGCTTTTCCAGAGCAACCAGTTCGGAAACACGCCGGGAGGGTTCCTGATTCCGTCCGTGCCCGGCAACGTAGGCGAGAGCGGCCCGTTCGTCGTCAGCAAACCTGGCAAGTACACCGACGACCAATTCACCACGAATTGGGACAAGGAGTTCAACGGCGGGAACGACAAACTGGGCGTGCGATTCTTCTTTTCAAATGCCGAATCAGTCCTGCCGTTTGGCGCGGGAGGTTTGCAGGCGTCTCTGGGAGGAACGTTGGCCAGCAGCATCAGCGCCACCGACCTGAACTTCCCCTACGATCTTCCGGTTCATGATCGTTTCTTGAGCGTAGCGGAAACGCACTTGTTCTCTCCGACGTTGGTAAACGATTTCCGCTTTGGATACGTACGAATCAACAACAGCCTCATTAATATTCCGCCTGTCACGGCCGATGACTTGGGAATCGATCGGCCTACTAACAACATCACGCAGTCGATTTACAAATTCACATTCGGAAGCTCGGGTTTCCAGATCGGACCAACTCCTCCTGCCGATCAGTTCCAGACGCAGAACAATTACAACTTCGTCGAGACCTTGAGCTGGGTGCGCGGCAAACATACGTTCCGCTTCGGAGGCGAATACACCCGCGTCAATCTCGACAAGAAGTTCCCTCAGACCTTCAATGGCCAGCTGTTCTTCGTGAATGGGCCGCTCAATACTGATCCGAATGGCCCGGCATTCACCGACTTCCAAAAATGGCTGATGGGCGCGCCAGATTTCAGCTTCGGCGGTGGCGGCGTCTTCAATCACCAATATCGAAATAACAACTATGCATTTTTTGTGCAGGACGATTGGAAGGTGCGTCCGGATCTGACGGTGAACCTCGGTCTCCGCACGGAGATTCTCGGCGCCTTTTATGACAACCTTTGTCACATCGGGAACTTCGATCTCAACCGCGCGAACTCAGGTCAATATCCGCTCATCTATGGCGAATGCGCCAACAAGCTGGGAGTGGATGGTATGACTGGCTCGGGCAGCAACACAACGCTGAAAAACGCGTACAGCACTGGAATCGGTCCGCGCATCGGTTTTGCGTGGGATGTTCTCGGTCAGCACAAGACTACCGTGCGCGGCGGCTATGGAATCTATTACGTGCGCGAGGACGTTGGCACCGTCGATCAGCTGTCCTTCCAGGCGCCGATTCTTCCCATTGCGTTCGCGGCCGGTCCTCCGGGATGCCTCGCGACATTCTTCAAGATCAATCCGTCTCCAACACCTGGTTGCCCGACGCCGCCCAACCCCAATCCCAACGGATTGCCTGCGGCTAGCACCAATGCAATCGACGGCAGTTTCCTGCCTTGCCTTGGTGTCATCACCGGTTTCTCCGGCGGCACGGATGCGTTTCCCGACATTTCCTGCGCCAACGGAAGCCCGGGAGTTGTTCCTTCGCAATTCCTGTTCGCCTTGGCGGTTCCAAGGAACTATGTCGTGCCCAATACGCAACAGTGGAACTTCACCATTCAGCGTGAACTCGCAAAACAATGGGTGCTGGAGTTAGGGTATGTCGGAAGTCACGCCATCCATCTCCGCGAGACTCGAGACAGCGTGCAAGCACAGCTTGCCACTGGCGACCATCCACTGACTGTTCAAACCACCAACGGTCCTGTACAGATCTTCTCAAGCACCGTGGCCAATGGCCCCGCCCGTTCCACCTTGCAAGGCGTGAACGGCTACAGCGGCATGCAGTTGTTCGCCAATGATGCTTACGCTCATTACCACTCCTTCCAGGCGACCGTGTCCCGGCGTTGGGGTGCCGGTTATTTCCAGGGCGCATACACTTTTGCGAGATCCACGGATGCCACTTCGAGCGGGAATACAGCTCTGAACACCGCATTCAACGACGAAACCGACCTGAGATTTTCCCGCGGCCTCTCTGACTATGATCGCACGCATCGTCTCACGGTGAGTTATCGCTACGACCTTCCCTTCTTCGCAACCGCAACGGGATTGAAACGGACACTATTGTCGGAGTGGTCGATCAGCGGCATCACGATTTTCCAGTCAGGCACGCCGTTCTCGGTAACCGATTCGGCAGCGGGAACTGCATTCATCGGCCCCGGGAGCGCCTCTGCAACACTAGGGGCGCAATTGGCTCCGGGAGGGTCCATCGGCGCAGGTACCACTTCCGGCGACATACACCACCGGATTGATGGCTATCTAAACCCCAGCAACTTTACGACTGCTCCCTTTGCCGATCCAACGCTCGATTGCCCTGACAATCCCACGCAAGCTGGATGCACTACAGCTTTCGGTAACCTGGGCCGCAATATTTATCGCGGTCCGTTCCAGCAGAACTGGGATTTCTCACTACTCAAGAACTTCCGCCTCACGGAGCGCCAGAGTCTGCGTTTCACTGCGGACTTCTTCAACATCTTTAACCACCCTAACTTTGCAAGCCCGGCTATCAATGACGTCGAGAACCCTGCCGCATTCGGAAAAATCCTGAGCACCGTCGGCACGCCACGGCTTATCCAGTTCTCGTTGAGGTATGCGTTCTAGTGAGCCACGGGCAATCAACCCGGGTTCCGCTGCTGGAGCGGGATCAGGTCACACCGGAAGTTGCCAATGTGTACGACGCCTTGCTGAAAGCGCGAGGCGTCGTGCCGAACATGTTCAAGATGCTCGCGCACACTCCCGCGCTGGCGCTCGCTACGGCCGGATACCTCAAGGCTTTGCTCAGCGACGGCGCCCTTCAGGGTTATTACAAAGAACTCGTCGCCATGCGAATTTCATGGCTGCTCGGGAGCGACTATGCCATGAAGGCACATGCCATCTCCGCTCAGCAGAAGGGCGCCACGGAGCTCCAAATTGCAGCGGCACGCGGCGACTACGAAAATGGACCCTTTACTGCAGCAGAGAAAGTCGGATTCCAGGCCGCTGAACGTCTGCATCGCTCTGCAGAAGAGATCACGGACGCCTTCTTTGACGTGCTGAAGCAGCACTTTTCCGATCCACAAATTGTGGAGCTGCTCGCGACCGCCGCCGCCTTTGAACTGTTTGCGCGCTTTGTGGATGGCCTGCGCATTCCCATAACTCCGCCTCCAAAATAGCCTGTGTGGCGCGGGCATTCCTGCCTGCGAGTGTGGTGCGGACGAATGGCGGGGGCGACGAGATTTCCTTTGCCCTTCCCTTGTGTACACTAGGTTTCGACCATGCGACCGTTAGCAAAACGCTTGTCTGTGCTCACCGGAGAAGGTGCGCTCACCGTCTATTCCCGCGCCAAGGAACTGGAACGCCAAGGCCGGTCGATCATTCACCTCGAACTCGGCGAACCGGATTTTCATCCTGCTGAACCCGTCGCCGCGGCTCTCGAAAAAGCCTTGCGCGATGGAAAAGACCGTTACTGTCCAATGGCGGGGGTTCCCGCGCTGAAAGAAGAGATCGCCGCCTATTTGGGCCGTACGCGCTCCATCCAGGTGTCGCCGGAGAGTGTGGTGGTTGCTCCGGGCTGCAAGATTGCTCTTTTCATGGCTCTGATGGCCATCGTCGAACCGGGAGATGAAGTTCTCTGGCCAGATCCCGGCTTCCCTGGATATCCGTCGATCACCCGCGGTTTCGGTGGCGTGCCCGTGTCCTTCGGATTGGAGGAGAAGAATGGCCTGCAACCGGATCCCGATGAGATCTCTGCGAAGATCACTCCGCGCACCAAAGCTATCCTGCTGAATTCGCCCTGCAATCCGACGGGAACGGTATACAGCGATGAAGTACAGCGCCGCATTGCCGAACTCGCTGTGAAACACGATCTGTATGTGTTGTCTGACGAGATTTACGCGCGCATCATCTACGGTCCGAATTACACATCGATGCTGAGCTACCCAGGAATGGCCGAGCGCACCGTGATCATCGACGGTTTCTCGAAGAGCTTTGCGATGACAGGCTGGCGGCTCGGATACGCGATTGCTCCTCCGGAACTTGTCTCCCATCTCGTGATGCTGGCGATCAACAGCTACACGTGCGTAGCTGAGTTTACCCAGTACGCTGCGATTGAAGCCTTGCGCGATATGACCGGGGCGACACCGCGCATGGTCGAACAATTCCGCAAACGCCGGGATCAATTCATCGGCGACTTGAATCGCGTCCCAGGCTTTCGCTCCATTCCACCGGAAGGCGCGTTCTATGCATGGGTGAACGTTGAGGACACTGGACTGACCGCCGAAGAAGTATCGCGCATCATGCTCGAAGAGGGCGGTGTGGCCGCAATTGCCGGGGCCGCATTCGGCGCTATGGGACGAAACTTCGTGCGCTTTTCGTTTGCCTCTTCAACAGCGACGCTCAAGGAAGCCGTCGAGCGCATACAGAAGGTCTCAACCGCCTGGCAAGGCGTGCGTGTCTAGTGTGGCCGTGCGGCGCAGGCACTCCTGCCCGCGAAATATGAGTGTGGTAGGGCGTCATCACCCGCGAAGAATCCGGTCAGATTTCTTTGTACAGAGCGCCGCGTGGCGCCAGGACAACTCGATGATCAAAAATATCTTTCTCGTGACGTTGCTTTGCTGTCTCATCTCGGTTATTTCTGCCGCTCAAGCGCGTCCTTATCCGGGGCCCGATGTCCAGCAGCTCTACCAGCACTATCTCGATGTCGTGAACAACATCCCGGCCTTCGACCATCATGCCCACCCGGGGTTCGCCGATGATACTGACGTCGATGCCATGGCTGCGCCTCCTGGCAGCGCCGCCTTCCGCGAGCGCGAGACAAATCCAGAACTGGTTGCTGCAGCCAAGGCCCTTTGGGGATACCCATATAGCGATTTTTCCGCCGAACACTCGAAATGGCTGCTCCAGAAAAAAGCGGAAATGCGAAAGCAGTATCCCGGCACCGCCTACTTCGATATGCTTCTCGACAAGTTGAACTTCGAACGCGGCGTCGCCAACCGCGCAATGATGGCCGACTACCTCGATCCCAAGCGCTTTCCCTGGGTCTTCTTCGTTGACTCGTTCATGTGGCCTTTCGACAATACGCAGCAAACTGCACGCAACGCCGATCAGAAGGTCTACATTCCCTTGCAGGAGAAAATGCTGAAGCGCTGGATGCAGCAGGAAAAAGTCAGCGGGCTCCCGGCCAATTTCGGTGACTATTTAAAGTTCATCACTCAGGTCCTTGAGGATAACCAGAAAAGCAAAGGCGGGATCGCGATGAAGTTTGAGGTCGCCTATTTCCGGCCCTTGCATTTTGGCGATCCTTCGCGCGAGCAAGCCGAGGCGATCTACGCCAAATACGCGAAAGGCGGAGTTCCGAGCGAACCCGATTACCGCACATTCCAGGACTACATTTTCCGTTATCTGGTGACTGAAGGTGGACGCCTGCACCTGCCTGTGCACATTCATACGGCGGTCGGAGTGGGCGACTACTTCAATCTGTCCGAGAGCAATATCATGCAGCTCGAGAACGTTTTGCGCGATCCTCGCTACTCCAACACCACCTTTGTGATGATCCACGGAGGATATCCGCTGGAACGCGAAGCGATCTGGCTCGCCGCCATGAAAAACGTCTACATGGATTCGTCACTGATGGATGTCTGGATGTACCCGGCCTCGTTCAAAGACGTCTTGCGGCAATGGCTGGAAACTTTCCCCGACAAGATCACGTTCGGTACCGATTGTTTCCCCTATAACGAGGTCCTGGGCGCCGAAGAAAGCTATTGGCTGGGCGCCGTTTCAACGCGCGAAGCTCTTGCAGCCGCCCTCGCAGAGATGGTTTCCTCGGGCGAGATCAGCGACGCGAAAGCCATCGAGATGGCGCACGCTTATCTTCACGACACCGCGATTAGCTTGTATCCTTCGTTGAGCCACTGACATGAAAAAGGCAAAGAAAAAAACGCCAAATCGAAAATCACCTTCGCGCAAAGCGAAGGTAGTCTCCGCAGTCAGCAAAGTCGGCCTGAAAGACACGGTTCATAAGGGCAAGCCGCCGAGAGCCGAGTTGCGTCACGTTGCCTGGAACTCGGTTCCCCTCGAACCTCTGAACCCATTGCTCGGACGCCACTTTGTCGTAGGTCAAAATGTCATGCTGGCGCGCGTCCTACTGAAGAAAGGCTGCATCGTTCCCGAGCACAGCCATCCCAATGAGCAGTTGACCTACATCGCTGCAGGCGCGCTCAAGTTCTGGATCGATGGCAAGGAAATCGTCGTAAATGCGGGCGAGGTCTTGACCATTCCTCCCAACATGCCCCACAAGGCAGAAGCGCTGGAAGATACCGTGGATTTCGACGTGTTCAACCCGCCCCGTGCTGACTGGATGAACAAGACCGATTCGTATCTCAGGTAGCCCATCGTAGAGCGCAGATCGCGCAATGGTGGATGCAGTAGGAAATGCAAGACCCGGGCAGTATTCTAGCGATCCTTTGCCGGGATGTTATCTTGAGGGTTGACTCGCAACTACGTGACCACCGGCCAAGCCGCTACCGCTAGTCTGCGTTGTATTGCCTGCGGAGCCACTCCTGGTTCTGCAGCACAGGACTTTCGTTGCGCAGACTGCGGCGACCTCCTCGAATTCACGTTTGACGGGTGGTCGCACGATCCGCAAACGCTTAAGTCGTTTTGGCGCGATCGCAAGACGATGCTCAAACCGCTTGACCAGAGCGGAGTCTGGCGTTTTCGGGAACTTCTTCCTCCGCTCGCTGAGCAGCGCGTCATCACGCTGCGGGAAGGGAATACTCCCCTCTATCACCTTCAGCGCTGCGCCAGCCTGACGGGCATCGACAGCTTGTACGCCAAGCATCAGGGAATGAATCCCACCGGATCATTCAAAGATACCGGCATGACCGTGGCCGCTACGGCCGCACATGCCACAGGCTTTCATTGGGTCGCATGCGCCTCGACCGGAAACACATCAGCCTCGATGGCCGCATATGCCGCTCGCGGCAACATGCGCAGCCTGGTCCTGATTCCGGAGGGCAAGATTTCCTGGGGCAAGCTCTCGCAATCGCTCGACTACGGCGCGCTCACATGTCAGCTTCGTACCGATTTTGATGGCTGCGTCCGCATCTTGAACGACCTCGTCCGGCAGAAGCCAGTCTACCTACTCAACTCTGTCAATCCCTATCGGATTGAGGGCCAAAAGACCGCAGCCGTCGAGTTGCTCGAGCAGTTGGAATGGCAGGTCCCTGATCACATCATTGTTCCGGGTGGAAATCTTGGAAACAGTTCCGCAATCGGCAAAGCCCTTCTCGAAGTGCACCAGTTGAAACTCATTTCGAGGCTGCCGAAAGTTTCGATTGTCCAGGCACAAGGAGCGAACCCGTTCTACCGGAGCGTACATGAGTTTGGTGGAGCGAAACTCGAACCGATGACAGCCGACACGATGGCGACCGCGATTCGGATCGGTAATCCCGCTTCGTGGAAAAAGGCCCTGCGTGTGCTGCAGTCTACCGGCGGCGAGGTCGAGCAGGTCACGGAACTGGAAATTGCGGAAGCCAAGGCCGAAATCGGTGCAGATGGCATCGGCTGCGAACCGGCATCCGCGGTAACTCTGGCAGGCCTAAAAAAACTGTCCCAACGCGGTTTTGTAAAGCCGGGCGAAACCGTAATCTTGATTCTCACCGGGCACCTGCTGAAGGATCCCGACTTCACTATCAAGTTCCATCGTGGCGATCTGTTCGAAGGGACTCTCCAGGAACGCGAGGCGGTTCGAACAAAACAGCTGCAACGTGCTCCGGTTGTGCTCGATGCCACTCTGGCCGCTGTCATTTCTGCTCTCGAGGCGGCTGAGAAAATTCCGTAGCAGTTCGTCGCAATCTCGTGTATAAGACTCGGTTTTGGCTGTTGCAGAACTAGTTAATCCATGCCTTCCCGCCCTGCATCTTCGGATCGTTCCCTCCGGCTGGCGTTGCCCGCCACCTCAGCCAATCTCGGCCCAGCGTTCGACGCCGCCGCGTTGGCGATGGACTTCTACCTCAGGCTTCACGCCGAACGCGCGCCCGACTTCTTCATTACCGCCGAAGGCCGCGATTCGGCGGTCTGCAGCCGCATGGATAATCATCTGATTGTCACGACCTACGCCGAGGTTCTCGAATCAGAGAACCGCAAGATTGCTCCGCTCCGTATCCACATCGAGAACGAGATTCCGATCGGGAGGGGGTGTGGCTCTTCGGCTGCCGCGAGGCTGGCGGGCATCGCTTTGGCCGTCCACTTCGGCCATCTGCACTGGAAAGACGACCGCATCGTGGGCGAGGCCTCTATGCGCGAGCACCATCCTGACAACGCCTCGGCGTGCTGGATGGGCGGTCTAACGGTGGCGCGGATGTTGAACCAGGTGCAGGCCCAGGTGGCGGAGATCAAGCCGAAAGGGGATTGGCCGATTCTGCTGGCTGTGCCGGAAGCGCCGCTCGCCACTGAGCAGGCCCGGCGAGTGCTGCCCTTTCAGTATTCACGGGCTGATGCTGTCACGAACATTCAGAATTCGATGCTGTTGCTCGCGGCGTTCATGCAGGGTCGGCACGAGTATCTGGGGTCCGCGCTCGAGGACCGCATCCATCAACCGTACCGGGCGCCACTCTGCCCGCTGCTGCCGGCTATTAAGGAATTGACCGGAGAATCCGGGATCCTCGGCGCTTCACTCAGCGGAGCTGGACCATCAGTTCTCGTGTTTCTTGATCCGAAGGTGCCCGCGAAGAAGGCGCGTCAGCGAATCGCTGCGCACCTTGTCAAACGCCGCCTTCCCGCCGAACTGGTGCTGACCCAGATCGCCTCGCACGGCGGGCGCGACAGTGCCGAATGGCGCAAGAAACACGCCGCGACAAGAAAATAGGGATCGGCTTTCACCGATCCCTGTTCTCCCTTCTGCAATCCACAATCAAGCGCCCAACGCCTGCTTTTTTACTGCCTGCTCGCCGGCGGCACGATCCCGTTCATGCGCAAGTAGACCGCCATCTGACCGTAATGATCGAATCCATGCCACGCGAAGAATGTCGCCAGCCCCATTTTTGTGAGCTTGTTATCTCCAAACGGGCTTTTCACTTCACTAAGGGCGGTTTCGTCTGTGATCGAAGCGACCGCCTTGTGCGCATAGGCATACGAGTCTTTCGCGAACTTCACGATGTCGGCCTTTGACTTGATATTGTCCGGGCCACTTTCACCACCCGTATCGACCGGCGATTTCTCGCCCAGAATTGCCGCCGCGATAATGTAATTGACGGCCGCGACGTGCTTGATCTGTTGGCTAAATGTTCTTACACCTTTGAACTCGCCATTGCTGGGAGCGAAATCGTACTTGTCCTCCGGCATAGCTTCTGCCGCCGGAACGAATTCGCTTTCGATGATCTTTACCGTGCCGTCCAATACCTGGCTGGTGGTCTTCTTTGCATCTTTCGCCTGCGCCGCTGAAAAGGCACAGATCCCAAACACGAACGCCAACAATCCTGCAGTTTTCTTCATCTCTCCTCCGAAAGAGTACGATCCACTGAAAAGGATTTAAGGTTTGACAGAGTTAGTCCCGGACCACTGCCGGAGACAAGTCGAGTTCGTTCGCCGTAATGCGATGCCCGCGCAAAGCAAAGACACCGCACGCCAGTACGATCGCCGCAACCGTCAACGTGTCAGTGATTCCGATGGATTTCGCCACGGCGCCCCACAGCGTCGCTCCCAGCGCCATGCCTCCTTGCAGCACTAGAAGATAGAACGACAGCGCTCGCGCGCGCAAATGTCCTGGACACATCGTCTGCGCCGCAACATTCAGGCAGGCCAATATTCCTATCCAGGCGCCTCCCGCCACCAGCATGACCGCGCAATGCAGAGGGAATGTGTTCACACGTCCAAGAGCGAATGTCATCGCGGCAAACACGAGAATTGCGAATACCACGAGTCCATCCACCGACAATCTTTCGCGTACTCTCGGCAGTCCGGCCGCGCCGAGCAAGGCACCGAGTCCGAAGCAGCCCAGCAGCACGCCATACCCGCGCGCGCCATATGGGCGGGCGATGATCGGCAACAGCGCTAACATCGAAATCGCCGCGATGCTGAATGTTCCGGTGCGCAGCAGAACCGACTTCGCCAGGTTGCTCTCTTTCACGTATCTCATCCCATCGCCGATCGCCGACCACACTCGCCGCTTCGGAAGTGGTTTGCCGTTATCTCTCTTCCAGCGATAGAGAAACAGAATGACGCCGAAGAATGAAACGGCATTGAGCAGGAACGTTGTCCCTGAGCCAACCGCCGCAACCACAACTCCACCGAGCGCGGGGCCGACGGCTCGAGCGACATTGAATCCCGCGGAGTTCAGTGCGACAGCTGCTGCGTGTTGCTTGGGCGACACCAGCTCTGGCGTGATCGCCTGCCACGCGGGATCGTTCATCACCGCGCCCAGCCCGAGCAGGAATGTGAACAGGATCAGCACCCACGGACCAACGCAGCTCGTCAACGTCATGATTCCCAGGGTTCCTGATGCCAGTACCATCCAGCCCTGCGTCACCAGGAGAAAGCGTCGACGGTCAACGAGATCGGCCAAAGCTCCGGCGGGCAGGATCACCAAAAATACCGGCAGGGCTCCCGCTGCTTGCACCAACGCGACCATGAACGGGTTCATGGTCATCTGCGTCATCAGCCAGCCGGCGCCAACGTTTTGCATCCACGTTCCGGTGTAGGAGATGACCGAAGCGATCCACAGCGAGCGGAACAGGGGTTCGCCAAGCGGCGCCCAGGGCGAACGTTCGCGCGAGTCTCCCATCGCGCGTTCCGCCACCGGCATTTTGATCATCTCTGCCATGAGAATTAATGCGGATCCCTAGGACTCCCTATTGGCTACCCGCGGAAAGGGCCACTCGCTGTGCCGCCACGCCCGAAAGCCATAAATCATCAGCCCTACTACCAGTATCACGCCGGCGTAGCGAATTTCGCGCAGGAAATTCTTGCGCGATATGAGTATGAACAAAAAACTTCCGGCCGCTAATAATGCTGGAATGGGATACAACCACATCCGAAATGGACGCGGCAGATCGGGCCTTCGAATTCGCAGGACGATTACTCCAATACTTTGCACCAGAAACTGCAACACAATGCGGATCACAATTAGCGACGCAATCAAATCTGCGAGCCGCAAAAAACAGAAAAGGGCCGCTACGCCTGCCAGAGCCAGCAAGGAAACATAAGGGAAGTGATAAACCGGATGAACTTTGGCAAATGCCTGAAAGTAGTTGCCATCCAAGGCCGCTGCGTAAGGCACACGCGAATAGCCCAACGTCAGCGAGAAGACTGAGGCGAACGCCGTCCACATTACAAGCACAGAGATAAGAGAAGCCGCACCGTGTCCGTAAACTCGTTCCATCAAGGTCGCTACTACATAGAGTTTGCTATTGGATTGGCCAGACTGTACGAGTTCTCGCCAGGGGATCACTCCCAGGATGCTCACGTTCATTACTACATATAGACCTGCAACCGCTAGAATCGATAGCAACAACGCGCGGGGAATGTTCTTCCCCGGTTCTTTGACTTCATCTCCCAGAAAACAAACGTTGTAGTACCCGCCAATGTCGTATGCGGCGATCAGCATGGCGCCGCCCAACCCATGGAAGAAGTCCCGCGAGAACGAAAAGGCTCCCGGCGGCAGGTCGAACGCCTGTCTCGCGTTGAAGTGGGTCAAGCCGGCAAAGATGATCCAGCCAATCGTCGCCATGACACCGGTCCAGAGAAGCTTCGTGAGACCCGCGATTGCCGTAATCCGCCGGTACAACAAGAATGCCGTCAGCGCACAAACGCCCATGGCCAGAAAAGTCGCGGGCATCACAACCCAGGTGATCTGAAGCGCTCCGATCAGCGGGAGATCGAGTGACCAGCTATGCGTCGACCAGATTGTTTCCAGATGTGGCTTGAAAAACGCGGCATATTGCGAAAGTCCAATTGCGCCCGACGCAATCGATAGTGGGGCGCTGAACGAAAGCTGCCATATAAAGAGGAAGGAGATCAGCCGCCCTAGTTTTTGAGGTCCGTAGATCTCTTTAAGGTAGCGATACGAACCCCCCGAACCAGGCATCGCCGCCCCGAGTTCGGCCCAAACCAGTCCATCACAGATCGCAAGTCCCGCCCCCAGAATCCAGCCGAGCATAGCCTGGGGGCCACCCATCGCCGAAACGATCAGCGGGATAGTGATGAACGGACCTACGCCGATCATGTCGATCATGTTCAGCGCAGTTGCCGATCCAAGCCCAATGCCGCGGACAAGTTCTGGCTTGCTGGCGGCGGCTTCGGCGGGATTTGTCATGAAGTCGTCAGTTGTGATTCCCGTGAATTGTCATCTCGAGCGAAGCAAACGACGCGATGGGACGGCGTTTCCCATTCAGTGAACAACCAGTGACTCAAGGCCTAGCTGCTAGCTACTAGTTTTGCCGCCCATCAAGCAAATTGACGAACAATCGGACCGCCCCCGGAACCCCTGCCGGTAACTGGCGGAAAAACGCGTATCCGGCGTAGATATAGGTTCCTTTGCCATAGTGTGCGAGCAGCAGGCCACCCTTTTGTTCACTCTCTCCTGGGTCGTGTGATTCGAGCAGCGGAGTAAATTTCGAATCCCACTGGCTCATAAAATAGAGGCCGCGCTCCTGAACCCATCCTTCGAAATCTCTTTGCGTTATCTCGTTCGGTGAATGAAAAATGGCATTGCCCGGCTCCAGAATCTGAATTGGCGCTTCTTCCACAGATACTCGAGCGCGGCTCATCGTCGCGGGGTACGGCGTGAAATTACCGCTGTTGAAGTCGCTCGCCGACGCGTTGTACTGCACGATCAGCCTCCCGCCCGCGTTGACAAAGTCGAGCAACCGCTTATTGTTCTGAGTCACGCCTTTCTGCGTGTCATACGCCCGAATGCCGAGCACAATCGTCTGGTATTTGCTCAGGTCTTCTGTCGCTAGCTTTTCCGCTGGGATCAGCGTGACGTCGACTCCGATCTGTTCCAATACCGTGGGAGTCTCGTCGCCCGCGCCCATAACGTAGCCAACCTTGAGATCTTTCGGCACCTTCACATCCACGATGCTCACGCGCTGGACTGCCGGCTGGTAGTAGTACGCGGTACCGAGATCGTCGCGTGTGACGACCGAATATCCCTCTCCGTACTTGGAATTGGAGTGTTCCAAGGTTGCGCTGATGTGCGTGTACTCCTCTTTCAGATTCGACGGGAAAACCTGGAATGCCGCGTCTTTCGACTGATCGGTAGCAATCTCGATTTTTTCTTGCGGAGGAGTGGCCTTCCACCCATTTGGAACCTGCAGCGACACTTCCGCCTCGGAGCCCGAACTCTGGTCCCGTGCGTTGGTCCTCACGTTGGTGCTTCCTCGCTGGCTTGACGGAATCACCGATGTGGAGGGCTGCAGTTCGAGAGAGAACTCAGGCGCCACTGCAAGCGGTCGGACCTGGACCTGGCCTGCGTCGTTCTTGTACCGGACCATGCAGGTTGCATGAAGCAAAGTGTGGCGACCCGACTGCGCCCATACCTCAACCGGAGGAGGAGCGAATGGTAGCCCTTGATATTTGGCATCATCGATCGTGTTCAGCGTGTCACGCTCCGGATCATGCCGGTGCCAATACGGCCGCGTAACTTGCGCGGTCCCGGGAACAAATACCTTGAAACGGGCTGTGTCTTTTGCCGTTGTCGCAGATTTGATCTCCTCCGACTTCCATCCCTCGGGCAGCTTCAGGCTGATGTGCGCCGGCTCCTCCGGAGAAACCTTGGACGAGAGTTGTGCAGTCAACTCAAACGATTGCCCTGGCACAGCCATGAAGGCGTCATGTGGATTTGTGCCCACGGGCGCATCCACGGTCGCTGTCAGCTGCTCCCCTAGCGCCAACGCGCGTGCTTCTTCGATATGCGCCGACAGCGTCGAAAGCATTTCTTCGCGTAGTTCGACCTTCGCTGCCGCTGACAGATCGCTTCCAACGGCGTCGTTGTAGGCTCGAATCGTCAGCGATGATGCGGTCGCCAACGGAGCCTCGGCCGACTTGGGATCGCGGTCCGCAGCCGCGACCGCTTCGTCGATCTTCGCCTTAATTTCCGTAAGCTTTCCCCGCAGCCACGGCACTTTCTTTTCCTCGTCCCCTAGCCGCGACGCCAAACCCGGCAGAGTCGTATCGATTCCGTCGAAGAAATCCTGCTCGTGCCCATTCTTGTCCTTTGGAGAATCAACAACCGAATCGAGCAACTTGTAATGGGTGAAGCGATCGCCTGGCTCTACGCTCCAACTTCCTGAGCCCTGCGACAATTGATGTCGCAGGCCGGACAAGGCGAACTGCACATACGAAGTTTGCAGCAAGGGATCGTCTTTTCCGGTGTTCAACCGCAACGTGTAGTTCGAATCGGCGCAGCTCGACGCAAAAAAGCCGCAAACATTCCCTGTGTACAGTTTCCTCGGCTGCCATGGCTGCAGACCTTCTGCAATCTGCTCAGGAAATCGCTTCGGATCCCCAGCCGCGCGAAAGGCCTCGCGCGTCAGAATCGCCGACGCCTGGTGGTGGCCATGCCCGTCGCGGTCTGTGCCGGAAAAACGCGCCACCAGTACATCGGGCCGAAACGTCCGGATCACGCGCACCATATCGCCGAGCGCAACTTCGTGTCCTTGCCACTTCTGGAAGGTCTCATCGGCCGTCTTGGAATATCCGAAGTCCGCGACGCGCGAAAAGCGCTGTTCCACGCCGTAGTAGCGGTCCGAAGCCAGCAGTTCCAGCGTGCGAAGCACTCCCAGGACATCGAATAGATTGCTGCCAAGCTTATTTTGGCCGCCCTCTCCGCGCGTCAATGTCATAAGAAGAGTTGACACGCCTTTTCCGCGCGCTTCCAGCGTCAGCATGCCTCCATCTTCGTCATCCGGATGTGCTGTGACTTGCATCAGCCGCCCTGTAGTCTGGAGCTTGCGGAGCATAAGCTTCAGACCGTTGGTGCCGGTTTCCTGCGGCAAGGGCTCGTAGTACGAATCGTTCTTGTTGCTGGGTTGCGGCTCCGCACCCATGCTCCCAGGTAACAGCAGCGCTCCAGCCAACAATCCACTGACTGCTTGTCGCTTGGCCGGCACTCGCCGCCAAAACACACGCAGGCCTCCGCCCGCTCTTTTCCTCAGGTTTCTCAACATATCCATGGGATGGAATTCTTCAACGAAAGGACCAAGTATATTCCTTATTCTATTGGATGCCGGCCGCCGCTTCACGCATAGCTGCCGCTAATCACTCAACGCGCTGAACACATTGTTTGGACTCGCGTCCGACTTGTTGGTAAGCAGCGACTCCTCAACCCGTCAGTGCTTTTGGCTGCCGGCAATCACTTTGTTCTGGCAGTCTCCGGCTTCGCGAACGATCTTGGTGAACTGGGGATCGTCGCGCACTCCCGTCAGCAACGGATCAGTTTGCAACGCCTGGTACGCACAGTAATTTTCATCGACCGCTTTGCTCAGGAATTCGAGCGCAATCTGCTTCTCGCCACACTGGGCCAGAATCGTTCCCTGATAGTACTTCAGCTCTGAATCCTGTTCAGGAAGCAGGTCCTTCTGCGCCTTCTCAGCGAGCGAGTGGATGTCTTTGTCAGAAGCTTTGTTCAAGCAAGCCTGCAGGAAATCGGGCATCCACGTTGGATTACTGGTCATCTTCGCTTCTGCTTCTCGCGCTTCTTTCATGCGGCCTTCCCTCATCAGCACCGACACCGTGACAGCATTCGCCCACTCTGAGCCCGGATCTTTCGCCAGGTATTGTTTTGCAAAGCTCGTCTTTCCTTCTTCGAAAAATGCGAACGAGCACGACCGCAAATTGTAGTCCCCTGGATCGATCTTGGCCGCCGCATCGCATTCACGTTGCGCCTCGTCCAACTTCCCTACATAGCGCAGCACATACGCCAACGAAAAATGCGCAATGGCATTGTCCGGACGACGCATCACCAGTTGCTGTGCATCGCGATAAGCCTTGTCGATATTTCCGGTTTCCACTTCATTCGTTGCCAGGAATCCCGCCGCGCTGGCGCGATTGGGTTCCAGAGTCAGAGCGCGTCTATAGGCGGCGTTAGAACGGTCGTATTCAGCTGCTCCACCGCTCGAATAAATGGCGTCGAAGTAGTAGCGTCGGCCAAGCGCCTCCCATGCCGGGGCGTAGTTGGCGTCAAGTGCTACGGCACGCTCGAGCATCCCAATCGCTTCCTTGTTGGGGGCCGCTTCGTGCGGCATCGACAGAGTGCGCAGGTACATCGCGTAGGCGTCGCTGTTTGCGGGCGTCGTGCTTGCTTCCACTGAACTGCCGGTGACACCGAGACTCGGCAGCAACTCCTGCCGGACTTTGTTCGATATCTGGTTCTGTAGTCCGATCAGATTCTCAGCCTGCGTCGTAAGTGTGCCGGACCACACGAGTTTGTTGTCTTTGACCGAGACCGCCTCCAGCGTCACCAGCAGCCGCTTGCTTTGACGAATAAAGTGGCCCGCGATGATCGTCCCGACACCCAACTCTCTGCCGATCTTTTGCGGATCCGCCTCCCCATTTGTGTATTTGCGCGTAGAACTCGAGGGGCGGATCTCCAGCGTCCGCGCGTAGGTCAACGCATTGGCAATCTCGTCCGCCAGCGCGAAGCGGAGAAAATCATCTTGCGGATCGTTATTGATGTTCTGCAGTGGCAAAACTGCGATCGTTCGATTCGCAGCCTCGACCGGAGTCCTTCTGCGATTCAGCCACCACGCTCCTACGGCCACCAGCACAGTCAGCAGCGCGGCGGCTAATGCCAAGGTGACCCACATCCTTCTTGTGCTCGTGTGTTGAAAAGTTCGCGTTGCCGTTTTCAGGGGAACTGACTGCCGCAACTTCGTTCGGGTCACCCCCGATTCGGTCTCTTTCCTCAGCTTCTGCAGGTCGGTTTTCATCTCCGCCGCGCTCTGGTAGCGTTGAGACCGATCTTTTTCCATCGCCCTGCCGACAATCGCCTCGAGTTCCTTTGGGACGTTCGGATTCACTTTCGAGGGCGACGGCGGTTTCTGGCTAATCACCGCATGCAGCGTGGTCACAACATTCGTTCCGGTAAACGGCTTCTTCCCGGTTGCCATCTCATACAGCACAACGCCGAACGAGAATATGTCGCTGCGTCCGTCCAAATCCTCCGACCGCGCCTGTTCGGGTGACATATACACGGCAGTCCCGGGAATCACGCCCACCTGTGTCAGCGACTCTTCCAGCGAACTGTCGGTACTGGTGCCGAGCTCACCGCCCTTCGCCAGTTTCGCCAGACCGAAGTCGAGAATCTTCACTTGCCCGCTGGGAGTCAGAAAAATATTCGCAGGCTTAATATCTCGGTGGACGATCCCCTTGACGTGCGACGCCGCCAGCGCATCCGCCGCCTGCACAGCAATATCGAGCAGGTGTTCGAGGTCCATTGCCTTGCCCTTGATTCGTTGCTTCAGGCTTTCGCCCTCCAGCTTTTCCATCACGATGAAGGGATGGCCGCCATTGTCCTCAATGTCATGAATGGTGCAGATGCTTGGATGGTTGAGCTGCGATGCCGCTCGCGCCTCGCGGGTGAACCGATCGAGTGCACGTTTATCATTCGCCAGATGGTCAGGGATGAACTTCAGCGCGACGTGCCTGCCCAAACGGAGATCCTCCGCCTCGTACACCACGCCCATCCCACCCACTCCCAGTTTGGACAAGATCTTGTAGTGGGAGACCGTTTGGCCCAGCATGTCCATGAAGTTTTTGGACGGGCAGCCCCATTGCCCGTGGCTGGATAGATGGCCAGCAGCCCGGACGCGCCCGCGAGCCGTAATGTTAGGCGGTTGCCGCGGTCGGGTCAACCTTAACGAACTCACCAACACCTTAACGAACTCACCTTAACGAACTCAGGCCAACCTTAAGGAACAAAGATGAAGGTTGTTGCACAGTCTGCGCTGATGGTTCCTTCGAAAATACCCCGTTTGTAAGGTTTTTCTACCGTTCTCCGGAAAATCTGGAGTAAGATAATTGCCTAAATTGCGGTGCAGTTCCTCGTTTGTAACCACGCAGTTTTGTAACTCCAGTGTGACCTGACCAAGAAGCCGTCGACGGCTGTGGAAGTGCTGAGCGCGTAACGGAACTTTGGGATCTTTAGGAATGAGCCAGCGATTCACTCTCGATCGAACGTCATTCGAGCAGGTGCTATACGCAACGTCGCTCATCCAGCAGCTCAAGCGCCAGGCTGCCCGCAGTGTTGAGGTCGAAAAAGATTTCCAGCCTCTGGCCGAGCTCGTCCAGACACAGGAAGCGATTCAGAATGAGTCACTCGACTTCTCCTCTGCCACATCGCGGGTCCTTGATCTGGCGCTGAAATTGGGCCGGGCTACCGGCGCAGCAGTGTGGCTCTTCGAAAGCCCGAAGCTTACGTGCCGCGGCGCAGTCGGAACCCCCTCCGTCGATGATTCACTGCAATTGCAGGTTCGATCCAGACTGGCAGCGCGTGAAAGTCCTGATGCCACGGAATTGCCCATCTTCTCGCGGCCTGATTGCAACGTTGCGCTCGGCGCAAGTCACTACCCGGGCTCGGTCAAATCATTGCTGGTAGCGCCAATACACGAAGGCAAGATTGTTGCCGGCGCCCTATCTGTCTATTCGACGCAATTCGAGGCCTTCACTCTCGCCGACGCCACGAAGGCCCGGCTGCTCTCCGGCTTACTTACCTACGCCTTTGGCAGAGCCGCCCAGACGGATCTGAAACAAAGCGTCACGGTCGAGCGCGCGGCGATGTTGCAAGTGATCGATCGGCTGATGCCGGCTCTGATCGATCTGGCTGGAAAACAGGAATACGGGAAGAGCACGGTCGAATTGCTTTCTACCATTAGCGACTTGCAGCCCGTCGTTCGACCCGGGGACGTTCCCGAGCAGCTCTCGCTCCCGGGCGTCGAATCCGAATCTGACTTTCCTGGACTTGTGCCAAGTCCCGAACTGCGCATTTTCGAGGCTCCGGAGATCGCACGAGGCCCGGGAGTCTCACCTGCGGTCATCGAGTCCGCGGCGCCGATTGAAGAACCATCGATCGAACAACCAATCACGCAGCAAGTTGAAGTAGCAACCAAGCGCGATGTGGATGAGGCGCCCATCGACCATGTTCCGTTGGAGCCTCCAACGCCGTCTCTTCCGCTCGCGCCTCGGATTGCGCTGCCACTCGAGCACGTTGCCGCAGTGGCCAACGCGGCGATGCAGGCCGTCTCTGCGAAGTTCGAAGCCACGGCCAAATTGGTAATCGCCCAGCTCCGTGCTTGGGGAACGCAGACTTCGCCCGCGCTCTCCGCGGCTCGCAAAAGGCTTCTGGCTGCTGTCGAATATCAGGTTCGCATTCGCATTCCTGGGGAATCTAAGAACGTGCGCCGCATGCTGTCGATGTCGGCTCTTCCGGCTGCAATTTTCATGATGATTGCTGTATCAGCGATCATGCTAGCCTTGGGCCGCAGTCCTTCTCGCACTGCGGAAACGATGACTGCCGGAATTTCAGCACCTCCGGTCGTCCAGGCCAGCGCGACAGTGAGCAAGCCTGAAATTCCCAAGCCCGTTGATACTCATCCAGCTATACCGGCCAGTCATCTGCAGGTGACGGATCCGTCCCTTGCCTCCTCGCTGCATTCGTTGAGCCGGTTCGAATTTGCGGGTCTGCAGCGCCAGGCTCTCTTCGGAGATGATTCGGCAGCTTTTCTCGTGGGCATGGCATACGAGACTGGACGTTATGTGCCACAGAATTGCGCCAAAGCTGCGGAGTGGGTCACAAAGTCGGCAAGCGCAGGGAATGCCGCTGCTGAATACAACCTGGGGTTGCGCTATCTCAATGGGGACGGTGTTGCCGCCGGCCAGGCAGCGGCAGAGAACTGGCTGAAGAAGGCTGCGTCTCGTCATTACGCACGCGCCCAATCTGTCTTGAAGTCGGATCGTTAGTTTCGCGCGTGGCAATCCGTGGAACCCATTCTTATCGACTCTCGATCAGAGCGGCCGACGATCCCACCCACTCCATGTTCTTGTTGTGATCCACGCCCATCATCAGCCCGCGTCCCATGCGGACAATCACCATCACCGGCGTGAGTTCTTTTGCCCACACGTACATAATGCGAAGTTCAACTTTTGTGGGCCCATGCGGCGAGTCGATCAAAGGCGTGAAATTCAGCCGCTCTTGCAGGATGTAGTCCGACCGCTTTTTGTTCGGGATCGCGCCTATATCCTCGCGCGTGGGCGCAATCACGACTCCCAGTCCTGCAAAGGAATAGAGCGGCTTAAGGACAAAGTTCTCTAGGTCGGCCGGCATCTCCGGCATCTGATCGAGAAACCACGTGCGTGGGACGCTCGTGTGTTTCAGATATGGAATGGAATACTTACTAATACGGAAATACCAGTTCGGGTGGCCCGCCCACTCGACATCCAGATCGTCGCGAAAATCGAACGGCAAAGAAACGCCCTTGCGCTCCAGTTCATCGACGATCGCACGATTGTATATTCGCTGAATCGGAACGGGCTTACCATCCTCCTCATAGAACAATCGCCGCCCTTCTTTACGGATTTTCGTGATGCACACAGTGCGAATCCCAAGCATCTTTTCCGTGAGAAGAAAATCGGGTCGTGTCTTCTGTTCCTCCGGATGAACTTCCATCAGCACGACATTCTCAGGATCATGCTCGGCCACAATCGCGTCGCTTAGTAACTGCCTGTACGACGCCGCATCCATGCCGCTCAGGTAGAAGCCCAGGTTGGGATCTAGCCCAAATACGTCAATATAAGTCTGCGCAAGAACTGGCTGATAGGCATACAGGGAAGGGAACGCCTGCAGTTCGACGAGCTTCGGTTGCAAATCACCCGTCCCGTCGCGCACCAGGCCGAAATCGACTTGGATAAACATCGGACGCGGCGACTCATTCGGCACTCGGAATTGCGCCGGCAACGACGCTTCTGATCGGTTGTGATATTCCGGGCTGTCGACCAGTTGTCGGATCAGCGCTTTCCCGTCTTCCCCAAGTCGCCTGATCAACTCCGCTGGAAAAAAGCACGGCGTCTCCGAGACACGGAACGGCACCTCCATCCCGCACCGATCCGCCAGGGTCCGCTTGAACTGCTGATACTTTGCCGGAGCAAAGTTTGAGTTGAAGGATTGTCGAAACGAGGGAAGCATGATTTGGGGATTCTCGGCGCTCTCAGCGTCTCGGCGGTGAGATCTGGTCCTCGCCAACTGCTAATTGCCCATTGCCAAGTGCCGTCTTCACGCCTCTATCAAAAACTGCCCGCCGCGCATGATCTGCTCTTCATCTACCCATATGTCGAAGTGCCGTCCCACCACGTCGATGTGCGTCGATGAGTACCATTCAGCGCCGGTGTGCGCGCCGTATGGATTGCCAAAAGCAATGTGCACGCCTGGATACTTCTCGTCCTGCAGAATCTGTCCAATGACGTCTTTTAATTCGATGTTTGTGCCGATCGCGAACTCCCCGACGCGGTCGCTGTTGTCGTCGGTGTGCGTGTACTTCCAGAAGTCGTTTTCGAGTTCGGAATTCGACGAGTGCGCCTCAGTCAAGCGGTTCCCCTTGATCTTGATCGTCAGCGGACTGTCTTTGAGGTTGCCAAACTTTGCACACAAGTAGTCGCCGACCACGCCATCAATCACGAAAGTTCCGTTTACCTCGCCTGGAGTCGTGAACACCTCGCCCCCCGGCAGGTTTCCCCACTTCTCCGGACTGATGATTCCGCTCGTTTTCAGCCAACGGTAGTTCGGATTCAGGTCCGCCACCAGATCCGTACCTGCCGGAGTCTTCGCGCGAATCTGTTTCGCGACCCGCACCCGGTCGACTACCTTCGTGCTCAGCCGATCCACCCTCTGATAGTCCGCGCGCATGCCCTCGAGCATGATCTGCCGGTTGATATTGACCATGTGCGCGTGCCGTATCTTGCGCGCGTTGACAATATCGGTCATCTGCATGCGCGACTTCAGTTCGTTGGTCTGCGCCTGCACCGCAAAAATGCTGACCTGGCTGCTCGTGAGGTCGCCGATGATTGGCTGGGGCAACAGCGTCAGCGGCCTCGTGGCCACGTCTTCCAGCACCCACGATTGATAAGGGCAACCGACCGCTTCCAACTCGCGGACGATCGCCGCCGCTATCTCCAGGCTTACTTCGTCGGTGATGACTGTAACTTTTTCAGCAGGTTGGATCCGCAGGCACACGCGCACAGCATTCCGTGCGCCGGGCGTCAGTTCCGGATCAAATGGCAGGTTGCTGAGTTGTCGATTGGGTTGCGCTTCTACGGTCTTCATTAAACTCATTCAAACGGCACGGGCTGTGGGAACCTCTTCTTCTTTGCCCAGCCCCACCTCGGTCTCCTCAATGATGTAATCCACCACAGCCTTCATATCGCCTGTTTCGCGGAACACCTTCAACTGCCGGTCGGCCCCCGTGCCTATCTTCATTATCTCGCGCACGTATTCCACTTCCTTCCGGCAATCAAGTTGATCTAGCACATCGTCCACGAATTCCAGATACTCTTCGATCAATTGGCCCTCCGGCACCTCCATTTGCTTGCCGAAGTCGATCAGCTTGCCGCCGATTCCGTAACGCGCCGCCCGCCACTTGTTCTCCATCAATAGTGAGCGCCGGTATAAGCGGAATCCCTGGTTCGCGGAGTATAGCTTATAGAGCTTGGCGACCGTTGCCTGGATCAGCGCTGCCAGCGCAATCGTTTCTTCCAGCCGCATCGGGATGTCGCATACGCGGAATTCCAGCGTGTTGAAGAACGGATGCGGCCGGATGTCCCACCAGATCTTTTTCGCATTGTCGATCGAGTTCGTCTTGATCAGCAGCTTGACGTAATTCTCGTACTCTCCCCAGCTCGGAAAGTAGTCGGGCATGTTCGTGCGTGGAAATTTGTCGAACACTTTGCATCGGTATGACTTCAGCCCTGTATCCATCCCCAGCCAGAAGGGCGAATTCGACGAGAGCGCTAACAGATGCGGCACAAAGTAACGCGCATGATTCATCAGCTGGATCGCGGTCTCGCGATCTTCGACCCCAACATGCACGTGCAGACCAAAAATCAGGTTCGCCCGCGCTACCAGCTGCATGTCCTGCACAATATTCTTGTAACGCTCGTCGGGATAAACTTCCTGTACGCGCCAATCGGCAAATGGATGCGTCGCCGCCGACGCGAGCCGCAACCCATTTTCGCGCGACAGCTTGATCATGTCGCGCCGCAATTTCTTTAACTCTTCCTTGGCATCCTTGATATTTGCGCAGACCGAGGTTCCCACCTCGATCACCGACTGGTGCATCTCCGCCTTGACGCGCTCCTGGAGCAGCAACTTGCCCTTCTCGATGATCTCGGCATGAATGTGCGAACGCAGATCCCGGGTTTCCGGATCAACTGTCTGATATTCCTCTTCGATTCCGAGCGTGTAGCTTGGCTTCATGCGGCACCCACGACGTGCCAGGGGGACTGGCCGAGATCAAAATAGTATAGCGTAGGGACAGCCGCCCCTGGCTATTCGTTGCTGTGGCGCGAGCGGCCGCAGCATGCATGTCCTTACAATGCCGAGTGAATGGCAATGGTGCGGAGGTCCACCCTATGCAGTTCGAGCATCAGCTGCTCAACGATATGTATGCGGCCTTTAACGCACGCGATATCGACAGCTGCCTCGCCGGCATGCACGCAGACGTTATCTGGGCGAATGGCATCGACGGTGGTTACGTTTACGGTCATCAGGGTGTGCGCGAGTACTGGACGCGACAATGGAAGTTGGTGGACCCAAAGGTGGAACCCACCGGTTTCCGGAGCCACGCCGATAAAATCATCATCGATGTTCACCAGGTTGTGCACGCGATCGATGGCACCCTGCTGCTCGATCGGATGGTGAGCCACATCTTTACCCTGAAGGACGGATTAATTCGCCAGTTTGATATCGGGGAGGAAACCTCTATGCCTTAACACTGCAATCTGCCTATTTACTTTTGCAATCTGATGTTTGAACCAGTCTCGAGCCTATGGTTTCGCCGCCAGCTTTTTCTTCGGCCTCGGTGGCTTAATGTCCACCCATCTTGGTCCCGCCAGGAATGACGCCCATCGCAACTCCTCAAACGGCTTTTCGCCGCCTTGCGCCTTCTTGATCGCCATCTCCGCCACTGCGTCGATCACCCAATTGAAGTTGTGCTGCCCGACCGATGTTACCTCCGCATCCGGCGCCGGATTCATGAAGTCGATTGCGTACGGCACACCGCCCTCAACCGCGAACTCGACCGTGTTCAGGTCGTATCCCAGCGCTCGGCACAACGTCAGCGCATCTTTCTCGATCCTCTCCTTCAGCTTCGGCTCCGGCGCAGGATTGCCTTTCACATATCTTTCATGGTGCGGCGCTTTCGGGTCGTAGCGCATAATGTGCACTTTCTCTTGCCCGACCACATAGCACCGGAAGTATTCCTCGAACTCCACTCCCCGCTGCAGCGTCATGCAGAGATCGCCCGTCTGGTTGTAGGCGTTGAAAAACTCTTCCGGCGAACCAACCTTATATACGTGCTTCCATCCCCCGCCGGCATATGGCTTCAGAAAAGCAGGGAAGCCGACATAGTCAAAAACCTCCTCCCAGTTCAGTGGATAAATAAGGTTGCGCATCGAACGGTCCGTTGTGTCTGGCGGATGCTTCTGGTGTGGCAGGATCACCGTCGGCGGAATCGCGACCCCAAGCTTGTGCGCAAGGGCATAGTTAAAGAACTTGTCGTCCGCCGTCCACCAGAACGGATTGTTGACCACAATCGTCCCATGCAGCACGGCGTTCTTCAGATACGCCCGGTAGAACGGAATATCCTGAGAGATCCGGTCAATGATGACGTCGTACCGCTTCGGCTCATCCATCCGGATACCGCCAATCTTCACGAACTCCGCTTCAACGCCCGGCACTCCCATGGAGTTGATCTTCTCGACCAATGCCGGCGGAAACGTATTCTCCATTCCAAAAATGATTCCAATTCTTTTCACAACATCACTCCTTCACCACCAACTCTAAATTCATTCATGCGCAATCTCGGACTCCCTCACCACGCCTGGCAAGCACACTCACTGCTCAAAGCTAGAAGAAATACTTTCCCGCCATCCGCTGCCACAGCGGCCAATCGTGCTTGCTGTTGTCTCCCCATATGTCGAGCCAATGCGGAATCCCTTTCGCGTGCATCAGCCCAGCCATCTTCACGTTCGCGTCCAGACACATGTCCCAGTCGGCGGTGCCCAGCACAATCTTCATCCGCCCGGATCGTTCCAGGAACCACGGATCACTCATCCCTTGCACGTAATCCGTCGGATTATTGAAGTACACATTGTCGTCGTAATAGCCGTCGAGAAAGCTCCGGATATCGTACGACCCGCTCATGCATACGCACGCCGACACCAGATCCGGATGCCGCAGCGAAAAATTCAGCGCGTGATATCCGCCGAAGCTGCATCCCGTGACCGCGATCTGCGGAGCCCAATTCTTCCATTTCAGGAACGGATAGAACTCGTTCAGCACGTACTTCTCATACTGCACGTGCCGCCATATCCGCGATCCCGGATGGATGCCCTTGTTGTACCAGCTCTCCGTATCGACGCTGTCGACGCAAAATACCTGCAGCTCGCCGGCCTCGATCTTTGGCGCCAATACTCGAACCATTCCAGCGTCTTCATATTCGAAGAAACGACCCATGGAACTCGGAAAAACCAGCATCGGTTGTCCCGCGTGCCCGTAAACGAGCGCCTCCATATCGCGTCCCAGTTCGTGACTGTAATTCTTGTAGTATTCGCGATTCATGCAGACGAAGGATTGTATCCGAAGTCGCCAGTGCCAAGCATACTCTGGATCATTTGCCTCATCCCAAGGCTGCGTTATTCTGCATAGAGCGTGGGGACATTCGCCGCCGACATAAGTGAAAGCAGCGCCGCCACCAGTGCCAGTTGGTGGCGCACGCCTCTCCTGCATCGCGTCGCAAGGCTCCGCCAACGCGAAGATCAGGTTTTCCTCGCCCTGGCGCTGATTATCGGCGCGCTCACCGGGCTTGCCGTGGTCGCCTTCATACTTGTCACCGAGCGCCTCGGGATGCGCCTATACCCTCCGGGCAGCGCCGCCTGGCGTCGGCTGCTCCTTCCCATCGCCGGTTCCCTCGGTATGGGATACCTCCTCTACCGCTATTTTCCGAACGCCCGCGGCAGCGGAGTCCCTCAAACCAAAGCCGCTCTCTTCGCGCGCGAGGGATACATCACGCTGCGTACGGTTCTCGGCAAGTTCTTCTGCACCTCGGCCACTCTCGCCTGCGGCATTCCCCTCGGACGTGAAGGTCCATCCGTCCAGGTGGGCGCCGGTATCGCCTCGGTCCTCGGACGCCGTCTTGGCTTGCGCGCCGAAAAAGTCAAAGCCCTTATTCCAGTGGGAGCCTCAGCTGCGATCGCCGCCGCCTTCAACACTCCACTCGCCGCGGTCCTTTTTGCGCTCGAAGAAATCGTCGGCGACTTGCACGCGCCCGTGCTTGGTTCCGTCGTCCTCGCTTCGGCGACCTCCTGGATGGTTCTCCGCCTCTTGCTCGGCAACAATCCGCTGTTCAAGGTTCCGCGCTACGAACTCGTTCATCCGCTCGAATTCGCCATCTACGCTGTCCTCGGGGTCCTCGGCGGATTTGTTTCCGTCGCGTTCACCCGCCTGCTCCTCGACATGCGCGCCCGTTTCCTGCGCTTTCCCAAGAGGACTGCGTGGTTCCACCCGGCTGTCGGCGGCGTGCTGGTCGGCATATTGGGATTGTTTGTCCCCCAGGTGCTCGGTGTCGGTTACGGCTATGTTGGCGACGCGTTGAATGGAAACATGGCGCTGAAGCTCATGCTTTTGCTGGTCGTATTGAAGCTCGTCGCCGTAACGACGAGTTATGCTTCAGGAAATGCGGGCGGAATTTTCGGTCCATCATTATTCATCGGCGCCATGCTCGGCGGAGCGGTCGGCACAGTCGCCCATCGCTTTCTCCCAACCTTCACTGCCACCCCGGGAGCCTACGCGCTGGTCGGTATGGGTGCTCTCTTTGCTGGAATAGTTCGCGCCCCTATGACGTCGGTGCTCATGATCTTCGAGATGACACAGGACTACGCGGTCATCGTTCCGCTCATGATCGCCAACCTCGTCAGCCTCTTTATCTCTTCCCTCCTGCAACCTGAGCCGATCTACGAGGCGCTTGCCGTCCAGGATGGAATCCATCTCCCCACCGCTGAAATGCGCCATCGACACGGACAGCGCCGCGTGGTTCGAGTGTTGCGCGCTGCGACCGAGATCCTGCCAGCCGACATGACCGCGCAGGCGGCTCTCGAGCGCGTGCAGGCCAGCGAATTGCGAAGCTGGGTCGTGACCGACGAAAGGGGCGTCGTCGGCGTCATTGGATTGCTCATGCTCGAGAAAATCGCCGGCGAAACGCCCGGCAAAAAGTTGAGCGAGCTTCTCGATCCACTCGAATTTCCTCACGCCCACACCGATCACGGTCTCGATCTCGCGCTCGAACGCATGGGCGACAACCAGATTGAAGTCTTGCCTGTCGTCAGCCGCGCCAATATCCACGAACTGCTCGGTATCGTAACTCTGCGCGACGTACTGCGTGCGTATGGCGTGCGGAACTAAGCGGCGCATTTTTCCTCCGCCGCACCCGATTCCTCGAGCCCGGGTTACACTCGAAATATTCCGAACTGCAATTCAAAAAAAATGAGCTCTTCCTCTTTTTTCGCAGTGTGGGAATTTCAGGTGAAGCCGGATTCGATCTCCAGCTTCGAAGAGATTTACGGTCCCGACGGCGATTGGGCTCGTCTTTTTCGAAGGAGCGTCGAATATCGAGGCACCGAGCTTCTCCGCGATCCGGATCGGCTGGGACGCTATCTCACCATCGATCGCTGGACCTCACGCGAAGCCCTGCAAACATTCAAACAGGACCATCACGCCGAATATTCCGCTCTCGACCAGCAGTGCGAGAGCCTTACGGAAACCGAAATTCAGCTCGGAGACTTTTTCGCAGTTGGCGCGCTGCGAAAACCACCCCTCGAATAGCGATTTGTTGCGTATGTGTAGAGACGCAGCTCGCTACGTCTCATCGTTGCCCGAAAAGCCAAGAGCTAAAAGCCAAGAGCCCGATGTCTGGTGCCCCAGGTTCGCGCCGTCCGTTGGCGCTAACCTGGGAAATGGCGAGAGTCGAGCTGCGAAAAGCGATCAAGAGTAGCAAAGGCAATTGGCGATCTTGCTATTGCGACACCGGCTTTTTGTGCCACTCCGCATCAACCGCGGGCGGAAGAGATTTCAGCCGACTCAGGAACGTAACGGCTTTCCACATCCTGTCGTCAGACACGGTTTTATCGTGTCTCCATTGACCATCCCACGCCGGCATTCCCGTGTACCGCACGCCATTCTTCACGATGAAAAATAACTGCCAATCCGGCAGCACCGGAGGATGCGTTGCAAACTGAGGCACCGGAGGATAGAAGGCGGCCCCAAAGTCGCTTTCTCCGTTGGGATCGCCATGGCACCCGGCGCATGCGTCGCGGAAGACCGTCAACCCGGCAAGCAGGTTTTCATCCGTAGGTTGCAGCGGATTCGTTACCCGCGGTGCGTGACGCACGACGTAGTTTCGAAGCGCCATGCGAGCGAACGCTCTCTCCACGTCTGGAGGCTTCGCGTTCGCCGATGCGGGCAGCAATCCCAGCCAGCCCAGCAGCAACGCCGCCACTGGAAGAATCAGGACACCACAAAGAAATCCCAGCAGAAACCTGCGCACGGAACCCTCCCCCAAGAAAAACAATTGCTTTGTTGGACGAGCCACGTGCTGCTGCGTCGCCGTAAAATTAGAGCGAGAGTGCCCCACGTTCGCGCTGTCGTTTGGCGCTAACCTGGGACGACTACGGCGTTGTAGCTACTCAAAAGCCGAGACCTTGCAACGATGAAAGCGTTGAAACCCTCAAACCTGTAACCGGACACGTGATGTTATCCATGCTTCTCGAACAATCCGCTCCTGCCGAGCAATCCCCGCTCGTGCTCCGCGAACTGCCCGTACCCACGCCGCGTCTCGGCGAACTGCGCGTCAAGGTTCTCACATGCGGTCTCTGCCACACCGACCTGCACACCGTGGAAGGCGATCTTCCCCCACACAAGCGCCCCGTCGTTCCCGGGCACCAGATCGTCGGCATCGTCGATCAACTTGGCTCCGGCGTGACCGCCCACAAAGCCGGCGACCGTATCGGCATTCCCTGGCTCCATTCGACCGACGGCACCTGCGAATTCTGTCGCCGTGGCCTCGAGAATCTTTGCCCCAACGCTACCTTCACCGGATATGACGTCGACGGCGGATACGCCGAGTACGCCGTCGTTCCGGCCGACTTCTGCTACCCGATACCCAAAATCTTTACCGATGACCATGCGGCGCCGCTCTTATGCGCTGGCATCATCGGATACCGCTCTTACCGCCTCAGCGGCATTCGCCCCGGCGAAAATCTCGGTCTCTACGGTTTTGGCGCCTCAGCCCACCTCGTGATCCAGTTAGCGCGCCACCACAAGTGCAACGCCTTCGTCTTCACGCGCGGCGAAGAGCATCAGGCGTACGCGCGCGAACTCGGCGCCGTCTGGACCGGCCGCGCCGAAGACACTCCTCCTGGACCCCTGCACTCCGCCATTATCTTTGCGCCCGCTGGCGTGCTGGTGCGCGAAGCGCTTCGCGTCCTCCACAAGGCCGGGACGCTGGCCCTCGCTGGAATCACCATGTCGGAGATCCCGCCACTCGATTACGGCCTGCTCTATCACGAGAAAATTGTTCGCAGCGTCGCCAACAGCACGCGCCAGGACGCGCGTGAGTTTCTCGAACTGGCCGCCGAAGTCCCGCTCAAAACCGAAGTGGAGATATTCGACCTCGCGCAAGCCAATCAGGCTCTGCAGGCATTAAAGAAGAGTGCGATCCGCGGTGCCGGCGTGCTGCGCGTTAGCGCGGCCAAGTGACTTATTCCAGAACCTGGGAATCTGGGGTCTCTTCAGAATTCTGGCCACGAAGCCCAACTTTGATGCCGCTCGCTAACAACAAGATACTAACCACAGTTATCACAACTTGTGCATCCCGCATGCCGATAGCCTGGACGTCATTCTCTGGTCGCATTAATGGCCACGGGCCACTCGGAGCAACGCCGTAGTGCGAGGCTAATTGGGAAAATAGTATCCATGAGCCGAACACAATCCTTCCCAAGCCGAAGCGACTTTGCTTCACTTTTTCTGGGTTTATCATCCTCAGCCCGGCACGAATCAAATAGGCGCTCAAGCACGTCGCGAGGATGACGTAGGCGAGCGCCAAAAAAATCCGCGATGATTAGAAAAGTGAAGCAACAGAGGTACAGTGCGGATATCTGCGACAATCACAAGCCGGAAGAAGGGGATTGCGAAAATTCCTCCGACGATAACCAGAAATCCCCCGAAGATCTGCCTTGCAAATGGCCCGGCGCTCATAGCTCATAGCTCGAATGTGGGAAGCGCACAATCGTACCCCAGTTCCTATGTTTAAACCCGGCGCCCCATTCAAATCATGTTTGTGCACGGTGCCCCATTCAAGCCCGGCTTTAGCTAGAGTGGGTAGTTCTCCGAGGTGGCAGCGGCGTCCTGCATGCGAATGTCAAATGATAGTTTTTTCAATAACTTAGCCCCATAAAATGCCACAAATCCCCGCTTAACCCCGATTTTCACCCCTTCATTGCCTTGTGCGTGGCCAAATCCCGTTTCTTCAATAACATCAGAGTGAAATATTCCACGAGTCGAAGCTTCCGGGTTTCCTCGCGGAAACTTTCATAGCGCTTTGATTTCAATGGCTCCAACTTAGGGGCCAATACAAACGTTTCAGTCTTCGCGCAGGAAAGCGAGAGGAGAAATGCACAAGCCGATTAAATACGTTGAGAAGGCCGTCACGATTGCTGCCACTGGTGTGTGGTCCATCTTCGAACGCCTCAACGGGATTGCCCCCAATCCGTCGCCGACCCCGAAGTGGTCGGATAAGCCCCTGCTGAAGTCCTGGGAAAAGTCGAAGCCGCCTCTCGGATGGCCGCGTTCGACCGATTCGCTCTGCCCGAAGTGCGTTCCGGAAATCCGCCAACAGATCCTCGACGGACATCTGCCCTACGACATCCTGCTGACCGAGAAGGTCGGGGAGATCAAGGCGAAGATCGTCGAGCGTGACGGCAAGATCTGGATGGTCAAGGATTGCCCCAAGCATGGCCACTTCGAGGACCTGATGTCGACCGACACTGAGTTCACGCGCCACCTCGAAGAAGTTTTTCCCGGCCGCGACATCCGCGCTCACAACGACGAGAAACTGCATAACCATGGCACCTCGACGGTGAAGTACGGCCGTGGCGCAGTGCTGACCATCGACCTCACCAATCGCTGCAACATGATGTGCGATCCCTGTTTCATGGACGCTAATCAGGTTGGCTTCGTGCATGAGCTGACGTGGGAAGAAATTAAGACGATGCTCGACAACGCCATTACGATCAAGCCCAGGCGCCAGATGTCGGTGCAGTTCTCGGGCGGTGAGCCGACGTTGTCGCCGTACTTCCTCGACGCTGTCCGCTACGCCCGCAAGGTCGGCTACAACAGCGTGCAGGCAGCCACTAACGGTATCGAGTTCGCCAAGAGCTTTGAATTCGCGCAGCAGGCTGCTGAAGCCGGTCTGCGTTATGCGTACCTGCAATTCGACGGTGTCGGCAACGCGGCGAACTCGCACCGCGCGGTCGGCAACCTCTTCGACGTGAAGCTGAAGGCGATCGACAATCTGCACCGCGCCGGCGTTGAGATCGTTCCCGTCATCACCATCGTGAACGGCATTAACAACGAGCAGGTCGGACGCATCATCCAGTTCGCGCTCGACAATCCGAAGAAGATCGGCTTCCTGAGCTTCCAGCCGGTCAGCTTCACCGGACGCGACGAAGCCATCACCGACGATCGCCGTAAGGCGCAGCGCTACACGCTGTCGCACTTGGCGCACGACGTGAAGAACCAGACCGGTATCGGCGAGCCCGCCCGCGACTGGTTCCCAATTTCCTTCATGTCGACCTTCAGCGATTGGGCCGACGTGATGCACGCCAACGATTCCAACAACAACTGGGGCCAACTCTCCTGCGGATGTCATCCGAACTGCGGGACGGGGATGGCGGTCATGATCGACAAAGAGACGAAGGAGTCGGTCCCGGTCACGGCGTTCCTGAAGGGCGATCAGCTCGCGAAGGACATCGCCCGGGTCAACGACGCGGCGCGCGGCAAATTCCTTACCATCTTCGGCATGGCGCTCTGCCTGATGAAGAACTACGATCCGTTCCAGTCGCCCACGCATTTCAAGTTGATCGATCTGCTGCGCAAGTTCGATAAGAACTTCAACGCGACCGGTCACAACTACGGCAAGGTCGGTCCGGACCGCACCATCGACGATGTGATGAAGCGCCGCAATGACCGCTGGAACTTCCTGTTCATCGCAGGCATGTGGTTCCAGGACCTGTTCAACTACGACTTCCGCCGCACCGAGCAGTGCATCATTCCGTACGCCACGCAGGAAGGCGAGATCAGCTTCTGCGCCTATAACACGGGCGTGGGATGGCGGAACATCATCGAGAAGATGCACATGACGGCCACGCTCACCAAGTGGTACGAAGAGCATGGACGCCACGAGATCTTCGCGGGCGGCAAGAAAGTGAACCTGGAAGATAAGGAACACGCTCTCTACCTGCGCGAGGAGATCGTTACCAACGAAGTGCAGCACGATCTCGACAAGCTCGGCATCGCCAAGACCGCGCGCGAAGAGAAGATTCGGGCCCGCAACGAGAAGATCAAGAACGATGCGGCGCACGACGCGCGCATGGCGCAGCTCTATCGCGAGGTGATCCTGAAGGAGAAGCCGGCGACTTCCAACGAAGCCGGGTTCATTCCGCTGGGCGCGATCGCTCCGAGCAACGGCAATGGTCACTCGAACGGCAACGGCGCCGCCACGAAGACGGAAGAGGTCGGCGAGCCGGTGGCCGGAGACTAGATTCAGTTCTCTTTTCCCGGTTCTCAGTTCTCAGAGGCCGCCCGAAAGGGCGGCCTTTTTGCGTCACTTTTTGCCGCGGGTGGCGGCTGTCTGGCCCGCTAGGTGGGGAAAAACCGCCGGAGTTTTTCGAGGACTCCGGCGGTTGTTACAACGCGTTTGAGCGCACTTAGTGCTGGGCGCCGGTACGCCTAGCTCGGTATATCAAGCTTTGTGGTCTGGCCAACCGTGACCGCCACACGCTCGTGGAAGAATGTACGACCATCGTCATCGCGCAACTCGATGTCGTGATTTCCAGGCCGCAAGGCGAATTCCTTGTTCTTCTTCGTCTTCACAGCGTATCCGCCATCCACATATACCGATGCATCCCGCCCATGCGTCTTAAGCTTGACGTAGCCGTAATTCAGTCCGACGTACCCTGGGGGATAGGGATACGGGTATGGGAAAAACGGGTCAAAGACGGGAATGCGTTGAATCACAACGACCCTCCTTTGCTGGGCAGATGCCAAATTCGGGGTGCTCAATAAGAGCATGCCCGTCGTGGCAACAACTAGCGCTCTTGAGAACCACCGCATTGTTTTTCGCATTGAGCCTCCTCACTGTCTTATTGGGTGGGATGCCCCTCCAGAGGTCGAGGGTGCCAGTGTAAATAATTGATACAAAGCGGCTTATTAGTTTTTACAATCACGCGACATGCGCAACTTTAGTTCGCCGGAAAACACTCATGCGCTCTTCTTGAATTGACGATGGCTCTTCCACCCGTGATGCGCGGTCCCCACCGCGAGATCGTCATTTGTTGGCGGTTTCGGGACGTAAATCCGAGATTTCTTCGACTAGCGATTCAAAGTGCAGCCGCCAAGGAGATTCTCCCCATCACGTTTACGTTATATCCCGGTTGATAGTAATTATTTTCCCCGATTCACGCCCATTTCCTTTGTGTCGTTAACTGAGTGACGGCGAAGGTAAGTTGCTCGAACTGCCTTTGCTTCCGAGCAAAACGCCGTGCAAATGCGCAATGCTGCCAGGGTTGTCCCTTAAAGAGGAACTGTTGATTGATGCGATGAGCGTGTGTCTCCCAGTTCCAGCTTTAGAGGTCTGAAGATGAGAAGGCTTGCTGTTATCAGTATGGTCGTGGTTTGCCTGGTTGGTATCGCGTTCGGACAAGCAGACATTGCCAGTGTTCGCAACGTTGCGAGTGGTTGGAGCTCGATATCCGCGATCCCATCCAGTGTGATGATTGAGAAAAAGGTTCAGGAAGTGAGTTTGATCCTGAGCGTGACGGATCACAAAGGCCATTTTGTTGACAATCTGCAGAAAGACGATTTAACGATCTTTGACAACGAGACGCAGCAACGGATGCTGACATTCTTCCAGAGCCAGACCGACTTGCCTCTGAATGTGGCCATTCTTCTCGATGTCAGTTCTTCGGTTGCGTACCATCTCGAAACAGAACAGGACACAATACGCGCATTCATCCGTGAGATTGCCCGGCCTCGAGACAATGTGACCGTCTACGCTTTCAACCAGAGTGTGCAATTGATAGTGCCGGTGACCAACAACTGGAAGCAGATTATCAAGACGGTAAGGACAATGAAGGCGAGTGGGGAAACCGCGTTGTTGGATGCGGTTGTGACGGCGAGCCATTCGCTTGCGAGCGATACACGGCCCACGCGCCGAATCATCGTCGTACTCAGCGATGGACAGGAAAATTCAAGTCACGTCAATCTTGATCAGGCGACTGACGAAGTGCTGAAATCTGAATCATCCGTGTATGCCGTGAACGTTGTGGAGGACAAGATCACTGATGAAGGCAAGTGGGGCGAGTCCATTCTCCGGCATCTTTCCGACTCGACAGGCGGTGTCTACCTGAGGGACGACAATGAGGGGAGAATCAACAATGCGTTCGGCAAAATTCAACGAGAATTGAGAAGCCAGTATGCGCTGGCGTATCGGCCGTCGAACCTGGTGGGGCAAGCATTCCACCAGATAGAGGTGCTGGTGCCGGGACATCTACGAGTGCGATGCCGCAGCGGGTATTACGAGAAGTGATGGTGTGAGTTTGTCGGTCGTCCGTACGACGCGCGTCTAATCCCAGGTTAGCACCCCCAAAAAGCAGGGCGCCAACCTGGGAAAGCGTAAATACCCGCCCCTAAAGGTTATCGGCCTCGGACAGGATCGACGTTGCAATCCATTTTGTGTGTGCCTGCGCGGGACATGCAGACCAGGCCAACATCGGCTCATTCCCGATTCTCAACATGCCAATGTGATTCGATTTGTTTGCATCTTCAACCGGGTCTGAATATGTGAACCCGAGGGAGCGCCGCAGCAACTCGATATCGGCAGGTTTGCCCGTCAGGTACAACCAGCCGGGGCCCACGCCGTGCATGGCAGCATAGTCCTTCAGAATTTGCGGCGTATCCTGGTCGGGATTGAGGGTGATGGAGTACATGAAAATGTCTTTGCCGATGCGATCACCCAACAGCTTCTGAACGCGAACAAGGTTCGCGGTTACAGTCGGACAAATGCCCTCGCAGCGCGCGTACATAAAGTTGATCACGACGATCTTGTCCTTGACCAAGTCATCGTAGAAGTGCACTTTCTTGCCATCCTGCGTGACCAGCTCGACGTTGGGGAGATGGCGGCGCTGGAGAAGTTCGCGCGGGGGGATGCTCTGCCAGGTGCGCGCTGGTTTGGTCGTGGAGGCATCCGTCGCCAGCGCGATAGTCGAGGCCGCCAGGGCGGACGCTGTTCCTCCGGCCATCAACCAGTTCCTTCGCGTAATATGTGCCATAAGCTTCACCTCGTATCTTCTGTTCCGCTATTGCTTCGTTCGTGTCTCACTTACGCGAGAAGTGCGAGCCTAAGGATTCGGATTCGTGTCTCCGACATCCTGGACTTGCCATAGCAGCATCATGTTGTGGTCTTCATGAACGACGTTGTGGCAATGCATCGGCCAGTCGCCGCGAAAGTCGCGGAAACGGAAGAAGACCTCAACCTCCTCATTGAAGTCGAGCGGAATAACGTCTTTGCGCGAGTGTTGGAAGCGCGGAGGCGCCAGCCCATTCCGCTTGAGGATCTGAAATTCCTCGAGATGAACGTGGATAGGGTGTTGCCAGCCGCCGGAGTTGTTTCGCAAGATCCACCTTTCCGAGGTGTTTCGTTGCACCGTGAAACGGATACCGGTGTCCAGCGAGCAGTCCACGCCCGCTCCGTTGATTTGCCACTGGCCGTGCTGTCGCACGAACTCGAAGGTGCGAGTAACGCGTGGGGCTACGTTGGTCGAAGGCAATTTGTAGAATGAGGGTCCGGTGGCGGGGTTCACACTGCCGTCGGGAACAACGTCGCCGATCCTGAACTGCATGCAGACCGTGCCTTGGCCCGCCGGAGTGAGCTGGTCGGTGGGCGCCTTGCCGTCGGTCTGGATCAAACGGTTCTCAAGATTGAGGACCGTGGTACCAAAGACGTTGGCGATGTGCTTGAAATCGATGATGATGTCGAAGCGCTCGGCAACGCCCATCCGAATGCTCGTCACCTGCAAGGGCTTGGGTAAGAGATTGCCGTCGTTGCTAATGAGCCAGAACGGAATCTTCTGATTCCGGTTGTTGGGGTTGGTGAGGAACAGCTCATAGAAACGCGACGGTCCGCCGTCGAGAATTCGGAAGCGATAGCGGCGCGCGCTCACCTCGAAGAAGGGCTGGACTTTTCCGTTGACCAGCTGGACATCACCGACGAGGCCGTCGAATCCAAAATTGTCGAAGCACAGCAGCCCGGTTCCGGGATCGATCAACTTATCAGCCAGCAAGAGCGGAACATCGAAGTCCGGGAAGCTGGGCAAGTGGAATCCTGTTCCTTCGTCTCCAGTGTCGAACTCATTGAAGACCAAAAAGAATCCTGCCAGTCCCTTGTAAACATTTTCGGCAGTATGGTCCATGCGGTGGTCGTGGTACCACAATGTGCTCAGAGACTCGTTGATGTCTCCGTTGGGCGCGTGATCGGAGTCAAAACCCGCCTGTTGCATGGCGTGGTAATAGTCGTAGTACTGTCCTCTTAAAAAGTATCGGCAGGGTCCTCCATCGCTCTCCGGACCGGAGTGAAAGTTATGCAGATGGGTGGATACCTGGGGCTTGCCGAATCCGCCATTTTGGGGTTGCGCTGGTAGCTCGTTGAAACGGCGAATCAGGACTGGCTGCTGGTAGCGAGTGACGATGGTGGGAGCAGGAGTTACAGCGGGGTCATCGCCGCCAGTATTAAAGCCCCAAATCGTCTGGTCAGGGATACTCGTGTCGGAGGTAATCCGGAAATGTGGGTTCGCGCGTATACGCTCGATCATGTATTGCTGCGGTGGAAAACTGTCATAAAACTGGAAGCAGTCCGCACCCGGCGTCAACACTCCGTTGAACTGACCGCGTCCCTCGAAGGGGAGGTTATTCGCAGGATTGATCGCGTTGTTCGGGCACTTTGAAGGCGGATGAGCGAATCCAGGATCCGACAACGGCCTTTGCGGCAAGACGGGCGGAATGACGAGAGGATCGAGGAAGGGCGCGATGGCCGGGCTGCATCCCAGCTGACATTGTCCTGGGCCGCAACCTGCTGTGGCCCACGCACTCAATCCTTTTTTGGGGACCAGAAAACCAGCGCTGGTGAGAAGCCCCATCTTGAAAAGATCGCGCCGCTTTAAACCTGCCGCGATGATCTCCAGCCTATTCTTGCGAGCATTGTCCATGTCTCGTCGATTGCCCACACTTTTACCTCCCTGCACGCTGTGCAGCATCAGAAAGTTCACCACCAAAGACGTACCCCAAAATGCACCCAAGCGCGTCAAGTCGGAAACAGGCCGACGGCGACCCATCCGGAGAAGAAAGTCCGGTCGCAAGGTACCTGACAAAAATCAGATTGTTGGAGAAGACCTCGTCAGCCAACGTATCTCTTGAGTTCGGCCCGGGTGGGAAAGTGGCCGGCGAGACGACACCGCGATTATGCACAGCGACTAGTAAAAGTCAACAACAAATGAGGGGTAGTCCAAAAGGCTGATTTAGAGCGGCCAGCCAACTTTTGAAATGCTGAAATGATGGATGGGACCTGAGGCATGATGTACAGATAAACGACGCGGCGACAGAATACGCCGGATCGGGACAAGCAGACGTTTTCGATTCCAGCGGAAATAGTGTGGGGAAGAGTTGCCCCACATTTGTCGGGACGCGTTTCACGAAGTAAGTGCCGGGGCTCCGGGTTAGCGTTGGAGAATAAGGCGAACCTCGGGCCCCGACGATTGTTACTTGTGCCAGCCGTACGGGACTCAGTCGTTTTCCTGGCGAACCCGGGGCTTACGCCCCGGGCCTTCGTTTTTCACACCTGCGGGGCTCGGTTAACGCAACTGGGCCGAGGAGGTCGTTCGACTCCGCGGGAGCTTCGCTTCGCAAACCTCCCACTCCGCTCAGGATGACAAAACGCGTAGTTCAGGATTTACGAGAGCTGCTTCGGAATGAT